>OIWT01002713.1_pt1 | contig 17682 bp, 18 predicted proteins | sample 1587701 | NCBI WGS metagenome assembly OIWT01 (sample SAMEA3888904, study PRJEB22519) | human gut metagenome | biome: human gut; feature: human-associated habitat; material: faeces | place: Denmark | collected 2009
ACCGAGTATGTGCGAAAGCACTTGATATAGGCAAGAGAAAAGGCAAATGACCGCCTTTTCATTTGGTGCTCGTCTAAACCTCGGTGCAAACAGCAGGCTCGCGTTATCTCTCCCTCAGTCGCGCCTCTAAATCCCTTGGGCGCGCCAGCTCCCTCCTCAGAGGGAGCCGAGGGCGCTCCCGCGCCGCGCACAGATTTAGATTTGCTGTCAAAGTTAGGCGTAAACGCTGTCACTGGTCGCGGATACAACCCCTCAGTCTTTTTGCGCCCGAAGGGCGCAAAAATCCAGCTCCCCTTACACAGGGGAGCCGAGATTCGCGCTCAGTTCGCCTCGTGCGCAACTCCACTCTTCACTCTCCAAGCTCCTCACTATTCCGCATTCCAATTTCCGCATTCCGCCTTGTTCCACGTGGAACAAAACGAAAAGGAGCCGCCCTTTCGGCGGCTCCTTTTCGTTTTTCAGGGGAATGTGTCTTTGGCGAAGCAATAGGTGCTTCCTTTTATATAACTGACGGCGTACATGCGGAATACGCCGGAGCAGTCCTGTGGGATTTCTGCCCGCGCTTTTGAAAGGCGGAGCTTTTCGGTATGCTCACGGTGTAAATGATATTATCCTCGGACTCCGTCACCGTGCTGACGGCGCCTATGCCGGAATTTTTCATAACTCCCACCGCATGCTCGAATGTGTTTATAAAAAGCCGAACATCTTTTACAATGTAAAGCGGCTTTTGCTTCTTTTTCTTTTCTGCGCAAAGCGAGGTGATGTACCGCTCCGTTTCCCATACGGAAAGTCCTCTCTCCGCAATATGCTCCGCCGCCTTTTCCTGCTCCGGCGGAAGATTAAGGCGCAGCAGCTCTCTGGCGTGGCGCTCGGTAAGATTATTTTCCTCGACGATTTTTCTCGTCCTCGGGGAGAGCTTCAGCAGCCGGAGCTTGTTCGACAGGGTTGACGGCGCGATTCCCAATCGGCGAGCCGCCTCCTCCCTGCCCACTCCCCACTGGGAGATGAGCCTTTCCATTCCCTCGGCCTCCTCAAATACGCCAAGGTCGCTGCGCTGCAAATTTTCCACCAGCGCCCACACGGCGGCGTCCCTGTCCGAAAGCTCGTACACCACCGCGGGAATCTTCTCCACGCCGATGGCGGCGCAGGCGCGCAGCCTGCGCTCCCCGGCGATTATCTCATATTCTTCTCCCTTTTTCCTCAGTGAAATCGGCTGAATAAGTCCGTTTTCCGCTATGCTCTGCTCAAGCCGCCGCTGCTCCTCCTCGGAAAAGCTTTTCCTCGGCTGAAACGGGTTCGGGTGAATAAGCTTCACCGGAATTTTCTCCACGGCGGCGCCTTGCTTTTTCAGCAAATCAAAAACGCTCATCTCATCACCTCCGCCTGTATATTACCACATTATTCCATTATATGCAAGCAGCTTTCATCGCAAAATCCGCCGTTTTTCGGCGGTGCTCAAGGCGAACGCCGTCGTGCTCAAGGCTTTTTTGTCAAAAAAAGCTTCCAAGCGGCGCTTTTTGCGATATTTTCTTCTGCAAATCAGGAATATAAAAATTTATCGTTATTCGATAAGTTTTTATTGACTTTCGGTATGTGATGTGCTATTATAAAGTCAGAAAACAAACAAGGAGGTTTTTTAATGAATCAAAAAACGCTTGCGGCCGTGCTCAAGGTCATAACCGTCTGCGCCGCGCTCTGCTTTGTGCTTATCTTTTTTGTGTTCATCCCCATGTACGGAAAGGCCGTCGCCGTAGAGTATCCGGAATTTGCATACTGCTATGTGCCGTGGCTCGTGTTCCTGCTGATTTTCAGCCTGCCCTGCTTCGGTGCGCTGTTCTTCGGCTGGAAAATCTCCGTAAATATAGGCCGCGACAATTCCTTCTCCTACGAAAACGCGAAATACCTCGGCATAATCTCTGTTCTTGCCGGAGCGGACTCCGCCGTTTTCTTTTTGGGAAACATAATTTTGCTCTTCTTAAAAATGAGCCACCCGAGCATAGCGCTGTTCTCTCTTTTCACCGTGTTTGCGGGAACTGCCATAACCGCAGTCTGCGCCGCGCTTTCCCACCTTGTGCAGAAAGCCGCCGCCATGAAAGCGGAAAACGACCTCACCATATAAGGAGGGCTTGCCGTGGCTATTGAAGTAAATCTGAGCGTGATGCTCGCCAAAAGAAAAATGAGCATGACCGAGCTTGCCGACAAGGTCGGCATTACCCTTGCGAACCTGTCCGTTCTGAAAACCGGCAAAGCAAAGGCTATTCGCTTCTCCACCTTGGAGGCGGTTTGCGAGGCTTTGGACTGCCAGCCGGGAGATATTCTGGAATATGTAAAGGAGGATGAACAACAATGAAAAAGCTTCTCTCACTAACCTTCGTTTTGCTGATGCTCATGGGCTTTTCCGCCTGCGGCAGCTTCACTGTGCGAAGCGACAGCGTGTATATTAAAATCTATAACAACACCAAAACCTCTGTAAAAAGCTTCGCCCTCGACGAGTACGAAAACGCCTTGCTCAAAAGCACCATCGTTGCGGAAAATGCCGACGGCAGCAGCTATCTTCCAAACGAAAGCCTTATTTTCGAGGTGCTCGGAGCTAACCCCGATACCCTTTCCTTAGCCGTAAAAGCCAAGGACGAGAGTGAAAATACCTATGTGAGCAAAATTGTTTCCGCCTCCGTGCTCAACCGTGGAATAATCTCCGCTTATTCCGTCGAGCTTTCCGGCGAAAGCCTTGTTCTGAACTACTTAGGGGTGGAAGAATGAGCACCAAGGCAATTCGCATTTCAATTCTTGTGCTCGCCGGACTGCTCCTCTGCTTTTTGGCGCTGACTACCCTGACGGAAAAATCCGACGGTGCGGTTGAGCTTCAAAACAATCTCTCCCTCAATGTGGCGAACGGCGATATTTCCTTTTTCAAGGACACCCACGGCGGCTTTTTGGGTGACGGCGACGCCTCCGCAGTGTTCACCGCAAGCGAAGAAAACGCCGTCCTCATCGAGCAAAACTGGCGTGCGGATTTCTCCGACGAAGGCGTTCTCCATATTCTGTTCGGTGAAAGCGGCGTTTTCACAAGCTACGGCTATGTTCTGCCGAAAAACGGGCTTTATTATTTCAGCGACCGCGGAAACGGCTATTCGATAAACTTTATTTTCGCCGTCTACGACCCCGCCGACAGAACCGTTTATTACTGCCGGTTCGACACTTAATGCGCAAAATCCCCAAAAAGGTCTTTTCTTTGCGCAAAAAAAGACTATAATAGAGGTATAACTTTTCAAGGAGTGATTTTGTGCTTACATTCATTCTTATGCTGGCGAAAAAAATCGCAGTCGCGGGCACCGTGGGCGCCATTGTCGGCGTGTGCTGGGTGCTCTACCTCATACTTTTCTCCGCTGTTCGCCCAAACCGCACAAAGCGCAACTACAAAACCGCGCTCATCATCGGCGGCGTTGCCACCCTTGTGTGCGATATACTGTGGTTTTTCAAATTCTTCGACAACTTCACCTATCTCAATCCGGAGCTGAAAACCTTCGGGTGGCTGCTTCTGCTCCCGGCGGCTTTGCTGGTGCTCGTCATGTTCCAAAGCTACTTCAACATAGGCCGCTTTGAGCACGAGCAAAAACAGCGCATGAAGGAAGCCGAAAAGCAGCGCAAAAAGGACTCCCGCCGCAAAAAGCACGAGGATATGCCCCCGCCTCCGCCGCCCGCGCCGGAAAGATAAATTTTTTTATACGAAAGCCCCCTGCCGACGGCAGGGGGCGATTTTACAGCAAAACAAAACCACCCGCCTAAAAAGGCAGGTGGTTTAATTATTATTAAGGCAATATAAAACGAGGTGCTCAATCATCCGGCGATCTTTGTCGGTAAGACTCCAAAAGCCGTTAAGCGGAATTTGTTGTTCTGCCACCGGCGAACCGCCCGTCAAAATGTAGTCCGTGCTCACGCCAAGAATTGTGCTGAGCTTAATTAGATTGTCTATTTTTATAGCTTTGTTTCCGCGTTCAAGGTTGGAAATCATCTGAATGGAAACATCCATCTTTTCCGCAAGGTACTCCTGCGTAAGCCCCTTTTGCTTGCGCAACTTCGCTATTCTCGCGCCAATCTCTTTCAAATCAACTTTTTCCATAACATCGCCCCTAAAATAAACCTATGGGATTATTATATAGGCTTAAAGGGTAAATAATAAACATCTTTAGGTTGACTTTATTAACTTATAGGTGTATATTATTATTAAATAAATGACAAAAAAGGGAGTGGAAAATCGAATTGAAAACTATTGTGTGTAAAAATTGCGGTTCGGAAATAGCTTACAATTCAAAGTATTGCACTGTATGCGGCGCTTCTGTCGAAAATAATACAGATTGGCTGCCGCCGAATGAATACCAGTCCAATACTTTCATTGGGCAAAATGCTACGCCGAACAATACCTCTGCCGCCGATCAACCAAAAAACAGCCGCAAACCAAATAAACTGCTTATTGTTTTGGTTGTTGCTGCTGTTATTTTGCTTGGAATTATAATAGGAACAAGCAAATCAAACAGCGGATCTCTTTTGCCCGAGGAAGAAAAAATAGTTGGCAGTTGGAGCGCTATCGGCTTTTATCAAAACAGTGAAATTGTACATATTCTTGCTGGTTCTTCCATTCTTGTTATAAAGGAAGACCATACTGCTACTCTTCACATCATGGGCACAGATCCTATGGACATGACATGGAACTATGATTCCTATTCAAAAGGATCATATACATACTACTTTTATTACAATAAAAAAAAGAACGGATATTGGTTAGGTCATTACGACAACGAAACTTTTGTACTTGATACAAGCAGCGAAACCCCAACAATATATGAAAAGAAATAAAATTTGGAGGTACATATGGCTCTTGTAAAGTGTTTTCATTGTGAAAAAGAATATTCTAACAGTCTTAACTCCTGCCCGCACTGTGGATTTACTCCGCAAATTTTTGTGTGCCCGGAATGTGGCGAGCTTTACGGCTTAAATAACCAAAGCTGCCCCATTTGCGGCTTTGCTCTGCAAAATATACAAAGAACTCCTGCCACATCCGAAGATGTAACAAACTATCTTGACAGCTTAGTTTCTAAATTAGAAACCGCAAGCACAAGTGCTCAATTTAACCAAATCGGTTATTCCCTTTCTATCCTTTCTACGCAAATAGATGTTTCTGAATATCTTGACAAGTGCAAAGAAGGTTTTGATAAAGCGGTAGAATCCGAGCAAAAAGAAAAAGTCTATCAAGATTCTATTGAGTTTCTGAAATCCACAGAAGACTCACCGAATATTGATCTGCTTAGAAATGCAGTGTGTACATTAACCTCACTCGGTGACTACAAAGAATCAAAAAAATACGCCGAAATATGCTCGGAGCGCCTTCAAGAGGCTGTTTATAATAAGGCATCTTCACTTATCGAATCCGGCAATAAAATCGAAGATTTCAAGCAAGCAGAATCCCTGCTGAAAGAAGTTGAAGGATATAAAGAATCCGACAAGCTGCTCTCGGAATGCGCAGAAAAGGAAAACACATTAGAAGCCGCAAAGAAAAAATCCCGCAAAAAGCTTATTCTCACTCTTTGCTCCATTGTCGCTGTCGTCGCTTTAACTTTTGCTACCGTCAACCTCTTTATTCCCGGCTATCATTACATTCGCGGTGGTTCCCTCTTTAACAGCCAAAAATATGCAGAGTCAAAAGAAGAATACCTTTTAGCCGGAGATTTTAAGGACGCTCCGGACAAAGCCATCGTTTCGGAAAATGCTTATCATTACAGTGAAGCGACTGCGTTCTTTAATAACGGCGCATACAAAGATGCAATATCTGAATTTGGAAAGGCAAACGATTATTCTAACTCTAAAGAAAAAATTGATGAATCATATTATTTGCTGGCAAAATCCTACTTTGACAGTGAGGATTATGTTTTAGCTGCTGAAAATTTCAGTTTATCAAACGGATATAGCAATGCTGCTGAAATGATATTTGAATCCGGCAAAAAACTTTTGGATGCAAAAGATTACGCCCTTGCCGCCGAGGCTTTTGGTTATGGCGGCACTAACGAAAGCAAACAGTACAAATCTTACTGCCTTGGCATGGTCTATCTTAAAAGCAGCAACTATAAAGATGCCGTTAATTGCTTCAAAGAAGCCGGAAACATTCTTGACGCTAAATCTATGTACACATCTTCCGCTTATTCTTGGGGTTTAAGTTATTTAAGCAGCAAAAGCTACGACTTGGCAAAAAACGTTTTTTCTAAATGCGGAAACTACAAGGATTCTCAAAATCTCGTCAAGATATGTGAAGCCGAACAGTATATAAAAGAGGGTCGGCTCGATTTGGCTTACCCCATATATTCAGATTTGCCAAAAAATCTGACTGTCGAAGGATTTGATGCACAAGGCAGAATTGCTCTCATTCTAAAATACAAGTCCTTTGCTTCTATCTGCAATAAAACATGGAGAGCTACTAAAAACCATATTGAAACTAGACATGTGTATAAAGACACGGGAAGTTGGGAAGGTTGGCATTATACCGAACCGTTTACTGATCAAAAGTTGTCCATAAACTGCACTTTAAATAGTAACGGGACTGTTGATATTTCAGGATATGTTTCGTTCTACCGATTTACAGATTACTCTCCACTGAACAAATATTGCAAAGCTACTATTACGTCAAGATCTTTTACAATAAAAAATCTTACCTCTATACCATCATCCTATAAAATTGATAGCGATACTACCCTTAATTATTCAAACGGAGTATTCAGTATATCCTATTCCGTAAAAGATAATTATTCTATATCCTTCTATAACCTATATAAAAGCTCTGTAACATACGGTCGCGAATCATATTTCTAATACCTTTGGAGGCAAAATATAATGTTCTGTAAAAATTGTGGTACTGAACTAAATGAAAATGCAAAATTCTGCAACAGTTGCGGCGCTGCCGTAGGGCTCGATGATAAGATAACTCAACCTACCGAATCTGTGCTTACCGCTCCAGCAGCAAAAAAGCACACGCTGCGCAATGTTCTTATTACTCTTATCGTTCTTGTTGTTTTTGCCTTAATAGCTGTAGCGATTCTGATTTTAAAAACTCCAACCAACTCTTCAGATTTAACCAATTCAACCAGTCAGTCAAATTCAGCAAGTTCGTCGAGTTCGTCAAACTCATCGAGTTCATCAAGCTCAGCGAGTTCATCAAGCTCAGCGAGTTCATCAAGTTCAGCAAGTTCGTCAAGTTCAGTGAATTCATCAAGTCTTTATGCCTCTGAGTCCTACGATTCAAGCACTTCCCTTCCATACGAAGAAGAAATCATAGTGGGAACGTGGTATCTGGGTGCAATTCATTCAGTAGAAGACGATGATACAGCCTATTATTCTAGAGATTCCGCTACTCTTAATATCTATAGTAATCATACCGGAGATTTTTATACAGGAGAAACTCTTTCTTATTCATTTACCTGGTCATATAAAGAATACAAAGAAGGATTTTATTTTTATTCTATTAGTAAAAATAATGGAAACATTATCGGTGGAATTTATGACTCTGAGTCTGAATTCTTTTTTCTTGGAACTGGAGAAACTGTGATGGCGTTTGAGAAATAAAAGCATCAGGAAAGATTATTCAACTTATTACGTTCCACTATTTCAAGAACCCCCTTTAAAAAGTAAAGCGCTATCAACAAAATCTCCCTGCCGGATGGCAGGGAGATTTTCATTTTCTTTTTTCCTTTATTTTATGCCTGGGCGGGCTTATCCTTATCTTCCATGTTCCATCTGCGCTCCATGGGGGTTTTGCCGCCGCAGCAGTTAGGCTGCGCTTCGGGAGATTTGTGGCTCACTTTTTCCTTTTTGACTTCCTCAAGAATTTTCTCGACGAGTTCGTCTTTTCTTTCGCTCATGAAAATATCCTCCTTTTGCATTGGGCTTACTTTGAGTTTATCCCAAAACGCAGATTATAATCAATGCTATTTTGAAAAGATGGCAAAATCGGTGCTAAAGATAGCAAAAACGGAAGCCGAAAAGCAATTTCGGTCGCATTGAATTTCCCTTTGTGCTCAAAAATCATATTTTGTGCTCATGCTGTTTTTGTCGTGCTCAAAATATGCTCAAAAAAATCCGAAGCGTGCTCACGCTTCGGATTTTTAATCACCTTATGGGCTTTTTGCTTATTTTCGTTCCCTGACGGGGGTATTTCGGCGGCGTTTGCCGAACCTTGTCAATAATAACCACGCTTCTGCCTCCGGCGACCGGCAGCTCGTAGAGCTTCACCTCGCGGATTTCGCCCCCGAGAACCGCCACTGCGGGCTTTGCCTCGGCGATTTCCTGCTCTGCCTCGGCGGTTTTCATGGGCGCGAAAACTCCCCCCTCTTTCACAAGAGGCAGGCAGTATTCCGCGAGCACTGAAAGGTTCGCCACAGCCCGCGCCGTAACAAAATCAAAGCTTTCCCGAAGCTTTTTGTCGTGTCCCGCGTCCTCCGCCCTTGCGTGAACAAGCTCTGCGGAAAGCCCTGTCTGCGCCAAAACCTCCTCAAGGAAGTTCAGCCGCTTTTGCAGACTGTCTATGAGCACCAGCTCAATATCGGGTCTTGCGATTTTGAGCACCACTCCGGGAAAGCCCGCGCCGGTTCCCACGTCCGCGACTCTCGCCCCCTTGGGAATTTCGGCATGGCGCAGCAGCGCCAGCGAATCAAGGAAATGCTTCAGCGCAATTCCCTCCTCGTCCACTATGGCGGTGAGGTTCATTTTTTCGTTCCACTCCGTCAAAAGCCGGGCGTAGCTTTCAAGCTGAGAAAGCTGCTTTTCGGAAAGCACGGCTCCGTGCTCCTCAAGATAGGGTTTCAGAATTTCTGTTACCATGGGTTCTCCTTATTTTTGCAGGTATATCAGCAGCACGGAAATGTCGGCGGGGCTTACGCCGGAAATTCGTCCCGCCTGCCCTATGTTCATGGGGCGAATGCGGTCGAGCTTTTCGGCGGCTTCCAGTCTTAGTCCGTGAATGGCTTTATAATCAATGTCCTCGGGAATTTTCTTCTCCTCAAGGCGGTGCATCTGCTCCACCTGAGCAAGCTGCTTTTTAATATATCCCTCGTATTTTATGCCGATTTCCACCTGTTCAACCACCGCCTCCGGCAGAGGCTTTCTTCCCGGGTCAAAGGGCGCAAGGTCGGCATAGCTTATCTGCGGACGGCGCAGCAGCTCCGAAGCGCGAATACCCTCGGTGAGCGGCGCAGTTCCATGTGCCTCAAGCATTTCGTTAAGCTCCGGCGACATTTTAACGGTGGTATTTTCAAGGCGCTCGGTCTCCTCGGCGCAGAGGCGCTTTTTTTCAAGGAATTTTTCATAGCGTTCGTCGCTTATTAAGCCGATTTCGTGTCCCAGTGGAGTGAGGCGCATATCCGCATTATCCTGCCGCAAAATCAGACGGTATTCGCTGCGGCTGGTCATCATTCTGTATGGGTCAAGAACGCCCTTTGTAACAAGGTCGTCCACCAGCGTTCCGATATAGGAATTGCTCCGTTCAAGAACTATTCCTTCCTCGCCCCGGCTTCTGCGGGCGGCGTTTATTCCCGCAAGCAGACCCTGCGCGGCGGCCTCCTCATATCCGGAGGTTCCGTTAAACTGTCCCGCGCCGAAAAGTCCCTTCACCTTGATAAATTCAAGGGTGGGCTTGAGGTCAAGGCTGTCGCAGCAGTCATATTCTATGGCGTAGGCGTTGCGCATGATTTTGGCGTGCTCAAGCCCCTTTACCGAGTGGTAAATGTCAATCTGAACATCCTCCGGCAAAGAGCTGCTCATGCCGGAAAGATACATTTCGTCCGTATGAAGTCCCATGGGCTCCACGAAGAACTGGTGACGGATTTTCTCCGGGAAGCGCATAACTTTATCCTCTATGCTCGGGCAGTAGCGGGGGCCTATTCCCTCAATTTTGCCGGAATACAGGGGCGAACGCCCTATGTTTCTGCGAATAATCTCGTGAGTTTCTTCGTTTGTATATCCTATCCAGCAGGTGACCTTGTTCGACATAGGCTCCTCGGTTTCAAAGCTGAAGGGCACTATATGCTCGTCGCCGTACTGAATTTCAAGCTTGTCATAATCAATGCTGTTTTTCGCTATGCGGGCGGGAGTTCCTGTTTTGAAGCGGCGCAGCTTTATGCCGAGGCTTTCAAGGCTCTTCGAAAGGGGCTTTGAGGGCTGACTTGCATCCGGACCGCTTTCGTATTTGCGGTCGCCCACATAGATTATTCCCTTTAAGTAAGTTCCGGTGCAGATTACCACGTTGTGAACCTCGTAAAATGCTCCCAAGTGGGTGGTCACGCCGAGAACGCCGCCCTTTCCGTCGCTTCGCACCTCGACGATTTCCGCCTGCTTCAAATCAAGGTTTTCCTGCCGCTCCACGGTATGCTTCATCAGAAGATGATACAGCGCCCTGTCCTCCTGCGCGCGCAGGCTGTGAACGGCCGGGCCCTTTCCGAGGTTCAGCATACGGCTTTGAAGCATCATTTTGTCCGCCGCCTTGCCCATTTCGCCGCCGAGGGCGTCTATTTCCCGCACAAGATGTCCCTTCGCCGTGCCTCCGATGGAGGGATTGCAGGGCATATTCGCAATTTTATCAAGATTAAGCGTAAACAGACAGGTCTTTGCCCCCAAACGGGCTGCGGCAAGCGCCGCTTCCACTCCGGCATGACCTGCGCCCACTATGGCAACGTCATATTTACCCGCAAAATATTCTTCCATGCTCATTCCTCTGTTTTAGTTTATTTACCCACGCAAAAGCGCGAGAATACCTGCTCGATAACTGCCTCCGAGGCTTTCTCTCCGGTAAGCTCATACAGCGCGTCAAGCGCGGCTTCTATGCAAATTCCCACCGCGTCAAGGGTCATTTTGCACTCAAGGGCTTCCAGTCCCTCCGAAAGGGCTTTTTCGCCCCGGCGCGCGCAGTCAAGCTGTCTTTCGTTCGCCATAACAGGCTCCGCCGGGTCAAGATCCGCGGTTTTGAGGAGCTTTCCCAGCGCTTCTCTGAACTCGTCCTCTCCGTCGCCATTTGCGGCGGAAATGGTAACACAGTATTCAAAATGGCTTCTTATATAGTCCGCATCCGCCTTTTTCTCAAGGTCGGATTTATTTATAACCGCAATAACCGGACGGTTTTTAAGCTTTTCGATAAGGCTGCGGTCGTCGTCATCAAGGGGCGCGGAGGAATCGAACACCGCAATAACCGCGTCGCAGCGGTCAAGCGCGCTCTGCGCCATATCCACGCCTATGCGCTCCACCACATCGTCGGTTTCGTGTATTCCGGCGGTATCCAAAAGGCGAATGGGAATGTCCCCCACGAGCACGGACTCCTCCACCACGTCCCGGGTGGTTCCCGCAACGGAGGTGACAATGCTCCTATCCCTGCCGGAAAGCAGATTCATCAGCGTGGATTTTCCCACGTTCGGCTTGCCCGCAATCACGGTGACTGCGCCCTCTCTGATAATTCTGCCCGCGTCGTAGGTGGAAATCAGCCGTTTGAGCACGGCGTCCGCCTCCTTGAGCACGGTGCTCACCGCCTCGTCGGAAAGCTCCGGAACATCCTCCTCCGGGTAGTCCGACCATGCCGCAAGGTGACTTTCAAGGGCGGTTAAATCATCGGTTATTTTACGAATTTTCTTGTAGAGTGCGCCGTCCCTCAGCGCAAGGGCGGCTCTGCCCGCACCTTGCGAGCCTGCGGAGATTATGTCCATAACCGCCTCCGCTTGAGTTAAAGTCAATTTACCGTTCAAAAACGCCCTCTTGGTGAACTCGCCGGGTCCCGCAGGGCTTGCACCCGCGGAGAGTGCCGCTCTGAGCACGCGCCGGAGCAGCGCCGGACTGCCGTGACAGCTAAACTCCACGGTGTTTTCTCCCGTATAGCTTTTCGGCGCAAGGAAAACGGTGGCAACCGCCTCGTCAATGTCGCCCTCTGCGTCAAAGACCCTGCCGTAAGCGCAGCTATACCCTTTAAGCGTGCTCAAATTATGCCCGCCCTTGAACGGACGAAAGCATTTTTCGCCTATTTTGACCGCGTCTTCTCCGGAAATTCGCACAACTCCCAGTCCGGAAGCGGAAAGCGGAGTGCTTATTGCCGCAACGGTGCTCATAATTTTACCTCCAGTATAGCGCCGCTTTGCGGCGCAGTTATATCCGTGGCTTTGCCGCGGGTTATATCGCGCCTTCGGCGCGGTTATATCCGCCCTTCGGGCGGGTTATGTTTTGCTGCCTTTGGCAGCAAAATTAAGGAGTGCGCGCCGTGCGCGCACATTTTTTATAGATGGGGTGCACAAAGGCGGCGCAGCACTTAGCCTTCCCTTTGGGGAAGATGGTGCTGTGCTCAAACCGTGCTCAAGCCGTGCTCAAGCAAAATTTTGCCGTGCTCAAAACGGTGCTCAAAATAAGAAATCAAGAAAACCCGCTTTGCTCAAAGCGCCTTTTCCTCATTTTTTATTTCAATTAGTTCAAGGCGGACAAAGATCCTCTCAGTCTTTTGCTGCCGCGAAGCGGCAACAAAATCCAGCTCTCCTTGTAAACAAGGCGAGCCAAGGCGGCTCCGCTGTTGCGCTCCCGCGCCGTGCACAGCAGCGAATCTGTGGCACTGTCCCTTCAAAATGTACCGCGACCCGCGGCACACCGCAATTATTCATTATTCATTAAAGCAAAAGTGCCGCTTTCGCGGCACTTTTGTAAATACATCAGTCCAAATCGATCCTGCCGTAAAGAGAAATGGCGCTGGTATCGTTTTTCGGCGGCTCGTTCGATTGCGGAACAACCACCTTCTGGCTTTCGCGCTTTTGGCTGCGGTCACCGCGTCCGCGTCTGTCACCGCGTCCGCCTTTCTTGTTTCCGTCAAAGCGGCGCTTGCCGCCATCATCGCGGCGGGGCTTAGCTCCGGCAACGGGGCTGATAACAACCCGGCGGTTCGGCTCGCTTCCGGTGGATTTGCTTGTTGCGCCGGAAACGGTCTGCACGGTGGAGTGAACGACTCTGCGCTCATAAGGGTTCATCGCTTCAAGAGTGATGGCACGCTGGCTCTTTACTGCCTGAATGGCCATTTTTCTTGCATAAGCGCTCAGGCTTGCTTCGCGCTTGCTGCGGTAATCGTCAACATCAAGCACAACGCGGACATAGTTACCCTCGCTTCTGTTCGCAACAAGAGAAGCAAGGTACTGCATGGCATCAAGGTTGTCACCGCGGCGGCCAACCACTGCGCCCATATCCGCACCGGAAAGCTGAAGCACAATCATGCCGTTTTTCTGGGTGTAGGTTACGTTTGCGTCCGTGTGGCCAAGGGCGATAAGCACGCTCTTGATATATTCTGCGGCTTCGCCGCCTTTCAGCTCAAGCACTGCGGGGTCGATTTCCTTGTACTCCTGCTTTGCAGGCTCCTCCTTTTCGGCGGGCAGCTCCGCAGGCGCCGCTTCCTTAACAGGCTCATTCTTGGGCTGCTCTTTTTTCTGCTGAGGCTTCTGCGGCTGAGGCTTTTTCTGCTCCGGAGGCTTTTTCTGCTCCGGAGCCTTTTCGGCGGGTCTTTCCTGCTTTTCGGCAGACTTTGCTTCGGGAGCAGGACGCTTCTGCGGCTGCTCTTTCGGCTTTCTTTCGGGTTTTTTCTGCTCCTTCGGAGCAAACTTGTTAAGATATTCTTCCTGCAGAACAACTTTTACTTTTGCAGGAATGGTCTTGAGTCCGAAAAACTTCTTCTTCGGCATTTCAAGAACTTCGTAAGTCACGTCGTCTCTCGACACACCTAATTTTTCGCAGGCGGCATCGAGAGCTTCATCTACCGTCAAACCGGTAGCAATGATTTCTCTGTCCAAATTTACGCCTCCTATTATTTAAGGTCGTCGTCGGTAACCTCTACATATTGTTCGCCGTATTTTTCTGCGTCGCGCTTTCTGGCGGCGGCAAGCTTGCGGCGGTTTTCTTCTTTCTGGCCGGCGCTTAATTCTTCGCCGTCATATTTGCTTTCGGCTTTTACGCCGTTTTTCTGCTGCTGAAGCTCCTTCAGGCGCTCGCGAGCTTCCACTCTTTGCTGGCGCTTTTTCTCTTTCTCGGCTTCCATTTCCGCCTGAACCTGCTCCGCCATCTTCTGCGGGTTATACTTCTTGTTAAGGAAGATGCTCTGCAGAAGCATAACAATGGCGCTGATTGCCCAATAGAAACCTGCGCCTGCGGGAACAATAAAGCAGATGTATGCGGAGAACAGCGGCATGACATAGAACATAAGGTTCATGCCCGCGCCGGCTTCCTGCTGAGTGGGGTTCTTTTTCTGCATATAGATGGTCTGCACAAGCTGGAACACAAGGCAAGCCACCGGAATAAGCAGGTACCAGTTGAATCCGCCCTCATAGGTAAGCGCAAATTTCGGCTGAACGGAAAGGTCCAGTCCGAAGAAGGTCATATCAAAGTTCTGTATTTTTTCCACAACAGCAGAATCAAATGCGGAAAAAAGCTCGGGCTGTGCTTTTACTTCCTTCATCAGTTCTATTTCGGAATAATAAGAGGAAGTCTGAATGGCGGCGCCCGCGGCGTTCGCTGCGGCAATCATCTCGTTGATAACGTTTGTGCCCACGCGAAGCACATGGTAGATAGGTCTATATACAACGTCGATAACACCGAACAGAATCGGGAACTGAATAAGGGTGGGCAGACAGCCGGACATGGGGTTATATCCCTCTTCGGTGTACAGCTTCTGCACTTCTTCGTTGTATTTTTCTCTGTTGTTTGCGTATTTTTTCTGGATGCTGTCAAGCTTTGGCTTAAACAGAGCCATTTTTGCCTGTTCCTTCTGCTGTTTGATGGAAAGAGGCAGGCAGATAAGTCTGGTCACAATAGTGAAAAGAACTATTGCCAGAGCGTAGTTGTTTCCGGTTACCAAATAGCAGCCCAGCATTACAAAACCAAGCGGCCAACCGAAAATCTTCATAATAAACTGCATTTAATTACTCTCCTCCTGGCATTGGAGGCTGATCTGTTTTTTTCTTGTTTTTCTTGTAATAGTTCAGATCCCAGTTATCCGGTACGGGGTCGTATCCCCCTTCATGGAACGGGTGACAGCGCAATATCCGCATAATCGCCATTAACCCGCCCTTCAACGCTCCGAATCTGGAAATTGCCGTATAGGCGTATGAAGAACAGGTCGGGTAGTACCGGCAGGAGGCCGGTGTATATGCAGAAATTGCTGTTTGATAGAACCGGATAAGAAACAGAAACAGCTTTTTCATTCTTTTTCTTTGCTCTGTAAGGCGCCCAGTTTGCGCAGCTGGGCGGTCAGGATGGGGGTCAGAGCGGTAGACTTGATAACAGTGGTTTTTGTGCGGGCCACAAGTACGATGTCATACCCCGGCAGAATCTGCGGGGCAATTTCGCGGTACGCCGCACGCAGGACCCTTCTTGCGCGGTTTCTTGCCACCGCGTTTCCGATCTTTTTGCTGGTCGTAAGACCAAGGCGCGTTACCAAAAGCCGATTTGGCATAACGTAACACACAACACATGGGTCGGAAACGCTTTTTCCCCTACGGTAGGCTCGCAAAAAATCGTTATTGCGGGTCATTGAAAGCGTTTTCATAAATCACCTCTTAATGTTTTGCCGTTTGCGCCGCGCCAAGCGGCGCCATCTTTCATACAAAAGCGGCAACACAGCGGCGGTTTAATCAGTAGCTGAGGTGCTTTCTGCCCTTTGCTCTTCTTGCAGCGAGGACTTTGCGGCCGTTTTTAGTGGACATTCTCTTCATAAAGCCGTGTACCTTCTGTCTGTGAAGCTTTTTAGGCTGATAGGTTCTTTTCATTGCCATTGCGGTTTCCCCCCTTTCAAAAGTTGCCTTGCAAACATAAAGTATACCGCCTAAGCGCAAAAAAGTCAATAATAAGTTATAAAAAGTACACATAATAAAGAGAGAAAATGTTGGCTTTTTTGGCGTGCGGCGCGGAGCGGGCGGAATTTGAGCGGCGAACCTAACGCGGCGCCGCGGCTGTCTTTACGAACGGTATTATATAAATACAAAATTACGAATTGTATTGTATGACGAAAAAACAGCTTGAGCATGCGGTGTGAAGGCATGGGGAAAGGTTAGAAGCTGATTTACAAAAAGTATTTTTTCTGAATAAAATTACGAAAAGTATTTTTATAGTTTAATCATAAAACCAAATATGCCAAAACAGCATAAAACAGTTATAAAAAATTGTAGAACTACTGGATATATTTTTAATTTTATACTTGACTTTCTTTACATTGTGTGCTATTTTTTATGTAAAAGATATACATTTTATTTTAACTTGTGTATTTTTTATTAGCATAAGTATAAACCTCGAGAAAATTTTGGTGGGTCAGCACCGACACAATTATAAAAGGAGATTTATCATGAAAAAATTTATTTCACTTCTTTTAGCTCTTTGCTGCGTTTTTTCATTGAGTGTTACTGCTTTTGCAACTCAAAACTTGGGTGCATATGACGATTCCCCGGCTTTTGATTATCAGAATTATCTGAGAAATCTTGAGAAAGAAAGCAAAATAAATCAAAACTTTTCTGTCATGCGGGAAGGCTTTGTTTCCGTTTCTGTAACACGCTACCCTCAGATAGTATCTTACTATTGCGGTCCTGCTTCTGCATACATGGTTTTAAAATCACTTGGCATTTCTGTTTCTTCTTCAACAAAGTCTTTGTACTTTTTTGATGGGTGTCAATCTTCTTGTCCCTATCCGCGTGTTAACCATCAATGTTATAAGTCTTATACCTCTCCTCAAGTAACATTGGCTAATGAAATGGGAACAAGCTTTAGTGGTACAGGCATAACCACTTTGAAAAATACTATTAACTCCCATATAGGAAGCAGTTATTATTCCCTTTGCACTATTTCAAACAACGATTCTGGCACAACAACGCTTGCAAATAAAGTTTACTCAACCTTAAAAGACGACCATCCTTTAATTGCTCATGTTTATGCAAAATTTTTGGATCGTTACAGTGGTAGTGCTGGTCAAACTTTTGGAGGACACTATGTCTGTATTTATTCCATAAATACTGCTGCCGGAACCATTGGAATAAATGATTGCAATTATTATTCGGGATTAGGCGGAATTTATACTGAAGATAAAGCGGTATTGCGGAAAGCAATAGCACATTATAGTTCCAATAATCTTATTTGGTAGTCAAAAACCGAGGTCAATCATATGAAAAAGCTTATTTCCCTGCTTCTTATTCTTATTTTTATTTTTTCCGGCTGTCAAAGCATGGAGCAAACGGCTTCAGCAGAGCCTGTCGGCGATTGTTCGTTTTCCATGTATGACATTTACCCCGAAGAAGGTACTGTTTTCTGCGGTTATCCCGATATTTTCGGAAACAAGATAGTTTTTTGTGCCGCTCACCATATTTCAGTTCCACAACAAGGCTCCGGAAATATTCATGTTTATGATATTGATTCCGAAAAAGAATCTTCTTACGATGATTTTGTAGACAATGCGTTTTTATGTGGAGATTATCTATATTATAGCGATTATAGTGCTGAAAAAAAATGGAATCTTGTAAAAGTTAATATGCAGGATGGCACAAAAGAAATCATTTTTACTGCACCTGATGACAGACTTTTAGGAGTTTCTAAAGGCGGCAACGGAAATTATTTTATTTTCTGGACAAGTGATAAAAATTATTATAATGCTGAATTTTT
>OIWT01002717.1_pt1 | contig 17666 bp, 15 predicted proteins | sample 1587701 | NCBI WGS metagenome assembly OIWT01 (sample SAMEA3888904, study PRJEB22519) | human gut metagenome | biome: human gut; feature: human-associated habitat; material: faeces | place: Denmark | collected 2009
GATTAAAAATTAATCGTTTAACTACAGTGATGTGATTTTTATCGCACCACTAATAGTCTTATATATTAAATTAAGGTTATATGTTAGATTAACATGATAGGAAATTCCCATAAAACGGTTACGCAAAGGTATATAAAAATCTATTCAGGTATACATGCTGTGCATGGCATTTTACCTGCCACATACCCTAACATAACAAAAAAAGCGACCGAACTCCGCAACAGAGTCCAGCCGCTTTCTTAACAGCAAAAAATCGTACAACTCGAACATCAATCCTTCGCCTGATGCACGGTGAGTTGCGGGAAGGGGAAGCCGATACCTTCTTTGTTGAAGGTCTCATAGACCGCCTTATTGAAATCAAAGTACACATCCCAATAATCGGCCACTTTGGTCCAGGCCCTCACTTTTATGTCCACACTGCTGGCTGAGAGCGATGACAAGGCGACCATCGGAGCTGGCTCTTTCAAGATGCGGCTGTCGGCAGCGATGAGACGATCGATGACCGCTTTCACACGCTCGAAATCCATTCCGTATTCGACACCAAAGACCCATTCGGCCCGACGCATTTCCTGACGGCTGTAGTTCACAATCGCATTACTGCTAAGCGTGCCGTTAGGCACGTAAATCAAGCGATTGTCAACCGTGGTCAATATGGTATGGAAAATCTGGATTTCTTTCACCGTCCCGCTCACTTCATTGTTCGTAGTATCTATAAAATCACCTACTTTAAATGGTTTGAATACCAGAATCACCAGTCCTCCTGCGAAGTTGGAAAGATTGCCCGAGAGGGCCATACCGATAGCCACACCGGCAGATGCCAACAAGGCGGCCAGGCTGGTGGTCTCCACACCCAGCTTGCTGATGATGGCAAAAGCAAGCACCAGATTCAGGAGGATGCTAAGCAGGCTCTTGAGAAATGTCTGCACGCTCACTTCAAAATCACGTTTCACCAAAATCTTGGACACCAGCTTCATAATCTGCCGGATGATGAAACGACCGACGATGTAAATGACGATGGCTGCAAGGATGTTCTTGCCTGTCTCCATCCCCCAATTAAGCAGTTTCTCGGCCACTTGTCCGAAGTCGACAGCCGAAACTGCATTCAGTAATGTCAATAACATAAGCTTTCTTTTTAGATTACACAAAACAATTGGAAGTTCGCCGAATGCTCTGTTCCTGCGTCTTCCGGGGTACGCAGAAAAAAGGTTGAAAGAACAGAAGCTCTGTTTCTGAATCTTCCAACCTTGTCTTGACGAAGGACAATCAAGCTGCCCTTATTCTTCTCATCAATAGTTTGACGGCTTCACTTGGAAATAGGCCTGAGGATGGAGACATGCGGGGCAGACTTCCGGAGCTTCAGGGCCTTCAAAAAGGAATCCGCAGTTGCGGCATTGCCAGATGACCGTCTCTTTCTTCTTGAACACTTCTCCATTTTCGACATTGGCGAGCAGCGCACAATATCTTTCTTCATGCCCTTTTTCAGCAATGGCGATGTTGCGGTACATCTTGGCGATGGCAGGAAAACCTTCCTCGTCAGCGATGTCGGCGAATTTCGGATAGTCCAGCGACCATTCCTCATGTTCTCCGGCAGCAGCAGCCTTCAGATTCTCAGCAGTCGTGCCGATGACACCTGCCGGATAGCTGGCTGTGATTTCCACCATGCCGCCTTCAAGCCACTTGAACATGCGCTTGGCGTGTTCCTTTTCCTGTTCGGCCGTCTCGGTGAAGATGGCTGCGATTTGTTCAAAACCTTCTTTTTTAGCTGCGCTTGCAAAATAAGTGTAGCGCATACGTGCTTGTGACTCACCAGCAAAAGAAATCATCAGATTCTTTTCTGTTTGTGTTCCTTTCAATGACTTTCCCATTGTCCTTTTCTTTTAGAGTTAGTAATGATGCAAAGATAGAGAATTATTTCAAAGTTTGTAATGATTACAAAGATATATTTTTTCCGCACAGTTAAAAAAGCAAAAGAGGTGAGCCTCAACTCCAAAAACTCAGTCAAGCCCACCTCCATTTTTCCTTCAGGAAATGCCTTATGCGCATTTATTTGATGATACCCACTTTCGTTTCCTTGATGAAGTCGATGATGTTCTTGATTTCTTTACCTTGGGGGATTTGTTGCTCCACACGGTAGATGGCATCATCGATGGACGTGTTTGCATGATAAATAATGCGGTAGGCATGAGCGATGTGCTTGATAATGGTTTCTGAAAAGCCTGCATGCTGCAACACTTTGGTGTTGATGCTGTAGAACGAGGCCGGTTCATGTGCCACCACGACATAGGGCGGAACGTCATTGGAGAAACGGCAACCTCCTTGGATGACAGACCACTCGCCCACACGGATATGACCGGTCATGATGACGGAAGAGGCTAAAATGGAACAGTTGCCCACGATGGAACGCCCTGCCACCTGCGATGCGTTTCCGATGATGCAGCGGTTGCCGATTGTGGCGTCATGAGAAATGCGGACTGCCTGCATGATGAAGTTGTCATTGCCGATGACGGTCTCATGTTCGGGGGCAGAAGCACGAATGATGACGGCATTCTCACGGATCACATTGTTGTCTCCGATACGGACGATGGTGTCCTCACCCTTATGCTTGAAGTCCTGGGGAGGAGTGCCTACCACCGCACCTTGATAGAACTTGTTATTATTGCCTATGCGGGAACCTCCCATGATGCTCACATATGGCATAATCACACAGTTGTCACCGATTTCCACATTCTTATCAATATAGGCAAATGGATGAATGGTCACATTCTTTCCAATCTTTGCCGCAGGATCGACATAAGCTAACGGACTAATCATAATATCTATCTTTAAAGGTTAATATTCACTGTTTAAGTATGTTTCACAAAGCTATAAAAAAAACTATTTATTAACAACTATTTTAACCCAAATCGACTTACAAGATGACCTTTCTGCCTTGTCGGCAACTTTTCCGGCTGCCCACCTGATGCCAGCCAACCAAGCGATGGGCTCTGCCCGTGCCGGCCCTTAACAGTAGCCCCGGACGCCTTCCTTTCCGTCCCGGAGCGCCCTCCTTTCCGTGCTCGGGCGCCTTCCTTTCCGCTCTTGGCCCGAATAAATGGCCCTGTCGGGGATAAATTCTATCAAAAAAGTCCGTCATTGAACATAAAAAGCTCAATAACGGACTTCCATATGTTGGCTTTACCTATAAAAGGTCATCCTATGTGCTGTCATCACTCTCCGTTACGGCCTCCACCTAAGGCTTGATAAAGATTGATGACCGACTGCAGGTAATCGTAATCATCCTGCACCTGGGTAAGTTGGGCGCTCAGAAGCGACTGCTGTGCCGTGATGACATCCAGATAGGTCGTTTCACCGACGCTCATCAGACCGACAGTGGCCTCAACGGCATCTTCCAAAGCCTTGACCTGCATGTCGCGTTGCTGACTCTTCTCGCCCACTGTCTGATAAGCATAGAGGGCGTTGCTGACTTCAGCACCCGCATTCAGCAAGGTCTGTTGGAAGTTCAGACGAGCCTGTTCCTGCTGGGCTTTGGTAATCTTCAGATTGGCAATCAATGCACCGCGGTTGAAGATAGGTTGCGTCAATGAGACAATGGCGTTCTTGATGATTTCCGCAGGATTGATAGTACCAGTCGTCCCGTTGGTCCATCCCAATGTTCCGGTCACGGAGATATTCGGATAGAATGCCGAACGGGCCTTGTTGGTCAAGTAGAAGGCACTGGCAAGCGACATCTCGGCCGAACGCACGTCAGGACGGTTGGAGAGCAATTGCAAAGGTACGCCCGCATTGATTTCTTCCGGCATCACCTGGTCTTCCAAACGTCCGCGATCAATGTGCTGGGGCGTCATGCCCAAGAGCGTGGAAAGTGAATTTTCCGTCTCGCGGATAGTCTGTCGGATTTCAGCAATGCTTGCAGCCACGGCATAGCAGCTGGCTTCGGTTTGTGCCACTCCAGCCTTGTTGCTCATGCCGGCTTCCATCATGCTCTTCATCATCGTGAGCGTCTGATTCCATTTCACTTGTGTCTCCTCGCTAATCTCCAACTGGCGGTCGAGCATCAAAAGCGTGTAATACAAGTTGGCGATGTTGGCAATCACCTGCGAACGCACAGCCTGTTCGTATGCTTCGCTCTGCAAGAGACTAGCCTTTGCTCCGCGAGAGGTGTTCAACAAATTGCCGAACAGGTCAGCTTCCCAACTTGCATTGATCGGAGCTTGCCACGTACGATAGGAAGGTGTATTCTCCATCTTGGTGATGCCTCCTTGCGGAGAGAGGGTGAATGAGGGCAAGAACGACAAACGTGCCGTCATCAAAGATGCCTGTGCTTGCTTCACTTGCAACATGGCAGTCTGCAAATCTGTGTTGTGAGCCAATCCCTGCTCTATCAGAGTTTGCAGTTTTGGGTCACGGAACATCTCGCGCCAGGAGACATTTCCCATGTTGGTCGTGTCGCTTACCAAGGTGTCGTTTACGGCGACAGTGTCACGATAGAGCCCCTCCACGGTAATGTCATTCGGACGCTTGTATGAGTTGTAGATGCCGCAGCTGCTAAACAAAGCAGCTGCACACATCATCAATATTATCTGTTTCTTCATTTTTCGACTTTGTTTGTAGTGTATTGTTCAATATCCGGTTCTACCTCACTGCCGTCCATATCAGCCCATTCGATTGGCTTGAATTTCTCTTGCAGCCACTGGAAGGCTACGAACAATGTCGGCACGATGAATATCTGGCAAATCATACCTATCAACATACCACCGATGGCAGAAGCACCCAGCGTACGGTTACCATGAGCACCTACGCCAAAGGCAAACATCAACGGGAGCAAACCGATAATCATGGCCAAAGAAGTCATCAAGATAGGACGCAGACGGGCTGAAGCTCCAAGCACTGCGGCCCACGAGATGCTCATACCCTGCTTACGACGGTCGAGGGCAAACTCAACAATCAAGATGGCATTCTTGGCCAACAGACCCATCAACATAATCAAGGCAATCTGCATGTAGATGTCGTTAGACATGGTTCCCAATATCATGGTCAGCGACGGGATGCTACCCAATGCGGCAAATCCGTTTACAAACAAGAAGCTACCCAACAAACCACAAGGAATGGAAAGCAATACGGCCAACGGCAGCAAATAGCTTTCATACTGAGCACTCAGCAACAGGTAGACGAAGACAAGACATAACAGGAAGATAAGTGCTGTCGTGTTTGTCGTCTGTGCCTCTTCACGTGCCATACCACCCAATTCGTAACCGAATCCGGCCGGCAGATTCTGTCTTGCGACTTCCTCGATGGCCTGAAGTGCCTGGCCTGATGTATAACCGGCAGCCGGAGAAACCATCACCTGAATAGCTGTGTACAAGTTGAAACGGCTGATGACATCAGGACCGTAAATCTTCTTCATCGTCACAAACTGCGTGATGGGAGCCATCTCACCGCTTGAGCTGCGCACCTTGATGCTATTGAGCGACTCCATGTTTTTCGTCGCATTCGGTTCTGCCTGAATCATGACACGGTACATCTTACCGAAGCTGTTGAAGTTTGACGCATAGATACCACCGAAGTAGCCCTGCATCGTCGACAAGATGTCGCTCGGACTGATACCGGCACGCTTACATGCTGCAACATCAATATCCATCTGATACTGCGGGAAGCTCGGGTTGAAGTTCGTAGAAGCCGAGTTGATTTCCGGACGTTCTTCCAATGCGGCCATATAAGAATTGACGACAGAGAAGAAGTGATCCAGACTACCACCGGTCTTATCCTGCATGTTCAACTCAATATCGGTCGAAATGGAGTAACCCGGAATCATAGGAGGCGCAAAGAACAACACCTGTGCATCCTTAAACAGTTTCTGAGAACGCATGAACAACGAAGCCACGACAATGTCCGAACTCTGCTGCATCGAACGTTCTTCCCAGTCTTTCAGCTTGATGATGATTGAACCATAAGAAGGACCTTGTCCGCTACCGATGAAGCTGAAACCGGAAATCACCGTACGTGACTGCACGGCCGGGTCTGCACCAATCAAGCTGTCGACCTTATTGAGCACTTCCTGGGCCCGTTCTTGAGATGTGCCCGGCGGCAATGTCACAGCACCCATGATCGTACCCGTATCTTCATTCGGCACCATACCCGTCGGAGTGATGTTCATAAAGAGAACAAGCAAAGCAACAATGGCTGCAACTATTCCAAAGGATAATCCTCTTTTATGAATGAAGAAGACCACGCCTTTTCTATATTTCGTCAATATAGAGTTATACGACCTGTTGAATGAGCCTTTGAACTTGTCCGTCGTCATTCCGGCAAAGGCCAATATGCTTATTATAATAAGGAGAATGCAAATCACCGGATGTTCACTGAAACTGAACAGACCGAAAATCATACCCAAGATGGCTATAATCGTGAAGAGAATAACAAACTTCGGATTCAGCCACTTGCCTATGGCGTCCGTATAACGGGCTACCATAATCTTGCGAGACTCCTTGTAGGCCGTGCCCATACGCTCTTTCAATGTCTCGTGAGAATTGTGAGGCTTCAGGAACAGGGCACACAATGCCGGAGACAAAGTCAAGGCGTTGATAGCCGAGAAACCGATGGCCAATGCCATTGTGATACCAAACTGCTGATAGAACGTACCGGCCGTACCGCCCATGAAGCTCACAGGGATAAACACGGACATCATCACCAACGTGATGGACACGATAGCACCACCCAATTCACTCATGGCGTCGATGGAGGCAAGACGGGAAGACTTATAGCCTTGGTCCAACTTCGCATGGACGCCCTCGACGACGACTATCGCATCGTCGACCACAATCGCAATGGCAAGCACCATGGCCGAGAGAGTCAGCAAGTTCAAGCTGAAGCCGATAATCTTCAAGGCAAAGAAGGTGGCAATCAAGGCTACCGGGATGGCAATGGCAGGAATCAACGTCGAACGCATATCTTGCAAGAAGATATACACCACGATGAACACCAGGATAAAGGCCTCAATCAACGTCTTGACAACTTCATGGATAGAAGCGAACAAGAAGTCGTTGGCACTCTGTGCGATGTTGATGCCCAAGCCATCGGGAAGGTTCTTTTCATACTCGGCAAGCACTTGCTCCAGGTTCTGGATGGTCTCGGTCGCATTCGTTCCTGCCATCTGGTACACGATACACGACACAGCTTTGTGCCCGTTTACCATGTTGTTAAAGCCGTAGCTCAAACGGCCCAGTTCCAAGTCGGCCACATCGCCCAAGTGAAGGATTTCACCATCAGGAAGAGCCTTAATCACGATGTCTTCAAACTCAGTCGTGCTGGAAAGACGTCCCTTATAACGAATCGTGTATTGGAACGACTGCTTTCCACGCTCACCAAACTGACCCGGGGCAGCTTCGATGTTCTGCTCAGCCAATGCCGCCGAGATGTCGGAAGGCACCAAATTATATTGCGCCATCACATCCGGCTTCAACCACACACGCATAGAATAGTCAGCACTCAATGCAAACGCATCGCCGACACCATTCACACGCTTGATTTCCGGAATCAAGTTAATACTAGCATAGTTTTCCAAGAACTCAATGTTGTATCTGTCCTCCTTGTCATAGATGGAGAACACCATCAACATAGAAGTCTGACGCTTCTGTGTCGTCACACCCACCTGAGTTACCTCAGCCGGCAACAAACCTTGTGCCTGGGTCACACGGTTTTGGACATTGACCTGAGCCATATCCGGGTCTGTTCCCTGATTAAAATAAACAGTGATACGTGCCGATCCGTTGTTGGTCGCCGTAGACTGCATGTACATCATGTTTTCCACACCGTTTATCTGGTCTTCCAACGGAGAAACGACAGAGTTCAACACAGCCTGTGCATTGGCACCCGTATAAGTGGCACTAACAGAAACGGTAGGTGGTGCAATGTCCGGATATTGGGTGATAGGCAAAGTCGCCAAACCAATAAAACCCAGAATTACCAACAAGATGGAGATAACCGTTGATAATACCGGACGATTAATAAATTTATCTAGCCTCATAGTCGAATAATAGCTTTTTTAATTAAATGCTGTTGCCAAGTTTCCTTCGCGTTGGTCCTTCAGAGCCTGTTGATATTTGGCTTCTTTCTGTTGCTGGGTAATGGGAGTAATCTTCTGTCCATCATGCAAGTTCTGGATACCTTCCACGACAATCTTATCACCGTTCTTCAGACCACTCGTGACAATGTAGTTCTTGCCGTCATTCAGGTTGTAGATTTGGATTTCCGTATGTTTCAACGTACTGTCCGGTTGAAGCACATAGACGAACTTCTTGTCCTGTATCTCCTGCGTTGCACTTTGCGGGATGACAAAGACGTTGTCCATCGTGAAGGGGAAGATGATGTTTCCCGAACCGCCACTACGCAGCACGCGATTCGTGTTGGGGAACAAAGCACGCATGCTTACAGAACCCGTCGTCTGGTCAATCACACCGCTCACGGCGTCAATGCGGCCTTCCTGGTCATACATCGTTCCATCTGCTAACTGAAGTTTCACAGCCGGCATTTTCTCCAGTTGCTCCTTCAGCGTGCCTCCGGCCTTCGTCATGGAAAGCAGTTGCTTTTCAGTCATGGAGAAATAGACATACATGTCACCAATCTCAGACACTGTGGTCAGCGGCTCTGTAATAGATGCACTCACCAAGCTACCTACACGATAAGGGAATGTTCCCACGACTCCGTCAGACGGACTGGTCACCGTGCAGAAACCCAAGTTCTGCTGAGCAGCCACCAGGCTGGCCTTGGCCTGAGCCAGACTGGCTTTGGCCGTTTCCAGGTCGTTCACCGCTGTCTGGTAGTCATATTGGCTGATGACGCTCTTGTCATACAGCATTTTCTTGTTTTGAGTAGTCAGTTCTTGTGTATGCAATGCAGCTTCCGCGGATGCCACATTGGCCCGCGCCTGCTTCTCAGCAGCCGCATATTGAGTGGGATCAATCTGGAACAGCGCTTGCCCCTTGCGGACAGTCGCACCTTCATCCACACATAGTTTTACGATAAATCCTGAAACCTGCGGACGGATTTCAATATCCTGCACGCCCTTGATGGTCGCAGGATACTGCGTTGTCTGCTGACTTGAAGTCGAAGCTACTGACTCGACAGCAAATTCATTGTCACCCATGGACATTCCTTTGTTGCCACCGCAAGCATTAAACAACAAAAGCGCTCCAATACATAGAACACCAGCACTTGAATAAGTGTACTTCTGTTTTAACTTCATATTCATTTTACCTATTTAAAATTATATTATTGTCTTTCTTTAAAACTTATCCAAAGGGAAAAGTTTCCGCGGTGCAAATGTATACATTTGTTTGATTTATGTTACATCTACAACATTAAGTTTGGATAGTTTTAACTAGAAGCAGTTTTGGCTTTAGGATGATTAACACACCCTCAGAGTGTAAAAAATGCCGCCGTTATCTTCCACGTCAACAGAGACCGGAATCATAACGGCGACAACTTAACGGTCGGCTCTTTCGGCCACAAACCTTTATTTATGCGTCTCCACGATGTGTGTAGGAGGTTGCTCGGCGTTGCGCTTTTCTGTCTGACGGACCACTTCCTCTGCCAGATGCAAGAAAGCCTGTCCGGTGATGCTGTCTTCGTCCAGGGCTACCGGCTTGCCTTCATCGCCGCCCTCGCAAATACTCTGCACGATGGGAATCTGCCCCAACAAGGCGACATGCATCTCTTCGGCCAATCGCTTGGCTCCTTCCCGCCCAAAGATGTAATACCGGTTTTGAGGAAGTTCGGCCGGAGTGAACCACGCCATGTTCTCCACCAATCCCAGGATGGGGACATTGACCTTGTCGTTCGTGAACATGTTGATTCCCTTGCGGGCATCAGCCAGAGCCACCGCTTGCGGCGTACTCACCACGACAGCGCCAGTCACGGCCAGCGTCTGCACCACCGTCAGATGGATGTCGCTCGTGCCGGGAGGCAAGTCTATGAGAAAATAGTCAAGCTCGCCCCATGCCGCATCGCCAATCAACTGCTTCAGGGCATTGCTGGCCATGCCTCCACGCCACAGTGTGGCCTGTTCGGGATTGACAAAGAAACCGATTGACAACAGCTTCACACCATACTTTTCTATGGGGACAATCAGGTCGCGCCCGTCAATGCTCTCTGCATAAGGGCGGGCATCCTCCACATGAAACATCTTGGGCATCGAAGGACCGAAGATGTCGGCGTCAAGCAATCCGACCTTATAGCCCAACTTGGCCAATGCGACAGCCAGATTGGCCGCCACCGTGGACTTGCCCACACCTCCCTTGCCGGAGGAAATGGCTATGACGTTTTTCACCTGAGGCAACAGCTTGCCCACCTCGGGGCGGGCCTGCTGGATGGTCTTCACCGATATGTTGCCCGCGATGTCCACTTCAGGCCCCACATAGGTCAGAATCGCAGTCTCGGCCGCCTTGATGACCGATTTCATAAAGGGGTCTGTCGGCTTCTCAAAGATGAGCGAGAAGGACACCTTGTTTCCATCAATGCGGATATTGTCTTCCACCATACCCGCTTCCACGATGTTCTTGCCCGTGCCCGGATAGCGCACAGTGGCAAGTGCATCCAATATCAATTTCGGATAAATAGTCATATTTTCAGTTTTAGTGTTTCGATAAAATCTCCTATATTCTTTTCAGACGTCATTTGCTTGTCTGAAGGCCGCTGCGCTTGCTGCGGTTGTAGCTGCGATAGTCGTCAAGCTCGATTTCGATGTCAGGCTCCTGCAACGCACCGTCCTGCGGCAGGCGGAACTTCACATACTTGATGGTGAGCCCGCGGTCGAGCCACTGCTGCTCGTAGTAAGTGCGGATGCCCAGGATGTCGTCCACCAGGCCGGAGTGATAGAGGTCGTCCGTCAAGAATTCAACAGGGAGATGATTGTGTTCGAGCATATAGCGGGTGTAGGTGAACATGAAATTGCTGTCCGTCTTCACATGCACCAGGCCTCCGTCGACCAGGAACTTGCGGTAACGCTCCATGAAATAAGTCGAGGTCAGGCGCTTGGTCGCCTTCTTCATCTGAGGGTCGGAAAACGTGAGCCAGATTTCACTGACTTCACCTGCAGCAAAAAAGCGTTCGATGATTTCGATATTCGTGCGCAGGAAGGCCACATTGGCCAACCCCTCCCGGTATGCCTCGGTCGCTCCCGTCCACATGCGTGCGCCTTTGATGTCCACTCCGATGAAATTCTTGTCCGGATAGCGGCGGGCCAGCCCGACAGTGTATTCCCCTCGTCCGCATCCCAACTCCAGGACAATCGGATTGTCATTTTTGAAAAAGTCACGGCCCCAGTGCCCTTTCATCTCAAACGGCACATTGTCGACCACAGAATACGGATATTCAAACACGTGCGGATAAGCCCGCATATCTGCAAACTTTTCCAATTTGTTTTTCCCCATGAGCTTTGTCTTATGTATTTTTCGCCCCACAAAAGTACAAAGAAAAATGAAGAATGAAGAATGAGGAACGAAGAATTGCCCTGCGGCATGTGCCGTGTACCGGGATTCTCCATTCCTCACTCTTCATTCTTCATTGAAAAGGCGTCAGTCGAGCACTGTCACCCAGCCATACGGGTCGGCCACGTCACCATACTGGATGGCACGCAAACGCTGGTAGAGCTTCGTGGAAATCGGTCCGGGCTTGCCATCCTTGGCTATCACATACGACTTCTTGTTCTCCAAGTCGTCGATGCGCTCTATCGGGCTGATGACGGCAGCCGTGCCGCAAGCTCCGGCTTCTTCGAAGGTGGCCAGTTCCTCCTCCGGGATGGGACGGCGTTCCACCTTCAGGCCCATGTCTTCGGCCAACTGCATCAGACTGCGGTTGGTGATGGAAGGCAGGATGGACGTCGAGAGCGGTGTGACATACGTGTTGTCCTTGATGCCGAAAAAGTTGGCCGCGCCACATTCGTCGATATATTTCTTCTCCTTCGCATCCAGATAGAACTCGCAGGAATAGCCCAGGTCATGTGCCATCTTGTTCGCACGCAGACTGGCTGCATAGTTACCGCCCACCTTGAACGTGCCGGTGCCAAGCGGAGCCGCACGGTCAAACTCACGGATAATCACATAGGGATTCGTAGCAAAACCACCCTTGAAATACGGGCCCACAGGGGTCACGAAGATGAGGAAGAGGTATTCGCTGGCAGGATGCACGCCGACTTGCGCGCTCGTGCCGATGAGCAACGGGCGGATATACAGCGACGCGCCGCTCTCATAAGGCGGGATGAAGCGTTCGTTCAGCTTCACCACTTTCTTCACCATCTCACAGAACAGCTCCGTCGGGAGTTCCGGCATCAGAATGCCGCGGCAAGTGCTCTGCAGGCGTTCTGCATTGGCTTCCATGCGGAAGATGCGGATTTTCCCGTCCTTGCACCGATAGGCCTTCAAGCCTTCAAAAGCCTCCTGGCCGTAGTGAAGCGACGTCGCTGCCATGTGCAGGTTAATCGTTTCTTCCGAACTAATTTCTATCTCACCCCATTTTCCATCGCGATACGTACAACGCACGTTGTAGTCTGTCCGCATATAGCCAAACGACAGATTCGCCCAATCGATTTCTTTCATCATATCCTGGATTTAAGAATTTACTTTCAGCAAATGTATAGGAAAAGATTGCATTAAACAAAGAAAAACGTAAAAGATTTCAAGGAGGACTCCAAATAGCCACCCGCCTACGGATGACAAAGTGTCAAACGACGGCACACCTCTCCCGGCCCGCAAGCCTCCGGCAACGCGACACACAGAACACAGACGAAGACGATGTAAACAATTTTGCAAACCGCACGTTCACTCCGGAGCACTCCGGAAGTTTTTCGATAAACCACTGAGAAACATCGCATTGCCTCGGCCTTCATCCGGCATCCGGCTACCCTCCTTTCTGCGTCTGCTTCCCTTCCTTTCCGTGGTCGGCTACCCTCCTTTCCGCTGTCGGACGCAGCAGAAGGTCCTCAGCCCGGGCATAGGGATACCCTCTCTTTGTCCAGTCATTTTCCCGTCCGGTGGAAAAAAGAAAGAAATTTTTTGCACTTAAAAATTCTTTTTTTCAAAAGAAATCCATACTTTTACCCCAACACTTTTATACAACCTAAATAAATGCAACGATTATGAAAGCTATCAAAACATCCATCATCTGCTGTGCCCTCTCCGGGCTCACGCTTACTTCATGCATCGGTTCATACGCCTTGTTCAACAAAGTGCGCTCGTGGAACGAACAGGCCACAGGCAGCAAGTTTCTGAACGAACTTATCTTTGTCGGCCTGTGGATTGTCCCGGTCTATGAAGTGTCCATGCTGGCTGATACCTTCGTGCTCAACTCCATCGAGTTCTGGAGCGGAAGCAATCCGGTGGCTGCCGGCACTGTCGAGGAAGTCGAAGGCGAAAACGGGAAATACCTGGTGACAACGACTGAAGAAGGATACACCATCGCCAAGGAAGGAGAAGACACCGCCATGGAACTTCGCTTCGACAACGGCACGCAGACATGGAACGTGGTATGCAACGGGAAAAGCTATGAAATCATGAAACTCTGCAAGGACGGCACTGTGGACCTCAACATGCAAAACGGCCAATACATCAACGTCACTCCCGACGCACAAGGTGTGAGCACCGCACGCGACGCCATCATGGGAGCGACATTCTACGCTGCCCGTTGACGCACATCCGCCATACAGCTGATAAACAAAGAGACACGAAAGCACGGTCGGGATAGTTTCTCCCGTGCATTCGTGTCTCTTTCTTCGTTCGATTCCGACAGGAAGCTTCAGGTTTTCGGCGAACGAGACGGGGCGACGGCCTCGCGCCGCTGCTTCTTCCACAGTTGCCAGGAGTTGATGGTGTTCTGCCACAACACGTAAGCCCCCGGGGCGACAGACGACAGCGGGTTCAGGTAAGTGTAGGCCATCCAGATGGCAAGCACCGTGTTCTTCTGGCCGAGAGCCTGTCCGGCACTGATGCGTTCCCCATAGCGCGTCCCGATGCTTTTGCCCAAGAAAAACTGAAGGCAGCAAGCCGCCAGCGCAGCCAGCGCCACCATCCACTGCACGTAGGCCGGCGCATCGCTGTTGACAAGCGAACGCACGGTCTGTCCGCACACGATGGCCAGCGATATGCCCCAGATGTAGAACGCCGCATTGCTGAACGTGGCCAGCCAATGGTGGACAGCAGGCAACAGCCAGCGCAACAGGACGGCCAGAATAAACGGACAGAGCAAGAGAGGAAAGACTTTGCTCAATATCTTAAAGAATGCACTGACGAAAGCGAGGTCGGCATGAGGCTCGACCAGAGGGAAAAGCAGCGGCACGACAATGGCTGCCAGCAGATTGGATTCCAGGGTATAGGCCGTGAGGGAAGCGGCATTCCCGCCCAACTTGCCCGTGATGACGGCAGCAGCCGTGGCCGTGGGGCATATCAGGCACACCATGACACCTTCAAACACACTGTGATAGACGTCATCCATCGGACAGAAAAGCAGAAGCAAAGCAACCGCCACACAGGAAAACAGCTGGAAAAGCAACAACCACAAGTGCCACTTCACCGGACGCAGGTCACGGACATCTATCTTGCAGAAGGTCAAAAGCAACTGCGCAAAAATGAGAGTGGGCGTCAACACATTGGCCGCCGTAAACACAAACGGCTTCAAGGGTGCCACGAAACTGACCCGGGCGAAAAAGAAATAGCTCAAGACTCCGAGCAGCATAGCCACCGGAAGAGTCCAGTTCTTCAGAAATTGCAACATGTCGTAAATAATTTGTCAGGGGCGCAAATATATAATCCGCAAATCCAAATTTCCGTGGTTTCCGGAACGAAGCGTTCAATTTTCAGGCAAAAGAACAAAACGAAGCGTTCAAAAAAAAAAGGCTGCACACAACACTTATAAAGCCGGAGCAAAAGGTTAATGAAGACCTCTGTTCCGGCTTTATAGTTTCATAAAAATGACTTTATAACGGCATTAAAATAATGCTTTAATAATTTGTCTAACTGATTGAAAAAACGTATCTTTGTTAGTAGTTAAGCTGCCATTTTATCAATGGGAATGCCTTGCTTTTTAAACAACATTATATCAGTGTATCCTGAAGAATAATTCATGTGGGCATTGAATTCTCTTTTTGTGCAGCCTTCAAATGGATTTCCGATGGTTTTATTTGCCCCGATCCACTCACACAATTCAATTATAGATGATTTGTTTGATGTAAAATAAACGAAAGAATGACCTTCGAGGACTTTTAAAACATCTAAGTAATCGGACATACGCCAATACATGTTGTACGTTCCGACATCAGTGGATAGATAAGGAGGATCTATTAAAAACACCACTCCAGGTACGTCCTTATATTGATTATAGACCTCTTTGTAGTCGCATGAAACTATTTCCAGCCCTTCCAAATAGTCCAATGATTCAGGGTATCCATTCTTACGGATATTGTTATAAAGAACTTCCTTGCTCATTTCCTCCACAGACAACTTATATTTCATAGAGAACATAAGGGATGACGATAGAGTAATGAAGTCCACGTACCCCACACTCGCTTCCTCTTCTTCAATACGCTTTAAAACGCATTCCCTCAGCTTTCCTTTGATTGCCTTATGTTTGGGTACCGAATCCCCTACCAGCGTTCTAATGTCGGCTAAAAGCTTATTTGTATGTGGAATATGAGCCAGCCTAAATCGGTAGTTATCAAAATCGTTATAAACAACAGTGGAAGTTGGTTTCATTCTTTTGGTAATATGGGAAAGTAACCCCGAGCCACCAAACAGATCCACAAAAACGGTATCATCAGGAAACTGGTCCAATACCTTTATAAATTCTTTGGCAAACATTCTTTTTTGGCCCACAAATGGCAGCGGTGCCGACAGATTCATTTTCGTCATACGTTCAATTCAAATTTAATATTCTCAACTCCGGATAACAGTTCCATGGTCCGGTCAATGTTATTTTCATATATATGCACATTCCCAAGGTCAAGGGTTATGGACTTCAAAGGAAGTTCCACCTGCCTTGCCATCAGATAAAGATGATAAATATCAGCCGGAAGCCCAAGGTTGGCATCAGAACTGCGCTGGTATGCAGATAATACCAGTTCCCCCTCTTCAATCTGGAACTGCACAAGGCTCAGGCAGGGTGCCTGGTTGCTTTCCACCCCGGTCTCTCCAAGAAACAGAACATAGTTCTTGCTGTTGCGCTTTTCCCGGTTAATCTTAGCTATAAGGGGTGGAAGCTTTTCAAAGTAAGTGGGGTAGCTATTCACAAGGGTATGGCCACAATAGTCCCACCAGGTAATACCTGCCTCCTTATATCTTTCCACATCTCGAATACCCTGCATAAACAGCTTCAATTCTTCTTTCAGTTTCTTTCTGGCTATCCCATGGCTTTCAAATATATCAAGTAAATCAGCCGGGGTCAGCATAAGCCTTTCATTCAATAGGTATTTGATACAGCCTTTCTTGTTGGTTTGGGTCTTGCCCGTTTGGAGTATCTTGTCTAATGTCTGGTAATACTTATTCATAAGCTATTGATTTTTGTCTGTGCAAAGTTAGCCCCATCAGATAACACAAGGTATCTCCGGCACATCAATCACACTGCACCGAGCGTGCAGTGCTTTCCAAACCGTTTGATAACATCATACACCTTACGTTCGCTTACCGAATATTTATTTGCCAAAAACGCCACTGCATAAGTGGTCTTTTCACCTTGTTTTTTCATGACCTCATACTCCGTATATAAGTCTATGAATCGAAGGTCATCCTGCTTGCCGCCCAAACTTATAAGCATTTCAAGCGGTTCTCTGTTAAATTTAAGTGCTTCAAACAATGTCATATCCAATCATTTTTGTACTTTTGCAATGTCTCACTTATTAGGCGGATATTTCGCCATCCAAAAAAATACAAACGCTCAGAGCGCGAACGAGGGTATTGGCCCCCGGTCGTGCGCTCTGAGCGTTTTTGGTTTTATAGTAAGTGAGACGACTATTTAACAGGCCGGGGGCTTTTTTTAATCCCACCCCCGAGGGGATTTTCAATTACTCAATCCGATACAAATCCAATTTGAATTTATCCTTCTTTTTCCAGCCTTCAGCCAGAACTTTCTGAATGAATCCTACTGCTTTTGTATAGAAGTCTTTCAGTTCATCTAACTGGGTAAAAGTATGGTATTCCGGTTGTTCATCCGAACCAAACTTAAACGTCACCGGTAGGGTTTCTCCGCCCGTCTGAACGGCTAAATCGTATGCTGCCTTATAGTTATACTGGTTCTCCGTAGAAAGCCATACAGGGGCACCATTATAGGTGAATCCGGACAGGATAGCTGCATCAGTCTGGCTATTATACCAGGACATAACCAATGTGCGAATTTCCTCGCCGGTAGGTTTATGGTTAAACTCCTCTTCCATGTAGGAGGCAGAGCCGTTCTCTTTCTCCTGCACATCCCAGCGGATGCGCCATTTGTCTTTAACCGGGTTCGTGCATTCCATCAGCGACACACCGGCACTTCCTTCAACTCTTCTCATGTAAACACGTATTTGGTTCTACCTTTGCCGAAGGTCTCTGTCTTGATGGTCGTTTCAAACGGAAAGCCATCCGGCATTTCTTTCACTTGTGCGAGAATATTCTTCATTTCCTCGCTGTTGGTGAAGAACTTCTTTGCCT
>OIWT01002728.1_pt1 | contig 17611 bp, 18 predicted proteins | sample 1587701 | NCBI WGS metagenome assembly OIWT01 (sample SAMEA3888904, study PRJEB22519) | human gut metagenome | biome: human gut; feature: human-associated habitat; material: faeces | place: Denmark | collected 2009
AGGCCACCGACCCCTGGGGCATCAAGGTCAACCGCGTGGAGCTCAAGAACATTCTGCCGCCCAAGGAAATTCAGAACGCCATGGAAAAGCAGATGAAGGCCGAGCGTGAGCGCCGTGAGTCCATTCTGCAGGCCGAGGGTCAGAAGCAGAGCCAGATCCTCGTCGCCGAGGGCGAAAAGCAGTCCACCATCCTCAAGGCGGACGCCGAGAAGCAGGCCGCCATCCTCCACGCCGAGGCCGAGCGTCAGGCCGCCGTGCTCCGCGCCGAGGGCGAGGCCGAGGCCATCATGAAGGTGCAGACCGCGCTGGCGGACTCCATCAAGCTTCTCAACAACGCCAACCCCAACGATCAGGTCGTCAAGCTCAAGGCGCTCGAATCCTTCGAGAAGGCCGCCGACGGTCAGGCGACGAAGATCATCGTTCCCAGCGAGATCCAGAGCCTTGCGGGCCTTGCCGCAAGCTTCAAGGGCCTGCTCGAGGACGAGAAGAAGTAAGATCCCACACCGCGAAAGAGAGCGCTTCGGCGCTCTCTTTTTTGTAACCCTTTTGTAACGACTTTTCCGCAAAGGCATGTTATTATGTAAATCAATAACATTGCTTGGGGAGGAACACCATGAAAACAAAGCTTACCGCGCTGCTGCTTGCCGCGGCGCTCGCGCTGACACTCGCCGCCTGCGGCGAAAAGGATATTGCGGACACGCCGCTGCCCGACGAGCCGCCGGAGCCTGTCGCCGAGCAGCCTGCCGCGGACGATGAATGGACCGTCCTGCACGCGGACGATGTGCTGCTGCGCACGGAGCCGTTCACCCTCTGCGAGGGCAGGACGGCGACGCTTGAGCTATACGGCTATCAGAACGGGGAGTATGACTGCGGCGTGAGCCGCATCCACCTTCTGTGGGACGACGGCAGAGAGGAGAATCTTCTGATCTCCGACCTCGGTGACGAGGTTTGGGGTGCGGACGGCTACACGAGCTGCTGGTCGCCCGAGAACTGCCTTGAGACCGGCGACTATAACTTCGACGGCTATCGCGACATCGGCTTACAGCTCGACAATCCCGCCTACAATGTGCCCTTCTATTACTGGTTCTACGACGCGCAGACAGACGGCTTCCGCCCCTACGGGAGGTGGGCCTTTGCGCTCGAGCCCGACGAGGAAAACGAGGTCTGCATCTGCCAGTGGCATGCCACGCCCGAGTATTACACCGACACCTACCGTCCCGATGGGGAAGGCGGGCTGTACCTCGCGCGGCGCGACACGGAGATTTACTACAGCGCGGACGGGGTAAAGAGCTTCACCGAGGTCTACACAGCCAATGAAAAGCCGCTCACCTACGCCGATCTCGACCGTGACAGCGAGGACGAGATCCTCGTCCTCACGACCTCGGAGCCGGATGAATTTGCAAAATGCCGCTACACGCTGGAGGCGAGGAAGTACAACGGTACGGTGCTCTTCACCAAGGAGGTCACCCCCTACTATACCGGTTGGGACACTTTCTTCCTCTGCTACGGAGAGGATGAAAACGGCGTGTGGGGCGCGGATGTGCTGTGCTATCAGACCCATGAGGACAGGGGCGTGGGCAGCTGCTCCTACGATTTGATCTCCTACGCCGGCGGGCGGGAGCGCTACCTTGACGGAAACACCATCACCTTTGTGCTCGAAGCGGACGGCACCGCGCCGGTTCCCGACATCGACCGTGCGACGCAGGCGGAATTTGTGCGCTTCCGCGAGGGGGTGGCGTCGCTGCTGGAGGGAAGTTCCTATCTGCTCTTTTGCAGCGGTCCTGCCGAGGACCCCGACACACAGCAGGCAGTTGAAAATATCCTTGCCGGGCTCGACGCGCTGGAGGCCCGTCTCTACTCCAATGCGGGCTGAGCGCGATGCGCGCGTCTGATGCTCGTCATTAGCTGCGCTTATCAAACTGTGCAAAACCATAAAAAGCGCCCGAAAACGGGCGCTTTTCTCTCTCTTTTTTTGGTCCCTCCGTCACCTTGTTTTTCTTGCGCAAATGCTCTATCATACGATACAATATCTACAATGGCAGCACAGCTCGCGCACTTATATTATACGACAGGAGGACGGTCCCATGGAACTGCTCAAGGAACGCATTCGCCGCGAAGGCAAGGTCCTGCCCGGCAACATCATCAAGGTCGACGGCTTTCTCAACCACCGCGTCGACACCAAACTGCTTGAGGCTCTGGCCGATGAGTTTGCGAAGTATTTTGACATCAGCAAGATCACCATGGTTTTAACAGCGGAGGCAAGCGGCATCGCTTTGGCCACGATCTGCGCTCAGAAATACGGTGTTCCCATGCTGTTCGCCAAGAAGGCGAAGAGCGATAACATCGAGGGCGGATTGTACCAGAGCGAGGTCTTTTCTTATACCTATAAAAAGAAGGTCACGCTGATCGTCAGCCATGAGTGGCTGCACGCGGACGACCACGTTCTCATCATCGACGACTTTATGGCCAAGGGCTACGCGATGCAGGGTCTCATCGACCTCGTAAACGCCGCGGGCGCGACACTCGAGGGCATCGGCGTCGCGGTCGAAAAGGGTTTCCAGGGCGGCGGCGACAAATTCCGTGCCTCCGGCGTACCGTACAAGGCCCTCGCCGTCATCGAGCAGGCAGACGAGAACGGCATTCTCTTCCGTGAGGACGACTGAGATGAAAAAGGTACTGGTATTGGATTTCGGCGGGCAGTACAATCTGCTCGTCGCGCGCCGCGTGCGTGAATGCGGCGTCTACTGTGAGATCAAGCCCTACACCATGTCGATGGACGACATCCGCGCCTTCGGCCCCGCCGCCATCATCTTCACCGGCGGCCCCGCAACGGTATTTGAGCCGAACGCCCCCGCGCTCGACAACGCCATTTTCGAGCTGGGCCTGCCCATCCTCGGCATCTGCTACGGCCAGCAGCTGATGATCCATCAGCTCGGCGGCGCCTGCCGCAGAGCCGAGGTCCGCGAGTACGGCAAGGTGGAGCTGACGCACGACGGCACGAGTCTGCTGTTCGACGGCGTTGAGCCGACGAGCATCTGCTGGATGAGCCACGGCGTCGAGGTCGAGCGCCTTTCCCCTGGCTTCCGCGCCATCGCGCACACCGCGGGCTGCGCCTACGCCGCCATCGAGAACGCGGAAAAGAAGCTCTACGGCGTGCAGTTCCACCCCGAGGTGCTGCACACCGTCCACGGCACCGAAATTCTGAAGAACTTTCTCTATAAGGTCTGTGGCCTTGCCCCCGAGTGGAGCATGGCGAATTACGTCAGCGAGGCCATCGAGGAGGTCCGCGCCAAGGTCGGCGGCGGCAAGGTGCTGCTGGCGCTCTCCGGCGGCGTGGACAGCGCCGTGGCCGCCGCGCTCCTCTACCGCGCGGTCGGCGAACAGCTCACCTGCATCTTTGTCGATCACGGTCTGCTGCGCAAGGACGAGGGCGATCAGGTCGAGCGCGCCATGCACGACTGCCTCGGCATGCGCATCGTGCGCGTGAACGCGCAGGAGCGTTTTCTCACCAAGCTCGCCGGCATCTCCGAGCCGGAGCGCAAGCGCAAGATCATCGGCGAGGAGTTCATCCGCGTCTTTGAGGCCGAGGCCAAAAAGCTCGGCCGCGTCGATTTTCTCGCGCAGGGCACCATCTACCCCGACGTGGTGGAATCCGGCGTTGGCGGCGAGAGCGTCGTCATCAAGAGCCACCACAACGTCGGCGGGCTTCCCGACCATGTGGATTTCAAGGAGATCATCGAACCCCTGCGCCGTCTCTTCAAGGACGAGGTGCGCCAGCTCGGCATTGAGCTCGGCCTGCCCGAAAGCCTTGTCTGGCGTCAGCCCTTCCCCGGCCCGGGCCTTGCCATCCGCGTCATCGGCGACATCACCGAGGAGAAGCTGCACATCGTCCGCGAGGCGGACGCCATCTTCCGCGAGGAGGTCGCCAAGGCGGGCCTTGAGCGCAGCATCAACCAGTATTTCGCCGCGCTCACAAACCTGCGCTCGGTCGGCGTCATGGGCGACGAGCGCACCTACGATTACGCCATCGCGCTGCGCGCGGTGGAGACGCAGGACTTCATGACCGCCGACTTTTCGCGTCTGCCGTGGGAGCTGCTCGACACCGTCTCCCGCCGCATCGTGAACGAGGTCAAGGGCGTCAACCGCATCCTCTACGACGTCACCTCCAAGCCCCCCGCCACGGTGGAGCTGGAGTGACCGACCGTCCAATCAATTTAACGCTCTCTTCTCAAAGCCCCCGGCTGCGGTCGGGGGCTTTGCCTATATCCGCGTGATGATTTTATGATAATCATATATAATTTATCGTAAAACGATAAAAACATATTGACAAACGAATACTCGGCGGTTATACTGTCCTCATCAAGCATCTTGAGGAGGTCGGAAAAATGAAGTGGAACCGTTGGATCATCAAGGCGGCCAAGATCATCACAAAATTTACAGAGCTCGGCTATTGGATGACGGCCGCTCTCATGCTCACAGCCGGAATATACTCGTTTGCGGACCGCACATTTCTCGCGGACGCTCTGGCGGGATCGATCCGTACCGGTCGATTGGAGCTCAGCGTCCTCGGCTTTGAGTTCAGCGTACCGACCGCGAACGGCATTGATATGCGGGCAATGCTTCTGTATTTTGCCGCAGCCGTCGTGCTTCCTTCCCTCATGGCGATGATCTTCCGCAATCTCTACCTTATCATCAAGCGGTCAGAGAGCAGCACGGTTTTTCAGGCGGATAATATCCGTATGCTCCGCGAGATCGGCATTTTCGCCATCTCCATTCCGCTCGCGGGGCTTGCGCTGAGCACCGTGTGCCGCCTGATCCTCGGCACCGATACCGTCGAAACGAGCGTTCGGCTCTACGGCTTCTCCATGGGTCTCGTGATCCTCTGCCTGACGCAGTTCTTTGCGCGCGGCGTGGAGCTGGAACAAGATGTGGAAGGGCTTGTGTAAATGGGAAAGATCATTCTGAGACTGGACCGCATGATGGTCGAGCGAAAAATGTCGCTGAACGAGCTGGCAGAGCGCGTCGGCATCTCCAACGTGAATCTGTCCAAGATCAAGAACAACAAGGTGACGGCGATCCGCTTCTCCACGCTCGCGGCGATCTGTGAGGCGCTCAACTGCGATGCCGGCGATATTCTTGAATACCGGGAAGAGGACAAAGCCTGAATGAAAAATCGGAAAGCCGACGGCTCTCCGATTTTTTCTCTTGACAATATCGATATTCGATAGTATACTCTCCCCAAGAATATCGAATATCGATAAAAGGAGGCGGTACAATGGCACGCGAAAAATTTCAGACGCTCACCGAGCAGATGTTTTACGTCCTCCTCTGTCTGCGCGAGGAATGCTGCGGCATGGACCTGATGGAGCGCATCCGCCTGCTCACGAGCGGCCGCGTGAGCGTCGGCCCCGGCACGCTCTACAATCTTTTGGAGCAGTTTGCCGCCGAGGGCTACATCGTCGAGACCAAATGCGAGGGCCGCCGCCGCAGCTACGTTCTCACCGAAAAAGGCGAGGAGCGGCTGCACGGCGAGATGGACCGTCTGACGGCGCAGATGAACGATTACCAGCGACTTTTGAAGGGAGGCGACAAGCCATGCGAACTGACCGATGGAACAAGAAGCGAGAACTGAACCTCTACGCCTTCTACGACCACACGGGACTCGAGCGGCACCTGGAGAAAATGGCCGCCAACGGCTGGATGCTTGAATCCGTCGGCACCTACGCCCTGCGCTACCGCCGCTGCGAGCCGAAAAAGCTCCGCTTCGCGGTGGTCTACTACCCCAAGACCGACAGCTTTTGTCCCGACGAACCAAACCACGAGAACCTGACCTTTTGGGACTACTGCGCCGGCGCGGGCTGGCAGATCGTTACGCAGCGCGACGACACGCACATTTTCTACAACGAGGACCTTGACGCCGTGCCCATCGAGACCGAGGCCGTCGTGCAGGTCGAAACGATGGAGCGCGCCAAGAAGGGCTATGTGCTCAGCAACACGATCACGGTCGCCTGCATGCTGCCGACGATGCTCTATCTTCAGGTGTCGCAGCTGCGGCGCGATCCGGTCGCCTTTCTCGCGGACGGCTACGACCTCACCATGATGCTGATGATCTTCGTCATGATCCTCCTCTTCGGCGTCGAGCTGCTCGGCTACCGGCTCTGGCTGCGCAAGGCGAAGCGCAACGCCCGCGAGCTGGGCATCTTCACCCCCACCCACTCGAGCCGCTGGCTGAGCTTCCTGCGCTCGATCTGGATCTTTGTCTTTTGGGCGCTCATGGTCATCCCCCTGCTTTTCCGCAGCGCCGGTCTGTGCATCGTTCTCGTCTCCGCCGGCGTTGTGCTCGTCCCCGTCGGCGGAGCCGTGCTCGTCGGCAAGCAGGTGCGGAAAAGGAGCGTACCGCCGAAAAAACGCAGGCTCATCTTAGCGCTCACGGTTCTTTGCTCCGTCCTGTTATCCGTCATGCTGATGATCGGCGTCATGACCTACGGCATATCAAGCGGCTGGTTTGACGACGTACCGAAAAACGCGGAGGAATACACCTACACCGTCGGCGGCAGCCCGCAGGTCGGCTACCTCTACCATGACACGCTCCCGCTCTATGTGCAGGGCCTGACCGATACCGACTATGCCCGCTACTCCTGCGAGGCTCTCGAGCGCGGAGACTCCGTCTTCGTCCGACAGGTCGAATACCGTCAGGAGCTCCCCTATGACGTGCGCTGGAGCGACGAGAATGACCCGCCGCTGCCGGAGCTGTTCTACACCGTCATCGACGTGAAGCTCGCCCCGCTCTTCGACTTCTGCCTCCAAAGCACGCTGCACGCAGAAGATCTCTACGGCAGCGAATACCGCGAGACCGATCCCGCGCCGTGGGGCGCCGACCGGGCGTGGCGGGAATGCGACGCCCATAGCGGCGAAAAATATGACACCTGGCTGCTCATCTACGGTCAGCGCATCGTGGAGTTCCATCCGCGCAGCTTCTCACCCGATGCCGCGCAAATGGCTGTGATCGGTGAAAAGCTCGGCAAATGATGAAAAAGCTGAGATGGCTCACGCCGTCTCAGCTTTTATTCACCTGTTCGGCTCCATGTCGCCGGCGAGCGTGTCGAGGTATTGGTAGTACGGCATCAGGAAGCGGAAGCCGTCGAGCACCTCGCCCTTGAGCTGCGGCGTGAAAAGCACGCCCTCGGGGTTATCGTCATAGCCGATGGCAATGTTTTTGCGGTTGTACCACGGATTCAGCAGCTTGCCCGCGTCGCCCTTGGGCCGCTTGAATTCCTCGCCGGAGAGCACAAATTTTGACTTATTCAGCCGCCGCGCCAGCCTTTCGAGCGGCTTGGGGTCGTTGTCGATGCGCGCGCGGAGCTTCGCCATCGTCGCCGCGCCAGCCTCCCAGTAGCCGCAGCCGTAGCTGTAGTAGTTCGGCGCAAGCTCAAAATAGAGCGCGGGCACGCTCTCAAAGCGCTCGTGCGGCCGCTCGATGGTGAACCACAGATGCTCCTTGTACGGCCCGCGTCCGTGCAGCCGCCGCGCGTCGCGGTAGATGCGGCAGACGTGCAGCCGCCAGTCCTGCCTGGGATAGTCCTCCGCCAGCGCGGAAAAGACCTCCTTCCCCAGCTCGCGCATGGGAATGTCCACATAGTCCGTAAAATCCTGCTTGTGCGCCATGAACCAGCCCCGCTCGTTATTCAGGCTGATGCCCCAAAGGAAGTCGATGGCGTTCTGCGAAAAGCCCTGAAACATAGAAAAGACCTCTTTGCTTTTGTTTTCGTCAGTTTATCAGCTTTTCCGCGCTGCGTAAAGTGACAAATGCAACCACAAAGAAAAAACGCAGCCTAAGCTGCGCTTTCTCTTTCTACAACGAACGAGAGGAGGAAACTCTCAGAAGTTGGCTTATTGTCCGCGCTTACTTGGCGGAGTGACCGTGATCGACCTCATACATGTGCTCGATCAGCTCAAGCACCTTGTTGGAGTAGCCGATCTCGTTATCGTACCAGCTGACGACCTTGACAAAGGTATCCGTCAGGGCGATGCCGGCGGTGGCGTCGAAAATGGAGGTGCGGGAGTCGCCGAGGAAGTCGGAGGAAACGACGGCCTCGTCGGTGTAGCCGAGGATGCCCTTCAGCTCGCCCTCGCTGGCCTTCTTCATGGCAACGCAGATCTCATCGTAGGTGGTGGGCTTCTCGAGGTTGACGGTCAGGTCAACGACGGAAACGTCCAGCGTCGGAACGCGCATGGACATACCGGTCAGCTTGCCGTTGAGCTCGGGAATGACCTTGCCGACCGCACGGGCTGCGCCGGTGGAGCTGGGGATGATGTTCGCGGTAGCCGCGCGGCCGCCGCGCCAATCCTTGAGAGAGGGACCGTCCACCGTCTCCTGTGTGGCGGTGACCGAGTGGATGGTCGTCATCAGGCCGTCCTTGATGCCGAAGTTCTCATGCAGGACCTTGGCAATGGGGGCGAGGCAGTTGGTGGTGCAGCTCGCGTTGGAGACGAACTGCATATCGCTGGTATAGTTCTTATGGTTCACGCCCATGACGAACATCGGGGTGTCGTCCTTGCTCGGCGCGGACATGACGACCTTCTTTGCGCCGGCGGCGATGTGACCGGCAGCCTTTTCCTTCGTCAGGAACAGGCCGGTGGACTCGACGATATACTCCGCGCCGAGCTTGCCCCACTTCAGGTTCGCGGGGTCTCTCTCGCTGAACACGGGAATGACCTGACCGTTGACGACCAGCGCGTTCTCGCGGCTTTCGATGTCAGCCTTGCAGCGGCCGTGCATCGTATCGTACTTGAGCATATAGGCAAGGTAATCGGCAGGGCACAGATCGTTGATGCCGACCACGTCGATCTCGGGATGCTCGAGGCAGGCACGGAACACCATACGGCCGATACGGCCAAAGCCGTTGATACCGATTTTAATAGACATAAAATGCGCTCCCTTTCGTTTTTACGGAATATATCAAATGTATGGCACATTTGGTATTATAGCATACTCTTTTTCAAATGCAAGTGTTTTTTCAAAAAATTTTCCTTTACACGAAAGTTCTTGTATTTTCGACAGGAGTTTGGTATTCTACTTATTACCTCACATTGCACATTGCGCTCATCGCGCTGCGGTACTTTTTTCCACACGAAAATCGCGCCGTCCTGCAAAGGATATGAACAGCTTTCCCAAAGGAGGCGCACTTTATGATGCCGCTTGACGAAAAAGACCTCCAGCTTCTGGCCGAGGTCCTGCCGAACGTTTCGGCCCAGCTCCGCTCCTCGATGGCGAACGTGTTTGCCGCGGCGAACCGTCTCGCGCCGGCGGAAGCGCGTGAGGCCGACTCCGTGCTGGATAAAAATGCAGCCATTCTCACGATGAGCTGCCATCAAATGCTGCGTCTGGTCGGCAACCTCTCCGCCGCGAGCGAGCTGGTGCAGGGCGGACGCTTCCGGCTGTGTAACGGCGATATCGTCGGCTTCTGCCACGCGCTCTGCGAGCGTGCCGAGCCGCTTTTCGCGCTGCGCGGCGTCGCGCTGCGCTTTTCCGCCAGCCACGAGAGCCACGTCATCGCATTCAACGCCCCCATGCTCGAGCGCGCGCTTTTGAACCTGCTCTCCAACGCGCTGAAATTCACGCCGGAGGGCGGCACGGTCAGCGTGCGCGTCAAATGCGGCGAGCGCCATGTTCAGCTCACCGTGGCCGACACGGGCCGCGGCATCGAGCCGGAGCGCCTTGCCCACATCTTCGAGCGCTATCTGGATACGGACCGCCTTGATCCCGCGCCGCCGCACGGTCTCGGCGTCGGGCTGTCCCTCTGCCGCCGCATCGCGCAGGGCCACGGCGGGATGCTCGTGGCGGAATCCGCTGTCGGTAAGGGCACGGTCTTCACGCTCTCGCTGCCCAACGCCCGCTCGACGGATCTGTCGCTGTCCGACCGCCGCTTTGACTATGCCGGCGGCTTCGACCATGTTCTCATGGAGTTGAGTGACGCGCTGCCGAGCCGCGCGTTTCTGCAAAAATACCTGGATTGAGGGAGCGGCACGCATGGCAAAGAAGGTTTTAGTCGGTATGTCCGGCGGCGTGGACAGCGCCGCCTGCGTTCTCCTGCTGCAAAAGCAGGGCTATGACGTTTCGGGCGTCACGCTGCGGCTGCACCATTATAAGGACCGTCCCGGCACCTGCGGCAGCGCCGACGACATCGAGGAGGCCGCGCGCGTCGCCGCGCAGATGGGCATCTCCCACCGGGTGCTCGACCTGTGCGATATTTTCCGCCGCGAGGTCATGGGGCATTTCGTCTCGGAATACTGCGCGGGCCGCACCCCGAACCCCTGCTTGGACTGCAACCGCGAGCTGAAGTTCGGCGCGATGCTCGACTGGGCGCTCGACCACGGCTTCGACTATGTTTCCACCGGACACTACGCCCGCGTCGGCTTCGACGCGGCGTCGGGCCGTCACCTGCTCCTGCGCGGCGTGGACGCGCACAAGGATCAGAGCTATGTGCTCTACCAGATGACGCAGCGCCAGCTCGCGCATCTGCTGCTTCCCGTCGGCGAATACAGCAAGCCGGAGATCCGCGCCCTCGCCGCAGACTTCGGCCTTGAAAACGCGCAGAAGCCTGACTCGCAGGACATCTGCTTCGTCCCCGACGGGGACTATGTGCGCTTCCTGCGCGAGTTCGGCGGCGTCACGCCCGAGCCGGGCGACTTCGTCGATACGAGCGGCCGCGTCCTCGGTCGTCACCGCGGACTGGTCGCCTACACCGCCGGTCAGCGCAAGGGTCTCGGCGTGAGCGCCGACCGCCCGCTCTACGTCCTTTCCAAGGACGCGAAGCACAACACCGTGCTCCTCGGCGACGACGCGGAGCTGTTTTCCTCCGCCCTGCTCGCCTCGCGCGTGAGCTGGATCGTCACGCCGCCCGCAGAGCCGCTGCGCGTCACCGCCAAAACGCGCTATTCCCAGCGCGAAAGCGCCGCGACCGTCACGCCGCTGGACGGCGGCGCGGTCCGCGTGGACTTCGACGAGCCGCAGCGCGCCATCACCGCGGGGCAGGCCGTGGTCTTTTACCGCGGCGACGTTGTCGCCGGCGGCGCGACCATCGACAAGGCTCTATAAAAACGAAAAACGCTCCGCCTGCGTTCCTTCCCTGAAACGCGCGGAGCTTTTTCTCACTTACCGTTCGCTGACGAACCAGTCGTCCACAAAGATCATGTCGTCCACGTCGCCGCGGACGCCCTGCCACTCTCTCATGCTCTCACCTCCCCGTGCCATACCATGCAGTATATGCGCGCAGCGGCGAAAGGTTGCACGAAAAAGGGCATTTGGGCAAAAGGAAACCATTGGTTGACAAAACGAAACACCCGGTTGGTGGCGCAAAACGGCTGTTTTTGCTAAGCTGATGCCATCAAAGCAAAGGAGAAAGCGCCCATGAAGCTATGTGAAAAACTCTATGAGCTCCGCCGCGCGGCGGGCCTCTCGCAGGAGGAGCTGGCCGAAAGACTGAACGTCTCCCGTCAGGCCGTCTCCAAGTGGGAGAACGGCGCCGCCCAGCCCGAGCTGAGCAAGCTCGTGGAGCTCAGCCGTCTCTACGGCGTGAGCGTGGACGAGCTTTTAAGTCTTGAGGAAGCGGAAAAGGGTGACGCCAAGGCCGCCTCGTCTGTCGAAGCTTCCTCGCCCGCGCCCGCGCAGGAGACCCTTGCCACGCCGAAGAAGGTTCGCCGGCAAAAGCTCCTTCTCGGCGCGGCGGCGGTCTGCCTCGCCCTCGCCGTCGGTCTGGCACTCTACAATAACCACCGCGTCAAGCAGCTCGAGCGGCAGGTCGGCTCTCTGCAATCACAGATCATGAGCGTGCAGTCCAGCCTTTCCTCGCAGATCGCGGGCATCAGCAGCTCCGTGCGCGAAGCGATGGAGGAGAGCGCCACGCTGACCGCGCAGTTCGACTACACGGTCAAGCGCTTCGACCTGGACGCCTACACCTGCACGGTTGCCTTCGCCCTCCGGCCCAAGACGGTGCAGGACGGCCTTGCCGTCTCCCTCCGTCTCCGCTCCCTTGCCTCCGACGACGGAACGACCGCCGTCGAGCTGGTCCGCGACGAGTACGACGTCTACCGCGGCGAAGCCGTGCTTTCGATGAACGATGATGGCTTCGAAGCCACCGCCGCCTACGATACCGGCGGCGAGCGCCAGCTCGAGACGATCCGCGACCTGCCCGGCTTCGCCGACGAGGCGCTGCCGAAGCTCTATGAGGATCTTTCCTTCGGCTACGGCTACAGCCAATCCTATTCCAGCTCGGTCATCCGGTGCAGCGTCAAGGGCTGGGAGGACCCCGAGGACCACCGCACCGCGGACCTCTACCTCGGCGCTTATGATGCCGACGTCCGGTCCGCGTGGCTCGACTATCTGGTGGACGGAAAGAGCGCGGCGCAAAGCACGCTCAAATTTGTGGAGGCCGCCGGCGACGAGCGCTCCGCCGTGCTGTGGTGGATCAGCGACATTCCCGATGAGAGCACCGCCGGCGTTTACAGCATCTACGGCGCGGAGGGCGTGGAATTTGACCTTTCCTTCGGCGCGGAGCTGCAGGTCGTATTCCATGCGGAGCTGACCGACGGCACGCGGCTCTCGGCGATGCTCACGCGCGAGAAAATGCCCTCCGCCAACAACAGCGCCGACGGCGAGAGCGAAGGACCGGCAATGCCCATCATCCTTACAAAAGACTGAGCCGTTCAGAGAGCGCCGCCCGCGGGCGGCGTTCTTTTTTGCGCCGCTCGCGCCAAAGCGTCCAGGAAACGCGCCGCAGCCGTCCGAAATTTTGACGGAAAAAGGGCTTGCAAAGCCCTCGCGTTGTGCTATGATGAGGCCGAAACGAAGCGCGCGACGCGCGCATTTCCGAAAGAGAGGATGAGGAGAGCTTGTTGGAATTTTTAGAGCAGGAGCACATCAGCCCCGCGCTGCTCGACGGCGTCCGCGCCTACCGCGCACAATACCCCGCCGAGCCGGCGCTGCAGGGCCGCATCCCGCAGCCGCGCTATCATTATTATGGGAAAGAGGTCTGGGAGGCCGCCATCGCCGCGCTGCTGTGCGGCGAGAACCTGCTGCTCGCCGGCAGCAAGGCGACCGGCAAGAACGTGCTGGCCGAAAATCTGGCGCAGGCCTTCGGCCGCCCCGCGTGGGACGTTTCCTTCCACGTCAGCATGGATGCCGCCGGGCTCATCGGCATGGACACCTTTGAAAACGGACAGGTGACCTTCCGCCCCGGCCCCGTCTACCTCTGTGCGAAGCACGGGGGCTTCGGCGTGCTCGACGAGATCAACATGGCCAAAAATGAGGCTCTTGCCGTGCTGCACGCCGCGCTGGACTTCCGCCGCGCCATCGACGTCCCCGGCTACGACCGCGTGACGGTCGACCCCGCCGCGCGCTTCATCGGCACGATGAACTACGGCTACGCCGGCACGCGCGAGCTGAATGAAGCGCTCACCTCGCGCTTTGTTGTCATTCAGATGCCGCCCATCGCGGAGGACGGTCTGGACCGTCTGCTCGGCGAGGAGTTCCCCACGCTGGAGAAAAAGTACCGCGGACAGCTCGTGCAGCTCTTTCTCGACCTGCAAAAGAAGTGCGAGAGCGCGGAGATCTCCTCCAAGGCGCTCGACCTGCGCGGGCTTCTGGACGCGCTGCGCCTGATCCGCCGCGGCGTGAGCGCCGGTACAGCGCTCGACATGGGCATCACCAACAAGGCCTTCGACGCCTACGAGCAGAGCCTCATCCGCGACGTTATCGCCGCGCGCATCCCCGCGAAGCTCGACCGCAGCCGCCTGTTCACCGACTGATATGGAAACCGACAGCTACAGCGCCAACCAGCGCCGCGCCATCAATCTGGTCTGGACCGCCTGCGGCGACTATCAATTTGAGCCGCAGTTCCTCGCCCTCAAGGCCGACGGCACGCCGGACTTCTACATGAACTGCGTCATCGGTCTGGTCCGCAAGTGGCTGGGCGACGAGATGCCGCGCCGTCTCTTCGCCCTTTGGGCGGACGACACGCGGCGCTCCGCGTTCGACGACCTCGCGTGGCTCGCGCTGGAAAACGCCGTCTATGAAAAGGAGCTTCCCGTCCGCCCCGTGCTCACGGAGCTGCGCCGCGCCCACGCCGCAGAATTTTTTGCCTCGGAATATCAGCTCTCGCGGCAGGAGTGGATGGACAAGAACCAGCTCGTCTATTCGCTCCAGTCCGCCCGCTGGAGATCTGTCCTTGGGCAGAAGCCGCCGCTGCTCGCCCCGTGGGAAAAGGGACTCTCCGAGGCCCTCGCCTGCCCGGGCACGCTCGACGCGGACGATCTGGAGGCCGCCGTCCGCGCGGCGTTTGAGAAATACCTGCAATTTGACGGCACGCCCCATAAAAAATCTCTGTTCCGTCTTCACTTCAGCGATAAGTGGGCGCCGCTGCTCACCAAGCTCCTGCCGGTCGAGATCGTCCGCACCGACGAGCTGACCGTCGGCCGCTCCGCGGTCGCCGGCGAGAACGGGATGGTGCGCGCGTCCAACGCGCTGCGCGCCCAGCTTCGCTCGAACGAGCGCGAAGCGGAGGATCACGACTACATTGAGCGCTGCTTCGGCCGCAGCCTCTATTCCCCGCAGGCGCTCGCGCGCATCGAGCAGCGCTGCTGCACCGGCGATCACCTCGGCTGCCATCTCTGGTTCACCCGCGGCGAGCGCGTGCCGGGCCAGCCCATGCGCACCGACACGCAGCGTCTTTTCGAGCAGGCTGCCGAGCAGGCCAAGCGCAACCGCGCCGCCTACGTCCGCGACAGTGCGCTGCATCAGAATGCTCTCCTGCGCCTGACGGAGCAGATCCGCAACTGTATGCTCATCCATCAGCAGCCCGAGGACATCCTCGCCCGCGAGGGGCGGCTGGACGGTACGCGCGTCTGGCGCGCGCCGGTGCTGCACGACGGCCGCGTCTTTCTCCGCAGGGACGAGGAGAGCCGCGCGGGCTTCACCGTCGACCTGATGCTCGACGCCTCGGCCTCGCGCCTGCACTGTCAGGAGAGCATCGCCATTCAGGGCTATCTTCTCGCCAAAAGCCTCGCCTCCTGCGGCATCCCCGTGCGCGTGACCGGCTTCTGCAGCCTGCGCGGCTACACGGTGCTGCGCGTTTTGAAGGATTTCGGGGACAAAAACGGCGAGCATCGCGTGTTCGACTACTTTGCCGCGGGCTGGAACCGCGACGGTCTGGCTCTGCGCGGTATGGGCGAGCTGATGAAATCGGCTCCCGCGGACAAGCACCTGCTGATCCTGCTCACCGACGCCAGCCCGAACGACAGCCATAAAATTCTCCCGAGCGGCAAAATTCCGCTCAGCCGCGATTACGACGGGCAGCCCGGCATCGACGACACCGCCGCCGAGGTCCGCGCCCTGCGCGCGCAGGGCATCCGCGTCGCCGCGGTGTTCATGGGCGAGAACACCAGCGTTCCGGCGGCGAACGCCATCTATGGCCGCGACCTCGCGCGCATCCGGCGCATCGACCAGCTTGCCGCCGCGGCGGGCCGCCTCATTCAGGACGAGATCCGGGAGCTATCCGGCTAAACAGCAAGGGCGCGTTCTTTTGAACGCGCCCTTTGGCTTTATGTATACCTCTCTGCTCAGCAGCATTCCATCGGATAGGCGAGCTGCCCGACCGGCCCGTGCCGGAGAGCGAATGGCCCGATGAAGATTGATACGGTAAAAAATGAGGAGTACCTTTTTGAGGTACTCCTCTCCATATCGCTGTTCATTTGGGCGGATCCTTTTTATTTGTGTTGTAATCCAACAGATCGCGAATCCCCTGCATGAGAACCAGAATTCCGATCAGCCAGCAAAAACCTCCCATTGCGAAAGCGAAGGTCCTCTCTCCGGAACCGGGACACATCATAGCGTAGAAGACCAAGATGTAGGCCGGGATCTGTAAAAGGACAAAATAAAGGATCAGCTCGAGCGGCTTTTTTTGCGGAGAATGGCCCCGCCAATGCAGCAGATACGCCACAGTCAATATGACCGCCCCGGCAAATACGGTATGAAAAAGCAGGGGAGCTTCCTGTTCCATCAACATAGTGGGACCCTCCTTATGTCATAAATTTGCAAATGCTTTTATTTTGCAGCCGCATCTGCTTGATTCGCTCCATTGACGATCATTAAACTCCTTATGCCTATCATGCAGCTGTTTTGGAACTACGAGGCAATGAAAAATTGTGTGCCCCATTGAAATTACTCTCTTTGATAATATATGCATCTTATACCAAAAACAGCAAAATGTCAATAAAACATTGTCCAATATTGCCATACGCTCAAATATAACGGTTTACCCGTTTATTATGCTGTGTATCGTTCCCAATACCGTTGTTGATCTGGCAAGCTCATTCCTCTTCTGTGACCGGGATGCAGATCTCGGTCACAAATTTTTCCGTATCATTGGTAATGCCGTAGTCAATTAGCGTGACCTCACGGGAAAAACCAACGATTTGAAGATAATGTTCCCATATAAACTGTTCCAGCCTTCGATATTGTTCCGGAGACTGAAGATGATGCCCATGAAAACGGACGCCAACGCAGAGCTTCTCCGGCAGTGAAAGAAACGCGCCGTCAAAGCGGTCGGCCTCATCCAGCAGCAGGAACGCTCCGTCATAGCGGTCATACCGCTTCTCTCTGAGATGCACCTCGGAAATGCTGAAACCGACGAACACCGTGTCGTACTGCGCCATATCCTCCACGCGGCCCGCGATAGCTGGGCGGCTCGTTTCATCGTTCATTTCAAGTGTGCTGCGGCTCTTCTTGTCCATCCAGTCAAGGTCTGCCGCCGTGTAGGCCGTCTCCGGCGCGATCTCAAAGAGCGCGCCGCCCGTAACACCCGCGATGGTCCTCGCCAGCCTTGCCGTTTCGCCGCTGGCGGAAAAATAAGCGACCAATGCCTTCTTCATTCTGCTTTTCCTCCTGTCTTAAACGTTTTTTCCCATTTCATAGGCCTGTGCCATTGCGGGGGTGCCGCGCACCCTGCCCGCCTCGTACACGCCGCTGCCGATGATGACGCCCTTTTCCACCGCGCCCTCCACGCATTCGGCGTAGCCGCGGAAGCAGGCCAGCGTGGTGTCGGCGGAGGTCTTCGGCTCGTCCGCCATGGTCGCGATGTAATAGAACTCCTTGTCCCGCACCTCCAGCCAGCGAGCCACCGTGCGGTCAATGACCGCCTTGAGCTGCGCGTTGATGGAATAGAAGTAGACCGGACTCGCCAGCACGATCACGTCGGCGTCGATCATCTTCTGCAGCACCTCGGCCATATCGTCCTTATGGACGCACGCGCCGTCGTGCGCCGTGCAGTAATAGCAGCCGGAGCATGGGGCGATCTTTTTCTCCGCCACGCGGAGCTTTTCCGCCTCGTGGCCCGCCTCCCGCGCGCCGCGCAGGAACTCATCGCACAGAAGGTCGGAATTGCCGCCCCTGCGGGGGCTGCCGGACAGGATCAAAACTTTCTTGCTCATCATTTCCTCCTTGTAAACGCTTGACAGCGGGTGCGATCCGCTGTATGGTATTGCCGGTGTCACCTTAAAGCTTATTTATACTCTATAATTTAAAGTATACTTTCAGTCAAGTGTTTTTTGAATAAAT
>OIWT01002734.1_pt1 | contig 17583 bp, 18 predicted proteins | sample 1587701 | NCBI WGS metagenome assembly OIWT01 (sample SAMEA3888904, study PRJEB22519) | human gut metagenome | biome: human gut; feature: human-associated habitat; material: faeces | place: Denmark | collected 2009
CTCCGCCACGGCCGTCACATTCTACTCTTCACCGCTCGCCACGCCTCTACGCTGCTCTCCGTCAGCTGCCGCACACGCTCCTGCAGCCGCGTCGCCAGCATATGCGTGTAGCACTCCGTGTCGAACGTGAAGTGGTTCTTCTCCTCGATCTGACTCGACTCTGGCGAGGGCAGCTTCGACAGACGCGGGGACCGCAGATTCACAAAATCGATCTTCTCCTCCTTGCTCCAGCCAAAGAAGCCCACGTGGCTGTTCCGCTCGTTGTTCCGCTCCACCGCCTCGTCTACTCCTCACGCCCGTTTCTCTCACACACCCATCGCGCCCAGCTCCACGTGCACCGCACCGCGCTCCGACTCGATCTCCATGCTGTCCTCCTCCTCGTCGCTCAGGCAGCTCGCCTCCTCCGCCTTCCTCGCCTCGATCATCCTGCACATTTGCCGGTAGCCCTCGTTCACCTCCTTCAGCTCCTCCTCTCGTCGCAAGTAGTCGCGAAGATTCCTATACCTTACCATTGTATTTCGTCGCTACGACACCGGGATGGACGTGTAGCCGCTCTTCTTCTTGATGGCCGTCATTTCACTTCCGCCCACCGATCGCCGGCTCCCAAAAAAGTCGTCATCGTCGTCCTCCTCCTCGTCCAGCCGGCTGAGGATCTCGTCGTTCCGCGACGTCTCCTCGCTCTCCATCACAATCGACGAGCGGCGCCGGACGGACGATACTTGGTCGCACGTCTGCACGTGAGTGGAGGAGCGAAAGGCAACTTCCTCGGAGAAGGAACCCAACTTGGTGGGGGGATCCGTTTCCTTGAAGACCGCAATGTCGACGCCGACGAAGGAAATGGGGACATTTCGATCCGGCTTCTTCTTGTCAATGAGACACGACGTTTTGGGAATGGCATAGCAGGACGAAGAGTACAGCTCCTTCCCTCTCTCACGAACTCTGAAAAACTCCCCTTGGCTGATGGACTGCGGAGGCATCCGCAGCATGGAGGATCTTCGCGAAGACCGGGAATGGCGGCCTAGCTGAGCAGGAAGCGAATGCCTAGAAAAGGTCGACTACACATGACGCTCTGCACGCAATAACTCACCAACCGAGAGAACTCGTCGGTGAATGAAGCACTACTCACGCCATCCATATCGTACTGACTGAGGGAGCCGTTGCGCTCGCTTCCCTCACTCTTATTTTCTTGATTCATCGGTAGCTGAACTGAGAATCAGCAATGGCCTTTCACTTCCTACGTTCTTTCTATGCAGCTTGGTATACGACGAAAGCAATCAAGAATTGTGCACTCTGTTTCTCTTTTCGTTCTTTTTCTGGAGAGTATGCAAATTCGCCCCGATTCTTGGCACTCTCCTAGAATCGCAGAAAAGCCATGTTCACTCGTTTAGTAGCTTCCACTCTTTTGCGAAGTGCGTGCCGTTTACAGGGCGTAAGCACGATGCGGGCATTCGCGCACTCCTTCATATCCGCTGACGAGTGCGTGCTGAAAAAGGGAGAATCCTATCATGTCACCGACACAGGTCCTTTTTATCGTATTCTATGAAGGATAGGTGTGCGATTCATCGATCTCGTCGAGGGAGAAGGAGAACCGTGCAGAAAGGGTAGTTCAGTATTTCGCACATAATGCATAGGCGACATCATTCACATTCATCACAAGGGACGCGTTTTGAACACGGGAAAGCCAATTCCCGACAACTCCTATCAGATCGGTGTTCCATTGACACTGCGAATCGGTGTGGGGTGCATTTCGAGATGCGATGTGAGGAGTAGAATGGTCATGCCTGCGTGGGATGAAGGAATCCCGGGGATGAAAGTGGGCGGGACGCGGAAGATCATCTGCACTCCGGACAAGGCGTAGTTGCCGGTCCTCCATCTGAGTCGTAGTTTTGGAGAGAAGGGCACGCCGACCATTCCTCCCTTTTCTGTAGAGAATAGACGATGGAGTGAGGACTAGACGCTGATTTACGAGATCACTTTAGTTGCGAAGGGAATGGACTTCTTGAAGGGCTTAGATGACTCTCCTGTTTTCCGCAAACACAACACTAAACAAAAGCACTACTGTGTCTGGCAACTCTTCTCATTCTCCGGATCCTCCTCCACCCTCTTCCGACTCCCCGCCGGGTCGCTCGCCGCCGGCCGCTTCTTGCTGCTGCTCGGCACCGTCGTCCGCAGCTCCGGCGCCACATTCTTCGGCAGCTCCACGCCGGCGCTCGCAATACCCTGCAGTCGGTCCTTCATCCGATTCGCCTCCTTCACCAGCTCGATCGTCTCGTCGTCGTCCTTCGGCTTCGTGTTGCGTGGCAGCACGCCCGGCTCCGCCTTCTTCAGACCGGCCAGCTGCTGTGCCAGCTTCGCGATGATCGCCTCCTTCTCCTTCAGCTTCTTCTTCAGTCCCTTCTTCTCCTCCACGATCATCTTCACGCGCTCCAGTTGGCTGTTCGTCAGCTTGTTCTTCTCCAGCTCCTGGATGCGGCTCTCCTGTCGCTTCATCGACTCCTTCAGCGCCTCGTTCTCCAGTCCCAATCGCGTGATCTCGTCCGTCTTCTTCTTGCTCTCCTTCTCCAGCTCCTCCGCCTTCTTCTTGTTCTCTCTCTCCGACTCTTCTGTTTTCTTCTTCCTTTCCTTCTCCGCCTCTTCCGCCTTCTTTCTGGACTCTTCCGTACCGCGCAGCACTTCGTCCAGAACCATCTCCACCTTCTTCTTCTCCTCCTTCACGCGCGCCAACTCTCTCTCCTTCGCCTTCACCGACTCGGACAGCGTGTCTCGCATCGTCGCCACCTCCTCCTTCTCCTTCGCCAGCTCCTTCTCTCTCTCCTGCGCTGTCTGCATGGCTGTGACTTGTTCGCGCAGACGCTCCGTTTCCTTCTCCTTCTCCATCAGCTCTGTCTCCTTCGCTTCCTGCCATTTCTTCTCCTTTTCTCTCAATTCCTCCTCCTTCGTCTCCTCCAACGCCTTCAGCTCCTTCTCCTTCGCCTCAATCTCCTTCTCCTTCATTTCCACCCGAGCATTGGAAGCACCGATCGCCTCCTCCTTCTCCTTCAGCAGCTCCTGCGCCTCACTCAGCTGCGAAGCGCACGCCTCCTTCTCCTTCTTCGCCGCCTCCAACGCAGACTCCAACTTCGCCCGCTCCTCCTCCTTCGCCTTCACACTCGCCTCCAACGCCTCCTTCGCCTTCTCCACCTCACTCACACGCTTCTCCACCTCCTCCGCCTTCTTCTTCTGGTCTTCCAGCTGCAGCTTCGTCAACAGCACCAACTCGTCCTTCTCCTTCAGCTCCTTCTCCTTCTCCCTCATCTTGTTCTGGATTCCCTTGTACTTCTCCAGCTCCATCGTGTTCACCACAATCTCCTTCTTCAGCACTTCGATTCTCTCCGCGTTCTTCTCCTCCTCCGCCTTCAGCTGCTCCACCGCCTCCTCCTTCTTCTTCACCTCCAGCTGCATCTCCTCCTTCTCTCTCACCTCCGTCTCCACGCGCTTTCGCAGCTCCTCCACCGCCGCGTTCAGCTCCTTCACGCGCTCCACATTCTCCGAATCGTTCATCTCGCTCATTCGCCTCAGCTCCTCTCTCTCGCTCTCCACGCGTCGCAGCTCCTGCGTCACCACCTCCACCTTCTCCTTCTGATCCGCAATTGCCTCCTCCTTCTCTCTCTCCTTCTCCTTCCACTCATTCTGTTCCTTCGTCAGCGTCTCCACCACCTCCTCCAACCGCCTCTTCTCCTCGCGCAACTGATCGTTCTCCTTCTCCATCATGTCCTTCTCCTTCTTCTCGTTCTCCGCTTCCACCTTCAGCTCGCCGATGCTGTTCTTCATCTCGTTCACCGTCTGCCACACCATCTTCAGCTTCTCCTCGCTCTCCTCCAGCTGGTTCTTCATCGCCTCCTTCTCGCTCTCCGTCTTGTTCTTCTCCTGCTGCACTGTCGCCAGCTGCTCGTTCAACGCCTTTTCCCTCTCTTCTCTCTCCTTCTTCAGCGCCTTTTCCCTCTCTTCCCTCTCCTTCTTCAGCGCCTTTTCCCTCTCTTCCCTCTCCTTCTTCAGCGCGGCAATCGACGCTTGCAGCTGCTGCGTCTCCTCCACGTGCTTCTCCTGCTGCGAAGCCAGCGCGTCTCTTTCCACGACTACACTCTTCTCTCTCTCCATCGCTGTCTTCACCGCCTCCTCCTTCTCCTTCACCGCCTCCTCCATCGCGCTCATCTTCTGTCTGTCCTTCGCCAGCTCCTCGTTCAGTGCCGTCACCTCCTCCTCCATTCGGTTCATCACCATCGTCATCTTTTGCGACGACTCCTCCTTCAAGCGCAACTCGCCCTGCAACTCGCTCATCGCCTTCTCCTTCGCCTCCAGCGTTTGCTGTATGCTCATTTGTATCTCGTTCTGTTTCACTTTCTCTTCCTCCAGTGTTTGGATGTGCTCCTTCATTTGTTCCTTCTCTTTCTCCATCGCTTCTTCCATCTTCTTTCTCTCCTCCTTTTCCTTCTCCATCGCTTCTTCCATTCTCTTCACCGCCTCCTCCATCTTCTTTCTTTCCTCATCGCTCTTCTTTATCTCCTCCTCCATCCCTGAAATTCTCTCCTCCTTCTCCTTCACTGCCTCTTCCATCTTCATCACCACCTCCTCCTTCTCCTTCGCCTCCTTCTGCAGCGTACTCTGCAACTGCCTGCACTCCTCTCGCTTCAGCTCCAACGCCTCTTCCTTCTCCTCCTTCTCCTTCACCGCCTTCTCCTCCCTCGTCTGCAGCAGCGTCACAGATGCCATCTTCTCCATCAGCGACTCGTTCAGCACGTCCACCAGCTTCTTGCTCTCCTCTTTCTCCTTTTGGAACGCCGCTTCCTGCGCCTGCACCTTCTTCACCTCCTCCTCCATCTTCACCGCCACCTCCTCCTTCTCCTTCTGCACCTGCTCCATTCGCTCTCTCGTCTTCTCCATCAGCTCCTTCATCTTCTCCACCACCACGTCCTTCTCCTTCGCCTCTTTCTCCTTCTTCTCCATCGCCTCCTTCAACACCTCCATCGCCTCTTCTCTCTCCTTCACCGTGTTCTGCACAGCATCGCACTCCTCCTCCTTCTCTTTCTTCGCCGTTTCTAGCTCCTGCAATCGCACTTCCCTCTCCTTCGCCGCCTCTTCCATCTTCTCCTTCTCCCTTTGCAGCGTCGCAATCTCCTCCTCCTTCTCCTTCACATTCTCTCCCATGCTTCCAATCTCCTTCTCCTTCTCCTTCACTCTCTCCTCCATCTCCGCAATCGTCTCTCTCTTCTTCTTCAAGTCACTCTCCACGCCCAGCACCGTGTCGTTCAGCTCCTTCACCTGCTTCTCCAGCGACAAGATCGACTGCTCCTTCGCCTTCACGTCCTTCTCGCAATCCACAATGCGCTTCTCCTTCCTTCGCACTTCTTCGTGCATCGCCTCCTCCTTCTTCATTCGCTCCTCCTTCTCCTTCTTCACCTCCTCCTCCAGCTCCGCCATCATCTTCTTATACCCCTCCTCCTTCGACTCCAACACCTCCACGCTCCTCTTCTTCTCCTTCACCTCCTCATCCAGCACACTCACGCGCCGCTCACTCTCCTCCTCCTTCTTCTTCATCATCTCCCTCGTGCTCGTCAGACACTGCATTAACGCCATACTCTTCGCCTCCACCGTCTGCTTCGCTCCGCGCGTCGCCGTGATCTCCTCCTCCTTCGCCTCGATCAGCTTCTCCAGCTCCTTCTGCTTCTCCTGCAGCACCGGAATCATCTCGTCCATGTTCGTCGCGTTCGCCAGCATCTCGTTCACCTGTCGCGACAGCGACTCGCCCTTCATCTTCTCCTCCGTCAGCTGCTGCTGGCACCGCTTCAGCTCCTCCTCCGCCATTCGCATCTTCAGCTCGCTCTGCGCGCGCAGCTCCGCCTCGCTCCTCTTCTCCTTCTCCGCCGCCTCCATCGCCTCCTTCATCGTCGCCTCGCTCTGCGTCAACACGCCAATCCGTTTCTCCTTCGCCTCCAGCTCCGCTCGCAGCTCCGCCTGCGCCGCCTCCTCGCTCTTCCGTCGGTCGCTTCGCTCCTTCGCGATGGACGTTTCAATCCCCTTCTTCTCCGCCTCCAGCACCTCGATCTGCAGTCGCAGCTTGTTGATGTGGTCCTGGTCCTTCAGCGTCTCGTCGCGGTGAATTCTAATCTCCTTGCACGCCGTCTGGTACTTCGCCTCGATGCACTGAAGCCCCTTCTGCAGCGACTCCAGCTGCCGCTTCGTCAGCGCCAGCTCCGTCTTCAGCTCCGCCGCCTCCTTCGCCTTCCCGTCCATGTCCTCCAGCAGCTTTCTCTTCTTCTCCAGCTCCGTGCCCTGCTCCGACGCCTTCTGCTTCTCCTCGTCTCTCTCTCGCTTCAGTTTCCGTAGGGTGTCCTCGAACACTGACAGGCTCGCCGCGAGCGTCGTCACTTGCTGCTGCCACACGCCCTCCTTCTCTCGCATCTCGCGCTGGCAGGCGTCGCACTCCTCCTGCTTGCCGGTCAGACTCGACTCGATCGTCTTCAGCTTTGTTTCGTTCTCCTGCAGCAGTGCTTCTCTTCGCTTCAACTCTTCACTCATTCCCTGTATCGTCATATCCGTTTCCTTCAACTTGTCTTCCTTCTTCTTCAACTCCTCGTTCATTCCTTGTATCGTCATATCCGTTTCCTTCAACTTCTCCTCACTCTTCTTCAACTCCTCGTCCTTTCTACGCCTCACGCCCCTCCTCCTCTCCCACTCATTTGTCAGCAGCATCGAACTCTCCTGCTGCTCCTCCAGCCGCCTCCGTAGCTCCTCCACCTGCTTCTCCACCACCGCCTTCGCCTCTGCCGCCGCCCGCTCCTGCTCGCTCACCGCGTCCAGCTGCGTCGACAGCTGCGTCAGCGCCTCCGCCTTGATCTGCAGCTCCTCCGCCAGCTCCTTCACGCGCTGCTCGCTCCTCTTCCACTGCTCCTTCAGGTACGCCATGACCACGCCCTTGTTCTGCGTCTTCCACGGCTTCGGACTCTGCGGCAGCTTGCGCACCCTGTGGCAGAACGCCAGGCTGGCCAGCGACGCCCGCTGGTGCGAGCGCAGCGGGTTGATCAGCGAGACGACGGCGGTGCACGCCGTGGGCAGCAGCGCGCCCTGCAGGTAGTGCAGCAGCTTGCTCACATGCCAGTTGATGGTCGCGGGTGTGGCGCGGCCTTGTGAGAGAGAAGTCACCACACGGTACAGTGTGGAGATGCCCTTCGAGAGGAGCTGCTGCTCCTTGGGCACCTCAGCGGGAGAGAGGGTCAGCGTCTCGATGCCCGGCAAAAATACAAAATGGAGCTCGCCTTGGTGGATCTCTCCCGTGCGCCGGTAGACATTGTCGTCGCGATTGCGGCTGTCGCAGATGATGCGGACGAGGATGCTGCGGTTCGCCTCGTAGTCGCCGTCGTTCAGACCCGCCTTGTTCTTGCGCGTAAAACCCTCGACAACCATCTGCGTGTGAATCGCAAGCCATTTTTCAACAGATTTAAACTCTTCCAGTGTGGAAAACTCGCTCTCAATGCAGGACATGACGAGAGCCCCATTGGACTCGGCAAATTCCACCGAGGAGGCCCGCTCGGAGAGAAGATCGCGCGCCACCTCCCTCACAATTTCCAGCACGGAAAGACGCAAGATGAAGACACGGTCCTTGCACTACGGTGAAGATCAGCGACGAGGAGTACGTTGCTCACTTTCTCCAGCATATCACTCACTGCCAATGTGATCAGACCCTGAGAACCCTCGCTTCCTTGAAACAGAGTCGTAATGTCGCAACTCGTTTCTCCTTCTCCGATAAGATAGCCTGTGCGTTAGAATCAAATTGTCATTCCACGGACATCGAATTCCATTCACAACAGACTGTCCCACTCCCGAGAAACAGCGTTGATAGAGATCCGTGTTGCTGACGCCGCAGTCGATCACATGATCTGTGCGTAAATTCAAAGTTGTCTCACTCACCATATACATCGGCCTCCTTTTCCAGCAGCTCTCCATTCTCTCCAACGGTCGTGACTGTGTTTGCTTCCTCGTTAAATTTCCAGCACACGTCGTCGTCAAGGCAGTTCTATCCCATGAAAACGACGAGTCCGTTCTCACATCAGGAACGCCGATCGACTTTACCACTGTCTGGACATTCCTTGATACGCTCATTGTCAATGCAGTATCGGCAGATGAATTGAATCCCGCTCTTTTGTTGTTGGAGGTAGAGCGTTTCATCCACAATGGACCAAAATCGTCCCGAAAGAGAGTGCCAAATCGGAGTCTATTTTGGGATTGGGCTGCTTTTCACGGAGGGATGTGACAAAACAAACAAGAGAAGGTCGAAGAGTCAAATACCACCTGTGGAGATTCTCCACGTACTGATTCAAACCATCGAGTTGCACTCTGAAGGCGTTGTCACTCTCCAAAAACGCTATACCCTTGTTGAGCTCGTGCACGATATCGTCTCTAGGAGGCACTTTCGTTCTCTCCCTCTCCAGATCAGCCCTCAAAGTCTTTAGTCCCTGCTGGATCGCAATATTCTTCTTGTCGAACTGGACAACGACCTCTGCGTCCTCCTTCGCAATCTCGAGCGTGTTCTGAAACATGGGCTTCTGACCAACCACTCCCACGGAATAGCGCAGCCGGCCCATCTCGTTCAGGACAAGGCGGACATAAGCCGCGCCATAGAAAGCGTTCACCGTAAAACTGGCAATCTTCCTCCATTCTCTCTCCTGAAGATCTCTGCAGTACACGTGGACTGTGGTGGCAATCACGAAATTGTTGCCGACACGCTCGCGCTCCTCGTTGCAGGGTGTGCCCGCGGGAAGAATCTCATCCACTTGGCCATTGCCGAAGGAGATGCCCACAGGTCGCATCACAAAGGAGTGCGGAATCATGACCGGACTCGGGTTCGAAAGAGGCGGGTCGTGCTCATCGCAGTAGTGCTTCAGAGCCAACAAGCAGGCACCCTTAGCTACGTCTTCATCAGGGTTGTTGTCCGCGCGAACAATTCTGCCGTAATGCTCCTCCAGCATGGCTCGGACGAGAGGAATCTTCGAGGAACCGCCCACCAGAAGAATGGAGTCCCGACCCTGCATCAGATGGACACCAGCTCGTTGCAGCGCCGCATCGCAAATCTCAATGGATAACTGGATGTAGTGCCGAATTCCTTCCTGGAACTGTGCACGCGTAATATACAGCGGGACGTCCGCATCCACACCGAACTCTCCAAAACTAAACTGAAAGGCGTTGGATGAAGACAATTCCTTCTTCGCCTGCTCGCAGTAGGTTCGCAGTCTCGCCAGTTTGCTGGCTCTCCACGTTGCAATATCAACGCCAATTGTGGCGAGTCTTCTTGCAGCAATATCAAACACAACCTGATCAAAATCACGTCCACCGAGGAAGGGGTGACCGTTGTTTCCAACGATATTGTATTCATGAAGGGAAGAGCAGATGATCGCGACATCGAAGGTACCTCCACCCAGGTCATACACGAGAATGTACTTTTCGTCCATAGTAGGAATGGGAGTGACTGCCATGGCAGCCGCGCTCGGTTCGTAGATCGTCTGGTAAACATGCAAGCCCGCAGCTTGAGCCGCGCGGATAGTGGCATTAATTTGTGAATACTGGAAAAAGGCAGGAACCGTAATCACCACTCCTTTCGGTTGGTATCCCAAAAAAGCCTCTGCACAACTGGCAAGATACCGCAGGAAATCAGCGTCCACCATTTCAGGTGTCTTGAAAAGGGTATTTTCACCCACTTTCATCTCATACACCATTGTCGGGTCATATCGGATGCATCGGAATCCATAATGCTCATGCTCAATGATACCCGCACACTGGTCATATGGCAGACCCAAGAAACGCTTGACATCGTAGATCGTGTTCTCCGCGTTGCTGCGAATGGTACTCTTTGCGCCCCAGCCGCATACAATGCCATTCTCCTTATATTGGATGACAGAAGGCGTCGTATTACCACCCCTTTCACAGGGAACGGCAACAAAGTGCCCATTCTTGTAACCATACACGCAGGAAAAGCAGGTGCCAAGATCAATTCCAAGAACAGGATATTCCATTACGGATAGACGTTCAAATCAAGATTAAAATGAGTAAGGTTCCCTTTGTCCCAATTATTCGCCTTTCAGTTAAAGCAAATTCTCAACGATTTTGGTCACTTCAAATGGACAAAAAGGAGCCCTTTTCGTCATTCTTCCTAACAACCTAAGAGTGGATCTTTCTCCTTCGCTTTTCATTATTTCTTTAGCTGCTCTTTCTAGAATGGCTATCCGTTCCTCACTCTTTCCATCACTCATCGCTAGGTGTTCAATTTGAAGGAAGCAACGACATTGGCGTCTTCTCCAAGCTGACCAACAAGTACTGTCTGGTTTGCAGAGGAGGGTCTGAAAACTTCTACGGCGCTTTCGAAACCGAGCTGGCCGATCACATTCCCGTTGTCCACACCTCCATCGCCGGATGCCGCTTCGTCGGTCGCGTGACCGTCGGTATTATTTGAATTGCACAGATCACGCCTAGGAAACAAGAACGGCCTCCTGGTGCCCATTTCCACGACGGGTTGATCCTTCCCTATCCTTTTTACTCTAGACACCGAGCTGCAGCACATCCGCAACGCCCTGCCCGACGAGGTGGTGGTGCAGCGCGTGGACGAACGACTGTCCTCGCTGGGAAACCTGATTGCCTGCAACGACCACGTGGCTCTGCTGCACACCGATCTGGACCGCGTGGGGGGTGGCGAGAGGGGGTGAGGCGTAGGAGACGGAGGAGATCGTGTCGGACGTGCTGGGCGTGGAGGTGTTCCGGCAATCGATCGCCGGCAACGCGCTGGTGGGAAGCTACTGCGTGTTCACGAACCAGGGCGGCCTGGTGCACCCGAACACGTCGATGGAGGAGAAGGAGGAGCTGTCCTCGCTGCTGCAGGTGCCGCTGGTGGCGGGCACGGTGAACCGCGGCTCGGACGTGATCGGCGCCGGCGTGGTGGCGAACGACTGGACGGCGTTCTGCGGCATGGACACGACGTCCACGGAGATCACGGTGATGGAGGAGATCTTCAAGCTGGGAGGCAGCAGCACGAACGTGATGGACTCCATGAAGAACTACCTGTTCGAGGATATGTACTAGTCTCTTTATACTTCGCTTCATCTGTGTTGTTTGTTGCAGCCTCCCAGTCCCGCGGTTCTGCGTCATTTCGGTTTTCTCAGCCAATTCGTAGTACTCAGTCTGCTGTGTATTCAATCCTTTTGCTGTGTAGGATGTTGTTCTCTTTGCGCATCACGGATAGCGAAGGAATCACCGAACAAAAGAACAAGATGAGTTACTCGGGAATCATTGAAATGGATTTGCGGAGCTTAGCAAACGAGGTGAAGAAGAAGGGTGCGCTGTTTTCCCTCCTGATTAGCGCGTAGCTCCCCAAATACGCAAAGATGCGGAGAGCGGCATTGAAACGCTGCTTGTTCTGGCGAAGAAGTATCCCAACAATCCCGTTTCGCGTTGCCGTTTCGCGTTTATCGTGTAGAAGAAGATGCGCAGTACAGACTACGTCACTCCCTTCATCGACTGTTTGAACGACGAGAGTGTGTCCGGAAAAGCGCAAGAGATTGCTGTGAGCGGCCTGCACCACATCCTCTCCTACAACCTCGCTTCCGAAGCCACCACCTCCACCATCATCGACATCTTGAACGACAGAGTTGGATTTCATATACTAATTCATCGCAGCTGTGCTCTGAAGACACATCCTCCTCCTTTGGTTCGCGCATCATCCAGGTCTTCCCCGTGATGTTAGAGAACTCCGGATTCGTCATGCCGGAGCGCAAGCTGCAGAGCGTCTTCAACCACCTCGCCCAAACCCTCTGCGCCGAAGATTCCTCGTCCACGCCCTTCAACGCGGCGTCCGCCTGCTTCCAGCAGGTGTCCGTTGTCGCATGCCGTCATTCCTAGATGCTCATCTCGCTCATCAAGCAGATCAGTCCCTTCTGCAAGGAGAACCCCAAGCCCACCTCCAGCAAGGTGTACGACTCGCTGCGCGAGAAGGTCCCCAAGGCCATCGCGGACAACACCTACTGTGCCGTCTTCTGGTACGTGCTTCAGGACCTCTGTGCCCGCGTGGGCAACCAGAACGCCGCGTGGCTCAGCAACGGCGGCGACTTCGCTGCGGCGAACCTGCCGCTCGCCGTGACGCTGGACCTGCTGGAGCAGGTGCTGCCGGCGTGCGGGGACGTGGTGCTGAGCCGCGTCGAGTTCGCCTCGCTGCTTCAATACATCGTGACTGCTTGGGTTGCCACTCACCTACAGCTGCTTCCTGCCGCCGTGGAGCTGCTGAAGACGGAGGAGACAGCGCTGGAGACGTTGCTGCCGCTGCTGCGCGTGCTGCGGACCCTGTGCGGGAGCTTCTTCACGGTGCTGCCCGGCGTGGAGAGCGTGCTGGCGGCGACCACCAGCTGCGTGAAGAAGCTGGCCAAGAAGAAGCTGGGCGCGGCGGAGGGCGCGGCGGTGGTGGAGTTCGTGCTGGCGCTGGAGCAGGAGCGCGTGCTGGTGGCGTACTGCATGACACACTACATGGAGGTGGGTGTGGGCGTGGGGCGTGAGCAATAGACCTACGCGGGTCTGGCGAGCCATCTGGTGAAGGTGGCGCAGAAGGCGCTGAAGAACTGCGACACGGCCTCGCTGATCGAGTGCTACGAGGACTTCGAGCACCGACCGCTGAAGGAACTGGCCCACGCTGTCCGCGAGGAGGACGAGGAGTCGCGCGAGGACGAGGAGCTGGTGATTCGCGTGTTCTTCTGCCTCCAGGCCATCGTCGCCAACACGTCGGAATCCGAGCTGCCCGCCGACGCATGCGCCGCCTTCTGCAAGGGTACAACTCGCCCGTGTGAGTCACACGCAGACATCCTGCCTCAGGTGACGGAGCTGCTGCAGAGCCTGATCGACGAGCCCTGCGGTGAGGCGCTCTTCTCCTTCGCCGTGCAGACCATGGCCGCGTGCTCGCCCGTCTACGGCCGTCTGCAGCTCTTCGCGGAGCAGGCCTCCATCGCGCACTTCATCTGCAACGCGGCGCTGCCCGACATGAAGCCGAAGGACGCCTTCAAGAAGTCGGTGGACTCGGTGTTCACGGCGCGCAACCTCGCGTCGATCGAGGCGCTGCCGACGCTGTGCCGCGGCAGTGGCGAGGGCCTGCAGCACGTGTGGAAGCTGGTGCTGGCGACGGTGGAGGTGGTGGAGGAGTACATCCCCGAGAAGGACAGCGAGAACAACTACGTGGGCGCGCGCGGCGGGGCTGACGCGCAGATGAGTCCGTCGTCGCCCATGGTGTGCGCGGAGTACGAGGTGATCGAGGAGCAACTCGCCGCGCTCTTCCAGCTGGTTCCGCGGTACGCCGACGAGCCGCGTGGGCGAGGCGAGAGGGTGTGAAGCGTAGTGCTGGCGACGGTGGAGCTGATGAAGGCGGAGGCGCTGAAGGGCGTGCACGGCGAGGTGCTGAGCGGCGCGGGCCGTTTGCGCCAAGAGTGGAAGGGTAAGGGCGTGCGGTGGAGTGCATGGTAGCGATGTGCGAGGCGCTGGGCATCGAGGAGAAGGTGAAGGAGGAGAAGAAGCCGGAGCACGTCCAGAACACGGCGGTGTTACACCACCTCCTCCTCGTTCTCACCACGACCATATCCTTCCGACTCCACAGTGGTTGCCTTCACCGCACGTGCCTCGCGTGTACTTGCTGCTCGACGCGCTGACCGCCCTGCTGGACGAGGTGCTCACGCAGCTGAAGAAGCACCCCTCGCTGCCTGCGCTCACGCAGCCGATGCTCTTCTTCGTCTCGGAGGTGCTCGAGCAGGTCAACGAGAACCACCCGGAGAAGGCGCGCTACGCGCAGCAGGTGCCGTCGCTGCTGAAGCTGGTCAACTCCCTCGTCACCAACAAGCTCAGCCAGGCGCAGGCGCTGGACACGCTGTACGACGTCATCATTCAGGGCGATTGTCTGCGCGGCAATTGGAAGCCCATCGTGTCCGCGCTGAAGGTGGGTCTGCTCACACCACGTCACCTCTAGAAGATCGCCGCTACGGAGAACTGCACGGAAGGTCGGCTTCTCTCTTCTCTCTCACACACAGGCTTCCATGATGTCCAGCTCATTCTCGACGACTTCCTCAGCGAGATGGACTTCGCCGAGGCGCTCTCGCTCGGCGCGCTCATCGCCGCCTACACGCGTCAGGGCTTCGACATCAACATCGCGCTCAGCGCCATCGGGCTCTACTGGAAGCTGGCGGACTACACGCTGATCACGGCGCGAGAGGCACAACCCGGCGACCGTCCCGAGATCGTGCGGAAGATGCGTCAGGAGATCATCACCACCATCGCCCCGACCTGCATGGACAATGTGGGCAGAAGTGAGGGCTATTGAGTCGTAGCGGCCCAATATCCGCAACACGGCGCTGCAGACGTTGTTCCAGATTCTGGTGTTGCAGCACGGCGGGTTCATCTTCGATGATTATCTCGATACGGTGGAGCGTGTGTACAGTCTGGCGGGCAAGCTGGAGCACATCCGCGTGCACGGCTACGAGGAGGGCGACACGACGCCGATCGAGGACGAGGAGGGCATTCGCCACCACCACACGCGCGACACAGTGGAGAAGCAGTTCAACGAGTCCTTCTGCTACCTGCTGAAGGGCATGAGTCGCCTGATGAAGCTGTACGTGGCACATTTGCAGAGCAAGGTGACGGGCGGCGCGGTGGTGGAGTACCTGAAAATGATGAAGTCGGTGCTGAAGTTCTACGGCAAGTGTCTGCTGATCAAGGAGGGCAAAGAGGTGCCGAGCACGGTGCTGACGCTGCTGGACGTGGGAGTGGTGGGGTGGTGTGAAGCGTAGGAGATGTATGGGTGGTTCGAGCCCACCACGGAGACGGGCATGGCGCTGTTCACGCTGCTGACGGGTCGCTTGCTGGACGCAGTGGCGAACAAGGAGTACGTGATGGGAAGGAGTGTGAGACATAGCATCGGTTTGAACACAGAGGCGGACGACGTGCTGATGGCTGTGTGTAACACGCTCATCTCGCTCTTCAATCGCTTGTGCGTTCACCTTCTCTCTCTCACTCTCAGCTCCGCTCTCTTCCTTGACCCCGATCACTCCTTCTTCACCTCGCTGCTGGCCACGCTCACGGCGCTGATCACCACCGACGGCGTGGCGCTTGAGACGGGCGCGGGCAACAAGTACAACACCAACCGCCCCAAGGGCAAGCTGAACTCCACGCAGGTCAGGTCGCGGTGCTGGCTTGAGCGTAGCGCCTGTTGCTGCAGCTGCTGCAGAAGATGTACGACCAGATGAAGGACGAGCCGCGGTTCCTGATCGACTACAAGACCTTCACCAGCACCATCGACGAGATGAAGGCCACGGCGGAGTCGCTGAACGGCTCGCACGCCAACGACGTGTTCCTGGTGGCGATCGAGGAGTTCCGGGGCAAGTTGATGAAGCGTAAGGAGGCCAAGGCGAAGGTGAAGGAGTACCTGGCGGAGAAGGAGGCGGCGACGGAGCAGGCGCTGAAGAAGAAGCTGGGCGGCGCGGCGCTGGAGGCGCATCCGCTGTTCGAGGCGGTGACGGCGGAGAAGTGGGACGAGATCGTGGCGAAGGCGCAGGAGCGTATGGAGCGACTGGACGAGATGAACGACGGCGACGAGGCGAAGGCGCTGCTGTTCTTCATCACGCGAAACTTGAGCGTGCTGAACTGCTACGTGGAGAGAGAAGGCTGCGAGAAGCTGCTGGACGCCGTGGCGGCGTGCTTGAAGGCGGCGGTGGGTAGAGGCGAGCGAGGCGTGTGAGGCGTAGCGAAGCTGACGGAGGAGAACGACGTGGAGCGGAAGATCTTCGCGGACAACGCGCTGGACTGCTTGGGCCGGCTGGGCAAGGGCGTGCTGAGCGACGGCGACGAGAAGCGCAACGAGAGCATTCGCGACACGCCGTGCGCTGCGCTGTCTGAGGAGCTGTGCGGCTACGCGCTGAAGTGCGCGAAGAGCGTGTGTGAGGAAGAGGTGGAGAAGTGGAATGCGCTGTCGGCGGAGAAGAAGAGTGAGTTGAGCGATTTGCGGAATGTCATGGCGGAGATGGAAAAGATGCTGAAGTGGTGTGTTTGTTTCATCTTGGATTCTCACGTCACTTGGTGATGGTAGTTACTCCTTGACAAACCATAAACGACAGCACACTATCCAACAAACACCCACAACCTCTTGTCAAGAATGCATCCTTACAGCATCATGTTCTCGAAGTAGGCAGCCTTCTTCTCGGCGAACTTGGCCTTCTCAGCACGCTTCTTCTCCTGGTTGGCGGCCTTGTTCTTGATGTTCTCGGCAACAGCCTTCTGCTCAGCAGCACGGGCAATGGCAGCGTAGGGGTTCAGCTCGTCCATGGCCGCCTTGTTCTTCAACGGGTTCACGTGAGCAGGGTAGTTCACGTTCTTCATGGCAGGGCGCACCACAGACTGCACCTCCGTGGAGTTGATGATGCGGTTGATGTCCGTCATCGTCACGATGCTCTGAGGCAGCACGTAGTCCACCTTCTCCGACTTCACCGTCGCCGAGCCGTACAGGGCGTCCAGGCGCTCGAACGCAGCCTTCGTCCAGATCACGAAGCGACCCACATGACCGCCGGGCGCCATGCGCAGCAGGTTCATGCGGTTCACGTTGCACAGCTCCACGCCGGGGATGTTTCTGAAGGGCAGCGCGATCGCCTCCTCGCCGTCAGCGTACACCACCATGGGGCCCAGACGGGTCACGTAGCGGCGGTTTCTCATCTTGCCCTGACCCGCGCGGAAACGCTTGCTCTCAATCACCTTCTCCACATCGGCGTAGCAGCCAGCCTTCTTCAGGAACGCCACGGCCTCCTTCGTCTTCTTCATGTTGCACACCTCGTCGGCAACCACGAAGGGGATCTCGCGCACCTCGTCGATCTTGTGACCGCGGGCCATCACCAGCGCGGGCACGGCGGAAGCGGCCAGAGCGGACACCAGAGCGTATCTCTTCTGGTTCACGTTCACTCTGTGGTGCCACTTTCTCCAGATCTTGGTGGGAGCGAACATGCGGCCCTTGCGACACATGTTGGCGAACGCACCCTGGCCAGAGCGAGAGGTACCGCCTCCAGAAATACGAGGCACACGAGCCACGGCTCTACCCGTACCCCAGGAGATGGCAGAGTGCTGGTGACCAGCGCGTCTGAACACAGCGTAGGGCTGGCGGTGGTTCTTGTTCATGCTAACCATCACGCCTCTCCACCGCTCCCTACTTCGTGTGCACGAACTGGACGATATCCGTACGGATGGGGGAGGTGAACACAGCGGGCAGAGCCACGGTGGTGTTGACCTGATCAGCGTTCTCAACAGAGTACACAGACACAACGGGACGAGCAGCCTACGCAGTCAAGTCCATTCCGCCATCTCTCTACCATTCTATTCGTTCGTTAGAGGTTTTATGGCTGAATGGCTCTTGTGCACGTTCAGTGATCCTTGATTTGCAACAAACAACGGAATGACTCTCGCACTCCTCTTTCGCGCTTCTCTATTCCCTCCCGTAACATACTTAGGGCTCCACACGACCGCGGATACGACCCGTGCGGCGAGCAGCGATGAGAC
>OIWT01002737.1_pt1 | contig 17553 bp, 12 predicted proteins | sample 1587701 | NCBI WGS metagenome assembly OIWT01 (sample SAMEA3888904, study PRJEB22519) | human gut metagenome | biome: human gut; feature: human-associated habitat; material: faeces | place: Denmark | collected 2009
GGGGGGACCGGGGGAGAGGAACTTCGGCGTTTGAGATGGTCCTCTCCCCCGGGGCGGGGCGAGCCAATGCCGGTGGGGTTCAGCCCCCTTCCGCTGGGGACAGTTAACGCTCGCCGAGCCAGCGAGGCAAGGGCAATCCCCCGCGCTGGGAACAACACCGGCAGTAAAACCGCCGCAACACCTTGACATCCCGCCGAGAAGCGGGTATAATGAGAGCAAATCAAGACAGAAAGCAGGTAAATCACATGACGGATACGGAAGAAAACAAAGGATATCTCGGCATCATAGGCGCCATGCAAATCGAGGTGGAGGAGCTGATCGCCCACATGACCGACTGCACGGAGCAGACAGTCAGCGGGATCACCTTCACGGAAGGCATCCTGCGCGGCAGGCGCACGGTGGTGGCGAGATGCGGCGTAGGGAAGGTGTTCGCGGCATTGTGCGCGCAGACCATGATCCTTTTGTATCACCCGGAGGTCATTATCAATACAGGCGTTGCGGGAAGCCTGACAGACCGGCTCGGGATCGGGCAGGTTGCCGTGGCGGACGCGGTGATACAGCACGACATGGACACCTCCCCGCTGGGCGATCCCGTGGGGCTGATTTCCGGGCTGAATCTGGTCACGCTCCCGACCGATCCCGCCGTGACCGACGGGCTGTGTGCCTGCGTCCGCGAAGCAGGGGTGCCGTATGTCCGGGGCGTTATTGCCTCCGGCGACCGTTTTGTCGCGGGCAATGCCGCCAAGCAACGCATCCGGGCGGCTTTCCCGGCGCTTGATCTCATCGCCTGCGAGATGGAGGGCGCCGCCATCGTGCAGGTCTGCTTTGTCAACCATGTTCCCTGTACCGTTCTGCGTGCCATTTCCGACGGCGGGGACGAGCACGCGTTCTACGACTATCCCTCCTTCCTGCGGGATTCTGCCCACACTGCAGCCTCCCTGCTGGAGGTATATGCGGCGCGGGGGTGATGGGGGGGCTTGCCCGGCTGGTCATCGGCTGACCTTGCCGTTCTGGAATCCGCAGGGGTGGCTTGCCTTGCTTGTCGCCTGCCGCCCCTGCCTTTAGCTTACTTTGCTGCCCCCATCCCCCCAGCCCCCTTCCCGGCGGGAAGGGGGAGATTTTTAGTTTTCTTATGCAAGGGGCTTCGCCCCTTGCATCCCCGGGGCTGAACCCGGGCGGCACCGGAGCAGGGGCACGAACCACGCGCCCGGCGGGGGGCTTGCCCGGCTGGTTGCCGGCTGACCTTGCCGCCGTGGTACCCGGCGGGGGGCTGGGGGGGCTTGCCCCCATGCGGCACTGGCTATCCCTGCCCCGGGGGAGAGGACCATCTCAAACGCCGCCGTCGCTTGCGGCGGATAGTTCCATCTCCCCCGGTCCCCCCTCTCCTTGGCTGCCGGCACTGCCCGTAGGGAAACCTTTCTGTCGGTTTTGCGGCGAACCGTGGGTTCAGCCCCGGGGATGCAAGGGGCGAAGCCCCTTGCATAAGAAAACTAAAAGTCTCCCCCTTCCCCGGAGGGGAAGGGGGGCGGGGGGATAGGGGGCAGGAAAGCAAGCCAAAGGCAGGGGGCAACAGGCGACAAAGAGGGCAAGCCCCCCGCCGGGCACAGCGGCGGCAGGTCGAGCCGGCGACAAAAAAGGCAAGCCCCCGCCGGGGGCAAAAAATCCCCCACCTGCCGGGAAAGGCAGGCGGGGGACGCGGTCATTTCCCTTTCCTCTCCCCGTCGATGGTGGAGATTTCCGGGATGGACTCCTCCAGCACGTCCAGAACGATGCGGGCGGTATCCAGAGAGGTAAAGGTGGTCACGCCGTTCTGTACGGCACAGCGGCGGATGGCGACGCCATCCTCGTAGTGAACGCCGGAGAGAATGGCGCGGGTGTTGATGATATAGCTGACATAGCCGGCACGGATGGAATCCAGAATTTCCTCACTGCCTTCGCTGATCTTGCCGCGGATGCGCGTGCGGATGCCGTGCTGCTTGAGGAACATGGCAGTGCCGAGCGTAGCCTCAATGTTGAAGCCGAGCCGGTAGAAGCGGCGCACAAGAGGCAGAGCCTCCTCCTTGTCCTCGTCCGCGATGGTCACGATGACGGTGCCGTAGTCCTTCATGCGGACGCCGGACGCCTTGAGCGCCTTGTACAGCGCACGGTTGAGACGGCGGTCGTAACCGATGGCTTCCCCCGTGGACTTCATTTCCGGGGAGAGGTACGCGTCCATGCCGGTCAGCTTGGCGAAGGAGAAGGCAGGCGCCTTGACATACCACCAGCTCCGCTCCGGCAGGATCATGTCCGTGATGCCCTGCTCCGCAAGCGATTCGCCCAGCATGGCGCGCGTTGCGATGCGCACCAGATTGACGCCGGTGGATTTGGACAGGAACGGCACGCTCCGGGAGGCACGCGGGTTGACCTCGATGACAAATACGCGGTTTGAGCTGTCCACGATGAACTGGATGTTGAACAGTCCCACGATGCCGATGCCCAGACCAAGCCGCGTGGTGTAGTCCGCGATGGTGTCCTTGACCGACTGCGGGATGGAGAAGGGCGGGTAGACGCTGGTGCTGTCGCCGGAGTGGACGCCCGTGCGCTCCACCAGCTCCATGATGCCGGGCAGGAAGACCTGATGCCCGTCGCAGACGGCGTCCACCTCGACCTCCTTGCCCACGATGTACCGGTCGATCAGAACCGGCTTGTCCTCGTCCACCTCGACTGCGTTCCGGAGGTAATGCCGGAGCATTTCCTCGCTGGCGACAATCTCCATGGCACGTCCGCCCAGCACGAAGCTGGGGCGTACCAGCACCGGGTATCCGATGCGCTCCGCCGCGCGGACGCCGCTTTCAATGTCGGTCACCGCCTCACCCTGCGGGTTCGGGATGCCCAGCGATTTGATGACCGCGTCAAAGGCGTCGCGGTTCTCCGCCTTCTCGATGCCCTCGCAGTCGGTGCCGATGATCCGCACGCCGCGGCGCGCCAGCGGCTCCGCCAGATTGATGGCGGTCTGCCCGCCCAGCGTGGCGATGACGCCCTCCGGATGCTCCAGATGGACGATGTTCATCACGTCCTCCGCCGTCAGCGGCTCAAAGTACAGCTTGTCCGCCGTCGTGTAGTCGGTCGAAACGGTTTCGGGGTTGTTGTTGATGACGATTGCCTCGTAGCCCATTTCCCGGATGGTATGCACCGCGTGGACGGTGGAGTAGTCGAACTCCACGCCCTGCCCGATGCGGATGGGCCCCGAGCCGAGGATAATCACCTTGCGCCGGTCGGTCACGACCGACTCGTTCTCCTCGGCGTAGGTGGAGTAGAAGTAGGGCACATAGCTGTCGAATTCGCTCGCGCAGGTGTCGATCATCTTGTATACCGGGAAAATGTTCTCCCGGACGCGCCACCCGTACACCTCGTCCTCGGTCGTGTTCCACAGCTCGGCGATATAGGCGTCCGAGAAGCCCATGCGCTTAGCCTCGCGGAGTGTTGCCGGATCGTGCGGCGCACGCTCCAGCTCGCGCTCGAAGTCCACGATCTTCTTGATCTTGTCCAGGAAGAACATATCAATCTGTGTCCTGTTGCAGATCAGCGAGGGGTCAACGCCCATTCCCATCAGCTGGGAGATGGCGTAGATGCGGTCGTCCGTTCCTTCCCGGATGTATTCCAGCAGCCGATCCACGCTCATGTGCGCGGCGTCGAACTTCTCCAGGTGGATGTGATTTTTGCCTTCCTCCAGCGAACGGATTGCCTTGAGCAGACTCTCCTCAAAGCTGCGTCCCACGCTCATGACCTCGCCGGTCGCCTTCATCTGGGTGGACAGCGTGTTCATAGCGGCGGGGAACTTGTCGAAGGGGAAGCGCGGCATTTTGGTCACGACATAGTCCAGCGTCGGCTCAAAGCTGGCAAGCGTGTTTGCCAGCCGGATCTCGTGCAGATCCATGCCCACGGCGATCTTGGCGGACACCCGCGCGATGGGGTAGCCGCTCGCCTTGGACGCCAGCGCAGAGGAGCGCGAAACGCGGGGATTGACCTCAATGACGTAGTAGCGGAAGGAGTGGGGATCCAGCGCGAACTGTACGTTGCATCCGCCCTTGACGTGCAGGGCACGGATGATCTTCAGTGCGCTGTCGCGCAGCATCTGGTACTCCTTGTTGGTCAGCGTCTGGCTGGGCGCCACCACGATGGAGTCGCCGGTGTGGATGCCCACGGGGTCAAGGTTTTCCATGTTGCACACCGTGATGGCGGTGTCGTTGGCGTCCCGGATAACCTCGTACTCGATCTCCTTGTAGCCCTTGATGCTCTTCTCGACCAGCACCTGATGCACCGGGGAGAGCGCCAGCGCGTTCTTCATCATTTCGCGCAGCTCGTCGGGGTTGTAGGCAAAGCCGCCGCCCGTGCCGCCCAGCGTGAAGGCGGGGCGCAGGATGACAGGGTACCCGATCTGCTCCGCCGCGGTGATTGCCTCCTCGACGCTGTACGTGATCTGCGACGGCACGACCGGCTCCCCGATCTGCTCGCACAGCTCCTTGAACAGCTCGCGGTCCTCTGCGCGCTCGATGCTGTCGGCATCGGTGCCCAGAAGCTCGATCTCGCACTCAGCCAGCACGCCCTTTTTGGCAAGCTGCATGGCAAGATTCAGTCCGGTCTGCCCGCCGATGCCCGGCACGATGGCGTCGGGACGCTCCATGCGGCAGATGCGCGCAAGGAATTCCAGCGTCAGCGGCTCCATGTACACCTTGTCGGCGACCGAGGTGTCGGTCATGATGGTCGCGGGGTTGGAGTTGGCGAGGATAACCTCGTAGCCCTCCTCCTTGAGAGCCAGACACGCCTGCGTGCCGGCGTAGTCGAACTCCGCCGCCTGCCCGATCACGATGGGACCGGAGCCGATGACAAGCACCTTCCGTATATCGGTTCTCTTAGGCATTCCGGCTCACCTCCTTTGCGTCCGCCATGCTCCGGACGAATTGCTCAAACAGGTATCGGCTGTCCTGCGGTCCGGGCGCGCTCTCCGGGTGGTACTGTACCGAGAAAACGCTGTCCGCCGGGCAGGCGACACCCTCCACGGTGTCATCCAGCAGGTTGCGGTGGGTGACGGTCAGTCCCGTTCCCTCCAGCGACTCCGGACGCACGGCGTAGCTGTGGTTCTGCGAGGTCATCTCGACCTTTCCCGTCGTCAGGTTCATGACCGGGTGGTTGCCGCCGCGGTGCCCGAACTTGAGCTTGTAGGTTTCGGCGCCGTAGGCAAGCGAAATGAGCTGATGCCCGAGGCAGATGCCGAAGATGGGGAAGCGTCCGCGCAGACCGCGCACCGTCCGGATAACGGGCAGGACGTCCGCCGGGTCGCCGGGGCCGTTGGAGAGAAAGACGCCGTCCGGCTTCAGGAATGCGATTTCCTCCGCCGTGGTGGTATACGGCACCACGGTGACGTTGCAGCCGAACTGATTCAGACTGCGGACGATATTCAGCTTGATGCCGCAGTCCACCGCCACGACATTGAAGCGGGGGTTGGCAGTCCGGGCGTACCAGCGCTTGCGGCAGCTGACGCGCGCTACGGCGTCATGCGGAACGGGGGTTGCGCGGATGATTTCCAGCGCCTGCCCGACGGGGGTGTCTATGGCAGTCAGCAAGCCGCGCCGCGTGCCGTGATCCCGGATACTGCGGGTAAGACTGCGCGTATCGACGCCGGACAGCCCGGGGATTCCGTTCTCCTCCAGCAGCTCGGACAGGGTTTTGGTGTAGCGGAAGTTGGAGGGCATATCGTTGTAGTCATACACGATCATGCCGCCGATCCCGGGTGTTTTGCACTCAAAGTCGTCATCGGTAACGCCGTAGTTGCCGATGAGGGGGTAGGTCATCACGACCGCCTGATCGGTATAGGACAGATCCGAAACGATCTCCTGGTACCCGACCATGGAGGTGTTGAACACGATCTCGCACACGCGGTCTGCCGGGTATCCGAACCCGTAGCCGGTGTACACGCTGCCGTCCTCTAAGACGAGCTTCCGGTCTTTCTGCTTCATGTTTCTTTCTCCTTTCATTCCGGGCGTCATCTGCCCGATCCGGAATGGATGATTCCGCGTTGTCCGCGGCGGCAAACGGTCAAAACTGAAAAGTCTATGCGGGAAATGGATTCTTGCGGCATTGGCTGAACCTGCCGGCTCTGTGTGCTTTTTCCTTCCCCGCTTATACCCAGGCGGTTCCCTCACAGATTTCCTCGGCAGCCCCGGTCAGGAACAGCGTCCCGTCCGGCTCGGCGCGGACAGTCAGCTCGCCGCCGTCCAGCCGAACCGTGATGTCCGCCCCGGATGCGCATACCCCGTCCGCGACCGCCGCCGCAACGGCGGCACAGGCGCCCGTCCCGCAGGCAGAGGTCACACCGCTGCCCCGCTCAAAAACCCTCATCCGCAGGGTAGCGGGAGCAGAAAGATGCACCAGCTCAACATTCACGCCGCCGGGAAAGGCAGGGTGCGTCTGAAGCGCCGTGCCGAGGCGCAGGAGCGCCGCATCCGGCATGGAGGCGCGGAACAGCACCGCGTGCGGATTGCCCACCGACACGCGGCGCAGGGTAATTGTTTCGCCGTCCGGCAGAGTCAGCGTCCGCGCGGCACATACAGCCGCACGCCCCATGTCCGCCGTGACCGACGCCACGCGCCCGCCCGCCGTGTGTAACCACAGGCGGCGGATCCCGGCGGGCGTCTCCACGGTCAGCTCGGTGCGTGCCGTCAGCCCCCGGTCGTACACATACTTGCCGAGACAGCGGATGCCGTTGCCGCACATGGCGGCTTCACTCCCGTCCGCGTTGAAGACACGCATACGGAAGTCCGCGACCGCTGAGGGAAGAATCCAGATCATGCCGTCCGCCCCCACGCCGCGGCGCGGGTCGGACAGGCGCACCGACAGCGCCGCCGGATCGGCGGGGTCGCGGTCGGCATACACGAACAGGTAGCTGTTGCCCAGTCCGTGCAGTTTGGCAAAGGTAAGCGGTGCAGCGTCCCCGGGACGTCCCGCCGGAGCAGCCGTCACTCCCATTCCACGGTCGCCGGCGGCTTGCCGGTGATGTCGTAGACGACGCGCCCGGCACCGGGCACCTCGTTGACGATGCGGGTGGCAACGGCGCTCAGCGTCGTGTGCGAAATCGGGACATAGACGCAGGTCATGAAGTCGGATGTGCGCACGGCGCGCAGGGCGACCGTATACCCGTAGGTACGGAAATCGCCCACCACACCGACCGACCGGGTGTCGGTCAGCACGGCGAAGTACTGATCCGCCCGGATGTGCCGCCGCACGATCTCCGCGCGGAAAATGGCGTCCGCCTCACGCAGGATCGCCAGCTTTTCCTCGGTGATCTCGCCCACCACGCGCACGCCCAGCCCCGGACCGGGGAAGGGCTGACGGTTGACGAAGGCGGCGGGAAGCCCCAGCTGGCGCCCCAGTGCGCGCACCTCATCCTTGAACAGCCCGCGCAGCGGCTCCACCACGCCGGCAAAGCTCATGTTATCCGGCAGACCGCCGACATTGTGGTGACTCTTGATGGTTGCCGCCTTGCCGCCCTTGCCGCCGCCGGATTCGATGACATCGGGGTAAATGGTTCCCTGCGCGAGGTAGCGGACGTGCGGCAGCTTGCGCGCCTCCTCCTCAAACACCCGGACAAACTCCGCGCCGATGATCTTGCGCTTCTGCTCCGGATCGGTCACGCCCTTCAGCGCGCCGAGGAAGCGATCCGCCGCGTTGACGCGGATGAAATGCAGATCGCGCCCCCGGAACGCCGCCTCCACCTCATCGCCTTCATCCTTGCGCATGAGTCCGTGATCCACGAAGATGCAGTGCAGCTGTCCCGGAATGGCACGCGACAGCAACGCCGCGCAGACCGAGGAATCCACTCCGCCGGACAGTCCGAGCAGGACATGATCCGTCCCGACCTGCGCCCGCACAGCCTCCGTCAGCTGCTTTTCCAGATCGCGGAGATTGTAGTCGCCCGCCGCGTGGCAGACGTTGTAGAGGAAATTGCGGATCATGGCAGTCCCGTTGGGCGTGCTTTCCACCTCCGGGTGGAACTGGACGCCGTACAGCCGCCGCGCCCGATCCTCCAGCGCCGCGTTGGGGCAGTTGTCGGTGGACGCCGCGCAGGCGAAGCCCTCCGGCAGGCGCACGATGCGGTCGGTGTGGCTCATCAGACCGATCTGCTCCGCGTCCAGCCCCGCAAACAGCGGGGAGGAGGTGTCCACGCGCATGGGAGTCCGCCCGTACTCGCTGGTGGAGCAGGGGGCAACCTCGCCGCCCATCGTCCATGCCAGCAGCTGGGAGCCGTAGCAGATGCCCAGCACCGGAATGCCCAGCTCAAATATTTCCCTGTCGCAGTGCGGGGAATCCGCGCAGTATACGCTGTTCGGACCGCCCGTGAGAATGATGCCGATCGGCGCCATCTCCCGGACAGCCGCGGCGGAGATATCCCCTGCCCGGACGATCGACAGCACGCCGCATTCCCGCACGCGCCGGGCGATCAGCTCCTTGTACTGCCCCCCGAAGTCCAGAATCAGCAAAAGCTCATGCTGTCCCTGTTGCACATTCGCCATACGTATCAAAACCTCTTATCACAGTTTGATATATTCGTCACGTTCCGCGCCGACCGAGACATAGCCCACGCGGCACCCGACCGCCTGCTCGATGAACCGGATATACTTCCTTGCGTTCTCGGGCAGGGAGTCCCACGTGCGGCAGGCGGACACGTCGCCGAAGCCGTCAACATACTCCACGACCGGCTTTGCCCGCAGCAGGCGGTCGCCTGTCGGGAAGTCGGTGGTGCGCACGCCGTCCACCTCGTAGGCAACGCAGACCGGCACCCTGTCCAGATAGGACAGCACGTCCAGCTTGGTCAGCACGACGGTGTCGGCGCCCTGCATCCGGACGCCGTAGCGGGAGGCAGGCACGTCGAACGGTCCGACCCGGCGGGGACGCCCGGTCGCGGCGCCGTACTCGCCGCCCGCATCGCGCAGTGCCTTTGCCTCATCGCCGAACATCTCGCAGGTGAAGGGACCTTCGCCGACGCAGGTGGAGTACGCCTTCATGATGCCCACGACCGAATCCAGCCGGACGCCGGGGACGCCCGCGCCGATGGGCGCGTAGCCTGCCAGCGTCGTGGAGGAGGAGGTGTAGGGATAGATGCCGAAATCAATGTCGCGCAGGGCACCGAGCTGCGCCTCGAACAGGATGCGCTTGCCCGCCGCGATCGCCTGCTCCAGGTACCCGGACACATCGGTCACGTAGGGAGCGACGGCGGAGCCGTAGCGATCCAGCCACGCGAGCATTTCCTCCGGATCGACCGGTGCGTGCCCGTAGCCCGTGACCGTGATGTTCTTCCACTCCACGATGTCGTACACCTTCTGCCGCAGGGTGTCCGGGTGCAGAAGATCCTCCATGCGCAGACCTTTTTTCATGTACTTGTCGGCGTAGACCGGCGCGATGCCGCGGCGGGTGGAGCCGAACTTGCGGTCGGCAAGGCGATCCTCCTCCATGATGTCCTGCAGCTTGTGGTAGGGCATACAGATGATAGCCTTGTCGCTGATTTTCAGGTTGTCCGGCGTGATGGTGATGCCCTTCTCGCGCAGGTGCGTCACCTCCCCCACCAGATGCTCCAGATCAATGACCATGCCGTTACCCATAACGTTGACGGTGGTCTCGCGCAGGATGCCGGACGGGAGCAGATTCAGGATGAACTTGCCCTTGTCGTTGACGACGGTGTGCCCTGCGTTGTTGCCGCCCTGATAGCGGCAGATGATGTCATAGTCGGACGAGAGCAGATCGACCATACGGCCCTTGCCTTCATCGCCCCAGTTGATTCCCACGATTGCGGTTAACATGATGTTTTGTCTCCTTACATAAGTATAGAGAATAGCACGGCGGAACGGAAAATTGCGGCACTGCCCCGGCAGTGCGGCTCAGACCAGCACCTTGGTGTCGTCCGGTGTTGCGAGGGCGGCAGCCCGGGTGGGATCGGCGGCAAGGGCGGCGCGCACTGCGGCAACGTAAGCGCGGGTCTGCTCCGGGGCAAGCCCGGTGAAGTGCCCGGCGGCGATGATGGCGTCAATATCGGCGCGTGTCAGCCCGAAGACCGGATCTGCGGCGATGCGATCCAGCAGGTCATTGTCGGCGCCGTCCTGCTTGACGGCTTTGCCGGCGGCGACTGCGTGCCGGCGGATTGCCTCGTGCAGGATCTGCCGGTCGCCGCCGCGCTTGACGCACTCCATGAGGATGTTCTCGGTCGCCATGAAGGGAAGCTCCTCCATCAGGTGCTTGCGGATGACGTTCGGGTAGACCGTGCCGCCGGAGATGATGTTGATGCAGAGCGACAGGATGCCGTCGGTTGCCAGGAACGCCTCCGGGATGCTGATGCGGCGGTTGGCGGAATCGTCCAGTGTCCGCTCCAGCCACTGCGTACCGGCGGTCAGGGCTGGATTGAGCGTGTCGGTGATGACGTAGCGTGCAAGCGACGTGATGCGTTCGCTCCGCATGGGGTTGCGCTTGTACGCCATGGCGGAGGAGCCGACCTGCCCGGATTCAAACGGCTCGTCGAACTCCTTCATGTGCGAGAGCAGGCGGATGTCGCCGGAGAATTTCATGGCGCTCTGCGCGATGCCGGACAGCACCGAAAGCAGGAAATAATCCGCCTTGCGCGTATAGGTCTGCCCGCTGACGGCATAAGCCGACGCGAAGCCCAGCTTCTCCGCAATCCTGTCCTCCAGCGCGCGGACCTTCTGCCCGTCCCCGCCGAACAGGTCGAGGAAGCTCGCCCCCGTCCCGGTCGTGCCGCGACAGCCCAGCAGCTTCATGCTGCCCAGCACAAACTCCAGATGCTCCAGATCCAGCATCATGTCCTGCAGCCACAGCGTTGCGCGCTTGCCGACCGTGGTCGGCTGTGCCGCCTGGAAGTGCGTATACGCCAGCGTCGGCAGATCGGCATACTTCTCCGCGAAATCCGCCAGTGCCGCGATGGTGCGCAAGAGCAGCGTCCGGATGCGCAGGAGCGCCTCCCGCTGCAGGAGCACGTCCGTGTTGTCCCCGACGTAGCAGCTGGTCGCGCCCAGATGGATGATCGCCCGCGCGTCCGGGCAGACCTTGCCGTAGGCGTAGATATGCGCCATGACGTCATGCCGCACCTCGCGCTCCCGCGCGTCCGCCACGTCGTAGTCGATGTCGTCCACGTGCGCCCGCAGCTCGGCGATCTGCTCCACCGTAATATTCAGCCCCAGCTCGCGCTCGCTTTCCGCCAGCGCGACCCACAGCCGCCGCCAGGTGGAAAACTTGCGGTCGTCCGAGAAGATTTCCTGCATCTCCCGGCTCGCGTAGCGGCGGCACAGGGGGTTTTCGTAAACAGCGTGTTTCTCAGCCATGTGAGCCCCCGGATCCTCAGACGTGCGCCGCCTGCAGACGTGCCAGCACGTCGCGGTAGCCGTCCAGCACGTTGCCCAGGTCGCGGCGGAATCTGTCCTTATCCATCTTGCGGTTGGTCTCGGCGTCCCACAGCCGGCAGGAGTCCGGCGAGATCTCATCGCAGAGCAGCAGCTCGCCGCCGGCTCTGCCGAACTCCAGCTTGAAGTCCACCAGCCGGATGCCGCACTTGGCAAACAGCTCGGTCATCAGCTCATCCACGCGCAGAGCCATGGCGCGCAGCTCGTCCAGCTCCGCCTGCGTTGCCACGCCGATTGCCGTGATCTGGGAGTCGTTGATCATGGGGTCGCCCAGCTCGTCGCTCTTGAGGCTGAATTCCACCACGCGGTTGTTGAGCGCGGTGCCCTCCGGCACGCCGTACTTCTTGGAGAAGCTGCCAGCCGCTACGTTGCGCACGATGACCTCCACCATCACGATGTCCGCCTTCCGCACCAGCACGGTCGTGTCGTCGATGACACGGACAAGGTGCGTCCGGACGCCGTTCTTTGCCAGATAGTCAAAGATGATGTTGGAGATGGCGGCATTGAGCTTTCCCTTGCCGGGCAGATCCTCCTTCTTGACGCCGTTTCCGGCAGTTGCGGTGTCCTTGTAGGAAATGACGCAGGTGCCGGGCTCGGTGCCCTCATACACGATCTTGCTCTTGCCCTCGTACAGTTTGACCAGATTTTCCATGGTTTGATCCATCCTTTCTTTGTGCAGCGGTTGGTTACTCCCGGTTGCGGGAGCGTGGTTTGGCGGGTTTATCGGAGAGCTTTGCTTCAAAGCGATCCTTCTCGGTATGCTCCGGGACGGCGGTCGGGTAATGCCCGCAGAAGCAGGCGTGACACAGCCCTGCCTGCTCGCAGGTCTGCCCCTCCCTGTTGACCAGCACGGGCAGATCCCCGTCGGGCAGGTAGCCCAGCGTGTCCACCCCGATGATGGCTGCCGTTTCCTCCACCGTGTGGTGGGCGGCGATCAGGTGATCCCGGGAATCAATGTCGGTTCCGTAGTAGCAGGGGTTGAGGAACGGCGGCGCGGATATGCGCATATGCACCTCGGTCGCGCCCGCGTCACGCAGCAGCGAGACGATCTGGCGGCTGGTCGTGCCGCGCACGATGGAGTCATCCACCAGCACGACGCGCTTGCCCGCGACCACCTCGGTCACCGGCGAGAGCTTGATGCGCACAAGATTGATGCGCTGATCCTGCCCCGGCGAGATGAAGGTGCGCCCGATGTAGCGGTTCTTGACGAATCCGATGCCGTAGGGGATGCCGGATTCCGCCGCGTAGCCCAGTGCCGCATCCAGCCCGGAGTCCGGCACGCCGATGACGACGTCCGCCTCGGCGGGATGGCGCCGTGCCAGAACCTGCCCGGCGCGCTGGCGGGCGGCGTGTACCGAAACCCCGTCGATGACCGAATCGGGGCGGGCGAAGTAGATGTACTCAAAGACGCAGGTGTGCTTGCCGCAGGTCACGTGCGGAGCGCAGTGCGAGGTGTCGGAATGCACGCCGTTCTCGTCAAAGACCAGTATCTCGCCGGGCAGGATGTCCCGCTCGAAGCGGGCGCCGACCGCCCCCAGCGCGCAGGATTCGGAGGCGACGATGTAGGTTCCGTCCGGCATGACGCCGTAGCACAGCGGGCGGAAGCCGTGCGGGTCGCGGACGGCGATGAGTTTGGCGGCGGACATCAGCACCATGGAGTAGGCGCCGTCCAGCCTGTACATGGCGCGGCTGACCGCCTCCTGAATGGAGGGCGTGCAGAGGCGCTCCTGCGTGACGATGTAGGCGATGGTCTCGGTGTCGCTGGTGGTGTGGAAAATGGCGCCCCGCGACTCCAGCGCACAGCGCAGGTCGTAGGCATTGCTGATGTTTCCGTTGTGCGCCAGCGCCAGCCGCCCCTTGCTGTGGTTGATCTCAATGGGCTGACAGTTGGCGCGGTCGGTGCCGCCTGTCGTGCCGTAGCGGACGTGCCCCACGCCCAGCCGCCCGGTGGGCAGGCGGCGCAGGACATCCTTGCCGAAAACCTCATTGACAAGTCCCAGGTCCTTGTGGGAGACGAACACGCCGTCGTCATTGACCACAATGCCGCAGCTTTCCTGCCCCCGGTGCTGGAGCGAATACAGCCCATAGTAAATCAGTCCTGCAATGTCGGTCTGCCTGGGGGCGTACACGCCGAACACGCCGCACTCCTCGTGCAGGGTGTCGGGGGTGCGTCCGTCGGATTGCGTGCGGAGGCATCTGCCCTCCGATCCGGCATAAAAACTCATCTGATCCTTCCTTTCCATCTTCCGCTTTCAGCGGGGTGAGATTACCGTTTACCGTTTGCCGTCCGGCGCTCAGCGCGTCTCCGCCTTTTCCAGTGCGGCGGCGATAAAGCCGCGGAAGAGCGGGTGTGCGCGGTTGGGACGGGACTTGAATTCGGGGTGATACTGAACGCCCACGAAGAAGGGGCGGTCGGACAGCTCCACGGTCTCGACCAGGGAGCCGTCGGGGGACAGACCGGACAGCGTCAGTCCGGCAGCCTGCATGATGTCGCGGTAGTCGTTGTTGAACTCGTAGCGGTGGCGGTGGCGCTCGGAGATAAGCTCGGTGCCATAGCAGCGCGCCATGGTCGTGCCGGGCTGGATGCGGCAGGGGTAGGCGCCCAGACGGAGCGTGCCGCCCTTGTCGATGTTGTTGCTCTGACCGGGCATAAAGTCGATGACCTTGTGGCGGCACAGCTCGTCAAACTCGCCGGAGTGCGCATCGGGAATGCCCGCCACGTGCCGTGCGAACTCAATCACGGCGATCTGCATACCCAGGCAGATGCCGAAGAAGGGCACGTGATGCTCGCGCGCGTACTGCACGGCGACGATCATTCCCTCGATGCCGCGCCCGCCGAAGCCGCCCGGCACGATGATACCGTCCAGCGAGCCCAGCGTCTCCCCGGCGTTGGCTTCGGTCAGCGTCTCGGAATCAATCCAGTGGATGCGGATGTGCGTGTTGAGCGTGTACCCGGCGTGGCGCATAGCCTCCGCCACGGAGAGGTAGGCGTCGTGCAGCTGCACGTACTTGCCGACCAGCCCGATGTGTACCTCCTTCTCGCGCGTCTTGATGCGCGTGACCATGTCCGACCACTCGGCAAGATCCGGCTCCGGCGCGTCCAGTCCCAGCTCGCGGCAGACCACGGCGGAGAAGTTTGCCTGCTCCAGCATCAGCGGTGCCTCGTAGAGGTACGGGATGGTGAGGTTCTCGATCACGCAGTCCGGCTTGACGTTGCAGAACATGGAGATCTTCTTGAAAATGGAAGGCTCCAGCGGCTCGTCACAGCGCAGGACGATGATGTTGGGATTGATGCCCATGCCCTGCAGCTCCTTGACCGAGTGCTGGGTCGGCTTGGATTTATGCTCGTCCGAGCCACGCAAAAACGGTACCAGCGTGACATGGATAAAGAGACTGTTCTCCCGCCCGACCTCCAGAGAAATCTGCCGCACGGCCTCCAGAAAGGGCTGGGACTCTATGTCGCCGATGGTACCGCCGATCTCGGTAATGACTACGTCGGCATCGGTCTGCTTGCCGACGCGGTACACGAAGTCCTTGATTTCGTTGGTGATATGGGGGATGACCTGCACGGTGGAGCCGAGGTACTCGCCGCGGCGCTCCTTGTTGAGCACGTTCCAGTACACTTTGCCCGTGGTCAGGTTGGAAAAACGGTTGAGATCCTCGTCGATGAAGCGCTCATAGTGCCCGAGATCCAGATCGGTCTCGGCGCCGTCCTCGGTAACGTACACTTCGCCATGCTGATAGGGGCTCATGGTGCCGGGATCCACGTTGATATACGGATCCAGCTTCTGTGCCGCGACCTTGAAGCCGCGTGCCTTGAGCAACCGCCCCAGCGAGGCGGCGGTGATGCCTTTTCCGAGCCCGGAGACGACGCCCCCGGTCACAAAAATATATTTGGTCATGGGATACTCCTCCTCAAAATCAGTTCAGAATCAGGTGTCCGGGGGGACGGTGCGCTCCCCGGCGCTCAGCGATAGGTTGCCAGGATGGATTCCGCCACGGCGCGGCGGGTGACGCACCGGTCCATCGCCTGCTTTTCAATGTAGCGGTGTGCTTCCTGCTCGGTCATGCGGAGCTGGTCGATCAGCACCCACTTTGCCCGGTTGACAAGGCGGATTTCCTCCATTCTGTCCTCCATGGATACCGTTTTCTGCTCCATGCGGCGCAGGCGCTCGCGCGTCCCGCACAGGAGCGTCAGGGACTGGAGCAGCAGGGCGGAGGGAGTCGGCTTGGACAGGATCAGCACGCCTGCCGCCGTTGCCTGCCAGCAAAGGTCGGCGTACTGCTCCGCCCGCACGAGCAGCAGCACGCCGGTCGCGCCGGCGCCGCAGGTGTCGGTTGCCAGCGCCGTGCCGAACTCATCCGGCAGGGGCGCGTTGACCAGCAGCAGGTCGGGGTGCCGCGCCGCCAGCTGACGGCGGGCGTCCGCCGCGCTGCTCACCGTGATGACGGGTGAGAAGCGTTCCGGCGGCAGAAGGGGGCGCAGAGTCTGGTTGAACCTGTCCGACGGCGATGCCAGCAGCAGGCTGTACGTGCGGAGGCAGTCGGGTTGCTTGGACTGCATCGGGACACCCCCTCAGCTCAGGTAAAACGCCCGCACCGGCTCCGGCAGACAGTCTGCCAGGAAGTCGCCCGCCCGGGCGGCAGCTTTCGCATCGGCAAGACTGCCGGGCAGACGGGCAAGTCCCGCTGTCAGCTCCGCGGGCGCGGTGTACAGGTTGCAGTCAACGGGGTCGGGCAGGGGCAGTCCCAGCCGGATGCTTTCCAGCCCCGCCCGGATGAGCATGGTGTAGGCAAGGTAGGGGTTGCAGTCCGGGTCGGGGGAACGAAGCTCCGCCCGGCGGTACGCGCCGACCGCCGCCGGCACGCGGATGAGCTGGGAGCGGTTCTGCGCCGACCACGAGATATAGCGGGGCGCCTTGCAGGAGCCGAAGCGTCGGTAGGATGCCTCGGAGGGGTTGAGCACGGGAGTCATCTCCGCCGCGCGGTACAGCACTCCGGCGATGAGACGGGGCAGGACATCCTCGCCCGCCCGTCCGGACAGCAGGGTATACGCTGCCGAGAGGTTTATGTGCATCCCGTTGCCGGGCTTGTCCGGCAGGGGCTTGGGGGAGAAGTCCGCGTACAGCCCGTTCCGGGCGGCGATGGTCTGCACCACGCTCCGGAAGGTGACTGCCTGATCCGCCGCTGTCAGCGGGTCTGCATAGCGGAAGTCGATCTCGTTCTGTCCGGGACCTTCCTCATGGTGGGAGCTTTCGGGGCGGATGCCCATCTGCTCCAGCGTCAGGCAGATTTCCCGGCGCACATTCTCGCCCCTGTCCTCCGGCGCGACATCCATATAGCCGGCGGAATCAAACGGGATCCCGGTGGGCTTTCCCTCCTCGTCGCGGCGGAACAGGTAGAATTCCATCTCGGCGCCGAAGGAGAATTCCAGCCCCTGCGCTTGCGCGTCCGCCACAGCCTGCGCCAGCAGGGCGCGGGTATCGGCTTGACAGGGACTGCCGTCCGGGTTTTCCAGCGTGCAGAACAAGCGCACGACGCGCCCGTGCTCGGGGCGCCACGGCAGGGGTGCCAGCGTAGCGGGATCGGGGCGCAGCAGGAGGTCGGATCGCACCTCGCCGCCGAAGCCGGCGATCGCCGATGCGTCGATGGCGATGCCGCCGTCCAGCGCGCGCTCCAGCTCGCCGGGCATGACGGATATGTTTTTCTGCCGTCCGCGCACGTCACAGAAAGCCAGCCGGATGAACTTGACATCCTCCTCGGCAACATACTGCAGAATCTCCTCGCGGGAGTACTTCATGTGCGCCTGCCTTTCCCGGCTCGTGCCGAACCGTTTTCCGACATTATTTCAACACTTTATTATAGCACACCTACTTTGGTTTGTCTATAGCCGACTTACACAAAAGCGGGGCGGTCGCCTATACTTTTTTTGCGGCGTTGGCGCGGCGTCGGCTCGACCTGCCGTCCCCGGTGCCGGCGGGGGCGTGCCCCTTACGGGGCGGGGGCGGGGTGGCGTTCCGTTACCCGGCGGGGGCTTGCTTTTTCGCCCCCATCCCCCCAGCCCCCTTCCCGGCGGGAAGGGGGAGACTATAAGTTTATTTCGCCGGGGGCT
>OIWT01002740.1_pt1 | contig 17546 bp, 13 predicted proteins | sample 1587701 | NCBI WGS metagenome assembly OIWT01 (sample SAMEA3888904, study PRJEB22519) | human gut metagenome | biome: human gut; feature: human-associated habitat; material: faeces | place: Denmark | collected 2009
GTCCCCCTCACTTTGCAAGCAAAGTGAGCTACAGTGCTTCGCCTCAGGCCTTCGCCGAATGTTCGCGTAGCACCTCTTGTCGCTGCACCGCAAGCGCCATGCTACTTGGTCAAAAACCGTGCAGAGTTTTTTCATGGATTTTGAACTCCCTACCTTTCAGAGCGCTCCTGTTCATGCTTTGTTCGTTTATCATGTGCGCTTTGCTTCGCCACTTGCTATTGGGTCAAAAATCGTGCAGAATTTTTCAAGAGTTTGAACACCCTGGGCCACGCCTGGCGGATTTTCCCCGTTCCCCATGATTTATTATCGATTCGCGGCCGCGAGTAGCGCTACCTTCGGCCGAGGGTAATGCTACTCGCGGCCGAAGGTAGCGCGACCATCGGCCGCGAATCGATAACTTTTCAAGCATCCCAGGAAAAAAATGCGGGATGGGAACTTGTTTTCATGGGAAGAAGAAAGACCTTTGCGCGGATTGATGCAGGGGCAAAACAGGGGAAACGAGCTTCGCCGAGTTTGCTCGCCCTGAGAAAAAGAGATGGTTTCCGAAGGGGCGGTCTGGTTCGCTGCGCATTTGCCGAATACCTGTTCCAGACTCCGCGTCCTGTTTCCTGCCATCGGTTTTTGCGGGTGCCTCAAGAGCGCTCCATCGTCTTCACGCTCTACGTCTTCAACTAACAAAAAGCCGTTTTTGCAAGATAAAACTTTCACGAAATTATAATTCAAGTTAAACTCATAGCATTCTGATATTTTTTCTTGTAAATCGCTTGCATATAAAAAGCATCCATTGTATCTTTGCAATGTGTTTTTCATAGTATTAGATTTAAGGTTAACAAGGTTGGGATACAGAGGTATCCCATTTTTTTTGCCCAAAAGTCTGCCGCTGCGCAAGCAAAAACACGATTCTATACGAAGAAATGAATCTCCGCAAGCACTTTTAGACCTCATCCACCCCCTTTCTTAACTAAAAATTACTACCTTTGCTCACACGCCACAGAAAAGGACAACTGAATCAAAACACCTGCATCTGGCGCGTTCACAAAAAACAAAACAGCAAAGCAAAAGATATGCGCAGTAACATCGCCATAATCCTGGCCGGCGGCGTAGGCAGCCGACTGGGCCTCAGCACCCCAAAGCAGTTTTTTAAAGTGGCCGGAAAAATGGTCATCGAACACACCGTTGACACCTTCGAAAAGAATCCACACATTGAGGAGATTGCCATCGTCTCCAACCCCTTCTATGTTTCCGACATCGAGAATATCGTGCTCCGAAACGGATGGAAAAAGGTGAAGAAGATTCTCAAGGGTGGCAAGGAACGCTACGACTCGAGCCTCTCGGCCATCCGAGCTTACTCGGGACGCGACGTCAACCTCGTGTTTCACGACGCTGTGCGCCCGTTGGTGTCGCAACGCATCATTGATGATGTCTGCGAAGCTCTCCAGACGTATGAGGCCATCGACGTGACGCTCCCCGCCGTCGACACCATCATCGAGGCTGAAGGCGACCACATCGCCGCCATCCCCGACCGCTCACGCCTCCAACGCGGACAGACACCGCAGGCTTTCCGCCGCGATGTCATCGAACGCGCCTACGACCACGCCCTGCAAGACCCGAATTTCAAGGTGACGGACGACTGCGGCGTGGTGGTGAAATACCTGCCGGAGGTGCCGGTGCATCTCGTGGCCGGAGAGGAGAGCAACATGAAACTTACCTATAAGGAAGACACCTATCTGCTCGACAAATTTTTCCAGCTGCGCAAGAGCGAACTGCCCGAACAGACGGAGGGGACGCAAGAGACGCTGAAAGGAAAGGTGGCAGTTGTTTTCGGCGGGTCATACGGCATCGGCCTCGACACGGCCAACCAGTTGCGAGAAGCAGGGGCACACGTCCACAGTTTCTCGCGCGGAACAACGCACACCGACGTGGGCAACCTCGACGACGTGGTGAAGGCGCTTTCGGAAGTGGCCCAGAAGGAGGGACGCATCGACTTCGTGGTCAACACGGCGGGCATCCTCAACAAGGAACCGCTCTGCACCATGGAATATGAAACTATTCAAAAGGCCGTTACAACGAATTATATGGGAACGGTCAACGTGGCCATCTCTGCCTATCCTTATCTCAAGGAGACACACGGCAAACTGGTGCTCTTCACCTCAAGCAGCTACACGCGAGGCCGCGCTTTCTATAGTATCTATTCGTCGACCAAAGCGGCCATCGTCAATTTCGTGCAGGCCGTTGCCCAGGAATGGGAACCGGCGGGCATCGCTGTCAACTGCATTAACCCAGAACGCACCAAAACGCCCATGCGCGTGCAAAACTTCGGCGTGGAGCCCGACGACACGCTCCTGCGCTCTGAAGACGTGGCGGCTGCCACGGTACGCTCTCTGCTCTCGGACTACACAGGGCAGGTCATTGACGTGAAACGTAAGAACAAACAATAACGCGCCTGCGTTCCTTACTAATGGTAAAAGAATAAGTAGAAATATTTTGACTACTGACTTGCCATTCCTTACACCTTCCAAGGAGAATTGCACGATATGCAAAGCCAAGACAACCTCAACGAATATCTCGAACGCCACCGCCGCGCCATACAGCTTAAGCAGGTGGACATCCTGCGCGAAATCCACCGGCTCTGCCTGCGCCACAAAATCGACTACTGGCTTGACGGCGGCACGGCGCTCGGCGCAGTGCGCCACGGCGGGTTTATCCCGTGGGACGACGACATCGACATCGCCATGCGCCTTGAAGACATCCCGCGCTTCATCAACGCGGCACGCAAGGAACTCCCGCCACATCTGATGATACAGACGCCAGAGACGGATCCTTCGGTGCGACTGCCCATCTATAAGGTGAGAGACCTCAACAGTTTCATCGTGGAATTTGCCGACGATTTCACACGCCCGTACAACAAGGGGCTCTACGTTGACATCTTCCCCATGATGCCCTACCCCTCGTTCTCACGCAAATTCGTGAAGCGCGTCACGAAGGGCTACTGCCGCGCCAACGCCATCCTGCAAGCGCAACACTGCTATTCCTGGCGGGCCTGCGCCGAATTGTTTTATTTCGGCCTGAAGCGCTTCTGGTGTAAAACACAATGGTGTGTGGGAGGACTCTTCAAGCGCAAAAACGAGTTTTATTCTAATACGCTCAACAACAACGGATACGGCATCATGCACCGCCGCGACAGCATCTTCCCCGTCAAAGAGATTGATTTTGAAGGGGAGAAGTTTCTCGGCCCGGCCAATCCCGACGCTTACCTAACGGACCTCTACCGCGACTATATGCAGTTGCCACCGGAAGACAAGCGGAAGGGCCACGCCGTGTTCTATCTCGAAGACCTGAAACTATAAAACTGACACAACTGCCACCTCATACGCATCAAATATGACCGACGTTTCCGTTCTCATGCTTTTCTTCAACCGCGCCAACTCGCTCCAGCAGGTGTTTGAAGCGGTTCGGCAGGCACAACCCGCACGCCTCTTTCTCTATCAAGACGGCCCGCGGGGTGAACGCGATATGCCTGGCATCGAGGCATGCCGACGCGTGGTTGAAAACATTGACTGGCCCTGTGAGGTCCACCGTCTCTACCAGGAGAAGAATTATGGTTGCGACCCCTCTGGCTTTATGTCGCAGCAATGGGCTTTCTCGCTCACCGACAAATGTATCGTTCTGGAAGACGACGTGGTGCCTTCGCCCTCGTTTTTCCCATTCTGCAAGGAAATGCTCGACCGCTACGAAAATGACGAGCGCATCGGCATGATTGCGGGATTCAACATTGACGAGAAAACGCCCGACATCGGCACCGACAGTTATTTCTTCACCACCAATTTCAGCATCTGGGGATGGGCCTCGTGGAGCCGCGTCATCAGCAAACGACGCGACGACTATGCCTTCCTCGATTCGCCGGAGGCTGTGGCGAAACTGGAAGCGCTCACGCGCGAACGACGCCTGCGAAAGGATTTCCTGCCGATGTGCCGAGCACATAAGGCACAGGGAAAGGCGTTCTTTGAAACGATTTTCCATGCGCAACTGCTCCTGCAATCGCAACTCAGCATCATGCCGGCGGTCAACATGGTGAACAATATCGGGGTGGCCAACGAGTCGACACACTTCGCAGGAAGTGTTGCCACTCTGCCACGGGGCTACCGCCGCATCTTCACGATGAAACGCCTCGACCTCTGTTTCCCGCTCCACCATCCGGAATACGTCGTTGACCACGTGGCCTACCGGAAACGCGTCTACCGCACGATGGCTTGGCGCCATCCGCTGGTCAAGGCGGGACGAAGCATGGAAGAACTCTTCATCAACCTGCGACACGGACAATGGAGCCGCATCTTCGGAGCGGTGGCCAACCGACTGCGCATCGCAAGCGGGAAGAGGGAGTTTAAATAAAACAGAATCATGTCTGACTTTCACGACGCATTATATGAACAAAAGCATCTGGCTGGCAAGACTTCTGTACCGCCACAAAGAAGGGCTCACAAAACAGGAAATCCTCAATGCCTGGGCTGAAGAGGACGACCACGGACGCCCCATGGCCACCAGCACTTTCTACGATAACCGCGGCTATCTCGAAACACGCTTCGGCATGCACATCGAATGCCACAGCGGACGCTACCGACTGATGACGGAGGCTCCCGACAGCGAGGCGCTCCTGCGACAACTGCTGGACGAAGACAACGAGATAAACGCCCAAAAGGAAAGGGAGGCAGGCGAAGAATGGCTCACGCCGCTGGCTGACGCCGTGGCCAACAACAAACACGTGGAAGCGGTCTACGCACCGCTCGACAAAAAGCCGTACACCACCACACTCTCGCCCTATTTCATACGACGCATCCGCGGACACTGCTATGTGGTGGCTAAAAGCAGTCGACACCGCGAAATACGCAACTTCGCCATCGACCGCATCACGCAACTGACGCCGCTCCACACCACCTTCCGCCGACCGTCGGACCTCAACGCGAGCCATTGGTTTGCAACGAGTTTCGGAGCGTTTGCCGGAACGCATTTGCAGGCGGAACGCGTCACACTGCAACCGCTCACGCCACGTCTGCTGGCTTATTTCAGAAACCGCCCGCTCCACTCTTCGCAACGCGAGGAACTGATGAGCAACGGCGAATCGTTCTTCCATTACGACATCGCCATCACTCCCGATTTCATCGGCACGCTGCTTACCCTCGGCGCCGAAATACGCATTGTTTCGCCCGATTCGCTCCGACACCACATCGCACTCAAGGCGCAAGCCATCGTTGATTGCTGTCAAAGCGGAGAGAACGTTGAATGATATTCTTTCATGTATTTCTAATAAACAAAATATCAACCCTTTAACTTTCAAAACCATGGATCCAGCTTATTTCCCCGTGATCATCGCCATCGGCGTCATCGTGGTGCTCACCGTGTTTTTCCACTACGTGCCGTTCTTCCTCTGGCTGTCGGCCAAAGTTTCTGGCGTCAGGATTTCACTGATACAACTGTTTCTGATGCGCATCCGTAATGTGCCGCCCAGCGTCATCGTGCCGAGCCTCATCGAGGCCCACAAAGCCGGACTCAGCTCCATCACACGCGACAATCTCGAAGCGCATTACATGACTGGCGGACACGTGCAGCGCGTGGTACACGCCCTTGTCTCGGCCTCGAAAGCCAATATCGACCTCTCTTTTGAAAAGGCCACTGCCATTGACCTGGCGGGACGCGACGTGTTTGAAGCCGTCCAGACGTCTGTCAACCCCAAGGTGATTGACACACCGCCTGTGGCCGCCGTGGCCAAAAACGGCATCCAGCTCATCGCCAAGGCCCGTGTGACGGTACGCGCCAACATCCACCAATTGGTGGGCGGCGCTGGAGAAGACACCATTCTGGCACGCGTTGGCGAAGGCATCGTGTCGAGCATCGGTTCGGCCGAGTCACACGAGGAAGTGCTCGAAAACCCCGACAGCATCAGCAAACTCGTGCTGCGCAAGGGACTTGACGCTGGCACAGCCTACGAAATTCTCTCCATCGACATTGCCGACATCGACGTGGGCAAGAACATCGGCGCAACGCTCCAGATGGACCAGGCCAACGCCGACAAAAACATCGCACAGGCCAAGGCTGAGGAACGCCGCGCTATGGCGGTGGCCTTGGAGCAGGAAATGAAAGCACGCGCCCAGGAAGCACGCGCTGAAGTGATTCAGGCAGAAGCAGAAGTGCCAAAGGCATTGGCACAGGCACTGAAAGAAGGACACATGGGCTTCATAGACTATTACCGCCTTGAAAACCTCAAGGGCGACACGGCCATGCGCGACAATATCTCGAAGATAAACCCGCAGGACTTCTTCAACAAGAAAGACTAAGTATTGTCGTCCATTACTAAGGTGCCCAAACAGGCCATGCCTGCTTCCTGGCCCGCCTGCCCAATGAAAAGACAACATGAGGGGAGCTACGCATTTCCCTCGCATTAACAACCAACTATAATGAAAAAGTTCAAAATTCTCCTGCTGTGCCTCGTGGCGCTCGTCACGATGCCAGCAGCCGCGCAAATGAGCGTGCCGCAGTTGCCTGCCGACACCGCTGTGCGCATCGGCAAACTGCCTAACGGCCTGACGTACTATGTACGCCACAATGCCTTACCAGCCAACCGTGCCAATTTCTACATCGCCCAGAAAGTGGGCTCGGTGCAGGAAGAAGACAACCAGCGCGGCCTGGCACACTTTTTGGAGCACATGTGCTTCAACGGAACGGACCATTTCCCCGGCAACACGCTGACGAAATATTGCGAGAACATCGGTGTGATGTTCGGACAGGACCTCAACGCCTATACGTCGACCGACGAAACGGTCTACAATATCGACAATGTGCCTGTCACGCCGAGCAACGTCGACTCCTGCCTGCTCATCTTGCGCGACTGGGCCGATGGCTTGACGCTCGCCCCGTCTGAAATCGACAAGGAACGCGGCGTGATTCACGAAGAATGGCGCCTCCGCTCTTCGGCCTCAATGCGCATCTTCGAACGCAACCTGCCAACGCTCTATCCGGGCTCTCGCTATGCCTACCGCTTCCCTATCGGAACGATGGAAGTGGTTGACAACTTCAAACCGCAGGAACTGCGCGACTACTATGAGAAGTGGTACCGCCCAGACCTTCAGGGCATCATCATCGTGGGCGACATCGACGCCGATGAAGTCGTGGAGAAAATCAAGAAACTCTTCTCGCCCATCAAGATGCCGGAGAATGCAGCGAAATATGAGCACTATCCTGTGCCCAACACGCCGCAGGCCATCTATGTCGTTGACAAAGACAAGGAGCAGAGCACGGCTGTTGTCAACATCATGTTTAAGCACGACGCCATCCCGACGGAGCTCAACAACACTATGGCCCGCCTCGGCTACGACTATATCTCAAGTGTCATTGCCAGCGTTGTCAACGCACGTCTGGCTGAACTCACGCAGAAGGCCGACTGTCCGTTTGCAACAGCAATGGTTGAAAACGGCAACTACATCGTGAGCAAAACGATGGGGGCATTTTCGCTCATCGTACTGCCGAAACCAGGACAGGACGTGAAGGCTGTGCAAACTGCAATGGAGGAACTGGAACGCGCCGCGCAGTTCGGACTGACTGGCACGGAAATTCAACGCGCCAAGGAGGAAATCTATTCTGCCGCCGAAGCGGCCTACAACAACCGCAACAAGCAGCAGAACAGCTACTACGTTCCTAAATACGTGCGCAACTTCCTCGAAAATATGCCGGCCTGCGACATCGAAACGGAGTTCAACCTCTATAAGATGCTTCAGCAGCAACTCCCGGCCGAATCGTTCTCTGCCACGCTCAAGGAATTTGTGGCCTCAACGGATTCCAACTTTGTGTTCCTCGCCATGTATCCCGACAAAGAGGGCATCAGCGTGCCAACGGCCGACGACTTCAAGGCTGCCGTGAAAGCGGCCAAGGAAGCCAAGTTGGAGGCTTATGTTGACAACGTAAAGCAGGAGCCGCTCGTACCGGTTCTCCCGAAAAAAGGCAAAATCAAGAAGGAAGAAGAAAGTCTCTTTGGCTACAAGTGTTGGACGCTGAAAAACGGCGCTCGCGTATTCTATCGCCAGACGGATTTCAACGAGTCGGAAGTCAACGTCAAGGCTTTCAGCTGGGGCGGCAGCAACAAACTTGCCGACAAGGACATCGCCAACTCAAAGCTCTTCAATATGGTATTCCAGAGCACAGGTCTCGGCAACTTCAACGCCACCGAATTGCAGAAGAAGCTCGCCGGAAAGCAGGCTTCTGTCAACGCTTCGCTCAGCGCCTACTCTGAAGGCCTCAGCGGTTCTTCTACGCCGAAGGACCTCCGCACGCTCTTTGAACTGATTTACCTCCGCTTCCAGACGCCAGCCAACGACCCTGATGCTTACAACAGCCTCATGACTGCGCTCCGCACCACGTTGGCCAACCAGGAGAAAGTGCCCGAAACGGCCTTCCGCGACTCTATCTTCGCCACGCTCTACGACCACAATGCACGTCAAACAAACCTCCACGTGGCCGACCTCGACAAGGTGAACTACGATGAACTCCGCCGCATCTATAGCGAGCGCTTCAATGCTGCTGGCGACTTCGACTTTGTCTTCACCGGCAACTTCAATGTCGACACGCTTCGCTCTTACGTAGAACAGTACATCGCTCCTTTGAAGGCTGTCAAGAAGCGCGAGAGCATCACCGACCTCAACATCCGTCCGGCAAAAGGCATCATCAACAACCGCTTTGTACGCGCCATGGAAACGCCAAAAGCCACCATCGCACGCTTCTACATGGGCGAAACGCCTTATTCTCTGAAAACGGCTGCCGTTGCCAACGCCTTGGGACAGATTCTGACGCAGCGCTATCTCAAGAGCATCCGCGAAGAGGGCGGCCTCGCCTACAGCGTTGGCGCAGCTGCCAGCGTCTCACACGATTTGCGCGACGAATACGCCGTCCAAGTGTTCTGCCCCGTGAAACCAGCACAGATGGATTCCGCCCTCTTGCTTATGGACCAGGGCATCAACGACATCGCTGAGAAGGGCGTGACGGCTGAGGAAATCGAGAAGGTCGTGAAATACGAACTCAAGACGTTTGCCGACAACCAAAAGGAAAACGCCTACTGGGAAGGCAATATCACCAACTATATCCGCTGGAACAACAACGATGTTGAGGGCTACGAAGAAGCCTACAAAACCCTCACTTCTGCCGAAATCCAGAAGTTCGCCAAGGAAGTCATCCTCGGAAAGAAAAACTGCATCACGGTGACCATGCTCCCCGCCTCGATGAAGGAATAGTTGATAAAGGAAAAAGAAAAAAAGGCATAACGCCTCTGCAACCCACCAAAGGGCCTGTCCGCATTGTCGGGCAGGCCCTTTTTGACTGCTCGTCCACACTTAAAGGGCAGTTTCCCCACTTACCGCCACCCAAGGGCGGCCTGCTTTCAGCATTTTTTATCATATCTATAGAACACGCCTTAAATATTTGTTGTAATTTTGTGGCACAGAAAAATAATATACTAATAATCATACATACAAATCATGGAGAAACTAAGCTACGCGCTCGGTATGGTCATCGGCCATAACTTGAAAAGCATGAACGTGACCAGCCTCAACGCAGCAGACTTTGCAGCCGCCGTGTCAGACGTTCTCGAAGGCAAGAACACCTACATCAAAGATGCTGAGGCTCAACAAATCGTCAGCACCTTCATCCAGCAGCAACAGGAAGAACAGGGCAAGGCCTTGCGTGCTGCCGGCGAGAAGTTCCTGGAAGAGAATGCCAAGAAGGACAACGTCGTTGTTTTGCCAAGCGGACTACAATACACCGTTCTTCGCGAAGGTGAAGGACGCAAACCAGGAGCAACCGACAACGTGCAGTGTCACTACGAAGGCACGCTCATCGACGGCACGGTCTTCGACTCTTCTTACCGCCGCGGCGAACCTGCCACTTTCCCGCTCAACGGCGTGATTGCCGGATGGACAGAAGGCGTTCAGCTCATGGGTGAAGGTGCAAAATATCGTTTCTTCATCCCTTACAACCTGGCCTACGGTGAACGCGGTGCCGGACAGAGCATTCCGCCCTATGCCGCACTTGTATTTGATGTGGAACTCATCAAAGTGCTTTAATCAAGAGGTCCCTTCCTTTAAAAGGACGCTTTCCATCAAAAGGGCTTTAACCGCGGGAGAGACACACCCTGCTGTTTGTTCTCCTCGCCCAATCACAAGAATATAAAAAACATAGAATATGAAAAAGATTTTCATGGCAACAGTCGTTGCCGCCATGACAATGATGAGCGCCTGCAACAATGGTGCTCCGAAACCAGGGTTGAAAACCAGCGCCGACACTTTGAGCTACGAACTCGGTATGGCCAACTCGGTTGATGAAGAACAGTTGAAAATGTATCTCGCCGACCCACGCACTGGTAGCGATTCCACCTATATCAAGGAATTTATGAAGGGCTTCAACGAAGGTCTCGAAGCTGCCACCGACAAGAAAAAGGCTGCTTATTTGGCCGGTTTGCAGGTAGGTGCTCAGATGAGCGCCAACATCAAGCAAGTCGAAGGCATGGTGTTCGCTGGCGACTCAACGAAGCACCTCAGCACAAATGATTTCGTCGCTGGCTTCAACGATGGTATCTACGGTAAGAAAACAGCACTCAAAATCAACGGTGAACTCATCGACAAGCAGGCTGCTTCACGCGACCTCGAGGCTCGCATCCGCACCATGAGCGCTGCCGCCCTCTCAGAGAGATATGCTGCCGACAAAAAGGCTTCCGACGACTTCATCGCCGCTAAAGCCAAGGAAGCAGGCGTACAGAAACTTCCTGGAGGTACGCTCTACGTGGTTAAAAAGGCTGGCACTGGCGAAGTTGCCAAGGAAGGCCAGATCGTTAACGTGACTTACGAAGGCCGCTTGGCCGACGGCACCGTCTTCGACGCTTCTTCCAAGCATCCGGGTCCCGACGGACAGACCATCCAGATGATGGTTGGACAGACCATCCCTGGCTTCGACGCTGCCTTGAAGGCCATGCCGGTCGGTTCTACTTGGGAACTCTACATCCCTTACAACCAGGGCTACAACGAACAGAGCACGGGTGCTATCAAACCTTTCTCTGCCTTGGTGTTCACCCTCACCGTTGTCAGCATCGAAAACACACCGCAGCAGTAAGTAGGCACTGCGCCACATAACACAGAAAGTCATGTCGGAACTGATTCTCCGACATGACTTTCGTTGAAAATCCAAACCACCCAACCCGACACACAAGCCGGAAAAGAGTTCACAACTTATCACTCCAAACATGAAACTGAAATCAATCCTCTTGATTGCCCTGGCTGCTACCACACTGACCGCCACGGCAAAGAAACCAAAGAAAAAAGCCGCCAAAGCAGCCGTTGAAAAGAAACTCACACCAGTGGATGCTGCCACTTTCAGCTATGCCATGGGCGTCGGACAGAGCGAATCGCTCAAGTCTTTCCTCCTTCAGCGCGAAGGCGTTGACAGTGCCTACATCGCATTTGCTGCCAAAGCCATGATGGAAGCCAGCACGCTGAGCGATGAAGAAGTCAAGCAGAAGGAAGCCTACGCTGCCGGTTTGCGCATCGCCAAGATGAACAAGCTCCAGGTGATTTCTTCCCTCAACCAAAGCGCAACAGGCTCTAAGGACACTGTCTACACCGACTTGGCCCTCTACACGAAGGGCCTTTCCGACGGTTTGACGGGTAAAGCCGCCATGAGCGCCGACTCTGCCATGAAGGTGGCCGAAAAGCAGTTCAAATACAGAGAGCAGGTGATGCGCACTGAAAACGCGGCCTATCTCGTCAAGAACGCCAAAAACAAGGACGTGAAGGTCACAGCCAGCGGCTTGCAGTATAAGGTGCTTAAGCAGGGCACTGGCGCCGTTGCCACCGACACCACAGAGGTTGAGGTTCACTATGAAGGCAAACTCATCGACGGCACTGTCTTCGATTCTTCATACACGCGCAACCAGCCTGCCACCTTCCGCCCCAACCAAGTCATCAAAGGCTGGACTGAGGCTTTGAAGATGATGCCAGAAGGTTCTATCTACGAACTCACCATCCCTTACAACTTGGCATACGGCGAACGCGGCAACCAGGCCATCCCACCCTACGCCACTTTGATTTTCAAGGTTGAAGTATTGAAGGTTAAAACTGGCGCCGACAAGAAATAAGCCCTTTAGCCGTCAGTTTTTTATACAAATAACAGGAGGTAAACGCCCATCAAAAAGCGTCTGCCTCCTGTTTCTTATATCATCCAATTCCCGCACCCCTATTTGTGCCCCACAAAATTCCGACTAAACCGAAGAATACAAAGCTACATAAGAAAACACAATGCCCAGCAAAACCGTCCCGACGGCTTGCTGGGCATTGTTATAGCTGATGGCCGAAACGGCTCATCTTATTCTTTCGCCATTAAGTAATGTTGAAAATAGCTTGAACAATTACTATATGAACTGTCATTTCTTCAGGCTTTCCACCTGTTCTCTTGTGAAGCCGGTATAGCGCATCACCTTTTCAACAGATTCACCATCCTCAAGCATCATTTCAGCCATCTTGATTTTCTGCATATTTTCGCCTTCCGCGCGACCTTCTTGCAGGCCTTCTGCACGACCTTCTGCACGACCTTCTGCACGACCTTCTGCACGACCTTTCATGCGGCCTTCTTGCAGACCATCGTCATATCCCGTCATAATCACGCTACGCTGATAGCGCAAGTTTTCCATGTGGTTGGCATAGTCCTTGCGCTCTTCAACCGAGAGTTTGTCAACGTCCAGGCATTTGCGGGCTATGGCGAGGCCGGGAGCCTTGTCGCCGTCGTTGATTTCTCCCGTTTTCAAGAAAGCAATCCACTCGTCGAGATTGTTTACCGCCAATTTGTCGAAGTTGTCCACACACAGGAGATAATATTCTGGGAATATGTCGCCGGCCTCACGTTTCACGCGCTCTGCCTTTTCGGCTTCATCACCGAAAAAGACCTCACACTGGCGGCGTGACAACTTCAAAATGTCGTGTGGTTCATGCAAACCGCTAAACACGGTTTTGCCATGATACACATAATCCTTGGCCTGACCGAGGGAGAAATAGACAATGTTGATGGAATAGACCTTCCTCACCTTGTCGTAGTCGTCGCCAAGGTCTATATAGTCGGTTATCACCTTTGAGACACCGTAGAGGATGCGGTGGAAGTAACTCAGCTCGTGCGTGTTTTGGATTTCGAAAATCGTCAGTTCGCCTTTCTCGCTCTCAGCGAGAATATCCACACGATTAAACTTGTCGTTCTCTGTATACTGGTTGGCTTCGCTCTCCAAGAAACGTTTGATGGTGAATTTCTCATTCAAGAGAGAACACATCAAACCCTCCAACACGGCATGATTTGCCTTGTTGCGGAGCAAACGCTTCATGGCCCAGTCAAATCTGATGTAATTTGCCATAATATACTTATTTGATTAAGGATTTAGGGGGGCTATATTTCGCGCCCCGTCATGTCAAACCATTTCAGGACACCCCCTTTTAAGTCAGCCATATTCGCCCCCATTGACAGGCGAGGAAAAAGCGTCTTTTCTCAAGCGTTTTTATTTCACAAACTTTCCGCCTGTTATCTCAGAAAGGTCAATGGCTTTGTAAATCATTTGGTAATATTGCGGTTCCTCCTCGTAGAAAAACGCGATACGACCGTCGGCCTGCTGCACCATCGTTGAATAGGCAGAGCCTAAGGACGTAACACGGAAGGCTCCCTGCCAATTGGAGGCGAAGCGCAACGGTGTATTGTAGTCGGCGGCGGCAACGAGTTCCTTCCAATAGATGGTCACGTTGCTGCGTCCGGGGCCTGCCGGCAGACTTTGGAGGGCCAATGTGGTGGTTTTGCCGTCGGCACGATGGCAAGGAACGATGAGGATTTCGCCGTTGCAGGCCCCCGACTCGTTTTTGATGCCGCCAGGAGCGAAACGGGTGTCGGCAGGCTGTCCCCAAACGCCTTTGGCCTTGGCGGTGTCGGTGTAACGGAACACGTTGAAGAAACGGCCTCCGCTGCGACGCGAACTGAGGAGGACACTGCCGTCGGGAAGTTCTTCACACTTCGGTTCGTCGCCCGACGGGGCGCACGACACTTCAGCACTACCAAGGGCGTTCCACGTGCGGCCGAAATCATCGGAATAGATCACGAAATTACCACGATGGGTGCAGAGCGCACCATAGAGGCGGTAATATTTTCCCACCTTCACCACGCGGCTCTGGCAGATGCGGCCCGACCCCATGAAAAGTCCACGGATGCGGCCGTCGAAGATGTCTTCATACACCTGTTTGGTAAGGTCGTATGGCGGCAGCGGCGACCACTCCCATTTGCCGTTCTTCTTGTTGTAACGAGCATGAGTGGCCACCATGCGCTGGCGGTGCTCAGGCGATGATTGCCAATAGGGCACGTCGCCGCTCACACAGACCAGAAGAAGTTCGTTGCGGTCGCGGTCGGCCACGAGGCAAGCGTCGCCATATCCAGCGTCAGCGCCTTTTCCGCTGCCCTGCAACACAGGAACGGCCTCGCTCCATGAGGCGCCGTTGTCGGCACTGACACGGCTGAGGATGTCAACGCGACCATAACCGATATCGCCACCGCAGGGGCGCAAATCGCTGAGCGCGATAAGTTGTCCGTTTTTGGCCTTCGCGATGGCCGGAATGCGATAAGGATAGCCCGTGCTGTCGCCCGTGTGGAACAGGCAGGTTTGTGCACTGGCAATAAGTGTGCTGGCCAGGAAGGCCGCAAAGATAGATAAGATTCTCATATTGTTTTTGTGATTGATAGATTAGCATGCATTAGCAAGGCATCGCCAGCGGGCAACCCGAACGCCAGGCGTTTTCGGCGGCACCACACTGACCTTTCTGCGCCAAAGGGCGCATTCTGCCCACAAATATAAAAATTAATTGGGACATTATCATGATAAACCAAGCACGTCGTTGGCTTTTACATTAAAAAAAATCTATTGGCGGGGCTATATTCCATGCTTTTCCGTTAACTTTGCGGCAACTAAAATAAAGAAACTGGTTTTATACCCCATGAAAAAGTTATTTTCCACTCTCACACTCCTTGTGCTGGGCATCACGGCGATGGTGGCACAGGTGACCTTCAGCGTGTCCTATAAGAGGGTTAGCCCCACTGAACTGGACATTGTCTTTACGGGTAAAATCCCCGCAGGTTGGCACGTCTATTCCACTCACGTGAACGAAGGCGGCCCCACGCCGACCACTTTCCAGGTCGACAAACTCCAAGGTGCCAAACTTAAAGGCGCACTGGTGGAAGGACCGGGCAAAAAGGTTAAACACGACGAAATGTTTGACATGAACGTGGGCTCTTTTGCCGGCTCATGCCAGTTCACGCAGCGCGTGGAACTGACAGATAAGAATTACAACATCGAGGCTTACCTCGACTATCAGGCCTGCGGCAACGGCGCCTGCACCATGGGCAAGGAGGAAGTGCGCAAGAAAGGCACCGACGGCCCATCGGCAGAGGTGGCCAAGAAAGACGAGAAGACAGCCGCAGAGACTGTCCCCGCCGTTGAAGCCACAGCGGAAGACGGCACGCAAGTGGCCGCCGACACCATGACTGTCTCCACCGAAATGGCAGCCACGCCCACCGACTCCACGTTTCTGAAAAGCCTTTGGACGCCGGTTGTCAAGGAACTGAAAGACATGGGCGGCGACGAAGCAAGCGTGGCCCAGATGGCCTGGTGGTATATCTTCATACTCGGATTCTTGGGCGGACTTGTTGCGCTCTGCACGCCTTGCGTATGGCCCATCATCCCGATGACGGTGAGCTTCTTTCTCAAGCGTTCGAAAGACCGTTCCAAGGGCATCCGCGACGCCATCATCTACGGCATCTCCATCATCGTGATCTACGTGGCGCTCGGCCTCATCATCACCTCCATCTTCGGAGCCAACGCCCTCAACGATTTGAGCACCAACGCCGTGTTCAACATCCTCTTCTTCCTGATGCTCCTCGTCTTTGCCGCCAGCTTCTTCGGCGGTTTTGAAATCACGCTGCCCTCATCATGGGGTTCGGCTGTTGACAGCAAAGCCGAGCGCACCACGGGCCTCCTGAGCATCTTCCTCATGGCCTTCACGCTCTCATTGGTGAGCTTCTCATGCACAGGCCCCATCATCGGTTTCCTGCTCGTTGAAGTCAGCACCAGTGGCGGTTCGGCCCTTGCCCCCACTGTCGGCATGTTTGGTTTCGCCCTCGCATTGGCGTTGCCGTTCACCCTCTTCGCCCTCTTCCCGACGTGGCTCAAGAGTGCGCCCAAGAGCGGCGGTTGGCTCAACGTGGTGAAGGTGACATTGGGTTTCCTTGAACTCGCCTTCGCCTTGAAATTCCTCTCCGTGGCCGACTTGGCATACGGCTGGCACCTGCTCGACCGCGAAACGTTCCTCGCCCTCTGGATTGCCATCTTCGCCCTCCTCGGTTTCTACCTCTTGGGCAAAATCAAATTCCCGCACGATGACGAAGACGAAAACCACGTGAGTGTGCCGCGCTTTTTCGTTGCCCTCTGCTCGCTCTCGTTCGCCATCTACATGGTGCCGGGACTTTGGGGCGCTCCCTGCAAGGCGGTCAGCGCCTTCGCTCCGCCAATGAGCACCCAGGACTTCAACCTCGACCCTGTGAAGATTGAAGCCAAATTCACCGACTACGACGCCGGCATGGCCTATGCCCGCGAAACGGGACGCCCCGTGTTGGTTGATTTCACTGGCCACGGTTGTGTCAACTGCCGAAAGATGGAAATGGCCGTTTGGCACGATGCCAAAGTGCGCGACCTGCTTCTGAAGGACTACGTGCTCATTTCGCTCTATGTCGACGACAAGACACGCCTGCCAGAGACCATCACCGTGATGGAAAACGGAGAGGAAACGCGCTTGCGCACTGTTGGCGACAAATGGAGCTACCTGCAACGCAGCAAATTCGGTGCCAATGCCCAGCCGTTCTACGTGGCGCTCAACAACGAAGGCAAGCCTTTGGCTCCAGCCTACACCTTCGACACCAGTGTAGACCACTTCGTTAAATTCCTCAAAGGCGGCTTGGATAAATACAAGAAATAAAACTTTTTATTTTCCCACCCTATAAAATGGCAGGCGTTCAACATCGTGTTGGACGCCTGCCTTTTTTTCATGTCCCACACCCCAGCAAAGCGCCCTGCCCCGTCTCTCGCGCCAAAGTCCCTCTACCCGTCGGCGAACGCGGGACGAGACGCAACCGAATCTGGGACGAGGCACGCTCGCATCAGCTCCCAGATGCGTTCGCCTCTGGGAGCAGACGCGTCCGTCTCTGGGAGCCGATGCGCCTGCCTCTGGGACGGCGTACGCTGAAAAGTCTTAGGGAAGGATTGGCGGCGCGGCAGGAAGGAATTGGTGCAAGGGGAGAGCAGATGCGTCCGAGAAAGCGATACGTCTGTAAAAACGATGGGAGCCAAGCAGGTGTTCAGAGTTAATAAACTAATTTTGAGCACCTACTTACTAAAAACGCGAGTTCGGGATAAGGATTGCGTAAAAAATAGGGTAAAACGAGCTAAAATA
>OIWT01002747.1_pt1 | contig 17508 bp, 21 predicted proteins | sample 1587701 | NCBI WGS metagenome assembly OIWT01 (sample SAMEA3888904, study PRJEB22519) | human gut metagenome | biome: human gut; feature: human-associated habitat; material: faeces | place: Denmark | collected 2009
ATTCTACCATAGGAGGTCTCTTTTTTCTATTGTCCATTTTTTATGGACTTGTTCAATTCGGGAGGCTCGCTTTATATGCTTTTATCAGTCGAGGATTTTTGCCGCACTGGAGGTTCCTATGCGGTTTGCTCCGGCTTCTATCATGGCGCAGGCGGTGGCGAAATCGCGAACTCCGCCCGCGGCCTTTACGCCCATTTCCGGACCGACAGTTTCCCGCATGAGCTTCACATCGGCGACAGTCGCTCCGCCGGTGGAAAATCCGGTGGAGGTCTTTACGAACTGCGCTCCGGCGCGTTTTGCTGCAAGGCATGCCTGAATCTTTTCTTCGTCAGTGAGCAGGCAGCATTCGATGATAACCTTGAGCAGCGCTCTGCCGTCGCAGGCGTCGAGCACGGTGGCAATATCGTCCTCCACTCTGCGCCAGTTGCCCTCTTTTGCGGAGGCAATATCAATTACCATATCAATCTCCTCCGCGCCGTCCTCGATGGCGCAAGCCGCTTCAAAAGCCTTTGCGGCGGAGGCGGTTGCGCCCAGCGGGAAGCCTACCACAACGCAGGTTTTTACTCCGCTGCCTTTCAGCTCCTTGTGGACGAAATATGCGTTAAGGGAGTTGACGCAAACTGCGGCAACTCCGTACTGTTTTGCTTCATTGCACACTGCGCGGAGCTGTTCGTGAGTAGCGTCCGCCTTGAGCAGGGTGTGGTCGAGCATTTTTGCTACTTCTTGTTTTTCCATTACTGTCACCTCCGTGTTTAATCAGCCGCAGCCGCCGCAGGAGCTACAGTCGCCGGAGCAGCCGCCGCCCGCTTCGGGCTTTTCAATGGAGTCGGGATCATCGCCGGTGGCTGCCATCTGAAGAATATGCAGAACATACTCGAACATTTCGTTGAAATTGTCCTGAGCATTGTTATAGGCGACCATTTTCTCGTTGTTTGTGATTTCGTCATACATTCCGCGAACAAGCTTATCCAGCTCGTCGATTTTCTCGTCGTCGCGATCCTTTTTGGTGACCTCCTGGGTAAGCTCGTATCTCTTCATATTGAAGTCCGCAATTGCTTCCTGGAGAGCCTCGTCATCCTCAACCGCCTGCTGAGTGGTGTTCAGGAGAATATAGGAATCCTCCTGCTGAAGTTTTCTTGCAAGCTCTCTTGTCATTTCGATAATATCCATTTTTATTCCTCCGTTTTAATAATTTCTCCGTCAAGCGCCCATCCGAGCGATTTTTTAAGATATACCTTTGCAAAGCCCTCCGGCGCTTGGTCACGCGGAACGCGTACAACCAGATTTTCAAAGCTTCTGCCGCTGATATAGCCCTCTCCGGCGTCACATTCGTCGTCGAAAAGCACCGTAGTGGTCTTTCCCACATAGGAAGCGTTCATTTCGTGGCTAATTTCCGTCTGCAAATCGAGCAGTCTTTGGAACCGAGCCGAGGAAATCTCCGGCGGAATTTGATCCTCCATAACGGCGGCTCTCGTTCCCTCCCGCTTCGAGTAAATGAAGCTGTATGTCATAAGCCAGCGCGCCTTGCGGGAAAGCTCCATGGTCGCTTCGAAGTCCTCCTCGGTTTCCCCTGGAAATCCTACGATTATATCGCTTGTAAAGGTTATTCCGGGCACAATTTCCCGCGCCATATCAAGCAGCTCCATATAATGCTCGGCAGTGTAACGGCGGTTCATACGGCGCAGAACCTCGTCGGAACCGCTTTGCACCGGCAGATGAATGTAATTGCAGACCTTTTCGCAGTCGCGAATTGCCTCAAGCAGCTCCCTCGTGCAGTCCTTGGGATGAGAGGTCATAAACTTGATACGAAAATCGCCGGGAATGTCGTTCACCATACGAAGAAGCTCTGCAAAGCTCACGGAATTTTCAAGCCCCTTGCCGTAGGAGTTCACGTTCTGCCCCAGCAGCGTTATTTCCTTGTACCCGGCGGCAACTATTTCCTTTGCCTCCGCGATTATATTTTCCGGCAGACGGCTTTTTTCCCTGCCGCGAACCAGCGGAACAACGCAATAGGTGCAAAAATTGTCGCAGCCGTGCATAATGGGCAAATTCGCTTTAAGCAGACCATCCCTGTGCACCGGAAGATACTCCGCCATACAGCCCTCGCCCTCGCCTATATCGAAAAGGCGTTTTTTCTTGGTGAGGTACTTATAAACAAGCTCCGGCAGGCGGGGTGCGGCGTGAGTGCCGAAAACAATGTCCACAAAGGGATAGCTTTGGCGGAACTTTTTAGCAATATGCTCCTGCTGAACCATACAGCCGCAAACCGCAATTATCATATCCGGATTTTCGCTGTGGGCTTTTTTCAGTATGCCAACATTGCCGAAAACTCTCTGCTCGGCGTTTTCCCGAATGGCGCAGGTATTGAATATTACGAACTCGGCTCCCTCGGCGGTATGGGTTACGGTGTAGCCCATCTGCTCGAGTATTCCCTCAAGCTTTTCGCTGTCCGCAAAGTTCTGCTGACAGCCGTATGTGTGCACAAAAGCCTTGTGCTCTCCGGGGCGCTGCTCCAAAATGGAACGCACCGCACCGGCATAGTCAAATTCAGACATAGGAAATTCCTTTCCGAAATAAATTAGGAAGAAAGCGCCCGCATTTCTGCGGGTATGCTCACACATATTATATATTATCACGAAGGCGCAATTTTGGCAATAGTATATAGTGCGATATGTTTAACAAAGCATTTTCGCGGCAATAATATCTCTGTATCAAAAGTACGGAGCGTGAGAGTAATGACCGTAAAAAGAGGAGATATATTTTATGCCGACCTCAGCCCGGTAGTCGGCTCCGAACAGGGCGGCGTGCGCCCCGTTCTTATCGTTCAAAACGATGTGGGAAATAAATACAGTCCGACGGTTATCGCCGCCGCCATAACAAGTCAAAAGGACAAAAGCCGCCTGCCCACGCACATAGAGCTTTCTTCCCAAAGCTGCGGCCTTGCAAAGGACTCCATAGTGCTGCTCGAACAAATACGCACCATAGACAAACAGCGCCTTAAAGAGCACATGGGGCGCCTTGACGACGGCTCCATGGGCAAAATCGACGAAGCTTTGTCCATAAGCTTCGGCCTTAGCGGCGGCATATAATGGTAAAAGGGCCTGTGCACAAAGCACAGACCCTTTTGTGCATTTAGTTGAATCCGCGGAAGCCCTTACCGATGATTTCGCTGCTGTTCGTAATCATTATGAACGCATGGGGATCTACATCCCTTACGAAGCGGCGCAGGCGCACCGCCTGACTGCGCTTCATAACCGTAAGAATTACGCTTCTTTCGGTGTGGGAATAGGCTCCCTCCGCCTTGTATATGGTGGCGCTGCGGTCAAGCTCGTGGTGAATAAAGTCGCATATCGGCTTCGGATTTACGGTAATAACGGTGAAATATTTGCAAAGGTTGAAGTTTTCGATGGAGCTGTCTATAACAAGCGTTTTCGCAAACAGACCGAGAATGGAGAAAAGTCCCGTCTGGAAGTCAAAGGCGAGGAATGCGCTTGCGGAAATCAAAAGGTCGGCTACGAAAATTGCGGCTCCGATTTCAAGGGTGGTGTACTTTTGCAAAATCATGGCGATTATGTCCGTTCCGCCGCTGGAAGCGTCCATATTGAAAAGAATTGCGGAAGCTATGCCCGGCACGCCCACGGCGAAGATAAATTCGAGCACCGGCTGACTTGTCATAGGCTCGGTTATAGGAATTAACCTGTCAAGCATGGATATGCTCACCGTGGAAAGGACGGTTACATACATGGTTTTCCCCGCAAAGGCGCTTCCGAGCACCACAATTCCCACTACCATGAGAATTGCGTTTATTATCAGGTTTATGGTACTTGCGGAAATCGCATAGGGGATAATCCTGCTCACCACTATCGAAATACCCGTAACGCCGCCGAAGGTAAAGTTGTTCGGGTACTTAAAGAGCCATGTGCCCACCGCCAAAAGCTCCGAGGCGAGGGTAAGCAGCCCAAAATCTATCCACCATTTTTTATCCGGTTTTTTAAGCTTCATTTTCTTTTCCTCATATCACTTGGAATATATAAAATTTGAGATAATCCGTTTCCGGAACATTCCACAGCATGGGATGATCCGGCGACTGTTGACGGGCTTCTATCTGACGAAGCTCCACGCAGGCGTCCTTTGCGGCGGAGCGCAGCATTTTTACGAACAAATCGTCCGTCATAAAGTGCGAACAGGAACAGGTAGCCAAATATCCTCCCCGGGGAAGCGCTTTCATAGCGCGGAGATTTATCTCCTTGTACCCCTTTGCGGCGCTCTCCACGGTCTTTCTCGATTTCGTGAATGCGGGCGGGTCGAGTATGATAAAATCAAATTTTTCGTGCTCCTCCTCAAGCTTCGGGAACAGGTCGAAAACATCCTCCACTCTGAAAGACATTCTTTCCGAAAGTCCGTTTGCCTCTGCGTTGCGCTTTGCCATTTCTATGGCGGATTCTGAAATATCCACGGCGCAGACATGCTCCGCACCGCCCATGGCGGCATTCAGTGCAAAAGAGCCGGTGTGGGTGAAGCAGTCGAGAACGCGCTTGCCCCTTGCGATTTTGGAAACGGCGAGGCGGTTGTATTTCTGATCAAGGAAAAATCCGGTTTTCTGTCCGTTTTTAAAATCCACGGAATATTTTATTCCGTTTTCGACTATTTCCGTTTCGGTGAAATTCGGGTGCTCAATCCCCTCAAGAGAATACCAGCCCTTGTTTTCGGGAAGTCCCTCAAGGCTTCTTATGGCAACGTCGTTGCGTTCGTAAATTCCGCTTATTTTCTGTCCGTCGGCGGAAAGTACCTCGTAAAGTGCGGGAAAAATTATATCTTTGTATTTTTCTATGCCCACTGAAAGGGACTGCGTGACAAGCACCTCGCCGAAGCGGTCAACCGTCAACCCCGGAAAGCCGTCGGCTTCGCCGAAGATGACCCGGCAGCATTCAATATCGCCGCCCATAACTGTTTTGCGGTAATCCCATGCGTATTTTATTCTGCGGCGGAAAAAATCCGCATCGAACTTATCGTTTGCGTTGCGGGAAAGCAGCCGCACGCGGATTTTGCTGTTTCTGCTTATAAATCCGGTTCCCAAATACTTGCCATTGCCGGAAACCGCGTCAACAAGCGTTCCGTTTTCGTATTCCTCCGGCGCGGAAACAATCTCCGCGTCATAAATCCACGGATGACCGCCATCTACCCAAGCTTCGCCCTTTTTTGTCACCGTCACCCGAGGAAAATTCCGTTCCTGTTTCATCATAATCCTTTCGGCTCTTCCAGCAGCTTTGCTGCGGAAAGCTTTGTTATTGTAAATGCGGAATTGCTTCCGCAGAAAGCCGCCGAAAGCGGCATACCGTTTATTTCTGTGCGAAAAACGCGAAATTCCGTGCTCAAAACATTGTATTTTTCCCTCTCCGGAACAAGGCAAAAGCTTTTCGGCGACAGCGAAAAGCCGGTTCCGAGCAGCTTGAGCACCGCTTCCTTTTCCGTCCAAAGGCGGGTAAAGCTCTCCGCCGAGGCTTGAGCACGCTCCGCCTCCTCCTCCGTAAAGCAGCGGCGGATTACGGCTTTTTCCGGCGGGCGGAGCTTTTCCGTATCCACGCCGATTTCATCCTCCGAAACGGCGAGCACGGCTATATTTCCGCTGTGGGATATGCTGAAATGTGCTCCGTGCTCAAGATAGGGCTTGCCGTGCTCATTATATTTTATCTCGTCATCCGAGGAAATTTTGAGCACGGTTTTGAGCATCAGCCCGGTTCCGAGGGACAGAAGCCTGTCCTCCTCCTTCAAAAGCCGCATAGCTTTTTCCCTGCGCTTTTCGGTCAGGGCGGCTGTTCCCCGCTGCCAAAAGCCGCGAAGCTCATCCGCTTCGCACCAATATATCTGCGGCAAAGCGCGCCCCCCTTTCGGCATTTATGCACGGTTTTTTATTTTAGCACTTTTCTTTATGGGTTACAATAGCAAAACGAATAAAATGCAAGTTTTTATTCGCCCGCGCCCATCATTGCACGGAGCGCGGCGTATTTGTCCTCATCAAGCCCCTTTTTCATGGAAAGAGCCTCGGCAATATCCACGTCCACGGTCTTTCCCGCTCGTTCGCAGACCACCCTGTTCGTTCCTCCGGCGGCGAGTATGTTCACCGCATGAAAGCCCATGCTGGTTGCCGTCACTCTGTCCCGTGCGGAGGGTGTTCCGCCCCGCTGAATATGCCCCAAAATAGTCACTCTGGTATCAACGCCGAGTCCGTCCCGGATTTTTTCGCCGATTTCCATGGCGCTGCCCACGCCCTCCGCAACTATTATCATAAAGTGAGTTTTGCCGTTTATTCGCGCTATACGAATTTTCTCCGCAATATCGTTTTCAAAGTCAAATTCCTTTTCCGGAACAAGTACCGCCGTCGCGCCTGTGGCAAGCCCCACATAGAGCGCCAAATGCCCCGCGTTTCTGCCCATAACCTCCACGACGGAGCAGCGTTCGTGGGACTGCATAGTGTCCCGCAGGCGGTCCACCGCCTCTATGGCTGTGTTTGCCGCCGTATCAAAGCCAATGGTGTAATCCGTGCAGGCGATGTCATTGTCAATGGTCGCCGGAACGCCGACTACGGCTATATTGTGCTCGGAAAAATCCAAAAGTCCACGGAACGTCCCGTCGCCTCCTATGGCAACAAGCCCGTCTATGCCGAAAAGCCTGCACACGTCAGCCGCTTTTTTTCTGCCCCGCTCCGTGCGGAACTCGTCGCTGCGGGCGGTGTAAAGCACCGTTCCGCCCCGATTGATTATTCGGGAAACGCTGTCCGCTTCGAGCTTTTCTATGTCGCCGGAAATAAGTCCGTTGTAGCCCCGGCGTATTCCAAGACATTCTATACCGAGGGTTGCCGCCGCACGCACCACGGAACGCACTGCGGCGTTCATTCCCGGAGCGTCACCGCCGGAGGTAAGCACGCCTATTCTTTTTATCTTATGTTCATCCACGGAAGTCACCGTCCAATATAAATATATGTATATTGTAGCGCAACGGCGGCAATATGTAAACCATTTATTTTATTGTAATATTCATCAATTTAAAGCGCTGAAACAAGCATCTTTTATAATTTGTCACAAAAAGCGGCTATTTCACTTGTTTTTTGCCGCGAAAAGACTTATTATAGCTTTCATAATGTGAAAATACGGAGGTGCAGCATGGATTACAAAGAAAAGCTTGCAAGGCTGGGCGTTGCCGTTCCGAACGTCCTTTTGCCGAATGAAAATATTGACTACTCTAAATATGCCGTTCTCGCCTGCGACCAATACGCCGCACAGCCGGAATATTGGCGCCGCGTAAAGGATTATGTGGGAAGCTCGCCCTCTGCCCTCAATATGATTTTGCCGGAGGCTTGGCTGCTTGAGGGCGATTCGGATTACGAAAAGCGCAGCGAATATATGAAGAAGTATCTTTCCGACGGAACGCTTCGTGATATGGGCGAGGCTATGATTTTCACCCGCAGAAAAACTCCGGACGGCACTCGGTACGGTCTTATCGCAGCCTTTGATATGGAGCAGTACGAATTTGAGCTGGGACGCAATAACCTTATTAAAGTCACCGAAAAAACCGATATTTCCAGAGTAAAGCCCCGTGTGGAAATTCGCCGCAAGGCAGCCTTGGAGCTTCCGCACATTCTGATGCTCGTCGTAGATAAGCAAAACAAGCTTATGAGCATGCTTGACGGCGAGTGCGGCAATATGGAAAAAATCTACGACTTTGACCTTATGGAGGGCGGCGGCCGTATTGAGGGCTTAAAGGTGGAAAGCCCCCGGCTGCTGCAAAGGGTCGCAGACATTCTCGACGAGCTTTTTATTGAAAACGGAAGCAGCTTTTCCTTTGCTGCGGGCGACGGAAACCACTCCGTTGCCACGGCGAAATGCTATTGGGAGGAGCTGAAAAAGACTCTTTCTCCCGAAGAGCTTGAAAACCACCCGGCACGCTTCTGCCTTGCGGAAATAATAAATCTTTACGACCCCGCCATGCCCTACGAATGTATGAACAGGCTTCTTTCCGGCATTCCGGACACCGAGGCGGCGCTTGCGGAGATGGGGCTTGACCCTGCCGCCCTGCCCTCCCTGCAGGAGCTTCAGCCTATACTCGACAAATACCTCGCAGACCACCCGAACGCCTCTTTGGAATACATTCACGATGCGGACACCTGCGAGCGCCTCGGCAAGGCGCCGGGCTGTATTGCCTTTACCTACCGCAGCTTTGACAGAGACAGCGTTTACGATATGATACGCTCCGGTCGGGAATTTGTTCGCAAAAGCTTTTCCATGGGGCATCCTTATGAAAAGCGGTATTACCTCGAAGCAAGGAAAATCATCAGATAATCACCGAAAGGCAGCTTCCCGGCTGCCTTTATTTCTTGACTATTCCCCGAATATATGATAGCATTTTATTGTAATAAAAATATAAGGAGGAATTTCCATGGACAAAAAAGAGCTTGTAAAAGAAGCCCTTGCCGCAAGGGAATTTGCTTATACGCCATATTCAAAATTCAATGTGGGCGCGGCGCTGTTCTGTAAAAACGGCAGGGTTTTCCGCGGCTGCAACATAGAAAGCGCGTCCTACACTCCCACCAACTGTGCCGAACGCACCGCATTCTTCAAGGCGGTCAGCGAGGGGGAGCGCGAATTTTCCGCAATCGCAATAGTCGGCGGCCCCGCAGGCGCTCCTCCGGCGGATTTTTGCTATCCTTGTGGGGTTTGCCGTCAGGTTATGGCAGAATTCTGCGGTCGTGACTTCAAGGTTTACATCGCAAAGAGCGAAAGCGAAATCCGTGAATATTTCCTTGACGAAATCATTCCCTTTGCCTTCACTCAAGAAGATTTGCGCAAATGAGCACAGCAGAATCCCGCCCCTCGGTGGGATTTTGTTCATTCGGAGAATATTTTTCCTGTGGATTTATCCCCGCTTCGGATTTATAATCAGATTAAAGTTATAACCCGAAAGGAAGCGCATAAAATGTATTACGCCTGCTTTGAAGCAAAGGAAGAACCCCACAGAGATTATGACATAGTTTATTTTGTTTACGAAAACCGGGAGGGATATTTCATCGAAGCCCGTATTCCCGGCAAAAGCTCCGAAAAAGCCGCTTGCCAAACCGCGTTCCTCGGTAAATGCAGTGCAGAACGGGTAGAATCCGTCACCGTTTGCTTTGCAAAGGGTGCGCTGCGCCCGATTCATCTTGGGGATGCGCTTTGTGATATTGTGCTTTAAGTGAACAAAAATGCCTCTTTATCATAAAATATATTGAGTGTGCCTCCTTTTAGCAAAGCAGGCGCAGTTATCATATTTGATAAGGGGGATATTTATGGCAGAGCAAAATGTAATAAACGGTGCTGCCGGATTTAAGGAGGCAGTATGTATTGATGCAGGCAGGGTTTACGATTCGTGCAGCGATAAAGATTGCCTTTCGGACCTTGAGGTATATTTTACCGCCACCGAACAGGCAAAAATCGACCGTGCGCTTACCGTAAAGGCGAAAAGCGTTGAAGTACTTAACGTCTGTCTGGAAGTAGAGCCCATTCCCTTCAACCGCGGGTTCTATTCCGTTGATATGACATTCTATTTCCTTGTTAACCTGTCCGCATACTATACGCCGGTTTCCACCGCAGATACCGTAAGCGGCGTTGCGTTCTTCTCAAAAAAGGTTATCCTTTACGGCAGCGAAGGCAACGTAAAAGTGTTCAATTCCGAAACCTGCGAATCCGTCGGCAGAACGACGGATACTCCGCGGGCGGTGGTGCAGGTCGTTTCGCCTATCGTGCTCAGCAGCCGCCTTGCGGACAACTGCTGCGATTGCTGCGATTGCTGCGAGCTTACACTTCCGGCAAGTGTGGCAGGGCTTTTCGACGGCGAATTTGTCACCTCCGGCAACAGAAAAGTGCTTGTTACCCTTGGACTTTTTACCATCGTGCAGCTTGAGCGTCGGGTGCAGATGCTTATTCCGGCATATGACTTCTGCATTCCGGGCAAGGAGTGCGTAACCACCACCGATGACCCCTGCGAGGTATTCAAGCACATCAAATTCCCGACAAACGAGTTTTTCCCGCCGCGGCTTGAAAATAACGCCGCAGCCGGAGCCTGCTCCTGTGGCTGCAACTGAGCACAGCAGCAAAAAATCCCGCCTTTCGGCGGGATTTTTTGTGCTTTAGTCAAAGCTTATTTCATGGTGTTTTCGTAGGACTCGATCATTTTCTTGACCATCTGGCCGCCGATAGAGCCTGCCTGACGGGAAGTAAGGTCGCCGTTATAACCGTTCTTGAGGTTTACGCCTACTTCGTTTGCAGCTTCCTGCTTGAATCTTTCAAGAGCTTCTTTAGCCTGTTTGCTGGACATTTATTTTACACTCCTTTTTCAATTTTGCGTTTGCACCATTATTTTGGCTTCCGTGGCCAAAATTATCAGTGGTAATTAAATCAAGCGCAGCGCGGATAAATTTTCCGCTTTAAAATTGATATAATCAGAAGTAGACTTTTTCAATCCACCGCTGCAACAAGAATGAACGTCGCGGCAATATATACGGCGAACACCGCCGCAAGCAAAGAAAAAATGACCGTGCAGGCGATTTTTGCGCCGCGCTTTTTAATACGCACAGCGGAAAAAATCGCGGCGGCAACGCAAAGCGCAAAAAGCACGCAGGCAACCCAAAATTCCATAGTAATATCCCCTTGTTTTTATTTTGAGCACGGATTTGAGCACCGTGCTTATTATCGGATTTTGTGCAAATCAATATTTGAGCACCGTGCTCAAGCCCTTGGCAACGCTCTTTATAAGCTCGATGTCCGCTTCAATACGGCGGCGCTGCTCCATAAGGGTTTGATCGCTCTCAACCGCGGCGGCAAAGATTTTACGGTCGTGAACCATAAAGTAAAGCTTGCTGTGCGTTATGGAAACACTCACCGGCTCTTTTATCTCCGCCGCCGCTGCGGCTACGCCGGAAAGCGCCGCAGAAGAAAGCTGCATAAGCGTTGCTTCATCTGCAAAAACCGTGAATCTTGTATCAATTTCTTCGTTTCCGGCGGCTATTCCGTCCTTTTTGCGGAGCTTTTTATCAAAAAACAACACCGGATTTTGAATATCTACCGTTCTCTCAAATACAAACAGCGTTCCCTCGGCAATGTTTGCCCAAACAGTGTGAATGTCGCCGTTACCGTCTACACTCTCGTGCTCATTTTGGAGCGTGATGTTCGACAGGCGGAAGTTTTCGCCGTAATATACTGCGGAAACATATTCGCTGCCGCTCATTCTGCCAAAAGCGGCGAAAAGCCCACTTTCCTCCGCGGCAGATTTTTCGACGCTGCGCAGCGGCTGGTACATAACGTTCTGCAAGCCGGAAGCTTCAAGCAGCGGGCGTACTGCTGCTTCGGAAAAGTCGCTTTTGAACTGCGCCGCGTACTTGCGCGCCGGAATGGCAATGCCCTCAGCAATCACCGCGAGAACAAGCCCGATAATCACGGCGACCCACCACTGCATTGCGCCGAAAATCACAAGCAGTGCCAGCACAACGCTTACGCCGACGAAGATTTTTTCGGCAATTCTGGCTGCAAGGGTGCCGCCCTGAGCCGCGGCGCGGCTTTTGTCAAGGTCTTGCAGCCGTTCGTTTCCGCTTGCGTTTATTTCTTCCCTGCTCTGCTTTTGCTTTTTGGCACTTATGTTTCCGCCGATAAGCAGCCCTATCAGTGCCGCAATTCCGATTCCTAAAAGTATTGCCGGAATGCCGAGAATCAGCGTCATAATCAGCCCGCCGACGGTGTAATCATCGAACAGAATCGCGGGCATTGCCGCGATTACAAGCCCAAGCACAGCAAAAGAAATTCTCAGCCATTTAACCCATGAATACGAGCTTTCAAAGCCGAAAACCTTTTTTATAAATTTCATAAAATCTCCTCCGGCGTGTTACCAAAGACCGCGGATATAGTTTCCGTATTCAAAGTTTCGTAGCAGTAGGTTTCGTTATCGAAGTCAAGCTCGAGAATGTTTCCGCGTTCGCTCGACCATGTTCCGCTGAGCTCGGCGGCAAGCACTACGGAGGATTCCTCGTCCTCGTTATCACAATAGCTTTCACCGTGGTCGCTGTCGTAATCGTCATCGCTGCCGCCGCTGCACGCGGTTAATGAAAACACCAAAATCAGCACAAGCAAAAGAGCTGTTATTTTGCTGCTTTTATTCATAGATCTCTCCTATCATGCCCATTCCGGGTCTAAGGTTGAATCTTCTTCACTGAACACGAACTGCTCAATGCTGTCATCCCAGTACCAAATGAAAGTGTAATCCTCAGTATCCTCGTTGGTGAAGTAAATGACAAAGTCGCCGATTTCGTCCTGGTCTATGTCGCCAAAGCTCATGCCGTCAATGCGTTCGCGGGCGTTTTCAATGGTCATGGGGAAAGCTACACTTGCGAAAAGTGTCTGACTGTCATCGTCATAGTAAAAATCCGCACCGTCATCGTTTACGCAGACGCAAAGGTTTACTTCGTTACTGCCCATAAACATGGTTTCGTAGCTGTCGATTATTCCCCATGTGCGCCAATCCGCACCGGCAACGTCGCCATCATCGCCATAATCTTCGTCGTCTCTGTTATTGCTGCAAGCTGCAAAGGAAAAACATATAACCAGTGCCAAAAGAAGTACTGTAATTGTTTTAATTTTCATAATTACCCTCCGTTTTCGGTCGTTCGACCATTTCAAGAATTTCGTCATGAGAGATTTCCACCGAACCAAACCGCACAAATATTCCGTTTGTTTCTGCGGCTTTCCACACTTCCGGCTTTTTGAGAGGGCGGAAGCGAATGCTGTCAATAATCGGCGACATATCGAAAAGTACCTTGCTGCCCGAAACAAAGTCGACCCGAAGCACATAGTCATCCAGCGGAACAACTGAGGAAATGTATTTTCTCTGCAAGTGCAATCCTCCTTTCTTCGGCAGAGTAAAAAATCCACCGTACAGATATTATACAGTGGATTTATATATAAGTATATTAACTAATGGTTAGTTTTTGCCAAGCAGCGCGGCAAGTGCGCCGCGTTTTGTTCTGGTGTCGCCCTCTATGCCGAGTTTGGAATAGATTTGGTTTATATACTGCTTTACCGTGCCTTCGGAAAGGAAAAGTTTTTCGGCAATTTCGCGGTTGGTGGCTCTTTCGGCGGCAAGGCGGGCTATTTTCTCCTCCTTTGGCGAAAGGCATTCGATTGCGGCGGGCTTTGCGCCGCCTTCCCGAACGGATTTGCGCCGCGCTGCGCCCTGTTTGCCGAGAGCAATTGCTTTTTCGGCGAAGGCGGCGTACTCGCCGCCGCAAAGCGCCGTAAGCAGCGGCGCTAAGTATTCGTAATTTTCCGCAAAGGACATAACAATTCCGTCCGACGCGGCGGCCGCAGCCGCTTCACTCAAAAGTGCCGCTGCCTGCTGCCGCATTCCAAGCATTTCGTATGCGGCGGCGGTCTGGATTTTTATGTGAACCGTAACAAGGGCGTAATGCAGCTTTTGGCACATGGCAAGCAGCAATTCGCTGCGGGCGATTACTCTTTCGTATTCTTTCTGCGCCAAAAGAACCTGGTTTTCCACCATTTCAAGCATCGGGCGCGCCGGATTGAGCACGTTCACCGTGCCAAGGCGGTGCTGCGCAAAGATGGGTGACGCCTTTTCCGGCTCCTGCAGCAGCGCAAAGTAGTAATCAAAAACGGCATTCTGCGCCAAAAACAGCGTTGAATCGTGGCGAGGAAGCAGCTTTTCGCGCTCATTGGCTCTGTCCGGCACGGCGTTCTGCCCTTCCCCGGCAAGGCTTTGCCGGAGGGCGAGCATATTGCAGCACTGGGCAATATATTTTTGGTGCTTTTCCTCTGCACGGTAAAGCGCTTTGGCGTTCATCAGCTTCGCCTCGGCAAATTCGCCGCGAAGAAAATGCGCTTCAGCCTCCATCACCATCTCTGCGCCTGCGCCATGCTCCTGCGTGACCTTGTAGTAATACGGCATAGCGGCGTTCATGGTCTGAACCTCCTGCGCCATTGCGCCGGGGGTTCTGTGAAACATCATTAGAACCGACGGCGAGCCGAAAGTAAACGAACCGTATTTTTTTATGGAAGCCGCCGGGCGGTTCATTTTGCGGCAGGCGCTTTGGTGCAAAGCGCTCATTCCGGCAATATCGTTATAGCAAAGAAAGCTCATGATAAGGTCGCATTCACCGTCAAGATTTCCGCGCTCCTCATCGGAAAAAGCCTTCTCCGCAAGCGCCGCGGAAACAAGCTCCCTCAGCGCAAGCATTTCACGGTACCTTCCCCATGAAAAGCAGCGCCGCATAAGCACGAGCAGCGCGCCTGGGTTTTGTACAAACGCTTCACGCGGGCATTTATCAAGCTGTGCAAGCACTTCCTCCGGCGAGCAGGACGCGAGCATAACGCCCACATCCTCTGCCACGACGGAGAGCCAACCGTCGTAGTTTTCGCTCTGTTTATATGCCTCCATCGCCTTGAGGTACTGCCCGCAGGTGCAGTACCATTCGCCATAGCGGTTCTGATAAAGGCGGCGGCGTTCCGGCAGGAGCTTATCAAAGATTTTTCCCGCGCAGGTTTTCATCATATGGTGAAAGCGCAGGGTTTTGCCGTCCGAAAGGCGGGTCACAAAGGCGTTCTGCTCCGTAAGAGCGGAAAGCAGGCGGCGGGTTTCCGTGTTCTGCGTTACAAACTCCGCCATTTCCTCGGTGAACTCGTCCGCAAGGCTCATCACCGCGAGAAATTCCTGCTCATTCGGAGAAAGCGGGTCGATAAGCGCACCGGTGAACATCTCGTATATGTCGGAATCACCGTCCGGCAGCGCACCGTTCTCCTCGAAAAAGCGCAGATTAAGATAAACTGCCGAGAACCAGCCTTCGCTGGAGCGCAAAAGCTCCTCCGTGCGGCGGCTATCAAGGTGGATTCCGCCGCGGCTTGCATATGCTTCAATTTCCGTGCGGTTCAGGGTCAGCTTTTCCGTTCCTATGCGGTGCAGGCTGCTGCCAAGGCCGAAAATGTCCTCTCCGCGCAAAAAGCGGTCGCGGCTCGCCACTATCATATGTACATTTTTCGGCAAACGGCGGGCAATTCGACAGATAAAATCTACCGCGGCAACGTCGCCAAGCAGATGAAAATCGTCGATAAAAATGTAGTACGGGCGCCCGCCGCCAAGGGCACTGCAAAGTTCGTCGGCGAAAAGCCCCTTGCTTTCTTCGTCCGTCGGGCATAAAAACGCCGCAAGGGAATCAAAGCCCGCGGCGGCAAAGGCCACCTGCACGCGCTTCCAAAAGGCGGAGATGCTTGCGGCGTAGATACTTATGCGTATCGCAGCGGCGTTTTCTTCACGCTGACATTTGGCAAGATACCAGTTAACCGCGGTGGTTTTGCCGTAGCCCATGGGTGCTACCACGACAGTAAGCGGGCAGCTTGATATTGACCGCAGTGACTCCTGAAGCCGCTCGGAAACATATATCGTATTAAGGCTGTGTTTTGTTCTTGCCATTGCCGGATTCCCCTTGATTTTATTTATGATATATAGTATACCATAGATTGGGCGGAGTTTCCATTGAAATCTACATGGCAAAAATTATTTTTACGAATTTTTGATTTGGGTGTTGACAAACAAAAATTTCAATGATATAATACCAACTGCAATCAATTCTTATTTAGGATGTGATTTCATTAAAAATACCATTCAAAAAGAAGCAGTGACACATGCGCTTTTTGTTCTTGACCACCCTACTGCTGACGAGGTTTTTGACTGCGTGCACAGTGAATACCCCACCGTCAGCAAGGCGACGGTCTACCGCATACTGAACCGAATGGCAGAAGACGGAGAAATTTTGCACCTTGTCGTTCCGTCCGGACCGAACAGGTTCGACACCACCCTTTCGGAACATCACCACATAAAATGCACAGTCTGCGGAAAAGTCTGCGACATTTCCCTACCGGAGCTTGTGGAAATAGAAAAGCGCATAAACGAAGAGTCCGGCTTTGCCGTTTCGCGAAGACTGGTTTTCTTTGAGGGAATTTGCCCTATCTGCCAAAACAAGCACTGAATCCCAAGCCGTTTTCGGCTGAAATATTTAATTAAAAGGAGATCAATCACTATGGAACTTAAAGGAACTAAAACCGAGCAGAACCTGATGACCGCATTTGCAGGCGAGTCTCAGGCAAGAAACAAGTACACCTATTTTGCAAGCAAAGCAAAAAAAGAAGGCTATGAGCAGATAGCTGCCCTCTTCCTTGAAACCGCAGACAACGAGAAAGAGCACGCAAAGCTCTGGTTCAAATACCTCGGCGGCATCGGCTCCACCGCAGAAAACCTTGCAGCGGCAGCCGCAGGCGAAAACTATGAGTGGACCGACATGTACAAGACCTTTGCGGAAGAAGCCCGCGCAGAAGGCTTTGAAGAGATTGCGGCACGCTTTGAAGGCGTAGGCAAAATCGAAGCAGAGCATGAGGAAAGATACCGCAAGCTCCTTGCAAATCTCAATGACGGCGAAGTTTATAAGAGAGGCTCCATCGTTATCTGGAAATGCAGAAACTGCGGTCACATCCATGTTGGCGAATCCGCTCCCGCTGTTTGCCCCGTCTGCAATCATCCCCAGTCCTACTTCGAGCTCCAGGCTAAAAACTACTGATAATTGCTCCTTCCTACTTCGATATAAACTGTTTGAGCACCGCACGAAAACGCGGTGCTCATTTTCGTTTGTGTTCGTTTGTGCATGTATTTTAAGTATGGGCACAATTTTTGCGCTATCGTGTTATTTACTCTTGAAATTTTCGGAAGAATAGGTTATACTGAGAACATAAACTGGGTAGGGCGTTGGAGTGGCCTATAGAGGCTCTCCTCGGCCAAAGATCTCGGTTTTGTATGGGCGCAGGAACAGCGCCCATGCCTCATCTGTATGCAGGCTCGTTTCGGACGTCGGCAAAAGGCTGCTAGCGCATAAGCCACCTGCGCGGATGAGGTTTTATAATGAAGTCGGCAGTGTGTCCGTTTCGGGCGTAATGCTTGGGGATTTTTATTGTGCATCAAGCGCACGCGAGGGCTTCATTAAGCTTGGTTCAATATCGGCCGCCGCGGAAACTGGGATCCGCTAAAGCGCCCGGTATTGAGGCAGGCTTATTTTTTTGCAAAAAGTACGGCGCGTCCGCGATAGCTTCCTTTTTTATTCGCACAATTTTGGTATTGACAATGTTTCCGCTTTGTGGTATATTCATTTTAGACGCAGGAACAGCGTCGTAAGAATCAGTTTTGTTAATACCCTGAGCAATTGTCGCTCTTAGGTCACTTGCATAATTGGTTCTTTTTCTTTATCAAAAACCGGGTAGAGTTTTGGAGCGGCTCTTAGCGCCCTCCTTGCCCCGAAACCCCGGTTTTATTTTTGCGCAAATCAATTCATCGTGCAACAAAAGCCCATGAGCATCAGTGCTCGTGGGCTTTTGTTTACATTCGTAGGACAACCACTGGCTCTGCCAGTGGAAAAAAAGCTTTAGCTATGGACAG
>OIWT01002752.1_pt1 | contig 17472 bp, 16 predicted proteins | sample 1587701 | NCBI WGS metagenome assembly OIWT01 (sample SAMEA3888904, study PRJEB22519) | human gut metagenome | biome: human gut; feature: human-associated habitat; material: faeces | place: Denmark | collected 2009
ATTTGTTAGTAGTATACCATACTGTCTAACAAATGGGGTGCGGTTCAGCGCGGGGGCCGGTTTTTGCTGTGACAATTCCCCGGGACGAATCGTTTATCTTTCAAAAGAAAGGTCGCCGGGAGCGCTTTGGCGGAAGATATAGCCCAAAGATGGTTTTATATAGGAAGAAAACCCGCGCTTTCAAGTCAAATGTACGGAAAAAAACGGGATTTACGCCACTTGCCTTGACAAAAGGTTTCTTTTCAAAGTACAATATATGATTGATAACCTGCGGCGCTTTGCGCTGAAATGGAGGTGACGAACGGAATCCCCATTCCGTTTACGCATATGAGAAAAATCTTAGCGCTGTTTCTGACGCTGGCGCTGCTGCTGGCTGGCATTCCCGCTGCATATGCTCAAACGGCGGATCACGCCGATTTGACCGTGGAGTTCACACCAACAGAGAATCAGAACGGTCAGGTCATATTGGAAATGAACGTCACCGTGCATAACGGTGAAACCGGGCAGTATATCAGCTCTCTTGAATTCCGGTACGAGAACAGTCTCATTGCGTCGTTTGATACTGTTGCGGCGCAGAGCACGGCTTTTGCACGATCCAATTCACTTGGAATGAGTTTGGGCGCTATGACCAGTGATTTGGAAATTGAGGTGACTTACGTTGACTTCAACGGCGATGATGTTTACCGCACCATGACGGTCAGCTATGAAAACGCCGAACCAAAGCTGTCGCTCAAGCGCACCGCGTCCGCAACGTCCGCCGCGCAGGGCGAAAAAATCCGTCTGACCTATATCCTCAAAAATGAGGGCAACGTTCCGCTGGTCGATTTGCAGCTCTATGACGACATGGAGGAGATCGGCCAGATCGATACCGTCGATCAGCTCGCCCCCGGCGATATGCGCCAGTTCACCGTGGATGTGAAGATGACGCGCGATGTCAAGTCCCAGCCGCGCGTCTCCTATCGCGCCGCCAACGCCAGCCAGAGCACCGTGCTCGTGCTGGAAGCGATGGATTTGGTCATCTATCAGCCCAAGCTTACTGTGACGCTGAAAAGCGACGTTTCCGCCATTCAGGCAGGCGCGTCGGTCACGCTCGTGTGCAACGTCGTCAACGAGGGCAATGTCGCCTTCTCCAACGCCACGATTTCTGATTCTACGCTGGGCAACCTCATCGAGGGCACCCGCATTGAGGTCGGCAAGGCGTATAGCTGGAACAAGCTTATCCGCCCGGTCGATTCGCAGAACTATATGGTTACGGTCAAGGCAGTCGATGAAAACGGGCAGACCTATACCGCGACCTCCAACATCGTTTCGGTCAAGGTTTCTGCGCCGGAGCAGACCGACGCGGCGAATCTGCTCACCGTCACCGCCACGCCCAACACCAATACGCTCGATCAGCCCGGCGAGGTGCTCTTCAACCTCTTGCTGCGCAACGGCGGGCAGTCCGATTTGACCAACATCACGGTTTCCGATCAGAACAACAATGTGCTGGAGCGCATCAATTCCATGTCGCCGGGGGATCGCCTGGTGACGATCTCGGTCAACGTCACGCAGTCCGGCGATTATTTCTTCGTCGTGGACGGCACAACCGACACCGGTGAAAAGGTGCAGTCCATCACGGAACCCGCGCACGTCACCGTCGGCATGGTGGCCGTCAATCCCGAAAGCCAGGGCGCGCCCGCAACCCCCACCCCCACGCCGCTGACCATCAATTCCGATGAAAAGGGCGGCATGGCGCCATGGCTGTTGATGCTGCTGATCTTCGTTGTGCTGCTCATCGTTGCCTGCATTGTGGTGCTAGTGATTCTGCAGCTGCGCGCCAACCGCCGCCGCGACGACGAGGAAGAGGACTATGTTCCGCCGCAGGAGCCGGTGCAGCCCCGTCGCGCGCCGAATCAGGATCCTTACGATTACCGCGAGGAAATCAGCCGTGTCGCCACGGAGTATTCCCGCCCGGCGCAGTCTGCGCAGAGCCGGCGCGCGCCGCAGCAGCCAAGCCGCCCGGCAGCGCCCACGCCTCGTCAGGTTCCCGATTTCGACGAGGACGATGAGACACCGACGGTCTACAAGAGCCGCCCTTCCTCCGAACCGTCCACAAAACGCAACGATTGAGTTTTATTTGAACAAAAGAGAACGCCTGCAGGCGTTCTCTTTTGTGTTATACTGAAGAATGGGGGGAAAATACATGAATTCGGCGGGACTGATCGGCTTTGAGAAACTGCCGCAGGAAATCCGCGGGCGGCTGGACGGCAAACCCTGCCCAATCGAGATTTCGGCTGTCACGCTGTACAACGCGCAGAACTGGAAGAACCCCGGCAGCTGCGTGTTTCATGATAGCGATTTCTGGAAAGAGAAGTATTTGATGCGCTTTCGGGATCCCGATGCGGAGGTCTACATCGTCGATCATGAATTTCCCGACCCCGATGTGACGAGTTATATCCGTTTGATCCGTCAGTGCGGTGTGGTGCTGTGCGGCGCGCCGATCGAAGCAGTGTTTGCGCCGGTCTCCGATGAGGACTTCTGGGCGGCGATTTCCAACGAGGCGGAGGCGTATGATTTCCACAGCTACGCGCCGCGGTATCTGGCCAGCAATGTGTTGATTTTAGGGAGAATCCTTTCCTTCAAAATGGAGAAAAAGATCCTCTCCAAGTACGAAGCGGGGCTTTGGATGATGCGGAATCTTCCGCCGGAGTTTACGGAATTGATCGAAAATACCATGAAAATCCGGTATGAAGGCAAAATTTGCACGCTGCCGGAAAAGGAGTTGGAAAAGCTGCGTCTTGGCCTGATTGAGAAGATTAAAAAATAAGCCGTAACTTTGGCAATACGGACAGAAAAAAGCGGCTTTCAATCGAAAAGCCGCTTTTTTGACGCGCAATTTATTAACGTTATGTTATGAAAAGCGAATCATCCGTTGAAAGAAAACGGAAGTTAGAGTATAATAAAGACGATTCATGGTTAGGGAGGAAGAAACTTGTCGCAGACGGGTTTTCCGGGCATTCAGCCGGCAATGCTGGAATATTTCGTGGGCATCGCGCTCAACAATTACCGCGAGTATTTCTTGTCCACACATAAAGACTATGAGCAGAACGTCAAAAAGCCGCTCTATGCGCTGGCGGAGGAGCTTGTGCCCTATGCGCTGAAGATTGATGACGACATGGAGCAGCTGCCCCGCCGCATCGTCTCCCGCATCCGCAGGGACACGCGCTTTACAAAGGACAAATCGCCCTACCGCAGCCATATGTGGCTGTCCTTTCACCCGATGAGCAAGCCGAAATGGGCGTGCTTCGGCCTGTATTACGACATCAGCCCCGATTGCAGCTGCTACGGCGGCGGCTTTTACGACAGCGACCCCGCGCGGGCGCGCTGGATGCGCGCGCTGTTGCTGCGCCGCCAGAGAGAGCTTGTGCAGATTCTGACCGACCCGGCGTTTGCCGCGCATTACCGCATACTGGGTGAGGACTATAAGCGCATCGAGATTCCGGAAGAGCTGCATCCCGCGCTGCGCGATCTCTATCGGAAGAAGAGTTTTTATGTCGAGCACAATGACGGACTCGACCCCAGAATCTCCCGACCGGAATATGCGCAGGAGATCGGGGCGGGGATGCTGCTGCTCAAACCGCTCTATCAGCTGCTGACCAACGAATACGGCGATTTTGCAGAATAAACAATAAACAAAGAGCAAAACAGGTAAAGGGGGATTTTTTTCATGGATGCTATTACCGCAATGACCACACGCCGCTCGATTCGCAAATACACGAGCGATCCGGTGAAGCCGGAAGATCTTGAGGCCATCCTCAACTGCGGCCGTCTCGCGCCCACCGGCGTCAACCGTCAGGCGTGGAAGTTCATCGTCGCTACCGACCAGAAGGTCAAGGACGCCATGGCCGATGCGACCGATTACGGCAAGTTCATCAATCAGGCGGCTGTCGTGGTCGCCGTGGCTATCGGGCCGGAAGCCGCCTGCCCCTTTGAGGATGCGGGCGCAGCGACCTGCAATATGCTCAACGCAGCGCACGCGCTGGGCTACGGCGGCTGCTGGATCGGCGCCAACGGCCTCCAGGAGCATCCCACCAGCCAGACCGCGCAGCGCGTGGCCAAGGTGCTGGGCGTGCCGGAGGATTGGCACATCATGTCGGTCTTCTCCATCGGCGTTCCGGCGGAAACGGCGGTGCAGCGCCCCAAGAAGACGCTGGACGAAGTCGTCGCCTACAACCATTTCTGATTTGCCCCGAAAAGACAGGAGGGAGTTCCCATGGATACGCTGACCGCTCTGCGTACCCGCCGGGCCGTGCGCAAATACACGGACGATCCGGTGAAGCCGGAGGATTTGGAAACCATACTCGACTGCGGGCGCTATGCGCCCTGCGGCATCAACCGGCAAGGTTGGCGCTTCATCGTCGTGACCGATCCCGCTGTGCGGGAGAAGATTTACGAGGCCAACAAGCGCTTCTGCAAGTTCATTTTGCAGGCGCCGGTGCTGGTCGTGGTGGCGGTGGGGCCGGATTCGGTCACGCCCTTTGAGGATTCCGCCGCAGCGACCTGCAATATGCTCAATGCCGCGCATGATCTGGGCTATGGCACCTGCTGGCTCAGCGCCAACGGCATCAGCGCTGATCTGCCCGCCTATTTCATGGCGACCGAAACGGGGAAGGCGGTAAACCTCCCCGAGGATTGGCACGTCATGTCGGTCTTTACCCTTGGCGTTCCGGCGGAAACGCCGCACAAGGAGAAAAAGCCCCTGGGGGACATCGTCTCCTACAATTCGTTTTGAAATGACAACCGGAGGAGTCTTATGCAGAAACACCTGAAACTGATCAGCGGCAGCGATCTGCGCGGCGTGGCGGTGGATATCGGCGGGGGAGTGACCATCGACCGCAATACCGCCCGGGCGGCGGCTTATCAGTTCGCCGCCTTCCTGCGCGAAAAATGCGGCAAGGAAGAGCTGAAAATCGCCGTGGGGCACGATCCGCGCCTGTCGGCCCGGGAGCTGTGCGCCGGTACCTTTGAGGGGCTGGGCGCGGCGAAGGTCAAGGTCGTGGATTGCGGCCTGTGTACCACGCCGGCGATGTTTATGACCACCGTCAAGCTCGATTGCGACGGCGCGGTGATGATTACCGCTTCCCACCTGCCCTTTGAGCGCAACGGCATGAAGTTCATCACCCGTCAGGGCGGTTTGGAGCATGATGAGGTCGCCGCCATCGCAGCCGCTATGGATGAAGATGTTGCCCCCGCGCAGCCGGAGACGGAAAGCGTCGATTTCCTTGCTATGTATGCGCAGGGTCTGGTGGATTTCATCCGTGAAAAGACCGGCTCGGAGCGGCCGCTGACGGGCAAGCGCATCGTCGTGGATGCGGGCAACGGTTCGGGCGGATTTTTTGCTCGCAGTGTGTTGGAGCCGCTCGGTGCGGACACCACGGGCAGCCGCTTCCTCGATCCCAACGGGCTGTTCCCCAACCACATCCCCAACCCGGAAGACGCGACCGCCATGCAGTCCGTCTGCAAGGCCGTGCTCGATTCCGGTGCAGACATGGGCGTGATCTTCGACGCGGACTGCGACCGCGCGGCCGTTGTGGACGAAAAGGGCCTGCCCATCAACCGCAACCGCCTGATCGCGATGCTCTCCGCTATTTACCTGGAAAAGGAACCCGGCAGCACCATCGTGACCGACTCGGTGACCTCTGCGGGGCTGACGCGCTTTATCGAAGCCCACGGCGGCAAGCACCTGAGATACCGCAGGGGCTACAAGAACGTCATCGACAAGGCCATCGAGCTCAACCGGGAGGGCATTGCCTGCCCGATGGGCATTGAGACCTCCGGCCACTGCGCCTTTGCCGAGAACTATTTCCTCGATGACGGCGCGTACATGGCGTCGCGGCTCATCGTGGAGCTGGCCAAGCGCGGCGACCTGACGAGCCTGATCGAAGGACTGGAAGAGCCTGCGGAGGAGAAGGAAATCCGTCTCAAGCTCACCGCTGACAACTTCCGCCCCGACGGCGAAGCGGTGATTGCCTGCATCAAAGCAGCGCGTGACAGCCGTGAGGACTGGATGGCCAACACCGATTACGAAGGCGTGAAGGTCACGATCCGCCTCACGGGCGGCGAGGGCTTCTTCCTGGCGAGACTTTCGCTGCACGACCCTGTGCTGCCCATCAACTTTGAATCCGACGTGCCCGGCGGCGTAACCGCCATGGCCAAGCAGCTCTACGACGTCGTGAAGGGCTGCAAAAACGTCGATCTGACCCCGCTTGCCGAACTTGCGCGGTGAGCAGAAAAGGAGCCTGAATGCTCGATCACAAGGGGTTTGACCTCTGGGCGGACGGCTATGACAAGACCGTCGGCCTTTCCGAAGAGAGCAACACCTATCCCTTTGCAGGATACAAAAACGTGCTGGGAACGATTTACAGCGGCGTGCGGGCGGCAAACGCCCGGCGCGTGCTCGATATTGGCTGCGGCACGGCAGTGCTGACCTCCCGTCTCTACGCGGACGAGCTGGATGTCACCGCGGCGGATTTTTCCGACCGAATGCTGGAAATTGCGCGGGAAAAGATGCCCAAAGCGCATCTCGTCCGCGCGGATATTTCGCAGGGCTTTCCTGCGGTGCTGGCGGAAGAAAAGTTTGATGCCATCCTCAGCACCTATGCGCTGCACCACCTGACCGACGAGCAGAAAGCGCCGTTTCTGCTGGAATGCTTAAAGCACCTGAATCCCGGCGGCGCGATGTGGATCGGGGACGTGATGCGCGCCAAACGGCAGGAGCTGGACGCGCTGGCGGAAAGCTGCGGCGAGAGCTGGGATGCGGACGAATGCTATTTCGCCGCAGAGGATTGGATCAACCGAAAGGACATGGATGCGTCGTTTGCCCCGCAGTCGGTCTGCGCGGGCGTGCTGACGCTGAAAAATATTTAAGCTGCAACCATAAAATTGGAGGAAAAAACATGCAGGACATGGATGTCAAAGTCATCTCCACGATGCGTGCGCTGGCTGCGGACGCGATTCAGAAGGCCAATTCCGGCCACCCCGGCACGCCGCTGGGTGCATCTCCCATGGCGTACACGCTCTGGGCCAAGCAGATGAACCACAATCCCGCCGATCCCAAGTGGCGCAACCGCGACCGCTTCGTGCTCTCGGCCGGTCACGCTTCCGCGATGCTGTATAGCCTGCTGCATCTCTTCGGCTACGGCCTGACCATGGATGATCTCAAGAACTTCCGTCAGCTCGACTCCAAGACCCCCGGCCACCCCGAATACGGCCATACCGTGGGCGTGGAGACCACGACCGGCCCGCTGGGTCAGGGCGTTGCCAACGCTGTCGGCATGGCGATGGCGGAAAAGCACCTGGCGGCCAAGTTTAACCGCCCCGGCTTCCCGGTGGTCGATCACTACACCTATGCGCTGATGGGCGACGGCTGCGTGATGGAGGGGATCTCCGGCGAAGCCTCCGCGCTGGCTGCGACGCTGGGCCTGGGCAAGCTGATCCTGTTCTATGACTCCAACGACATCACCATCGAGGGCAAGGTGGAGCTGGCGCTGCGCGAAGATACCGCCAAGCGCTACGAATCCTACGGCTGGCATGTGCAGAAGGTTGCCGACGGCGAGGACATCGACGCCATAGGCGCGGCGATCGAGGCGGCTAAGAAGGATCCCCGCCCCTCGCTGATCGTCGTCACCACCAAGATCGGCGCGCATTGCCCTGCCAAGGAGGGTAAGAACTCCGCGCACGGTGAGCCTCTGGGTGTGGATAACGTCCGCGCGCTCAAGGAAAACCTCGGCATGGATCCCGATAAGTCCTTCTATGTCGATCCCGCCGTCTATGAGGAGACCGCCAAGGTTGCGGCCAAGGGCGCCGAGAAGGAAGCCGAGTGGAACAAGATGATGGAGGAGTACGCCAAGGCGTATCCCGAACTGGCTGCCGAAATGGAGCAGTGGTTCGCGGGCTTCCATCCCGACCTCGAAAACGATGAGGCCTTCTGGCAGTTTGAAAACAAGAAGGACGCGACCCGCAACACCAGCGGCCAGGTGCTGGCAAAGCTTGCCGAGCGCATTCCGAACTTGATTGGCGGTTCTGCCGACCTTGCGCCCTCCAACAAGACCTATATCAAGGGCCGCGGCGACTTCTCCGCCGAGACTCCAGAGGGCAGCAACCTGCACTTCGGCATCCGCGAGCAGGCCATGGCCGGCATCGTCAACGGCATGCAGGTGCACGGCGGCTTGCAGACCTATGCCGCGACCTTCCTGGTCTTCTCCGATTACATGAAGCACGGCATCCGCATCTCCGCGCTGATGAAGCTGCCGGTGCTCTACGTTCTGACGCACGATTCCATCGGCGTGGGTGAGGACGGCCCCACCCACCAGCCCATCGAGCAGCTGGCGGCGCTGCGCTCCATGCCCAACGTCTACCTCTGGCGTCCCGCTGACGGCAAGGAAGTCGCTGCGGCCTACGCGCAGGCGCTCAAGATGGAAGGCCCGTCCTGCTTCGCGCTGTCCCGCCAGAACCTGCCGCTGTATGAAAACTCCGGCAAGGAAGCCATGAAGGGCGGCTACATCCTGTCCGACTCCAAGAAGGCGACCCCCGACGTGATCCTGATGGCCTCCGGCTCCGAGGTGGAGCAGGCCATGGACGCGCAGAAGCTGCTGGCGGACGAGGGTATCGACGCGCGCGTGGTCTCCATGCCCTGCTTTGCGATCTTCGATGCGCAGAGCGAGGAATACAAGGAATCCGTGCTGCCCAAGGCCGTGCGCGCACGCCTTGCGGTGGAAGCGGCGACCTCCTTCGGCTGGCATAAGTATGTCGGTCTGGACGGCGATGTGCTCACCATCGACCACTTCGGCGCATCCGCTCCCGCGGCGCAGCTGTTCGAGCGCTTCGGCTTCACTGCGCAGAATGTCGCCAACAAGGCCAAGGCGCTGCTGGGTAAGTAAGCCTGCATAAAAACGGAAACGGCGGGGCGCGACCGCTGAATCAAAAGCGTCCCGCCGTTTTTCACACGGGCTTCAAAAATAGAGGAGGAGAAAATAGAAATGGAAAAACTCTTCAAGCTCAAGCAAAATGGTACGACAGTTCGTACCGAAGTCCTCGCAGGTCTTACGACCTTCATGACCATGGCGTACATCATTGCGCTCAACCCCAACCTGATCGTCGGCTTCGGCGCGAACGCTGAGGTGGGCGGCGCTCTCTGGAACGGCATCTTCCTGGCCACCGTCATTTCCGCCGGCATCGGCACGCTGCTGATGGCGTTCCTTGCCAACAAGCCCTTTGCCATGGCGCCCGGTATGGGCTTGAACAGCTACTTTGCGACTGTGGTTGCGGGCATTGCGGCTGCAATGACCGCTGCGGGCGGCGTGGACTATACCTTCCAGAATGCTTACGGCGCGGGCCTTGCCATCATCCTGATCTCCGGCATTCTCTTTACTGCCCTGACCTTGCTCAACATCCGCGAAAAGATCGTCGATGCGATCCCGAAGGCGGTGCGTCTGGGCATCCCGGCGGGCATTGGCCTGATGCTGGTCAACATCGGCCTGGGCTCCAATGCGGGCGTGCAGGACGCAAACTTCAATATGTACTACATGCTGGGCAGCTTCTTCTCCAACGGCCCTTCTGCGACCAAGGCGGCCATGGGCGATGCTTACGGCACCATGGTGCTCTACGTCCTGACCACCTTCATCGGCATTTTCGCCATCGCGGTGATGCACCACAAGAAGGTCAAGGGTTCCGTGCTCTTCGGCATGCTGATTGCCGCCGCGGCCTACTGGATCGGCTGCTTCTGCATGGGCCAGAACCCCTTCGCATCGCTGGCGACCGCCAGCTGGATGCCGCCCTTTAAGGATATGGCGGCAACCACGCTGTTCAAGTTCGACTTCGGCGATCTGTTCTCCATCGGCGTGTTCTCCGCGATCATGACCATCATCTCCTTCTGCATGGTCGATATGTTCGACACCATCGGCACCCTTTACGGCACCGCGCAGCGCGCCGGGATGCTCGATAAGGAAGGCAACATGCCCAACATGAAGCAGGCGATGCTTTCCGACTCCATCGGCACCATGGTGGGCGCCTGCACCGGCACCTCCACCGTCACCACCTTCATCGAGTCCGCTGCGGGCGTGGAGGCGGGCGGCCGCACGGGTCTGACCTCGCTGGTCACCGGTATTCTGTTCCTGCTGTGCATGTTCATCTCGCCCATCGCGGCGCTGATTCCCGCTCCGGCCACTTCCTCTGCGCTGGTGTTCGTCGGCATGCTGATGATGGGCAGCTTGAAGGACGTGGACTACGGCGATGTGGCCGGCGTCCTGCCCGTGGTGCTGATGCTCGTGTTCATGATGGTCACCAGCTCCGTCGGCAACGGCATCGGTATCGGCCTGATCACCTATTCCGTGCTGAAGATCTGCACCGGCAAGGCCAAGGAAGTCTCCTGGCTGACCATCGTGCTGGCCGTGCTGTTCATCCTCAAGTTCTTCATCGTGTTCTAAAAACGCATCTGAAAAGGCGTGCGGAAGGTTCTTCCGCGCGCCTTTTTGCTCGGTGCGGACAACGCAATGTTTTCAAATTTTCCGCAATATGATATAATGAAACGAAACCGAAAAGAGAGGAATGGGGCGCAAATGGAACTGGTCAGACCCCGTATGGGTCATTTCAAGGCCGTGATGGCGGCGGACCGCGACTTTGAAAGTGCCGGCGAGGAGCCGTATTGTGGCAGCCGCGGCCGCATGGGCTATTTCGGCTGGCTGGCCGTGGTGGACAGGCTGTCCAAGCCCGAGTGCATGGACTATGGCAGCAATCCCAACGAAATCTGGTTCCTGATGAGCGACGACGGCTCCCGCATCCTCGCGTTCGGTCAGCTGCGGCCCTATGATACGCCGGATGCGCTGACCTGGGCAGGGCATATCGGTTACAGCGTGCCGCCCAGCGAGCGCGGCCATGGCTATGCGCAGGAGACGCTGAAGCGGCTGCTCCAAATGGGTTTTGACCGCGGCATGGAGCGCATCCTGCTCACCTGCGATGTGGACAACGACCCTTCGCGCCACATCATCGAAAAGGCGGGCGGCGTGTTCAGCGGCTTTTACCGCGATGAGGAATACAATAAAAGATTATATTGGTTTACAAAGAAAGGATGAATTCAGTCATGTGGCAGGAAGAAAGAGCGCGCTGGCGCGAATACCTCGCGGAAAATGATCCCGAGATGCTGAAGGAACTGGATGCACAGGACGAGAAGGAGGCCATGGAGGCCTTTGCCGGTAAGATGGCCTTCGGCACGGGCGGCCTGCGCTCGGTGCTGGGCGTCGGCCCCGCCCGCATGAATGTCTATACCGTCGCGCGCGCCACGCAGGGCCTGGCGCAGGCGATTCTCAAGAGCAAGGCGCCCCACACCGTCGCCATTGCCTACGATACCCGCAAAAATTCCGACGTCTTTGCGCTGACCGCGGCGCGCGTGCTGATGACCAACGGCATCAAGGCCGTGCTGTGGGAGCAGCCCGTGCCCACGCCCGTGCTGTCCTATACCGTCCGTGCGATGGGTCTGGGCTGGGGCATCGTCATCACCGCAAGCCACAACCCCAAGCAGTATAACGGCTATAAGGTCTACGATGAGCGCGGCGTGCAGGTGATCCCTGAGCAGGCGGAGCTCATCATGAAGGAGATCGAAACCGTCGAGTTCTTCCAGGCCAAGATGCTGCCGCTGGAGGAGGGCGAGGCTCAGGGCCTGCTCGAACAGCCCGAGGGCATCCTTGACCGCTATTTGGACGAATTGTATTTCCTGCTGCCCAGAACCTCTTTGACTCGCAAAAAGGCGGCAGATTTCCCCGTGGTCTATTCCGGCCTTTACGGCACCGGCGCAATCCCCGTCTCCACCATGCTGCGGATGCAGGGCTTTAAGAACCTCACCTGCGTGCAGATGGAGCCGGACAGCAACTTCGGCGGCCTGTACATGCCCAACCCGGAGGATTCCCGCGTCTACGTTCAGGCGATTGCCGAGGCTGAGAAGATCGGTGCCAAGATGCTGATGGCCACTGATCCCGACAGCGATCGCGTCGGCGTGCAGGTGCTGCATGACGGCAAGTTCATCGCCCTCAACGGCAACCAGATCGGCGCGCTGCTGATCGATTATCTCTACAACACCCGCAAGGAACAGAACGCGCTCGAAAAGGGGGAGACCATGGTCACGACCATCGTCTCCGGCGAACTGGGACAGAAGATTGCGCGGGAAAACGGCATAGATGTTCAGCAGGTGCTCACGGGCTTTAAGTACATCGGCGATAAGGCCGAAGGCTTCCCGGAGCAGGGCCGTCACTTCTTCTTCGGCTATGAAGAGAGCTACGGTTATCTGACCGGCAGCCTCGCGCGCGATAAGGACGCCGTGCTTGCCGTCGCGCTGGTGGGCGAAATGGCGGTCTATTATCATGAGCAGGGCAAGGACCTCTACGATCGCCTGCTCGAGCTGTGCGAAAAGTACGGCTACTTCGTCGAGAGCACCATCTCCAAGGAGATCGACGGCCTCGACTTCATGGAAAAGATCGACGCGATCATGGCCAAGTTCCGCGACCCTGCCCTCAAGGACATGAACGGGCTGACCATCCGCGCCGTGGAGGATTACGAAACCGGCCTGCGCACCGAGCGCAAAGACGGCGCGACCTCCCGGCTGGACATCCCCAAGGCGGATGTGCTCAAGCTCTTCTTCGATTGCGGCACGCTGGCGGTTCGTCCCTCCGGCACCGAGCCCAAGATCAAGTTCTATTGCTCGGTCAGCGGCGAAACGCTGGAAAAGGCGCAGCAGAATCTTGCACAGATGAAGAGCGCGTTGGATAAAATGATCGGCTGAACGGCAGACTAAATCCAAAGCGTCCACGAAAAACAGGAAAGGAACGGGAGCTTTTTCCCGTTCCTTTTGTCATATGCCATCTTTTTACATAGAAAAGGCGTTTTTTAGCCCGGAATCGCTTGAAAAGGGGCGGATTATTCACTATAATTTATCTAATTGACGATTGATGGAAGCGCATCAAAAAAGCCGGAGAGTTTTGAAAGGGGATTTATATAGATGGGTATTGTGGTTACCAAGTTCGGCGGCAGCTCGCTGTCGGAAGCGTCGCAGTTCCGAAAGGTCAAGGAGATTCTGCTCGGGGACTCCAACCGCATGTATGTCGTGCCCTCCGCGCCCGGTCGCCGGGAGCCTGACGATGCCAAGGTCACAGATATGCTCTACACCTGCCATAAACTGGCGAGCAAAGGGGAGCTGGCGGAATTCGAGAAGGTCTTTGCGGAGCTTTCTGCGCGCTATACCGAGATCATCGACGAGCTGGGGCTGAATCTGGATTTCGCGCCCCATCTGGAACAGGTGCATTACGCCATGCTCAACGGCCAGTCCGTGGATTATGCGGCCAGCCGCGGCGAATACTTGAACGGCATCATTCTGGCCGAGTATCTGGGTTGGGAGTTCATCGACGCGGCGGAGGTCATCTTCTTTGACGCAAACCACCGCTTCGATTCCGAGCGCACGCAGGAGGTGCTCTCCGCGCGTCTGGCCGGCACCCGCTATGCCGTTATCCCCGGCTTCTACGGCAGCAATCCCGACGGCACCATCCGCACCTTCTCCCGCGGCGGTTCAGACGTCACCGGCGCGATCGTCGCGCGCGCGGCGGGCGCAGAGCTTTATGAAAATTGGACCGATGTTTCGGGCTTTTTGATGGCGGATCCGCGCATCGTCAAGCGCCCCAAGCGCATCCATGTCATCACCTACCGTGAACTGCGCGAGCTTTCCTATATGGGCGCGGGCGTGCTGCACGAGGACGCGATTTTCCCGGTGCGCATGGCCGGCATCCCGATCAACATCCGCAACACCAACGAGCCGGATAACCCCGGCACCATGATCGTCAGAGCGGACGAGAGCCATGTGCGCGGCGCGATCACCGGCATTGCGGGCAAAAAAGGATTTACCGCCATCGCTGTGGAAAAGAATATGATGAACAGCGAGCTGGGCTTCGGCCGCCGCATGCTCGAGGCGCTGGAGGAGTGCAACGTCTCCTTCGAGCATATGCCCTCCGGCATCGATACCATGACCGTGCTCGTCTCCGACCACAACATCGAGGGACGCATCGATCAGGTTGTTGAAAAGATTCGCCGCACCTGCAAGCCCGACCACATCGAGGTCATCAGCGGCCTTTCGCTGATCGCGACCGTCGGCCGCGGCATGGTGCGCTATCCCGGTACCGCGGCGCGCATCTTCGGCGCGCTGGCCGACAGCGGCATCAACATCCGCATGATCGACCAGGGTTCTTCGGAAATCAACATCATCACCGGCGTGGAATCGGCCGACTTTGAAAAGGCCATCAATGCCATCTACAATGCCTTCATGAAGTGATTTTACGGAGGTTTCCAGTGAAATTCAAGAGAATTGCCGCCCTGCTGCTCCTTGTCTGCCTGCTTGCCCTGACCGGCTGTGCTGGACGAACGCAGACGGCGATTCTTTGCGTTAAAAAAGGCGTTGTGGCGGCGCAGGCGCTCTGTGAAAGCGACCAAACCCTGAGCTACGCCCTGGCAGAGGATGATGCCGCCGCCTTGCAGCAGCTCGAAAGCGGGCAGTGCGACTTTGCGCTGGTGACGGCGCAGGGGTGGCAGCAGGCGAAGGACGCGGGCTATGATGCGGCGGAGCGTCTGAACGATGTGACGCTGGCGCAGTTTGCGATTCTGTCCCGTGCGGGCGGCACTGCGCAATGGGGGCGCAATACCCGCGTCGTGATCGTGGGCGCGGCAGAGGCGGACGGCGACGTGCTCGCCCGGCAGGTGCTCACCTGCGCGCTCTACGGCACGGTGCGCAATACCGATTGGGAAAGCGCCCTGTCCTCGCTGCGCGGCAAGCGGGCCGACGTGGTGATGGGGCTGGCTGTCCCCGGACAGAAGAACGTGGAAAAAGCGTTCAAAAAGGTCAAGGAGATGGAGCTCCTTTCCATGCCGGAGAGCCTGGTCAGCATCCAGCTGCCCGACGATTCGATGGAAAAGGCAAAAGTGGCCTTTGGCGGGCAGAATGCGGAGAGCTATGCGCTCTACGGCGTGCTGGTCTGCGCCAAGGACGCGGATGAGGATGAGCGCAGCCGTGTGCTTCGGGCGGCGCAGGAAGCGGGTCTTGTGGACAGCACAGCCGTGATTTTGAACTGATAGAAAAAAGAGGGGGGAGGAGCGCGCATGCAAAGAGAAAACCGGCAGATTGTGCTGCTGCATAAGGCTGCGGCGGCGGATGCGCACGCGCTCTACCTGATTCGATACGAGGCGTATCTGGCGCAATACGGCGCCTACGGCAGTTCGGACTGCCCCTGTGTGCAGAGCGAGGAGCAGTTTCTCGAACAGATCAAGCAGGAAAACACCTATCGCATCACCGCGGGCGGCGTGACCGTCGGCGGCCTGACGATGCAGCCGGAAGAGGATGACGTGCTGCTCAAGGAGATCTATGTCAAGCCCGATTGGCAGCAGATGGGCGTGGCGCAGGTCGCGCTGATGCACGCCGAGCTGCGCTATCCTTCCGCAAGATACCGCGCGCAGGTGATTTCCGGCGAGGCGGCGGCGCAGGGTCTGCTGCATAAAATGGGCTATCGCGCGCTGCCCACCTATGAGCGCCCTACCGAGCGCATCACCCTGATGACGCTGGAGAAAAACGCCTCCTCCATGGTCACGCTGTCGCTGGAACCGATGCGCCGGGAGGATTTGGCCAACGCCATTCGCTGGTGCAATGCGGATGAAAACGCCGATCTCTACCGCCCGCTGTGGCTGCATGGGCGTGAAAAAGAGCTTTCTATGGCGGATTTTTCCAAGGAGTTCACCTTCGGCAAGCACTACATCGGCGCACCGCAGATGGATTTTGCCGTCAAGGCCGTGGAATTCGGCCGCGTGATCGGTGTGGTGTCGCTGACCCGGCTCGATTGGGAGCTGCGCAGAGGCTGTGTTGATTATCTCATCCTCGATCCCAAGTGGCGCGGCGGCAAACTGGGGCGGCGCATTGTGGAGCAGCTCTGCAAGCGCGCGGAGGAGGAATACGGCTTCCGGATGCTCAGCCTGACCGTGCTGGGGGAAAATGCTCCGGCAATCGCGTGCTTCATCAAGAGCGGCTTTGTTGAGACGCTGCGTCGGCAGAATGTGATGCGCGGCGGCGATGAGCAGCCCTATACCCGCATCACGATGATGCGCACAGCGAAGGAAAAAGAGTAAAATAAAAGGACTTCCATTCGGAAGTCCTTTTTGTGTGCCCTCAAAGGGTGAAGAGCCATGCGCCCAGCGCGATCTGGATCAGCGCAAAGAGCGGGAAGAACACGCGGAAATACCAGTGCTTCGTCTTGTGATGGAATTTGAACATGCCGATCGTGCCGCCGATGCCGCCAAAGAGGATCGAGAGCAAAAAGAGATGCTTTTCCGGAATGCGGCGCTGATGCGTCTGCGCCAGGCGCTTGTCTGCGCCCATGGCGACAAAGGCGGCGGCGCTCATCACCGCGCAGAGGATAAAATAAATAAGAAAGGGAAGATTCATTTCAGTTGAATTCATAGCGAATAACTCCTTTTCTTTTGGATGGAAACGCGTTATAATATAAATGTAAATGCTTACAACGAAAGGGGCATGAACGTATGACGCAGTTGGGTGCGCAGATGTTTACCGTCCGTGAGTTCACGAAGGATACTGAGGGATTGCTGGAAACCTTCCGCAAGCTCCGTGCGATCGGCTATGAGGCAGTGCAGGTTTCTGCTATCGGCGCGGGCATCCCGGTACAGGATGTGGCCGAGGGATTGAAAGAAAACGGATTGACCTGTGCGGCGACGCACATCAGCTTTGATGATTGCAAGAGAGATCTGGATGCAGTCATCGCCAAGCACAAGGCTTGGGGCTGCGAATACGTCGGCGTGGGCATGATGCCCGAAGAATACCGCGCGGACGCAGCGGGGCTGGAGCGCTTTGCGCGCGAGGCCTCCGACGTGGCGGACGAGCTGGCCAAGGCGGGACTCAAGTTCGTCTACCACAATCACAACTTTGAATTCCGCAAGTTCGACGGGAAGGTCGGCATGGACATCCTCTTTGACAATACCTCCCGCAACTTCCAGTTTGAGATCGATACCTTCTGGGTGCAGAAGGGCGGTGCGGACGTGCGCGCGTGGATCGACAAGGTGCGCGGCCGCATGGACGTGGTGCACTTCAAAGATATGGCGCTGAACGACAAGGCCGAGCAGATCATGGCGGAAATCGGTCAGGGCAACCTGAACTGGGACGGCATCATCGCGGGCTGCCGCGATATCGGCGTGAAGTGGTATCTGGTCGAGCAGGACGACTGCCACGGCCGCGATCCCTTCGAGAGCCTGAAGATGAGCTACGAGTATCTCACCGCAAAGGGCGTAAAGTAAATTCAATTCATAGAAAGACGGACAGCCGACGGGCCTGCCCGTCTTTTTTGCTTTGTGCGGAAAAAAACGGGGGAGAGGGCCCCACGCGGCCAGGTGCTCCGCAGGAACACC
>OIWT01002753.1_pt1 | contig 17471 bp, 35 predicted proteins | sample 1587701 | NCBI WGS metagenome assembly OIWT01 (sample SAMEA3888904, study PRJEB22519) | human gut metagenome | biome: human gut; feature: human-associated habitat; material: faeces | place: Denmark | collected 2009
TGATATTCATAACGGCGATCCGCTCTTCTTCTAGCGCTCAATCCCGAACAGCACACCGTACCCGACATGGGAGGATTGATTGGAATGGGTTTGTGGATCTTTGCGACATTGCGTGAATCAGCACTCCTCAACACTTCCATGAGCCTGTTCCTCAACTCTCCGCTCTCTCCTCTACCACAAGGCATCCTCGTACTGTCCGTAGTCGTCTAGTACAGCAATCGCACATGTGAGCTCTTCTGTGAATGATTGCATTTCCAGTCATCAAACAAACAGGGAATTACCACCACCCTCTCGACTGCTCCTTTCTCTTCTCCAGAGCCGCTCTATATAGCGCGTGAAGCGCCTTCTTCTTCTCCACCACCTCATTTCGCCACATGTCAAACAGCGAAGACACCATCAACTTGCCTACGCCTCATTCCTTCACCCTACCCTCACTCTCCATCTCCTCCTTCGTCACTTCCTTGCCTTCCGTCATTTCTCGCAGCAGCATCTGCTCATGCAGCAAGAAGGCACTCGTCATATTCTCAATCTATTTCTCATCTCTTCGTCTCTCACTCACTTCGATCAGTCCCTGCAGCCATTCCTCAATCGAATACTCCTCCGTCAAAAATCCCCCATAATTCTGGATCACCTGTTCCAGCAGCCGCGCCTCCGCCTCCAGCTGTCGCAAATAGTAGTGACGAATGAACTGCTGCCTGTTCTTCTCCAGCACGCGCTGCGCTGAATTGACAGCCGTGGCAACACGCTCTCTTGTGACCTTTTCTTCCACCTCGGGATACGCCGTGGCGACCACCCACTGCGGAGAGAGGAAGAGAGAAGGGAGAAGCTGGCTCCAGCCGTCCACGCAGAACACGGGGCGAAGCAGGCGCAGACGGAGCAGGTCGTGGTGGAGGAGTGAGTTGATCACTGTATAGGAGTTGCTGGGTTTGACGAGGTTGAACGCTTCCATGTATTGAATGAAGGAGAAGGAGGATTCCTCTGTCATCTCCGTGTTGGCGATCGATTCTTCCGATACGAACGTCGTGCGCACGTTTTCGATAAGGTATTGCTTCACCGCGGGGATGTGCAGAATCTGCTGGAGAATGGTGCTCTTTCCCGCGGTGATCGCCTCGCGCACGGCCACAGCGCCGATGGTGGTGTTGGAGAACACGGGCGGCAAGAAGAAATGGGTTTGGAGTGATGTAATGGCTTGTTGCAAATACTCTCCCGAGGGCGTGTCTGCCAGCATGGCAGCTACGCCTTCTTTGCCCACGAGAAGAGAGTCCTTGTTCACGCCGGAGATGGTCTGGAAGAGAAGAGTCACGTCGGAAGTGGGCTCTGATGGGAAGAGAGAAGAGAAGGCGAACGTGTGGCGAGAGTGCCGAAGTAGTGATGGAGTTGTGTGGCGGCTTGTTCCTTCTTCTCCTGGATGAGGTGGAGACACGTGTCGAGAGAGTGGTTGCCTTCTCTTGTAGTCACTCACGCCCACCACACTCACTCCAGTAGCGTCATCGCATCGTTCCAGTAGCCTTGTGTCAGGTTCAAACACACCTTCTCCACGCACTCCACCGTTTTCTCCTCCTTCTCCTTCTTCTCCTTCTCTTCCGCACCATTCACACTCTCCGCCGCCTCGTCTCGTTCTTCAGTCGAGAGAGGAGCCAGACCCAGCACGGGGACGCTCTATCCATCACACGAGCACATGACACGCACGTAAAGTGGAAGAGTGTGCGCGTCTACCTCCTCGTAGGCGGACAGCGGGCCGTGGCTGGTGGTGATGACGAACATTACGGAGGGGTGCTGATCTTTGAGTTTGGACAGAAGCTGAATGTCGGCTTCGGAGACGGTAGTGAGAGAGGGCACTCTCCAAATCACTGTGCAAGAGCGGGAGGGAGATGGCTGATCGGCGGGTTGCTCTTTGGCAGGGTATTGGGAGAGAACCGAATCGAACCAGGCGGCCAATTCCTCTTCCGGAAGGGAGTGAATGAAGTGCGGGACACAATCCACCTTCTTGATGTGGTTGGCAATTCTGGAGAGCATCTTGTAGAAGGGAGAAGTCAGGGGAAGAGTGGAAAGATAGTTGGAGATGGAAGAAGACAACGATGCCTAGGAAGTGAAAGCAGTGTGATAATCCAACTCCAGATCGACTGTCAAGCACGATTGTGGGCAGATCCTCTTTGGAAGAGGCTTCATTTACGCAATCCACACTTCCACACCCGTTATCGCCGAACACGATGCAGACATTGTGTGCATAAACGTGGTACAACTCAGTGACATATTTCGATTGCGGATGGTGAAGCGCATCTACGAATGAGACAAAGACAAGAGCATTACTAAGCCGCTTCACTCCTTCCAATGTGAATGCATTCGTCTTCTTCGAATTCAAGTGCTGATTTGTGAAATAGGGAGATGCCACTATTCCTCACAACAAGTGCGAAATCACACCCGCAACCCCACCAACTGCAGCAACAAGAGCCGCAGAGGATAGGGCGACAACCTTCCTGTACCGAGACATGATCCAAATGAAGCACAGCGAGTCACACTCCAAACAAACACTTCAAAACGAGAATAAAAGAGCTTAGGGGATGTTGACAAAGAGACGGATGGTGTGGTCCGCGCCGGCAGTCACGATCCAAGGCTACGCGTCAATTCCCTCCATCAACCGCACCTGTGTGGGGTGGAAGTCGGTGTCCAGCACGCCGAGATCGTCCGTCACCGTGTGTCCGCGCAGCACCTTCAGCGGCACGATCAGCGCGTTGTGGATGAAATCATTGTACACCGTGTCGTGGAACACGTGCACCGTACCATCGTCCGAGCAGGTGCTCATCAGAGGGTAGTGCGCGTGGAACTGCGCGTTGCGGATTGCCTTCTTGTGATAACGCAGCGTCTTGAACGGCGTGGAGGCGAGGTCCAGATCGAACCACGACAGACGCGCGTCGTACGAGCCGACGATGAGGTTGTCTCCGCAGGGGTGAATCTACGTCAGAGCCACACGCTAGTCGTACGGCCATGGTGGAGACCCACTTGCAGCCCGTCTTGAGCTTGTTCACGAGCGTCTGCTTCACCAGGTTGTAGATCTTGACCTCCGTCTGCGTGGCGACGAACAGGTAGGGGTGCGCCGCGGGCGAGAACTGCACGCGCTGCACCAGACCCTTCAGCTTGGCGATCGGGATCTGCGAGTGCTTCTTCGACAGCTGGTGGATGTACACAAGCGACGACGACGCGTCGCTCGCGTTCACCGCCACGTAGTCGCCCCTACGGCTCACGCCCGCCCGCCGCGCGCACTTGTGGTGCCAGTTCACGTCCTTCACGGGGCTCGTGTACACGATCGTCACCACATTCTGCGTCGACACGAACAGCTCGCCGCCGTCGTTCACGTGCCACGTCATTCCGCGCGCCTCCTCGTGCGAGTCGTCCTACGGCTCACGCCCTCAAGTCACACGCACGTGACGGCTGCTGTGCAGGAGCTCCTGGCAGCGCGCGTGCTTCTCCTCGTCCCCCGACAGCTCCGTGTCCAAAAAGTACACGCGCGAGCCGCACGCCACCGCCAGCACGTCGGAATAGTCCTGCGCGGGGTTCCAGCGAATCTCCTGAATGACGTCGGGGAACGCCACATCCAGCATGACGCGTCCAGTGATCAGCTCCGACACGATAACTATCCATGACTCCTACCACCCACACTCACGGTGCTGATCGTCGCCGCCGGACGCCACGTAGAAGCCAGTGGCGTCGATGCGCACGGCACGGACGCGGTCCTGGTGGGCGTCGATCTCCATCACCTGCGTGGTGGGGAACGGGCGCAGCTCGCTGACGTTGGGCAGCTGCGGCAGGAGCACGCGACGGTCGATGTTCATGGTGCGCTTCAGCGTGCGGGGACAGAGATAGAGATCGAGACAGCGCTCGTAGCGCTCGCGCACGAAGTTGGAGTGCGGTGAAGGAGCAGCAGAGCGTGGGGCAGGATATGTACAGCGGGACGCGACGCAGACACGAGAACTTCTGTGGAAGGTAGTTCTTCTCGCTACGCCTCAGCCCCCGCCGACACGCCCACCGGTCCTCCTTGGCGGCCTCCTCCCACTCGCGCTTCTCCTGCTCGCTGGGCAGGTACTCCTCCGGCGGGTTGTACGACTCGCTGTGGTCTAGTCCTCACCGCCCTCGCTCTTACGCACCCGGCAGCGGCAGCTTCGGCGCCATCAGGCTCGGCGGCGCGTTCTTGCGCTCCTGGCCCTCGCTCGCCCACATGTCGTACATCGCGCGCTCCTTCTTCTCGCCTACGCGTCAGCCGCCGCCCGCTTGCCCACGCGGCTTGTAGCGGCCCTCACGGATGCCTTTCAGAATCTTGTTGATCGTGCGGCGCTCGCCCTTCGACGGCGTGAAGTGCGACTTGGGCGGCTCGCTGCCCACCCAGGGGAGCACGCTCGCCTCGCCGGAGAAGTAGGGGATGTACTCCGTCTCGTCGTTGTAGCCCGGCTCCGCGTAACGGTGGTTCTGGATGTTCTTGATGATCTCGATCTGGCGCGGCGTCAGGTGGATTTCCTTGCCCTCCTTCTCGTCGTAGATCGTCCAGCTATGGAGTGAGTTGCAAACCCGGCGCTCACCGCTCATTCTTGTCGTGCGTTTTGATGTACTTGTCGATGTGGTCCTGCTTCTTCGGACGCATGATCTTCTCTCCGTTCAGGTCGTAGCCGATGTGGTCGTACTTGTCGTACCATTTCAGGGGGATGTTGCCAATCGTATTGCCCGCCTCCTACGTGTAACGCCTCGATTAGACGTTTACTTCATCATCGGACGAGAAATCGTCCATATGGATGCGACGCAGCTCGTCTTCGGTCAATTTGGCCTGTCCCTCGGAATCGGCCGAAGAATCGGCCTCTTCCTCCTCCTCGTCTCCCAGACCGTCGTCGTAGAAAGCCTCCTCCACGTCATCTCCCTGACTTCCCTCCGCGTCCTCCGTTTCCTCCTCATTCTCCTCCCCCTCGGTGGTGGGCTCCTCCGCGTTGCTGGTGGACGTCAGCTGCTCCTCCTCCTCCACGTCCAGTCCAGCCTCACTGTCAATAAGCTCACTGCTTTCGGAATCAGACATTCTTGTGAATTCGATAAATCGGGGGCGATCGAATGGTGTTTCTGCAAACCACAACGAGGACAGGGCGTTTCATCGATAGAAAGGAGCGGCGTTTTGAAGGTAAATGGCGTGCAGAAGGCGTGTTGGTGTGGAAAAAACAACGGTTAGTGAAAAATTAGAGTTACAGCGTAATATCTCCCTTCATGTGCTTATCCTCCACTCCCATCATATCGTGCCCGTCTATCTTCTCGCGCTTCATGGACATGGGCAGCATGTCCTTCCTTCCCAAAATGTAGTCATTGTCACTGTCGTCCTCATCCGACCCGCTCATCATGTCCTCCTGATGCATCGACGCGTAGTCCTTCGGAAACAGGTCGTTCTCGCGAATCACCTTGTTCATCGCCGATTCGTTCTCCTCCTCCGTGAGGCATAGCCTTTTGCGCATGGCCTCCTTCGACGCCTTGTTGCGCAGCAACTCGTTCGCAGAGCGCCTGATGAAGTTGAGCGTGTCCTCGCTCACCTGAGTGGCGGACTTTTTATAAAAGAACATGCACGCGTTGTCGATCAGATGGTCGTAGCGCGGGGACTTGATGATGAACTCGTTGTTCTCGTTCAGCCAGTCCAGAATCTCCGTTCTCTCCTGCTCGCTGGCGACCCGCGCAATCGTCATGATCACCTTCTACCCGTGATTCCCGCAACACACCTTCCACTTTCACCGCCTGCGAGTTCATCAACTCAATGTTCACGGGGACCTCCAGCTCCTTCGCCAGGCTCTTCACCGCGCGGTCCAAGTAATCTCCGTGACTCGTCGGGAACAGCAGCCCGTTCTGATATCGTCGGTATCGCTCGTCGAATATATCAAAGTTTGCTACCTTTGATGTCCATCCTTCAATGCCCACATTGGTCATAATCTTGGTCGAGAATGTGCGACAATTCGACCATCATGCCTTCCAACGCATTCATTGTGAGAACGGCATACAATTTGGCACGAATGACATGATGGAAGATCGATTTCACCGGAACCTTCTTCCTAGGCAGCTTCCCGTTCATTCTCTAGGATTTGAAAGAAGAGCCAAAAGTTCGACCCATTTCCCTCATGACCAAAGACGACACGATTCCGTTTCCCGGGTCGAATGAAACGCCCTCTTTAGCGGGAGGATTCTTCCTTTCACAAATCGAATGGAATACTCGTCGCTGTCCCTTGATATTTTCCCCTGCAGCAGCAAGGACCATTTCAAGAAGAATGCCTCCTGCGCGTCGCGAAGGAACGTGAGCATCGCGTTTTCCTGCATGACTGTGTAGAAGCCGGTTCCGAGGATATTCTCTTCCACCATCCTTTACCAGGACGTGCACAGTGCGTTTTCTGCTCTTCTCTGAGGCGTAGTCTGCAACGATCCTGATGAGACCTATCTCCAGAGACAGTTCAGAAAGCAGTTCCTTTAGAGCCTCGCTGTGGCGCATGTACAATAGTTTCAGTTGTGCTGTTTCTTCCAACAAAGAGTCGCAGGAGGAGTTGATTTGGTATTTCTTGAAGTCAAAGTACAGGTGCAGCACGCCGCGCTCGAAGTCGTTGCGGAAGCGGGACTTGCGGCCGCGATCCCACTGGCGGTTCACGATCTACGTCTCACTACACTCCGTGACTCTTACGCGGAAGGCCACGTCCTCGTAGGGAGCGCCGGCGTGGAACCGAATCACGCACCAATTCGAGTCTGTCTTGTCGGCCTCCACGACGAAGGAGGGCTGCTTCGTCTTGTCCACGAGGTCTGGGTAGAAGATGTTGAAGCTGTAGCCCTGGATCACCTTCGGCGGCGGATTCTTCAAATCGTAGTGCGTCTGGTTGTACTGGTTCCAGTCATACCCGCTCTTCACCTTGTTGAAGAAGATCGGTTTCTGCGGCGTGTACCTCTGCTGCCACGCGAACACCTGATGCGGCAGCATCACGCTATCCTTCATCTCCTCCTCGCCCTCCAGCAACTCGCCACGCGTCGGCGCACGCCTACTCCTCACTCCATCGCCTCACCCCCACTCCACCTCATTATCGAACGACACCGGCGTCACGTGCTCGGTCGTCCCACCGCCACGCCGCTCGTTCATTAGCTTGCACGTCAGCGCCTCCAGCTCGCGGTGTCGCACCATGGCGCGCTCCGTCGCCAGCTGCTTCGCGTCGTCCTCCGCCTCCACCACCAGCGCTGCGTCCTGCGCCGGCAATGCGCTGCGTGCGATCGGCTCGGGACTGAACTCGCCCTCCACCGCGTCCTGCTCGCTGTACTGCCGCCACGGCCGCGCCTGCGCCAGCCGCTGCCGCTCCGCCTCCAGCTGTCGTTGCTTCTGCATATGACCCACACCCATCACACTCACCTCCGCATCACGACCCAGCTTGAAGCGCTGCTGCTCACGGCGTAGCACCTCCTTGAAGGAAGCCAGCCGCAGCAGCGCCAGCACCGCCGTCCAGTAGTCCACGTCCATGCCCTCGCCCGCCTCCAGCTGCGCCGTGATGTCCGCCTGCAGCGCGTCGATCTCCGCCTGCGACTTGCCGTCCACCAGCGCGCGCACGTCCTCCTGCTCCTCACTTCGCATCGCCTCGCCCACCACCACCGAAGCGTGCATCGCCTGCGCGTCCACGTCGCCGCCACTCAGATGCTCCATCACCACTGCCCGCACTGCCTACGCCTCACCCACACCTCCCACGCGCACCGCAAGGTAGGTCAGAAAAGCCTCCATTTCCGGCAGCTGCATCACCGCCTCCAGGTCCTTCAGCAGCGCGTTACTGGCGTCGTAGTCCAACTCGTTCACGATCTCCTCCACCGACGCGTCCTCGCTCGGCGTGCCAGCGCTCAGCACCGTCGTGTCGAAGGGGCTCACCGGCTTGTTGATCGCCTACGCCTTAGCGTGTGACCACGCGACCACATCCGTGAGGAGGATGTTCTTCAGAAGGCGATCGACCGGCTTCTCGCGACCGGCCTGGATGCGGATGCGCATGCCGATCAGCATCTGGGTCAGCCGAAATTCGCTCTCCTTCTGGAGGGACGCCGTCGCTCTGTGGATGAAGCCGATGCATCACAGCCACTCTTCCTCCTCTTTCTTCCGCTGCTCCTCCTCAAGACGCTGACGCCGACCCTCGTCCTCCCTCCGCCGCTCCGGTGATCGCCTCCACTCTTCCCGATTCTCTGTCTATGCGTTCACATGAAAGAGAAGAATAACGTGTTTGGATGCCTGTGTCCTCTCCTTCAATTGAGATGGGTTTGTGTCCTCCGTTCTTGACCGCTCGTGAAATGTTTTATTTTCACTCTCACGAACACGAGACGGTGACTCTCGACCCCTATCTTCACACAGGGACCAAACTCCCCACCTATAGGCGGACCGATCTCGCGACGTCCTCCTACGCTCTTCAGAAGGACTGTAGCGACGATATGACTATTCCTTATAGAAAAACAGGAGGGAGAACATGACTGGAATGACTCCCGTGGCTGTGATGTCTGTGGTGATAGGACCGCGACCGCGACCGCGACCGAGAGCGCGAATGATGGTAGTGTCCCATTTGAAGCCGATTCTGCCAGAAACAGTCTCTTCACTCGGCCAAATGGTGTGCACCTTCTATAATGACTCACGCACAGATCTTTCTTTCCCTGTTTTCCGTGCTCCGTGACCGACATGCCGTTGTCACCGTGGAGTTGAAGAACGACATCCAGCTCCGTGGAACATATCCTCCTTCAGTTGTAAAGACCAATGCGTCCTTCATGCATCACGATTGACTCGGTTGATCAGTATTTGAACATCAAGCTCGGAAACGTGGAGGTGGTGAATAAGGAGCAGTACCCGCAGCTGGTAAGGTGAATGCGCATACGTTTATGCATAGAGCCCGATTGGGGACTGTTTTATCCGAGGCTCCGTGATTCGGTATATTCATCTATCAAAACTGGATGTGGATGAGGATCTACTGCTGAACATATCCTTAGCCTGCTCCGTCGCCCCCTGGTTTCCTTCATCCATACGCGGCGAGAACCGAGGCGGAGGAGCTGTCCAAATAGTGTTACTTTGTTCCATGAAACAGTTTTAATCACCAAGGTAACTGAAGAAGTCCCGCTCTTCATCCGCGGATTGGAAGGGCTTGCACACGAACGGGACGTGAAGGACAGCAGAAAAACCCTCCGAGGAGAGCGGTCGTTCGAACTTGGAAAAGAAGGAGTTGATCGCCACCATGGGGACGCGGCGACGATCCTCCCCGTATCCGAGCGACCGGAAGGCGTTTAGGTGGATTGCTGTCGGCTTGTCCACATCCACCACCAGCGCGCGGATCGGCACGCCCGCCTCCTTCGCCAGGGCCACCCACTTGCTGCGCGTCTACGCCTCACGCGCCGCCCACAACGCCACGTTCACGGTCGGATTCGTGTTGTCCACCACAACCGACTTCTTCATCTTCAGCGCGCTCTGCGCCTTACGCTGGCACTTGCTGAGCGTCTTCAGCACGTCCTGACTCACTCGCTCGTAGTCCGCGAAGATGTCTTCGCACAGGCGACTCTTCCCCGAGGCGGGCGGTCCGATCAGAAGAACCACTTCCGGCAAGGAGTCTTTGGGACGGAGGAGGGCTCGCAGATCCGTCTTGGAAGCGTTTCGGAGCGAGGAGGGGTCGAAGGCGGGTGCGGTGAAGGGATAGGGCGAAGCGGGGAGGAGAGAGGAAGAGGAGAAGAAGTCGCTGGGAGTGTAGAAGGGAACGCCGCAGTTCTTCGCGAACAGGATGTCCGTGAGCTTCTTCGGTTTCTTTCCTAGCGGGGAGGAGGGTCCACAGCATGTACCGTAGGTGTCGCCGCAGAAGAAGGAGGCGGCCTCAATGGGAGAGGAAAACAGACTCTGCAGATAGCGGAACGAACCGATGGCCGGTTTGCGGTATATGTCATAGTACCCCGCAACCAGCACAATACAGTCGCAGCCAAGAAGAGCCACGATCTTCTCCATCTTCGCCTATTCAACACATTCCGATTCCTGAACTACCTTCATAGAGTCGATCTTCAATTTGCCCTTGTCGATATTCCCCTGATTCGTGATAATCACGATCGTGTAGCCATTCTTCACCAATTCATTCAGCTTTGTCGGAACGGAGGCGCTGCACAATTCCACTTTGTCAAAGTGTGATCGTGAAGAAGCATCGCGAAAACGAGAACCGCAGGATATCCGCATGAAACACGGTCAGCGTTCCGTCCAAGTCAAACATGGCTGCTTTCCCGCCCTGTATCGGCTCCGAAGGGACGTTGTACGTCAGCAGGCGCGATTCGCCGTGTTTCACCTCGTTCCACTGTCTATCGTGTGAATCTTGGTACGCTAATGGGAATACTTGGAAGGCATGTGCTTTGAAGGAAACACTTGCAAATCAAAACAACTGTTCCGGTGTATAGAAGGGAATGCCGCAGCGGGAGGCAAACAGGGCGTCACTGTCGTTCTTGTCCCGGATCCCTAGAGCGTCAGGGAGGGAGGAAGCGCAAACGCCCCGCCATGTCTCCGCAATAAAAGCAGTTCCTTCGACTCAGCATGGAATCGCAAAGCTCGTTCAGGTACGAAAACATGCCGGTGTGGGGTTTCCGATTCCCATCGTAGTACGGCGCCACAATAAACTACGCATTCGCATTTAGCATAAGGACTACAGTCACATCACACTGAAGTTGGCCAAAAGCCTTCTCGATCTTCCTCTATTCCTCATTACCGGAAGAGACACCCACCTTCATATCGGCCAGAGTACACAGTTTCAGCGCAACACCCGCCTGGTTGGTGAGGACGACGACCCGCCATCCATCCCGAACATACTGCTGCAAACGCTGCGGTACTGTGCCGTACAAAAGGGAAACGGAGTTGTAATCCCGTTTCGTTAGAGTCCCCAATGCCCATCCGTTCGTGGATATCCTTGGAATAGCGAATGAGTGTATTGTCGAGATCGAAAAGCGCCATCTTGATGGGTGCGGAGAACCGATCGGGACAATTGAAGGTGTAGAGAACGCCGTTCTGGTTCTTCACTTCGTTCCACCTTCCCTTCATGTTCGCGCAGGTCCGGCACACAAATGGATGCTATTCCAGTGAGACACTCCAAAAATGGGTCCGTTTTCAGCCGCGCGTTTTCTTCACAAAGAGATGCTAAAAGTGTACAGTGACAACATCGTCGATGTTGTTTTCGGAGAGGGACCCCTGGGATTCCGCGTTGGGGAGCTGGAGAGTGGAGTCACGATTGTGGCCGGATTTTCGGATAAGAACGACGAGGGCTGCAACCTCCTGCATGTACGTCTCCGATGCTGGTTTTGTTTCCTAGGCAGCCTCCATTCTTCCGCAGGGGTGGGTGATCGTCTCCATCAACAACGTGGATGTAACACAATACCAGAAAGAATTCATTAAGGAAATGTTGCGGTCCCCGAGAAGACCGATGACGGTGCGCTTCGCAAAACCCGCAGAACGGGGCGTTCCCTCCTTGCTGTCCGAGATGAATCCAATTCCCAGCAAACCGTGGGATGATTCGGACGTCGGTCTTCGTCTTCCCTGTCAGCGCGTAGTCTTATCTGCCCATTCGAAAATACGACTTGACGTCCTTCCCGAAGCACGGCATTTTCCACTCGCGCGCCGCTTTTTCGTTGAGGGATCGGGCGTTGACGCCGATTTGCGACGAGGGCGCGCTGTTTGACTGCGACATCCGCGAGTACGCGTTCAATGGGCTTCTTGACACGACGACGCGGTCTCTCGTGTGGAAGCTGTTGCTGAATGCCTATCCCAAGTCGCCGACGAAGTGGAAGGAGGTGGACGCGAAGAACCTGCGCATGTATGAGGCCTTTGTGGAGGAGTTCGTTCTCTCCAAAAACCGAGCCATCGGAAAGGGCGAGGATCGGCGCGTTCCCAGCCCGATCGACGCGTCTTGGAAGCACTCGCCGGACTTCAACCCGGCCGACGAGGATCCCATGACGAACGAAAGCAAGTGGTCGCGCGATTTCGGAGAATCGGAGATTCGCGAGATCATCTGGAAGGATGTGGAGAGAACGTACAGCGGCGTGCCCTTCTTCCGCAAGCACAACAAGGAGACGATGGCGCGTCTCCTGTTCGTGTATGGGATGCTGAACAACGGAATCCGCTACGTTCAAGGAATGAACGAGTTATTGGCGCCGCTTCTGTTCGTGTGCGCGGAAGAACATACGTCGGAATGCGTGTCGGCACAGGTGGAGGCGAACGTGTTCTTCGCCTTCAACACGCTGATGTCGGAAACGCGCGATCTCTTCATTCACGAGATGGATAGCTCCACTTCCGGCATGTCGTCGCGCACGAGAGGACTTACATGTAGACAGGGTCTCCTCCACGCGCTGGACGACTACCTCGCCTACCACACGCCCGAGGTGGCGGCGCGTTTTGTGTTTGATGCACACACTCGTCACGTGTAGGCGGAGCTGGGAATCACCACGCACTTCTTCGCGGTGCGGTGGCTCACCACGCTGTTCGCGCGCGAGTTCCCCTTCGAGACGATGCTGCGCGTGTGGGACGCGCTGCTGGCGGACCCGCAGCGCTTCATGCTGGCGCAGTGTCTGGCGACGGCGATGATCGACGCGAAGGAGGAGGAGCTGGCGGAGAAGGACTTCGTGGAGTGCGTGCAGTTGCTGCAGAACTACGAGGTGACGGAGGTGGACCGTCTGCTGCTGCAAACGAACCAGATCCGCATGAAGGAGCTGCGGCGGCGGCACGACGCGCTGCGGCTGAGCCAGCTGCCGGGAGGTGGGACATGAGTATGAATGTGAGGCGTAGAAATCGTGAATGGCGTGGGGAACCAGGTGCGGAAGGGGCTGTCCCTGCTGTCGCAGTTCACGCAGATGTCGGTGGAGACGGTGACGACGATCGGGAAGGAGATCGTGAGCTCGCTGAGCGGAGAGGAACAGCCTCCGTCGTGGTGTGTTTGTGGAAAACAGGAGAAAAAACAAAAAGGTCACTCCTTCTTCTTCGGGTTGTAGTTGTAGTACAGGGTCGTAACGAACTTCTCCTTATACCGCGTGGTGGAGGCGGTGATCACCATTCCATTCTCCAATGACCTGCAGAACAGGTGGTTTACGGAAACATGGTTTGGTGTTTCCAAGTGTGTGGGGATTCCATTCACGGATGGCTAGGGGTCACTCTCCCGCGCCGCGGCTACCCGGTTCAGGATGATCTGACGGAGGTACGGCGGCAGGACCGGAGGCTCTCCCGTGAAGGCATCGTAGGATGGCGGCTCCTTCATTTGCTTGTACTTCATCTCGATTTCCTGCTTCTTCCGCTTCTTCTCCTCTTTCTCCTCCATGTCGTACGTCACGAAGTTCTCCAGACTGATCACGTTGTTCTTGTAGCCGTTCTGCTCGTCCACCGGCTGCGTGCTGTCCGTCTTCCACTCTCCATCCACGAAAAACTTGTAGTGGTGTGTGCCGTGGCGGGGAATCATTTGAATGGTGTACAAATCGTTCCCACTGCGATGGAGTTTGATCTGCGCGTTACATGAAGTAAGAACGCCGCACTTTATCCTCCCAGTTGTTTATGAACGAAGCAGCTATGGACACATCCTTTCCCTGGCCCTTGTATTTCAACACGACGGGAATCTTGTCCGCGTTATCCCCTATCAGTCACGCGCGAGAACGCTCCCCCTTACCGATTTGAGTCGGAACATAGTACTGTCTACGCAATGAACGGAGCGACACATTCCAAACGATTTGGGAGACATATGGGGCGTGAGAACGAGGGCATCATTCCCACTCTTCTCGGCACTGCTCGTGTTTTGTCCCATGGTCTCTATTTACTCGGCTGATGCGTCCGCTATAAAATCGACGACCAAATAGTAGGCACAGAGTGAAAATGAACCAATGCTTCTTCCTTACGGTCTTCCGCGGTTATTCCCTGGATTACTGGGGGGCGGAGTACGAACAAACAGTCATATACCTGCCACACTGGGTGACATCAAACAAAGCGAAGCAAACCCTGCAGGACATTTTCCACCTGCAACACGAATGATCTTTCATAATACAACGAAAACGACAGGGACTTGTGGCGGGAGCCCTTTCTCACTCCTCCACGATTATTAACAGGGTTTGGTTCCCATTTCTCTCCCTTTACTGTTTCTCCCGCATCTTCCGTTCCAAATCATGCAAGGAGGACGTCTTTCCCATCACAAACAAGGGGTCGTCCATCTTCAGTCTCGAACCGTCATCTTCCACTCCCGATGCATCACTCCTCTCCGGCAGCGAGTCCGACATCCCAAGCAGCGAGCCCGACATCCCAAGTAACTCGCCCTTGCCCTTCTCCTGCGACGCCTCGTTATGGAAGCTGGAGCAGATGCTGGTGTGAACACTAGAGTGAACACTGGAGTGAACACTGGAACAGACGCTGGAGCCACGAGAAGAGAAGGAAAACACGCTGTCCGTGATGAGAGGCGACAGCGACTCCATCGAAAACGGCGAAGCGGCTTCCAGCGGAGGGGAGATGAGAGACGTGCGTGGCGGCAGTGGCGGCGCGTCGTCCACGCGGATGGAGAGGCGACGCGTCGGTCGTGGCGTGTGGGTTACTACTGCCTCGCTCAGCTCGTCGCTTGCCGTTACGAACGGACGCGCCATAGGTGAGGCCAGCGAGCGCACGAGTTTCCGCACGGACGCACGAGGAGGAGATTGCAGAGACACTGGCGTGCTCCCGATTCTTCTTCCCATTGCCGTCTCCACCGTCACCTCCTCCAACGCCTTCTCTTCCTTCAACGCCTTCAACGCCTTCGCCAGCTCGGCGGCCAGATCCACGTGGCGGTGCAGGGCCAGGAAGGGGTGTTGGCGCAGCTGTGCGAGCGACGGTCGCATGTGCGGGTCCTTCTGCATGCTACGCCTCAGAGACGACAACCACGCCCACCACTGCTGCACGAAGCTGTCGAACTGCGGCGAGAAGCCGGCGGGCAGATGGGGCACGGCGGCGCGCTCCATGGCGAAGAGGAGCTCCCAGTAGCCGCTGCTGCGCCCGCCGAAGGGGAAGGAGCCGGTGGCGGCGAAGAAAAGCGTGAGCCCGAGGGACCACACATCACTGGTTTCGGTGCAGGGCTCGCCGGCGAGGCGTTCGGGGTGCGGTGAAGGAGGTGGGAGTAGGCGGGCGTGAGGATATGCTCATGAAGGAGGTGGTGCCTTCGGAGGAGGCTTGCGCGACGCCGGTGGGGTCAAGGTAACAGCTGACGCCGAAGTCCGTTAATTTGACCTGACCGCGAGTGTTGAGGAGGATGTTGGGAGGCTTGATGTCGCAGTGGAGGAGGCGGAGATGCTGCGCGAGGAACTGCATTCCGCATAGAACCTGATGATAAGCGCCATGGCGATGATGCACCGAATCGGCCACTTTGGCGAGGATCGGCTCGGGAACCCTTCCACCGAGGTGCTTCTGCAGGGAGTCGAGCGATTGCAGATCCATGTACTCCATCAACAACATGAGCTTCGAATCGCCCTATCGCTCATTCTGCGCAGGTAGAAATACAAAAGTGGAGGCGCCATAGAAGTCAAGAATGGAGGGACAATTGGCAAAGCGCAGTGTGTTCAGCTCGCGACAGATGTGCTCCCTGGAGACGGCTTCGGAAAGCAGGTTCACCACCTTCATTGCCATCTTCTCTCCCGAAGGCGTGTGGACCACTTCGTTCACATAACCGCTCACTCCTCGACCCAATCGCTTGACAGTCCTCAAATCCTAAGCTGAATCACCCCAACCATTTTGTACACTGTAGTGGATCTGAAAAGGAGTATCGGAATCCGAAGACGAACACTCACAGACATCCTCTGTTCCAGTCACATAGTCGGACTGAAAGAGTAGCCCCCTATACGAGTAGCACGTCCTCTCCAGTGTAGGGGAATGGTAATTCAACCTATTTCCATCATCTCCCAAACACGTGCCGCACCACTGTTCCATCGCTTGCCTCATTTCCTGCTCGCCCTCCTCGAACATGATACTCACTAAGTCACTACCAGATAAGGCAACACCCGAAACAGCAACCTCGTGAAGGATAGGGAGTCACTCCCCAGGGATGGCTCTGAATACTCTTCCATCGCCAGTTGCTGCTAAAGGGATTGGAAACGGGGGAGGCGCACAGGAACTCTTGGAATACACGGACGATCTTCCCAAATTGGCAATAAAACGTCTTTGTACCTCACACAAGAGGGATGAGCACAAGCGATGTGACGGATAATCCTGATTGTGATTGTGAGTTGAAACCTCCTTGCAGCTGTTTTCACACATTTCAGCGACAATACTGCTAGCTATGAACAATAACACAACCAATTCACCCATTCACATTGTGGGATAATCGGGTGGAGACGAGTCGATTCGATTCACAGGATGAGTCTCAACCACCACTACTTGATGCTGAAGAAGTGGCATCCGGCAAATCGTGCCAATCTCACCATCAAGTACAAGAAGGAACAGGAAGTATATCTTCTGCTGTGCGCAGTATAAACTACAGGATAAAGACCGCAAACGGAGAGAAGAAGCAGCCCGGAACGAACTTGAAAAGAGAAGGGAGCAGTTTCTTTTCAACAGCGTAACGGCTCAAATCCAAAGGAATAACACGCAGATGGTGGAGATGAGAGACGGCAAGAAGGCATTTGACGAACGCGACATGAAGCTCGCTTTCATGTACGCCGTTCCCGACAACATCCAGGAGGAGGAGAAGCGGATGAAGGAACAGAAGGAGGACGCCGAAGTGGAACGCTTCAAGGCGCTCTACCTGAATCCTCGCGCTGTTGAAGAGATTCCACAAGATGTTATTGAAGACACACAGAAGGAAACACAGAAAGAGGAGGAAGAGGAAGCACCGCCGCCACGCGTATGGATGGCGCTGTGGGTTTACCGTAGGTGCCCATGGCCGTGTACGAGAAGGAGATCAAGGACGAGGATGGGAAGCTGAACTACGACCGAGTGGAGGACATTGTTCGGCGCTACCAGTCCGACGTCATGTCGCGAACAAAGACGGTGGACCCCACTGCGGAGGAGAAGCAGATCCGCCAGTTCACCAGCAGAGCGATACAGATCAGCAAGGGCATGTACCTGAAGGTGGATTTCGCTGGGGATTGTGATCGTAGACGGATACGCCCGTCGGAGGGAACATCGACCCCGCGCTCAACACGTTCGTGGAGACGAGCAGCGAGGATGATTCGGACAAGGAGGTGATTTCTTATCTAAACGAGCTCTCGGAGAAGGAGCGGACACTGCTGCTGCAGAAGCTGCAGGAACAGGAGTGGGCGTCCCTCTTCTCCCTGACGCGTAGAGGCGAGCCGCGACGGAGGCATAAACACAAGCACACATCCCATCATAGGCGGCGTTCTCATTCTCCTCTTTGTTGAACAAACAACGCAGCTGTTATTGTAATGATAAGGCCTCAGAATTTAGTTGCTGCGACGACCCATGGCTCTCTTCTTGTTCACGTAACCCTTCTTGGCACGGCGGAGAG
>OIWT01002754.1_pt1 | contig 17465 bp, 10 predicted proteins | sample 1587701 | NCBI WGS metagenome assembly OIWT01 (sample SAMEA3888904, study PRJEB22519) | human gut metagenome | biome: human gut; feature: human-associated habitat; material: faeces | place: Denmark | collected 2009
GTCATAGAGGAAGAGATCGACGTGCGGCAGCAGCCGCTCGAACGTCGCCCACGGCGCCGCGCCGCACGTGTCGAGCGCGACGGAGACGCCCTGCGCCCGCGCCGCCGCCGCCAGGTCGGCGGCGAAGTCCGGCTGCATCGTCGGCTCGCCGCCCGTGAGCGTGAGGCCGCCGTCCGCGCCGTTGAACGGCCGGTCGGCGAGGACGTCGGCCATCACGTCGGCGACGGACATCTCGCGTCCGCAGACCTCGCCCGTCGTCACGGCCCGCTGCGGCGCGGCCGCCTGGGACTCGGGGTTGTGGCACCAGGCGCAGCGCAGCGGACAGCCCTTCAGGAAGACGCTCGTGCGGAGGCCGGGGCCGTCCTTCACGCTGCCGCGCTTGATGTCGAAGACGATGCCCATGCCCGTCTCAGCGTCCTCGGACGCCCCTTGCGACGAAGACGGACGCCCCGAGCGCAAGGACGGTCGCGACCGCCGCCTTCGCGTACCAGCCGTAGATCCACGCGCCCACCATGTACATGAGGTCGAAGAGCGCGAACGACGCGACGGCCGTCAGGACGAGCCCCTTGCCGACGTCGCGCCCGTCCGCGCGCACCGCCGCCTTGAACCGCGCCGCCGTCGCCGCGTCCGTCGGCGGCGTCAGGAACGTGACGGCGAGCCAGCTCGCGGACGTGACGGCGATCGTGATCAGCATCTTCTGCCACGACACGAGTTCCGGGAAGCCGAGCTGCAGGACGAACGCGACGGCGAACGAGACGAACATGCCCGTCAGCTCCGTCCAGGCGTTGATGCGCATCCAGAACCAGCGCAGGAGGAAGATCGCGCCCGAGCCCGCGCCGATGAGGAGCATGAGGTCGAAGGCGGCCTTTGCGCTCTTCAGGTGCGGCGCGAGCGCACAGCCCAAGAGGAGCAGCGCGAGCATCGCGGCGCGCCCGACCCAGATGAGCTCGCGGTCGCCCGCCGACGGCCGCACGAAACGCTTCCAGAAGTCGTTCACCACGTAGGCGCTGCCGAGGTTGAGGTGCGCCGCGACTGTCGAGAAGAGCGCGCCCATCATCGACGCGGCGACGAGGCCGAGCCAGCCGTTCGGCACCTTCGTCAGCATCGCCGGATACGCCATGTCGCCGTGGATGAGCGACGGATCGACCTTCGGGAATGCCGTCTGGATCGACGCGAGGTCCGGGTAGACGAGCACCGAGCAGAGACCGACGATGTACCACGGCCACGGACGGATCACCCAGTTGAGGACGTTGAAGAAGAGCGTGCCGCCGAGGGCGTGCGTCGCCGACCTCGCCGTCAGCATGCGCTGGACGATGTAGCCGCCACCGCCCGGCTCGCTGCCCGCCTTCCACACGTTCCACCACTGCACGGCGAGCGGCAGGACGAACATGACGAGCAGCGTGTCCCACGACGAGAAGTCCGGCAGGATCGACAGCCGCCACGCCGTCTCGGGGTTCGAGACGATGCCCGCCATCCCGCCGACTTCTGGCAGCCTGAGGCCGTAGACCATCGCCGCGACCGCGCCTGCCATGATGACGAGGAAGAGGAAGAAGTCCGTCCAGATAACGCCGCGAATGCCGCCGAAGAACGTGTAGACGACCGAGGCGACGACCGTGACCCGGTAGATGGTCGACGGCTCGATGCCGAAGAGGACGACGCCGATCTTGACCGCCGCGAGGATGACGTTGCCGAGCACGAGCACGTTGAAGACGACGCCGAGGTAGAGCGTGCGGAACGCGCGCAGGAACGCGGCGGGCTTCCCCGAATAGCGCAGCTCGTAGAACTCGATGTCCGTCGTCACGCCCGACCTGACCCAGAGCTTCGCGTAGACGAAGACCGTGAGGAGCCCCGTCAGGATGAACGCCCACATGATCCAGTTGCCGCCCATGCCGTCGCGGCGGATGACCTCGGTGAAGAAGTTCGCGCTGTCCGTCGCCGTCGTCGCGGCGACCATCGAGAAGCCGATGAGCCACCACGGCATGGACTTCCCGGAGGTGAAGAAGTCGTTCGCCGTCCTCTTCGCGCACCGTGCGGCGACGGTCGGGATGAGCGCCAGAACCGCGAAGAACGCGGCGATGACCGTCCAGTCGAGTCCGTTCAGAAGCATGGTCAGATGGTCTCCTTGACGAGGCGTTTCACGACGAGTTCGCGGAACGCGGGCGAAAGCGAGTTGAAGTAGGCGGTGAAGCCCGTCACGCGCACGATCAGGTCGGGATACTTCGACGGGTCCCTGTGGGCGGCGCGGATCTTCTCGGCATCGACGACGTTGATGTTCACGAGCGTGCCGCCGAGCGCGAAGTGCCCGTCGAGGAGCGCCATGAGCTTGTCCACGGCGCCGGGGTCGTCCGCGAGGCCGATGTCGACCTCCAGCTGCCACGGCGCGGTGTTGCCCCAGCCGGGCTGCACCGAGGCGACGGCGCGCGCCATCGCGGTGAGCGCGCCGTCCTTGCGGAAGCCGGGGAGCGGATTCGCCCCGTGGGAGATCGGCTCGCCCGCCTTGCGCCCGTTCGGCGTCGCGCCGACGGCCTTGCCGAAGCGGATCGTGTCCGCCCACGTGAACCAGCCGGGGATCAGCTTGAAGCCGTGCGGCGTCGTGTGCCCGGCGATTTCCTCGTTCAGGATCTCCGTCAGGCGCACCGCCCAGCGGTCGGCCGCCGTGCCGCCATGTCCGTAGCGTCCGGAGGCGTCGAGCAGCTGGCGGATGCGTTCGCCGTCCTCGCCCGCGAAGTTCGCCGCGACGGCGGCCTTGACTTCGGCGAACGTCAGGGCCTTCTCCTGCGCGACGCGCTCCTCCAGCGCGCCGAAGCTGTCGGCGACGACGGCGAGCCCCGCGCCGTCGATGGCCATGTTGTAGTAGGCCGCGCCGCCGTGGCTCACGTCCTTGCCCTTCTCGATCGGGCCGTGCGAGAGGAGGTTGAGCAGCAGCTCCGGCTCGTTCAGGTACTGGTGGTCGAGGTGGAAGTCGATGCCCTGCGCCGTGACCTGGACGGCGGCCCGGAAGTGCCGGCGGTAGTTCGCCTCCAGCTCCGCAAGCGAATCCGACTCGGCGAACGCGACCTCGAAGACCTTGGCGACGTTGATCTTGACGACGTCGTTCAGCGTGTACTCAAGCCCCGGCAGCGACATCCAGTTGCAGCCGACGGCGATGCGGCTGCGGGCGAGTTCGGCGGAGTAGCCGTTCTTCATGAAGCCCGCGACGAGGGCCTTGTCGCCCGAGAAGCGCGGGTAGCCGAGGCGGTTCTGGAGCAGGATCTCGACGCCGCGCCGGTAGAGGCGGCGGTCCATGCCGTCCCACACGCGGATCGTCAGGTTGCAGCTCGCCTTCAGCTTCGCGGCGGCTTCGAGGATGATGAAGCTCATGCGGCTCGTCTGGTCGGAGCCGTCCGCCGCCGGCCCGCCGAGCTGGTAGTAGTGGGGGTCGTTGAGCAGCAGGCAGAAGCAGAGGAACTCGGCCTCTTCGTCGGTGAGGAGGCCGGCGGCCGTGTCGCGCGCGTAGTAGGGGCGCAGCAGCTCGTCGAGCTGCCCGCCCGCGCCGTCGCGGTTGTAGGTGCGCGAGGCCATGTTGAAGACGGCGATCCACTGCACGGCCTCGCGGAACGTCGCGGGCGGCGCGTCGACGATCGCGAAGCAGGTGCGCGCCATCGCGACGAGGTTCGCGCGGCGCTCGGCGTCCGCCTCGGCCATCGACCGGTCGGCGGCCGCCTCGCCGAGGCGCCGGATCCACGCCTGCACGCCGAGGACCGCCGTCTCCTCCGCCTCCAGCAGCTCGGCGGCGACGGGATCGGCGGCGAACGAACGCCGCGCCGCGCGCACCTTCGCGAGGAGCCCGCCCCAGCCCAGCTCCAGGCCAATCCTGTAGTCCGGCGCGAAGTGCGCGTCCTTGCCGATGCCGGACGTGATGTCGTACTTCTTCTGGAGCGGTTCGAGGTCGGAGTAGTCGAACGCGAAGTTGGAGCGCGAGAGCCGGTAGCCGAGGCGCATGCGCGAGAGCATGAACATCCAGCGGCCGGCGAGCGCGTCGTCGGGGTCGATGTAGAGCGGATGGCGCTCCATGAGCCAGCGGAAGTTCGCCGCCCACGCGCGCGGGCCGGAGAACTGCCCGGCCGCGTCGCGCACGGGCAGGTCGGCCGTGAACGTCTCGGGCGGCAGGACGAGGCCGTAGTCGTCCTCGTCGCGCGCGCCGAGCGCCGCCTGCTTCTCTTCCGTCTGGGCGGCCTTCCGCGCCCTCAGGCGCGCCATCCGCTCCGCGTAGCTCATTTTGCGAGCTCCTCCTGCATGAGGCGGATGAGGTTGAAGAGCATGCGCGGGTAGTGGAACGCGCCGGCCCAGCGGGTGCCCTTCATCGTGCAGGACGGCGTGCCGTCGCGGCGGAGGTACTTGATGATCTCGCCGTACTCCCTGTCGGGGAAGTGGTCGAAGAACCACGTCTCGATCTTCCGGAACCAGGCGAGGTACTTCTCGTCCTTCGTGAGCGTCCAGGCGAGGAACGTCGCGTAGATCGCCTCGTTCTGCGGCCACCAGAGCTTGAGCTCGTGCTCGTACTGGTCGGGCTCGTGGCCCTCGGCCTCGTCGACGTTGCGGAAGTAGATGATCCCGCCGCCGCCCTGCACGGTGTCCCAGCCCCAGTCGAGCGCCCAGTCGAGCACCTGCAGGCCGTTCCCGAGGAGCTTCTCGTCCTTCTGGTACTTCGCCTCCTCCATCGTGAACCAGCTCGTCTCGATGGAGTGGCCGGGGTTGATCGTGCGGCCCTCGGGCGTCTCGCACGGCGTGCCGTCGGCGTTCACGATCTCGCGCAGGGCCTTCTTGCCGTAGTCCATGAACGTCGCGTAGACCTCCTTGAAGCACGTCGCGATCGTCTTGTCGTAGAGCGCGGTGTCGCCGCCGAGCTCGCGCATCATGATCGACGTGCAGGAGATGATCATCGGGATGTTGTGCGCCCGCACCTTGCGCGCCGGGTAGTACTTCGGCGGCAGCAGCTCGGGGTTGTAGTAGTACATCATGATCGTCTTGTAGAGCCGCTCGGCCTTCGCCTTCCAGGCCGGGTCCTTCGTCGCCTTGTAAAGCTCGATGTAGGCCATCACCGTGTAGTGCTCGGTGACGACGTAGCGGCGCTTGCGCACGGGGCGGCCGTCCTCCGTCACCTCGTAGTAGGTGCGGCCGTCGCGCTCGTCGAAGCAGTGGTCCTCGATGAACGCGATGCCCCGGAGCGCGAGGTCGAGCCATTCCGTGCGCGGCTCGATCTCGTTGTAGGCGCGCGCGAACAGGAGGACGTCGCGCCCCTGCTGGCGGACGTTCTTGTCGGTGAAGAGCACCTTGCCGTCGCGGCCGAGGTAGTTGTAGAAGCCGCCGTGCTTCGCGTCCGGCGAGAACTTCTGCCACCACTCGACCGATTCGAGCAGGCATTTCCTGTACTTGTCGATATACTGCCGCAGTTCCTGCTTGTCCATCATCGTAACGGTCCTCCTTTCCTGAGACCGCCCGTATTGTACGGCAGGGCGCCGCATGGAAACGCCAATGAAACGCAAAAAATTTCCGCCAACAATGCGAAACCGCCTTGCCGTCTGCTATACTAGGCGGCGCGATGAAGACCATCCTCTTTTTCCACACGTCGCGGCGGCAGGCCTGGCAGAAGGAGCTCGCCGGCGCCTACCGTTTCGCGCGCGCCCGCAAGTGGCGTCTGCAGGTTGTCGAGCCGACGCCGCACCCGCCGTCCATCCCGACGCTCATCGACTTCTGGAAGCCCCTCGGCTGCCTCGTGGAATGTTCCGGGGAGACGGCGGACTACTTCGACCCCGCGGCGTTCGGGCGCCTCCCCGCCGTCTTCATCGGGCGCGACCCGCGCACGCTGCCGCGCACCGCCTCGTTCGTGAACCCCTCGAACAGGGGCCCCGGCCGCTGCGCCGCGCAGGAACTCCTGACGGCGGGGTTCACGTCCTTCGGCTTCGTCGCCTCCGGCGGCAACCACTTCTGGAGCCGCGACCGCGAGGCCGAGTTCCGCCGCACGCTCTGGACGAACGGCTATCCCTGCCGCGTCTTCGGGCGCGCCGAATCGTTCCGGACGCCCCGCGCGCGCGGCGAGGCCCTGCGCGAGTGGCTGCGCACGATCCCCAAGCCCTGCGGCGTCTTCGCCGAGAACGACTACGCCGCCGGGGAGGTGCTGGACCTCGCCGGCAAGCTGCGCCTCCGCGTGCCGAAGAGCCTCGCGGTCATCGGGGCGGACAACGACTCCTCGCTCTGCGAGAACACGACCCCGCCGCTCTCCAGCATCCTCCTCGACTTCGAGCAGGCCGGCTACCGCGCGGCGAAGATCCTCTCCTCCCTCATCGACACGCCCCGCGCGCCGCCCGTGCGCGAGACCTATTCGGTGCTGGGCCTGATCCGCCGCGCCTCCACGCCGGCCGGCATCGGCACGCCCCCGCGCGTCGGCAGGGCCCTCGCGTTCATCCGCGAGAAGGCCTGCGAGGGGATCACCGCCGCCGACGTCGCCGCCGTGATGCCGGGATCCCGCCGCCTGGCCGAAATGGACTTCAAGAAGGCGACCGGCCACGCCATCCAGCAGGAGATCCTGCACGTGCGCTTCGAGCGCGTCGAGCTGCTCCTCCGCAGCAAGGCCCAGCGGCTCGGCGCCATCGCCGCGCTCTGCGGCTGGCGGACGGAGAACGCCCTGCGCACCGCCTTCCTCAAGCGCTACGGCACGTCCATGCGCGTATGGCGGGAGCATCCAACGCCCCCCGTGGCCCACGACGCCTGACCGTGCAGGACGCCCCGCCACGCGCCTAGAGGCGGCGCACGGCGGCGCCGAGGGCGGCAAGCTCCTTCTCGACGGCCTCGTAGCCGCGGTCGACGGACTCCGCGTTCAGGATCGTCGTCGTCCCCTTCGCGCACAGGGCCGCGAGGATGAGCGCGATGCCCGCGCGGATGTCGGGCGACGTGACCGTGGAGCCGGCGAGCTGCGTCGGGCCCGTCACGACCACGCGGTGCGGGTCGCACTGGACAATCTTCGCGCCCATGCCGATGAGGTGGTCCACGAAGTAGAGGCGGCTCTCGAACATCTTCTCGAAGAAGAGGCACGTGCCGCGCGTCTGCGTGGCGAGGACGATGAGGATCGAGACGAGGTCGGAGGGGAACATCGGCCAGGGGCCGTCCGCCACGGACGGAATCGCGTCGCCGAGGTCGTACTGCATCCTCTTCCGCCGCCGCACCCCCATGCGCAGCGTGCGCGCCGCCGCATCGACCGTCCACTTCACCCCGAACCGCGCAAACGCCTTCTCCAGGACGGCGAACACCTCCGGGTCAATCTCCGTGAGCGTCAGCTCGCCCCCCGTGATCGCCGCCGCCGTGAGATAGCTCGCACCCTCGATGTAGTCGCACCCCACGCGCGCCTCCGTGCCGTGCAGCGTCTCCACGCCCTCCACCACGAGGCGGTTCGTGCCCGCGCCCGCAATCCGCGCGCCCATCGCGCAGAGCATCGCGCAGAGGTCCTGCACGTGCGGCTCGCACGCGGCGTTGTATATCTCGGTCACCCCCTTCGCAAGCACCGCCGCCATGAGGATGTTCTCCGTTGCGGTGACGCTCGCCTCGTCAAGGAGGATCCGCGCACCCGCAAGGCCGCGCGGCGCCCGCACCGAGAGGATGCGCCGCCCGGCCTTCACCTTGGCGCCGAGCGCCGCGAAGCCCGCAAAGTGCGTGTCGAGCCGGCGGTGGCCAATGCCGTCCCCGCCCGGCGGCGGCAGCGAGACGCCGCCCGCACGGGCGAGGAGCGGACCCGCGAAGAGGACGCTCGTGCGGATCTGCCGCGCCAGCGCGGGGTCGAGGCGCACCGTCTTGAGCCTTTTCGCCTCGATCGTCACCGTGCGCGCCGTCCTCTCGCACGTCACCTTCGCGCCGAACCGGCGCGCGCAGTCGAGCATCCGCTCGACATCGGAAATCGCCGGCATGTTCCGCAGCGTCACCGGCTCCGCCGTCAGCAGCGCCGCCGCGATCATCGGCAGCGCCGCGTTCTTGTTTCCCGGCACGCGGTGCGTCCCCGCGACCGTCTTCCGCCCCTCTATCTGGAACTTTCCCATTGCCCGTACATTATATCATTTCCCCCCTTGCGCGCCACCACGAAGTGTAGTATACTATCACCCGTTTTCAACCACATTGACCCGTGGTGTAATGGTAGCACTGCAGATTCTGATTCTGCCTGTTGGGGTTCGAGTCCCTGCGGGTCAACCATTCAAGGACCATCGCATGAGCGGTGGTTTTCTTTTTTACGCCGAAGGCGCGGCGGATGAGAGATGCTGCTCGCCGTCCACGAAGACGGCGCAGACGTCGAACGTCTCCGGGTCGAGGACCGCGAGGTCGGCCGTGTAGCCCTTCTCGACCTTGCCGAGGGACGAACCGAGGCCCAGTTCGATCGCCTGGTTCCAGCTCGTCACGCGGATGAGGTCCTTCAACGGCAGTCCCGTCACCTCCACGAGATTGCGGAGGCCCCGGTTCATCCAGAGCGTGGACCCGGCGAGGTTGCCCCCCTCGACGAGGCGCGCCTCGCCCCCCTTGAGGACGACCTTGAGCCCGCCCATCTCGAAGGCGTAGCCGTCCGGGCAGTGCGAGCAGCGGAGCGAGTCCGTGATCATCTGCACGTGCGCGAGGTCGCGCTTCCAGAAGACGAGGCGCAGCATGTCGTCGCAGAGGTGGATGCGGTCGCAGATCACCTCGGTGTTGAGGTCGTCCAGCAGGAACCCCGCGCCGACGATGCCGATTTCGCGGTGGTGGAGCTTCGTCATCTGGTTGCAGAAGTGCGTCAGGTGCCGCAGCCCCGCGTCGTACGCCGGCAGGAACTGCGCGAACGTCGCACCCGTATGCCCGCAGCTCGGCACGATGCCGTGGTCGCGGCACGCCGCCGCGAACGCCGTCCCGCCCGTCATCTCGGGCGCGAAGCTCACGAGCTTCACGGGGGTGATCGCGGCGATGCCCAGCACCTCCCGGATGCTCGGCCTGCGCACGAACGCGGGGTTCTGCGCGCCGCAGCACGCGGGATTGATGAACGGACCCTCCAAGTGGATGCCGAGCGCCTTCGCGAACCGCTCGTCCCGCCGGTAGGCCGCCACGGCCCGCGCCGCCGCCTTCAGCGTCCTGTTCGCGACCGTGAGCGTCGTCGGCAGGAAGCTCGTGCAGCCTTCCGCGAGCTTCGCGGCGGCGATGGCCGCGATGGCCTCCGGCGTCGCGTCGCACACGTCATGCCCGCACGCGCCGTGCGTGTGGACGTCGATGAAACCGGGGACGAGGTATTTGCCCCGCACGTCCACGACCGTGTCGACCCCCGTCTTCGGCACCGCGTCCGCCGTGACGGACCGGATCCGGCCCTTCTCGATGACGACGGACGCCCTTTTGAGGTCGATGCCCGGGCTAATGACGTGCGCGTTGCGAATCAGCGTCTTCATAGTCCCGTCATTATACCACAACCGGTTCGTTTCCGGGCGGCGAAGGAAACGGACGGTAGACGAGGAGCGGGCGGTCGCACGCGAGGCGGAACGACGTCCCCGTCGTGCGGTTGAGCGTGCCCCGCCACAGTTCGGCGAGCGAGACCCCGTCGAGCGGCCATTCAAGCCCCTCCGACGTCGCCCGCGCCGCAGGGTCGGGCGCGAAGACCGAAACGGCCTCGCCCGGCCGGCAGGCGTAGCGGCGGGCGCCGATCACGACCGTGAACGTCCCCGCGTCCGTGACCATCGCGACATCCGGCGCCGCGCGCGCGAACCCCGGCAGACGGAACACGTTGCCGAGAAAGTGGTCTTCCCGCAGCCCCCCCGCGCCGAGGATCACGATGCCCGCGCCGCCGAAGCGCGCCACCGCCGTCCGGAACGCCTTGTCGAGGTCGTTCGTCTCCTGCTCGGCGATCGAGACGAACCGTTCGCCGAGCGCCGCACGGTCCGCCGCCGAAAGCGAATCGCCGTCGCCCACCACGAGGTCGGGCAGGCGCCCCAGCGCGCGCGCCTTCCGATAGGCCCCGTCGCAGCAGACGAGCCGCGAAGCCGCGTCAAACGCCGCGCGCGCCGCCGGATGCGTGGGCGGCGCGCCGTCCGCGAGAATCGCCGTGGTCACCATCCGCCGTCTCCGCCTCTAGTCCAGCGCGAACGCCACGCCGAGGCGCGCCGCGCCCTGCTCCGGCATCGGCACAGTGAACGTGATCTGCGAACACCCCTTGTTCTCGCCGTCCCACGGATTCGGCCCCTGCGCGGGCACGATGCGCCAAGTCCCCTTCTGCGCGCCCGTCTGCGCGAGGCGCAGCGTCTGCCCCCGCGCGCGGAGCAGCAGGTCGCCCGAACCCTGCACCTCGGGCGTCGCGTGCGTGACCATCGCCCAGCGGATCGGCGCGCCGGCGCGCAGCCCCGCCACGGTGTCCGTCAGCTCGTAGCGCGTCCCGTCCGCCGCCATCACGCCCCGGCGCAGCACCTCGGTCGCGTTCGTGTAGAGCGACGTGAGGTCGAGCGTCACCGCGCTCGGCGGCGTCTCCTTCACTTCCCGCACCTGCGCGAACCCCGTCACGCGCTGCGGGCAGCCGTCGAGCATCAGGACGTTGTGGGACGACGTTCCGAGGCGGAAGACCCGCCAGCGGTCGGAGCCCTGCTTCATGTCCCAGAGGTTCATCCCCAATTGCTCGATCTTGTTGTAATTCTCGGCCCCGAGGTCCAGGGCCCAGCGCACGCCCCGGGCCTCGAGGATGAACGAACCGCCGTCCATGTGCCCGTGGTTCGCCGAGGGGGAACCGCCCTTCAGACCCACGAAAAACGCCGTCCGGTTGTCCCAGCTCGACCGCTGGACCGTGATCGGCACCGGGCCGCCCGCGTTCCAGACGAGCGGCAGGTCCGGCCGCAGGTCCGGCGGCGGCGTCCGCACGTAGAAGAGCCCGTACGCGAACATGCGGTTGCCGCCGTGCGCGGGGACGGAAACCCCCTTGCGCGTCTTCCGTTCCGTGCAGTACCGGCGGTAGGCGTCCGCCTCGAAGTAGGGGAGGAGTTCGGGACGGTTGAAGCGCTGCGCGAACCACCACGTCGCAGGGCATGTGCCGCGCCCGTCCCCGCCGTCGGCATAGTTGAAGGTCCGGCCGCTCGGCCCCGTCACGAGGTCCGGGTACGCCCCCGTCTCGCGGAATCCCGGCAGGGCGGCGAGGCCGAAATCGCTGCCGAGCGCCGCCTCCAGAAGCGCGAGCGCGGCGAAGTTGAACTCGACGCCGTAGTTCCAGTAGCCGGGCCCCTCGGGATAGTTGCCGTTCGGCGCGAGGGCCTTCATCGAACAGGGGAGATTGTCCACGCAGCGCTGGACGAAACGGGCGGCGTCGCCGGGATCCTCCTCGGCGAGCGCGAGCGCGGCGGCGAGCATGCCCGCGTGGCAGACCTGGCCCCAGTTGTTGTTCGCGCGGATCCACCACTGCGCCCGCCGTCCCGCCTCCAGGCCGTGGCGGCGGAGGCCGGCGGCGATCTCCCGGCGCGTCGCCGCGTCGAGGTCGGCGTAGAGCCAGTCATAGCCCGTGGCGACGGCGAGGGACATTTCGGCGACGTCGAGGAAGTGCGACGGGTTCCAGTCCGAGAACGCGCAGACGGCGCGCAGTTCCGCCACGGCGCGGTCCAGATGCGCGCGGCGTCCGCCCAGACGGTAGGCGAGCGCAAGCGTGTTGATGCGCAGCAGCGCGCGGCGGCTGACGGCGAGCAGACGGCGCCCCTCCTTGATGCGTTCGACGGGAGGCGTCCCCAGAAGGCCGTCCGCGCATTCCCGCACGTGCTCCGCGCCCATCTTCACGTAGGCGTCGGACGCGGCGCGCGCCCTGAGCGCCGCGAATCCCGCCGCGTCCGCGAAGAGGCGGGGATGCGGCCGCTGCGCGGCCTGCGCGGTGGCCGCCGCGATGGCGGGGCGCGCCGTCTCGGGCAGTCCGTTGGACGCCCCCTTCCCGCCGCCCCAGGCCACCAGGGGCAGAACGAGCATGACCCCAAGCAGCTTCTTCATAAAAGCACTCCCTTCGCGGCGGCCTCGTCGTCGTTCCACCAAGAACCCTTCGTGGCCGAGATGCGGGCGATGGGCTTCGTCGTGAGCTGGATGCCGCGCGCCGTCGCGCCGCGGATCTCGACGAGGGGCTTCTTCTCGCCCGCCCCCTTGTCCACGGGCTCCAGAGGCTGGAAGAGCATCTGGTGGATCTTCTGGTTCTTCGCGGGCTTGAACTTCACGTAGAGCTTTTCGGGGCAGCCCTCGTCGAAGAAGAGCACCTTGCTCTTCTCGGGCGCGAGGCGGTATTCCTTGTTGTTGATCATGCCGCCGAAGGTGAAGCGCTTGATGTACGCGAAGCCGTAGAGGGGTTCCTCGTAGACGCAGACGAACGCGCGGGCGCGGTCCTTCTCGGGGTTGAAGAGGAAGACTTCAAGCAGGTCCTTGTCGACGAAGATCTTGTCCGAAGGCGGCGTCATCTTGTAGCGCCCGTCCTTCCAGACGAAGACGAGCTTGTCGAGCGAGGAGCACTTGAAGAGCTCGTCGCCGCCCTTGAGGCCGGATCCCACGAAGTGGTTCTCCTTGTCGTAGCGGATCGTCAGCTCGCTCGCCGTGATCGCGCGCACGTCCACCTCCTTGAACGCGCCGGCGGCGATCTGCGTCATGCGGGGGTACTTCTTCCCGTACTGCCGGATCAGGCCCTTGAGGTACTTGACCACGAAGGCGCGCAGGTGGAGGAGGTTGTCCCTGACTTCGGCCTCCTCCTTCTCGATGGCGGCGATCTCCTCGCGGTTCTTGTCGATGTCGAACTGCGAGATGCGGCGGATGGGGATCTTCAGCAGGCGCTCGATGTCGTCGTCCGTGACCTCCGGGTGGCGCAGGTGCGGGAGGAACGGCGCGAAGCCCGTGCGGATGGTCGCCTTCACGCCCTCGTAGGTCTTCTCCTTCTCGATGCGCTTGTAGAGGCGCTCCTCGATGAAGATGCGGTCGAGCGTGCGGTCGTGGAAGAGTTTGTCGAGTTCGGCGAGGCGGATCTCCTGTTCGCGCTTCGTGAGGGACATGAGCCGGTCGACGTTCTTCTGGAGGATCTGCGTGACGCTCATCGCGCGCGGCCGTCCTGCGTCGAGGACGATCGGGCGCGAGGCGATGGACTTCTCGCACGTCGTGAACGCATAGAGCGCGCTCTTCACCTTCTCCTGCGTCGCGCCCGTCGCAAGCTCCAGTTCGATCTGGACGGTCTGCGAGGTCAGGTCGTGGATCTTGCGCACCGCGACCTTCTTCTTCTTGACCGCCTCCTCGATGGAGGCGGAGAGGGAGTCCGTCGTCTCGCCCCAGGGGAGCTGCGTGATGACGAGCTTGTTCTTGTCGCGCGCCTCGATGACGGCGCGCACCTTGACCTTTCCGAGGCCGTCCTGGTAGTCGGAGACGTCCATCACGCCGCCGAGCTGGAAGTCGGGGTAGAGCGTGAAGGGCTTCTTCTGGATGAGGTTGATCTCGGCCTCCAGCAGTTCCGTGAAGTTGTGCGGGAGGATCGCGGTGGAGAGGCCGACGGCGATGCCGTCCGCGCCGAGCATGAGGAGGAGGGGGATCTTCGCGGGCAGCAGGACGGGCTCCTTGTTGCGTCCGTCGTAGCTCGGCGTGTAGTCCGTCGTCTTGGGGTTGAACACCTCCTTGCGCGCAAGCTCCGAGAGGCGGCACTCGATGTAGCGCGACGCGGCGGCGGGCATGCCCGTGAAGAGGTCGCCGAAGTTGCCCTGTCCGTCGATGAGGTAGCCCTTGCCCTTCCCCCAGAGCTTGTTCGCGAGCACGACGAGCGCGTCGCCGATGGAGGCGTCGCCGTGGGGGTGGTACTGCATCGTGTGGCCGACGATGTTGGCGACCTTTGTGAAGCGGCCGTCGTCCTTCTCCCAGAGGGCGTGGAGGATGCGGCGCTGCACAGGCTTGAGGCCGTCCTCGACGGCGGGAATCGCGCGGTTGCAGATGACGTAGGCGGAGTATTCGCGGAAGTTGAAGTCGTAGAGGTCGCGGAGGGGGCCGCGCCCGGTGAGCCTGCCGCCCGGCGGCGGCGCGGGCGGAACCCCGCCCGTCGTTTCCCCGCCCGTCGCGGACGGCGCCGGGGCCGCCGGTTCCGCATGGTCCGTCTCCGCCGCCTCGCCCTTCGCGGCCGTCTTCCCGTCCGTCGCGCCGACCGCCGTCCCGAACAGGCTCAAATCGTCGAAGAGGCTCGGCGGTTCATTCGCGTTCTTGTTGTCTTTCTTGCTCATCTCGTCTTCAGGATCCTTCGTCTCGAGTCATTCGTCTCAGACCGCTTGCATGCGTTGCCGCGCCCTAGTTCGTCTTCTGCATGTCGCAGAGTTTGCGGTAGACGCCGTTGGCGGCGAACAGTTCGGCGTGCGTACCGCGCTCGACGATGCGGCCGCCCTGCATGACGAGGATGAGGTCCGCGTTGCGGATCGTCGAGAGGCGGTGCGCGATCGCGAACGTCGTGCGGTCCTTCATGAGGTTGTCGATGGCGTCCTGCACGAGGCGTTCGGTCACGGTGTCCAGGGCGCTCGTCGCCTCGTCGAGGATGAGGATCGGCGGATTGCGCAGGATCGCGCGCGCGATCGCGATGCGCTGGCGTTCGCCGCCGGAGAGCGCGAAGCCCTTCTCGCCGACGTTGCGCGCGTAGCCCTCGGGCTGCGCCATGATGAAGTCGTGCGCGTTCGCCATCTTCGCGGCGGCGACGATCTGCTCGTGCGTCGCGTCGGGCGAACCGTACTTGATGTTCTCCTCGATCGTGTCGTTGAAGAGCAGCGTCTCCTGCATGACGCTGCCGACGAGGGCGCGCAGGTCCGCGACGTGCAGGTCGCGCAGGTCCACGCCGTCCATCGTGATGCGCCCCTCGCGCGGATCGTAGAAGCGGGCGAGGAGGCCGCTCATCGTGGACTTCCCGCTGCCGGTGCCGCCCACCACCGCGACGACCCGGCCGCGCGCGATCTCGAAGGAGGCGTGCGAGACGGCATCCCGGTCCGCCGTCTCGTAGCGGAACGAGACGTCGTCGAAGACGATGCGGTCGTCGAAGGAGGGCTTGCGCACGGCGTCGGCCCTCTCGGGCAGCTCCATGTGGACGTCGAGGATCGAGAAGATGCGCACGAGCGCGGCGCGTCCCTGCTCGATCTGCACCTGGATCTTCGAGAGCTGCTTGAGCGGCTTGTAGATGATGAGCAGCGGCGCGAGCATCGGCAGCACGGAGGAGAGCGTGACGTGCGCGAAAAAGCACCACACGACGAAGCCGCAGATGAGGAGGATGCCGACCGTCTCGACGGCGGGGCCCACGAGAAGCCCCAGGCGCACGGTCCGCAGCGTCGCCTTCAGGAGGTCGTGGACGACGCGGCGGTACTTCGCGTTCTCGTATTCGGCCGTGTCGTAGGCCTTCACCACGCGGATGCACGTGAGGATCTCGTGGATGCGGCTGCCCACGACGCTGAAGCGCTTCAGCGCCTTCTTCGCCCACTTGCGGATGCGCCTGGAAAGCCCCACGACGGGCACGATGAAGAGCGGGAACCCCACGCAGATGACGACAAGCGTCGGGAGCATCCGGTTCGCGACGGCGAACCAGACGATGTAGCCGACCGAGACGGCGATCTCGAACGGCGCCTGGGCGAGTTCCTGCAGCACGTGCTGGAGGATCTGCCGCATCTGCTGGGGGTCGGACGTCGCGCGGCTCATCAGCTGCCCCACGTCGATGCGCCCGAAGAACGGCAGCGCCTGTTTCTGCAGGTGCTCCAGGATGTCCACGCGCAGGTCCGCGACGACCCGCATCGCCGCCCACGCGAGGCAGTAGTTGTTCAGGAAGACGAGCCCCAGGCGCATGAACGCGATGAGCGGCACCACGAAGACGACGAGCAGCACGAGCGCGCCCCCCATCTCCCCCGCCTCGGTCTGGAGTCTGATGCCGCACTTCGCCGCATACTTCTCCACCGTCGGGTACCAGCCCGGAAGCGCGCTCGCCTTCGCCATCTCGCGCTCCAGTTTCCCCGCACGGTGCGCGGGATTCTGCGTCCGTTCGGCGGGCGGGGCCTGTTCGGCGCGTTCGGTCTTCTCAATCTTCCCCTCGTTCGCGAGCACGCCCTTGAGCGACGGCTGGATCACCTGGTAGAGCGGCAGGAGGGTGCCGGCGGTCAGGATGCCGCAGACGATCCCCAGGAGGATCCGCAGACGGTAACGCCGCGCATAGCGCCACAGCCGGCCATACACCTCACGGGCCGAATACTCCCGGTCGAAGAATTCCCGCCGGTACTGGACGGGCGTGGCCTTGTTCTTTCTGGACATCGCGCGCCGGCCTCCTCACAGTCCCATGTCGGCGAGGACGCCCGCCAGCTGGGTCTTGATCACCCTCATGCTGAGGTGCCTCTCGAAGAAATCGCGCGCGGCGGCGAAGTAGGCGTCCCGGTTCGCCCAGTCGGCGCGGTAGGCGCGCACGGCGTCCGCAATCGCCCGCGCGTCGCCCGGCGGAACGAACGTGATGGCCCGGCACGCCTTCGCCTCGGGCGGGTAGCCCGTGCAGAACTCGTTGACGGTCGGCCGCGCGCAGGCCATGCACTCGTAGACCTTGTTACCGATCACGCGCGACGCCTTCTCCGTCGTCCCGAAGACGCCCAGCACGACGTCGTGCGCGCAGATGACCTTCGGCACGTCCACGTACGGCACCTTGTCGAGGAAGCGGATGTTCGAGATGCCCGCCGCCTTCGCCTCGGTCGCGGCCTTGTAGGCGCCCCAGCCGAGGAAGTCCCACTGGATGCCCTCGCCCTCGGTCATCCGCGCCGCCTCCACGATGTACTCCGTGCCGTGGAGCGGCAGGTACGCCCCGTGGTAGAGGACGCGGAACGGCCCCGTGGCGGGCGCCGCGTCGTCCGCCTGGGGCCTGAACACCGTCTCGTCCGTGCCGGTCAGGAGCACGCGCAGCCGTTCGCGCGGCACGTTGAACGTACGCGCGCAGAACTCCAGGTGGCACGACGTATCCCACGTCACCATGTCGGGCGCGTTCATCAACACGGTCTCATGGGCGTGGAGCCGCTGCGCGCGGGGCTCGTCGGCCCGCCACTTCCGCTGCTCGAGCACCTTCTTGTCCCACGCCGAGATCATCGGGTCGAACAGCACCTTCACGCCCCGCCGGTGCGCCCAGCGGCACGCCGCGAGGATGTCGCGCTGGCGGCAGACGGGCACCCACACGAGGTCGGGGAGGGGACGCCGCCCGAGCCCGCGCACGGCGGCCTCCCAGTCACCGAACTTCGGAAACCACTTGACGAAGAAATAGTCCACATCCCAGCCCAGCTCGCGGAAGAGGGCCGCGTAGACCCGATTGCGCGAGTAGCCGGGATCGAACCGTCCCCAGAACAGCACCTTCTTTGCCATAAGAATGGTAGTATAGCATATCTTGGTGCAGACCGCTCGGCGCGGGGCACCCGAACAGAGATTCCGCATCTGGGGGATGGACGCACTCCGTCGCGTCCACAGGGTGGGGA
>OIWT01002762.1_pt1 | contig 17440 bp, 15 predicted proteins | sample 1587701 | NCBI WGS metagenome assembly OIWT01 (sample SAMEA3888904, study PRJEB22519) | human gut metagenome | biome: human gut; feature: human-associated habitat; material: faeces | place: Denmark | collected 2009
TATTATACCTTTTTTGTAGGAATTGCAATACGCTTTTCAAATTATTTTAGGAAAATTCAAAATTTTTTTTGCGAACGGCGGTTGAATGCAAAATAGCGGGCAGTTAGGAGCTGCCCGCTAAAAAACCGCCGCTGCTTCAAGCGGCGGTCGTTTCTGTGCATAAGATTATATGTTATCGAAAAGGAAGATAGGGCGGAAGAAACCCGTCGGGGGGTGCATTTTTATTCGGGTCAGCCTGCCGAATTTCGGCAAGCTGTTTGTTATTCCTCCGTCAGGGGGGAGTAATATTCGTTCTTATAGTTTATATAGTGCTCCACAAAGTGCTCTGTGTCGCCGCGGTGAATGCGGCGGATGAACTCTTCCTCCGGAAGAGTTCCACGGCGGTACTGCACCGCCAGCGAAACGCCGATGTTGGAGCAGTGCTTCGCAATGCGTTCCACGTCGATGAGGGTTCCCACAAAAAGCGAGCCCGCTTCGTAAGAGCATTCGCCGCTTTTAAGGCGGGCAGTGTGGCGAGAGCTGATAAGCTCCGTCATTTCGCTGACCACGGCGCAGAACGGCTCGATTTCCGCCGCACCGCGGCGGTTCTCCTCTGCGGAGCAGCGGGTCGCGGTAACGCAAAGCGCCATAACCGCACGGCTCAGGTAATCAAGCTCTTCCCTGCCGCCGGGGGTAAGCCCCTTGCCCTTTGCCAGAATGTCGCCGGCGGTTTCGCTGATGCTCAGGGCGTGCTGCGCAATGTGGTAGCAGTCGTCGCTGCGGGTCAAAAGCCCTGTGACTGCCTTTGCCTCCTCCTCGGAAAGCTCGCACTCCGCAATCTTCAGCAGATAGGCGTTCAGCGCTTCGTTCATGCGCATAACGGCGGTGTACTGCTCGTTTATGCGGTCAACGGAGACGGTCTTATCGCCGCCAAGGCGCACCAGCGCACTCGCCACACATTCGGAGGTGAGGCCGGCGATTTTTGCGTTGATGATTCGCGCCGCCTGAAGGGCAAGGCTTGGGGTGACGAGCAGATGCTCGTCCAGAGCGGAAACATCGCTGTCCACTTCGGTACCGTCGGAGGGCACAGTGAGGGTGCAGAGCTTCTCCAAAAGCTTGGTAAACGGAATAAACACAAGGGTCATTACCACGTTGAACAGGGTGTGGAAGTTTGCAATGCCGCTTTTGTCGATGGCTTCGTTCCAAAAGGCGAACACTCCGGTGTGCTCAAGCACAATCACTCCGGCGGTGAAAAGCACTGTTCCGATTACATTGAAATACAGGTGCGAAAGTGCCGTGCGCTTCGCCGCCTTTGAGCCGCCGATGCAGGATAGCATGGAGGTCACGGTGGAGCCGATGTTCTGACCCAGAATAATCGGAATTGCCGCCGCCCATGTGATGGCGCCGGTGGTGGAAAGCGCCTGCAAAATGCCCACGGATGCGGAGGAGCTTTGCAGCACCGCCGTTACCAGCGCGCCCGCCAAAATTCCCAGCAGCGCATTATCGCCGAGGGTGGAGAAAATCTGCGCCATAACCGGCGAATCCTTAAGCCCGGAAAGGGAGCTTTCCATTTGCAGCATTCCCATAAACAGCACGCCGAACGCCACCAAAACCTCGCCGGTTATGCGGCTTTTTGCCTTTTTGCCGAACATGACCAGTGCCGCGCCGATAAGCGCCATAACCGGCGCAAAGGTGGTGGGCTTTAGCAGCTGCAGGGCGATGCTGTCGCCCTCAAGCTCCGTCAGGCGGAGGATGTGCGCGGTGATGGTGGTTCCGATGTTCGAGCCCATAATGATACCGATAGCCTGCGAAAGCTTGATTATGCCGGAATTGACAAGTCCCACGGTGATAACCGTGGTTGCACCGGAGCTTTGCACCAGCGCCGTGATTACGGCGCCCAGCAGTACGCTTTTCCAAACGCTGCCGGTGAGTTTTTCAAGGATTTGCGAAAGCTTTCTGCCCGAAATTTTTTCAAGGCTTGCGGAAAGGCAGTGCATTCCGTAAAGGAACAGCGCCAAACCGCCCGCGGTAGAAAGCGCGTCATGAAATGTGTACAAAATTTTTTCCTCCGAAAATTATTTGATTTTTTTAGTTTATTTTTGAAATTTTATTTTGGAACTAAAAACAATTTGAGCAGGCATAAAGCCCGCTTTGCCGCTTTTTCGAACGGCGAAGGGAGGGTGCCCGCCATGCGGGCGCGTTTTTATTATAAAGTTGTGCCACAGGGGTGGCAGAGAGCGAACTACCGCCGCGTCAACCGCGGCTCAGCCGCCTTGATAAGTGTGCGCCTTGCGCCGAGTGATTGAGATAATAACCTCGGCTGGCACGAAGTGCCTCAGGCGGTCGAGCATCCGAGGCATACTGAAAATCCGCCCGGGACCCCGTCGGGGAGGCGGTTGAGATTAGAAATCGCTCCGTCTCCGGTGGAGCGTTTATTCCCCCTTTTCAAGGGGGAGTCTCACGCGGGAGCGTGAGGGTGGGGGTTGTAAAAACTTTTCTTTTACCGTCTTACGGCTTTTCTTTTGGTTACAAAAGAAAAGGGGTAAGTATCGCCCCGGTGACGGAAGCGCGGAGGAATATTGTGGGGCACAAAACACGCGCTCAATAAAGCCACAGTAATGCGGGCAAAGATCCTCTCAGTCGTGCCTCTAAATCCTTTGGGCGCGCCAGCTCCCCTTATAAATAAGGGGAGCCAAGATTCGCGCTCCGTTCGCCTTGCCGAGCACAGGGAAGCCGAGATTCGCGCTCTGTTCACTTTGGTGAGCACAGGCGAGGCGAGGGCGCTCCCGCGCAGTGCGCCGAAAAAAAGCCCCGTGCTCATTTGAGCACAGGGCTTCTCTGTTTGAGCACGGCGTGCTCATTATTCTTTCATTTTCTTCTGCGCTTCCACAATGGCTTTGGTAAGCTGATCCGCGCAGGAGGTTCCTCTGCCGCGGCAGTCGTTGCCCGCAAGGCGGGAAACGATTTCGTCTGCGTTCCACCCCTCAAGAATTTTCGGGATTGCCGCAAGGTTTCCGGGACAGCCGCCGGTAAAAACGATGTTGTGAATGGTGTTGTCATCATTCAAATCAAACGCGATTTTGCTTGAGCACGTTCCGTGAGTTTTGTATTCGTAATGCATTATTTTCAGTTCTCCTTTTTGTAAATATGTATGTCAAAAGCCGCCTCGACGGCAAGCTTTTCAACGCTCGCAAGCTTCTCTGCGCCCTTTGCGGAGGTTTTCCAGTAGTACGGCGTCATTTGAAACAGCGCGCCGATGTCCTCTCGGTGCTCAAGGTTCATCATGTAGCGAACGCGGCGGGTTTCTGCGTGCTCAAAGCCCGCATAGGCTATGTCCTCCGCCTTGTTTTCGTAGGGCTTATCGTATATTGCCGCCTTGAGCTGCCACAGATGCCGGGGCCCCGGTACCACATAGATGTAGTACCCGCCGGGCTTGAGCACGCGCAGGTATTCCTCACGGCACAGCGGGCTGAACACGTTGAGCACCAAATCCGCGCTTGAGCACGCGGCCGGCAAATCAAAGACGGACGCCACCGCAAATTCGATATTTTTGCTCCGCTTTGCAGCGCGCTTCACCGAGGGACGGCTGATGTCCACCCCTGCCATAATTGGCGCGGCGCCCTTTGAGCACAGGTCGGCGTAAATCTCCGCAGTGTAGTAGCCCTCGCCGCAGCCGCAGTCGAGCACCGTCTCGCCGCCCTTGGGAAACAGCTCGAAAACCGCTTCGGAAAGCGCTTTTTGCAGCGGTTCGTAAAATCCTTTGTTGAGGAAGGCGCTTCGCGCGGCCGCCATGGCGGCGCTGTCGCCGGGAATTTTCGAATTCATTTTGTTCGGCGGCAGCAGGTGAACATACCCCTCTGCCGAGATGTCGAAGCTGTGCCCGTGCTCACAAAAGAGCCGTTTTTCACCGTGCTCAAGCGGCGCTTTGCAAATCGGGCAGATAAAAAAGCTCATATTTCACCCCAAAATCCGTTCCCCGAAAAACTGCCAAAGCGCAAGGTGCAAAATAATGGAGAGGGGAACGAGGATAATAAATTTCATGTGTTTTGTCTTGTGGCGGAACACCGTCATGCCGAAGAATGCCCCGGCTCCGCCGCCCAAAAAGGCGAGGAGCAGCAGTACACGCTCCGGAACCCGCCGCCGGTGACGGGCCGCGAACCTCTTGTCCGCAAAATACACCGCCGCCGTCGCAACATTTATTATAATGTAGTATAAAAGCAGTATTTTCGTGCTCAAGGAAAGCTCCTTTCGGTCGGATTGAATTAAAACCGAATAATTTTTGTCGCCGCACCGCCCCGATTGCGGCTTTACCGTGCTCACCGAATAAAACGGAGCGCGTTTCTCACTGAACCACCCGCGGCTCAGCCGCTGTGCGGAGTATGCGCCTTGCGCCGAGCGATTGAGATAATAACCTCAGCCGGTGCGAAGCACCTCAGGCGGTCGAGCATCCGAGGGAAACTGAAAAACCGCCCGGGACCCCGTCGGGGAGGCGGTTGAGATTAGAAACCCGAAAGTCTCCGGTGGAGCGTTTATTCCCCCTTTTCAAGGGGGAGTCTCACGCGGGAGCGTGAGGGTGGGGGTTGTAAAAACTTTTCTTTTACCGTCTTACGGCTTTTCTTTTGGTTACAAAAGAAAAGGGGTAAGCATCGCCCTGCCAACGGAAGCGCGGAGGAATATTGTGGGGCACAAAATGAGAGTAAACGCTGTCACTGGTCGCGGATACAACCCCTCAGTCAGCTTCGCTGCCAGCTCCCCTTACACAGGGGAGCCAAGATTTGCGCTCAGTCACCGCCCTGCGACCCTTTCACTTGGGAGCTGTTCCCTAACCAAAGCCGCGCTTCAAAGTTCTCCCCGCTTCACCTGCAAAGCTCTTTTTGTGCGCTTTTTATCGCCTCTAAGAGCTCGTCAACATCCTGCGGGGTGTTTTCCCGCCCGAAGCTTATGCGCAGGGCGCTGTCCACCCTCTCCGGGGGATAGCCCATGGCTCTGAGCACATGGCTCTTTTCGCCTTTGGCGCAGGCGCTTCCGCTGGAAACGAAAATGCCCCTCTCCTCAAGATAATGCAGCATAATTTCGCTGCGTATTCCCAAAACCGAGATGTTCACAATGGCGGGCAAAGCGTTAGGCTTTGAGTTGAGCACCACGCCGTGCTCATGCTCGATTCCCGAAATCAGCCGGTGCTCAAGCTCCTCCATGCGGTGCTCAAGCTCCGCCATATCTCCGTGAGAAATTCTCGCCGCCACGCCGAACGCCGCTATAAGAGGCAGCGCCTCCGTTCCGGATCGAATTTGCTTTTCCTGTTCGCCGCCGAGGTTCCGGGCAATGACCCGCACGCCTTTTTTAATCCAAAGCGCGCCTACGCCCTTGGGACCTCCGATTTTATGCGCCGTCACCGTAATCATGTCGACGCCGAGCTTTTCCCCCCGAAGCGGCAGTTTACAAAATGCCTGCACCGCGTCCGTGTGGAACAAAACCTCCGGGTTTTTACGCTTTGCCGCGGCGGCAAGCTTTGCCACCGGGTTTATCGCTCCCACTTCGTTGTTCACCGTCATAACGGAAACGAGAACGGTCTTTTCGTCCACCGCCGCGAATATTACCTCCGGCGTGATAACACCGTTTTCGTCCGGGCGGATGTATGTCACCTCGAAGCCGTTTTCTTCGAGGAATTTTGCGGATTTCATAACTGAATCATGCTCGTATGCGGAAACAACCACCCTGTTTCCGCGGCGTTTTTTCGCCAAAGCGCCGCCTATTACCGCAAGGTTGTTCGCCTCCGTTCCGCCGGAGGTGAAGTACAGCCCCGCCGGGTCGACGCCCAAGGCGTCTGCTACCTCCCGCCGCGCGGAATTCATGATATTCTCCGCCTCAATGCCCTTTTTGTGCAGTGAGGACGGGTTGCCGTAGCTTTCGGTCATGGCGGAATACGCGGCGTCCGCCGCCTCCCTCAGCACCCTTGTTGTGGCGCTGTTGTCCAAATAAATTTCTCTCATCATTCCGCCTCCGCAAAGCATATTTCTCCATTATTCAGAGTTATTATACACAAAAACCTATATGTTTTCAAGTATAGTATTGTAACTTTATTGTTAAAGGAAATTTGGCGATGGCGGCGCCGCGCGCCGCGCCTGTGGTGAGGGAATCTTAGCGCCACTGTACGCACCGAGGCAACTCTGTGTATGGCGCGGAAGCGCCCTCGCCTCCCTCTGAGGAGGGAGGTGGATGCCTGCATAAAGGATTTGAGCAGGCAGACGGAAGGAGAGATACACCGAGTATGTGTGAAAGCAGCAGGTATAGACGAGAACTAAACTATAATGATACCTGTATCACTTAGTGCACATCTACACCTTGGTGTAAGCAGCGCCCTCGCGTTATCTCTCCCTCAGTCACACCTTTGTATCCCTTGGGTGTGACAGCTCCCTCCTCAGAGGGAGCCGAGGGCGCTCCCGCGCCGTGCACTAAATCAACCGAGTGCGTTCTTGGCTTTTCCCCACCGTTTCCCACCAAAAAAGCGGCACCTTTCGGATGCCGCCTTCGTAAAAGTTTATCTTATTGTAATGTACGCCGCATACGCCGCGTAAATTGCAAGGCAGGCTGCACCCTCCCAGCGGGTGGTTTTGTTTCCGGTTTTGCCGAAAACGTAAACCGCAAGGGTGGAAGCAGCAATAATCGCCACGTCCACAAGCAGCGCGGACGACGCGTTGATGGGGGTCAGCGCCGACGCCATGCCCAAAATGAACAGGAAGTTAAAAATGTTCGAGCCCACAACATTGCCGAGGGCAAGTCCGCTGTCGCCTTTCTTCGCCGCGACGATGGAGGTCACAAGCTCCGGCAGCGAGGTTCCCATGGCGATAATGGTAAGCCCGATGAAGGTTTCGCTCATGCCAAGAGTCTGTGCGATAAGCACCGCGTTGTCAACCACAAGGTCGCCGCCGATGGCAACTGCCGCAAGTCCGCCGATTATGCAAATCACGCTTTTAAGCGGCGACATGGTTTTGACTTCTTCCCCTTCGGTGCGGTTTTTAAGGGCAGAGCGCACCAAAATCACAAGATAGGTCACAAGCCCGCAAAGGAGCAGGATTCCTTCCACCCGGGAAATTTTCATGTCGAGCATCATAACGAAAACCGCAACCGTTGCCCCAAGGCTCCACCAAATGTCGCGTTTCAGAATGCTTTGGTCGCTCATCATGGGGCAGATAACCGCCGAAACGCCAAGCACCACAAGCAGGTTGAACATATTCGAGCCCACAACGTTGCTCAGAGCGATGTCGCTGTTGCCGGAAAGTCCGGCGGAAATGCTCACCGCCGCCTCCGGTGCACTTGTGCCGATTGCCGCAATGGTAAGGCCGATTATAACCGACGGGATTTTCAGCAGCTTCGCCACAGACGAAGCTCCGTCCACGAAATAATCAGCTCCCTTGATAAGGAGCACAAATCCCAAAATCAAAAGTACGTACATCATAAAGCTTTTGTTAAACCTCCGTTTTTGAACTGCGGGCATAAAAAAAGACAAGCCCTTATTACGCCTTGTATCGTAATAAAGTCTTGTTGCTTTGTACAAAGTCCGGCCTTTCGGCGTGATGACGAACAATGTAACGCGGCACGCCGCGCCAACTACTCCCTTTATAAAGCGCAATTTTATCACTTTGCACGCTTTTTGTCAAGGCAAAGTTCTTTTAGGCGGACTTTTACCGAAATCCGCTGCCCGCTCCTTGCATTATTGTTCGTTCTCTGCTAATATTTATTCAGAAAACAAAAAGGAGAACTCCAATGCCCATCAAAGCCATCCTTTGGGACTACGACGGCACCCTTGCCGACAGTTCAAAGAAAAATATCGAAGTCACCCTTGAGATTCTGCGCCGTTTTATCCCGGATGTGGACGAAAATGTGCCGGAGGCACTTGCTTCCCGCACATCATATCAGGACGCATACGGCAAAATGTCCGACTGGAAGGAGCTTTACCGCACCTGCTACGGTCTTGACGACGAACAGGTACGGCAGGCGGGCAGTATGTGGGGCAAAGCCCAGCTTTCAAACCGAACCTACTCCGATATTTTCGCAGGCATTCCAAAGCTGCTTGCCGAAATGGCGCAGACGCCCATGGGCGTCTGCTCGCAAAACGGTGCGGAGGTCATCCGCCGCTCTCTTGAGCACCACGATATTCTTAAATATTTCGGCGCGATAGTCGGCCATGACGAAGTGCCCTTCGATGGGCAAAAGCCCGCGCCGGATGCATTTTTCGTCTGCCTTGACCGCCTCAAAATTGCCGACCGCTCAGGGCGCTTTATTTATGTAGGCGACCACAGCGTTGATGTTGCCTTCGGCAGAAACGCCGAAGCGCGCCTGCGGGAAGAGTTCCCCGAAGCGGAGGTTATCTGCATAGCAATTCACCACCCCGGGCTTTACGCGGACGACGACCCGCGCTTTGCTCCGGACTTTACCGTTACAAGCTCCGAACAGCTTCTTGCCGTGCTCAAAAAGCTGAACGAAGAATAAATTCTTATCGGAGAAAGCCGTTACCTTCCTCCAAACCGAAAGGAGATTTTTATGGCATTTGATATGACCGCCGCCAAAGAGCGGCTTTCCTCCGCGCTGGACTGCGCCGCGGCGGAATTTAAGCCTAACACCGTGGTTTCCGTGTTCAAGGACGGTGCGCCCGTTCTCCGCAAAAGCTACGGCACGGCAAAAGAGACCGATCGCTTTGTCATGACGCTGGAATGCGACATTTTTCTTTCGCTGATGGCGCTTTTACTCATTGAGCGGAAAAAGCTTCGCTTTTCCGACAAGCTTTCGCGCTACATTCCCGAATATAAGCACGCGGGCGAAATCACCGTCCGCAACCTGATGGACAAAAAGACCGGCATCCGCGACTTTTTCTACGGCGAAATTATGCGCCGCATGGACAAAACAGACAGCGGCATTTCCGACGAGGCGCGCCGCCTGCGCGACACTGCCGCCTCCGCAAAATACTACTCCATCGAGGAGGTTCTCGCGCTCGTGGGTGAAGCCGAGCTTGAGGCAAAGCCCGGCACCGAGGAGCAGTGGGGTATGGCGACAGAACCCTTCCTGCGAACCGTAATCGAGCGCGCCGCGGGCAAAAGCCTTTGGGAATTTGCCGAAGAAAACATTTTCCGTCCCCTCGGCATGAAAAACACCCGCCGCGGCGGCGAAAATATCGAATACAGCGTAATTTTCCGCAATGAAAAGCTCCTGCCGTTCCTGCCGGAGCAGGATAACCCATATATTTTTACCACCGACCTTGCAGATGCGGAAAGGCTGCTGCTTGGGCTTTTCGGCGGAAAGCTTCTCTCCGAAAAAAGCTATTCCATGGCAACGGATTTCCGCCGGGTGAACGAACGCTGGGGCTTTGAGCACAACGACGGCTTTATCAACACCTGCTTCTATTTCTACGGCGCCGTCGGCTCCGGCGTGCTCTATCACGACCCGGGCACAGGCGCTTCTGCCGTTGTGCTTTCCTCCGAGGAGGGCAGATACATCATCGGAAGCAACGGCAGCTCGCGCTTTTTCCGCAAGGAAATGCGCGGTGCGCTTTCCGAGATATTCACCTACCCCAAAAACCCCAAAATGGTTCTCTACAACAAGCATAACTGCATCGGTGCTATGAACCTTGAGGTCGCAATGGAACAGCTCGACTTTGTGGACGACGCAAAAACCACCATCTGCTATGCCGCCGGCTACCCGCACCACAAGGTTTTTGTGGAGGAGGAATCCGGACGCGCCGTAGGTCTGCTCGACCTTTATGTGAACAAGAAAAAGCAGCAGTACGAAATCAGCATCGTGCTTATCGACAAGCGCTATCAGCACCGGGGCTTTGGCAAGGTGATGCTCCGCTTTGCGGTGGATTACCTCAAGGCGCAGGGTGCAAAGCGCCTTACTATCGGCGTGAACCGCTTCAACATCCCCGCCCAGAGGCTCTATCGCAGCGTGGGCTTCACCGAGGATAATGTCTATGAGGAAGGCATGATGATGTCGCAGACCTTGGAATAAAATTTGCGCCGCGGCGGCGGCAAGGAAACTCGTTACACTTTATACTCAGTCACCTGACTCCTAATCACTGCCCACTGCCACTTAAAAAGCGCCCTTTGGGGCGCTTTTTTAGATTATCTTCCTATCTCCTCAAGGTATTCCTCAAGGCAGAGGCCGTTTTCCATGATATATTTTGCCGCGTCGACGCCCACGTAGCGGTAGTGCCACGGCTCGTAGGTTATTCCGGTTATGTCCTGCTTATCCTCGGGATATCGCAGCACAAAGCCGTATTCGGCGCAGTTCGCATACATCCACTTGAAGGAATCGAACTTGTCGTAGTCGTGCTCAAGGTCGGAATACTGCCCCCAGTAGTCGGAGGAGACTAAATCCATGGCAAGGCCGGTGTGGTGCTCGCTGGTACCGGGAGGCGCCACCCATTTTGCGGCTTCCCTCTCCGCATCGGCTTGGGAATACCCCGCGCTCAGGAACTTTTTTATCTGCCTTTGATAAAGCTCCTCGGATTTTTTCACCGTGCGGTATGCGGAGCAAAGCTGCATATCGTAGCCCGCCTTCTTTGCCGCCGCAAGCAGCTCTATGGCGTGCTCCGCCGCCTTTTCGTCAAGCTTGTATTTACCCTGAACGGTCACAAGGTTCACCTCGTAGTCGTCCGGAATGTAGTGCGTCGGGTTCACAAGAATAAGCTCGTCATAGCCGCCGTGCTCATTTTCCTCCGGCGTGCTCAAGCTAGTGCTCAAGCTCTCGGAGGAGCTGTTTTCGCTTTGATTTTGCTCCGAATTTCCGCTGCTTTCGTGCTCATTTTCGATTTCGCAGCTCTGACATCCGGGATTTAACTCGACCACGTGCTCATCCGGAAGGCTTGTTCCCGCATGCTCATTTTTTGAGCATGCCCCAAGCGAAAGCGTGAGCACCGCCGCCATGACGGCGGCAACAAATTTTCTTTTATTCATATAATCTCCATTTCTCCGGCAGCGTACATAATTGCCGCAAGCGCCGCCACCGGTGCGGTTTCGCACCGCAGAATGCGCGGACCGAGGGATGCGCTCAAAAGTCCGTTTTCTTCGGCAAAAGCCGCCTCCTCATCGGAAAAACCGCCCTCTGCTCCTACCATTATCGCTATGTCGCCGCCCTGATATTTTTCCATGCACCCCCGCAGAGGATATTCTGCGTGCTCAAAAAAGAATATAGGCAGCGCCGCCGTGCTCATTTCTTTTACGGCGTTTTTGAAGCTGAGCACCGTGCCCACCTCCGGCACAATTCCGCGACCGCTTTGCTTTGCGGCTTCCGCCGCAATTTTGCGCAGTCGCTCCAGCTTTTTCGCCGCCGCTTTTTCATCCGGGCGGGATATGCACCGGGACGTAAGCACCGGCACAATGCGGTAAACGCCAAGCTCCACCGCCTTTTGCACGATATACTCAAGCTTATCCGACTTCGGCAGCGCCTGATAGAGCGTCACCCGGGTTTTCGCCTCCGTAGCGGAAGCGCGGCGCTCCTTAATATCCAGAATAACGCTTTCCGGGCAGACGGAAGCAATGGCGCACACCGCCTCGCTGCCCTTTCCGTCGCAGAGAATAAGCTCCTCCCCCACGCTCATTCGCAGGGAAAGGGCAATGTGCCGCGCATCGCCGCCGCTTATCTCGATGGGGTCGCCCTCGATGGAATCAACAAAAAACCTCGGCAAAATTCCGCCTCCTTTTCAGTATTCAGCAAGCTCAAAATCGCCGAAAAACGCGCTGCCAAGCGGGTTCACGGCAGTAAAATCCGTCGGGTAAAAGCTTCCGTAATGGGGTCTTTCGCCGTCGCAGAGCTTATAGAAATTTCCCTTCATTTTGTGTCCGGGCGCAAGGTAATGCGTGCCGCAAAGCTGCTCTGCGGCGGCAAGCGGCATTGTGAAGCAGCTGCACCAGTAAACACCCTGCTCATCCTCGCCCGCGTAAATTCTTACCGCCACGTTTTTGGAAATATCCTGCTCCGTGCCGTTTATTTCATCAATAAACTTGCACACAAGCGCGCCGCTGCGGTTTGTGGAGAACCAGAAACAGCGCCTGCCGCCGTCCTCCTTAGGGTAGAACGCCAGTGCTGCACCCACAATGCTTTTTTCCTCGGGTTCCACCTCAAAAGCAAGCAGCTGCAAATGCAAATCATCGTTTGAAATGCACACCCGCGCCTGGGCATAGGGCTTATAGTCCGCCTTTTCAAGCGGATAGTTTATAATTTTCGCCGCGGGAAGAGAATTCCACAGCGGCTCGCCGGTAATCATGCTTATAGGGAACATTTTAACTTCCTCCCTTTATTCTTTTATGTAATCTTACTCTATTTTACAACGAAATTCGTTACGAATCAATGAATTTATTATTTTATCTTTGACAAGCGCCGCAGTTTATTATAATATAAGCTTACAAAATCTTTTTAGGAGGAAATTGCCTTGGCTAAAAAAATCACTGCGCTGCTGCTTGCGGCGGCAATGCTTTTCTGCTTTTCCGGCTGCGAATTTTTCGACAAGCTTTACGATATGCACATAAATAACGGAAAAAACAACTCCTCGTCCTCATCGGAGCCTGAATCCGCGCCCGAGCCTATGGAGGTTGACCCGAACTTTCCCGTGACGGTTTTCGGCACGGAAATTTCCGCCGAACCGCAAAAAGTCGCGGCGGCTTCCCCCGCATTGGTGGAGTACATAAGCGACCTTGACCTGCCGGGCAGGCTTTGTGCGGGCTGCGATTTTTCCGAAGCTTCGGCGAACCTGCCCTCCGTGGGCAGTCCGGCTCTGCCGGACTTTGAAGCAATCAAAGCCGCCGCGCCGGAGTACATTCTCACCCTTGCGCCATACGATGAAGCCTCCCTTACGAAGCTTCAGCAGATGAACGTTACCGTGCTGGTGCTCAAAGCGCCGCAAAGCCTTGACGAAGTGCATGCGCTTTACAAAGCCCTTGCGCTGTTCTTCCTCGGCGCGGAGGACGGCGCCGCCGCAGGCGACGCATTCGTGCAAAAATATAACGCTGCCCTTGACGAAACGGCGTATTCCGGAGAAAAGGCGTCCGCGCTGTTCCTGCGCGGCATGGATAACCTTGTCATAACCGGCGACAGCCTCGGCGGCGAGCTGCTTTCCCGCTGTTTTGCTAACGCTGCGGGCGAAGCCGAAGGCTTTGAAATTTTGACGGACGACATTTCCGCCATAAAGCCGGACATAATTTTTGTGGGCGGAAAAGTGCGCCTGAAAGACCTTGAAAGCAGCGACCTTTACCGCAAAAAATCCGCAGTCAAGAACGACCGCGTGTTCCTTGCGGACCTTGACGCGCTAAGTACCGCAAGCCTGCGCTCCTTCTCGGTGCTCAGGGATATGATGGCGACCGCCTATGACGATTACACTGCCGGCACGAAGCTCGAGGTTGCCTACCCGAGCATATATCAATAATGAAGCCAAAAGCGCCCGCCGCAAGCGGGCGCTTTTTAGTTGCGGCATACGGCGGTGATTGAAAGCGAATCCAAGCTATTCCAAATTCCGCTCTCCGCACCATACCCCGAATCGCCCTGCTTTATGCCGTTCTTCCGCCATTTTGCCGTTTTTTTGCATAAAAATTCATTTCGTTCCTTGACAGACCGCGCCGGGGGTGCTACTATAAAATATATTTTGTTTTAGCTTATCGAAAAGCTTTGCTTTCCGCCAAGCTGCTTGAACAAAAACGCACCCCTGATGGGTTTCTTTCGTTACTGTCTTCCTTTTCGATAGTATATAATTTTATGCACAGAAACGAAAAAGTCCTGCTGTGCAGGACTTTTTCGACAATTATTTTTATTAAAGAAAGAGGTGTTATTGTATGACGGACATTCCGAAAATTTTCGGCAGCATGGTTTTTAACAGGGAGGTCATGCGACAGCGCCTCTCACCAAAGGTTTACGACCGGCTTATCGACATCATTGAAAACGGCGGAGAAATGGAAAGAGATGTTGCCGATGCCGTTGCGGAGGCAATGAAGGAGTGGGCAATCGAAAAAGGCGCCACTCACTATACCCACTGGTTTCAGCCCATGACCGGCATCACCGCCGAAAAGCACGACAGCTTCATAAGCCCCACCAAAGACGGCGGCGTTGTGATGGATTTTTCCGGCAAAAAGCTCATCAAGGGCGAGCCGGACGCTTCCAGCTTTCCCTCCGGCGGACTGCGCGCCACCTTTGAGGCGCGCGGCTACACCGCGTGGGACCCCACCTCCTACGCCTTCGTAAAGGACGGCTCGCTGTATATTCCCACGGTGTTCTGCTCCTACGGCGGCGAGGTGCTTGACAAGAAAACCCCGCTTATGCGCTCCACCGAAGCGGTGTGCAAGCAGGCGCTGCGTGTGCTGCGCCTGTTCGGCGACACTGAAACAAAGCAGGTCTTCGTCACCGCCGGCGCGGAGCAGGAATACTTTCTTATCGACCGCACCCAGTTTGAGGAGCGCGAGGACTTAGTTATCACAGGGCGAACCCTTTTTGGCTCCAAGCCGCCGAAAGGGCAGGAAATGGAGGACCACTATTTCGGCGCGCTGCGCCCCCGTGTTTCCGAATTTATGCACGACCTTGACGTAGAGCTGTGGAAGCTCGGCGTTTACGCCCAGACCAAACATAACGAGGTTGCCCCCGCGCAGCACGAGCTTGCTCCCTATTTTACCAATGTAAACATTGCCACCGACCACAACCAGCTTACCATGGAGATTATGAAAAAGGTGGCGGAGCGCCATGGGCTTGCCTGCCTGCTGCACGAAAAGCCCTTCCGCGGAGTGAACGGCAGCGGCAAGCACAACAACTGGGCGCTTTCCACTGATACTGGCAAAAACCTGCTTAAACCCGGGCGCGAGCCCGAAAACAACAAGCAATTCCTGCTGTTCATGTGCGCCGTAATCAAAGCGGTGGACGAGCATCAGGATTTGCTGCGCATTTCTGTTTCCACCGCGGGCAACGACCGCCGCCTCGGCGGCGCGGAAGCTCCGCCTGCGATTGTTTCAATGTTTTTGGGCGAGGATATTACCGCAATCCTTGAATCCATCGCCGAGGGACACAACGCCGTACATAACAACGGCAGCCGCATGGATACGGGCGTTGCCGCAGTGCCGGAGTTCTGGAAGGATAAAACCGACCGCAACCGCACCTCGCCCTTTGCCTTCACCGGCAACAAGTTTGAGTTCCGTATGCCCGGCTCCAGCCTTTCCATTGCCGGACCGAACATCATGCTCAACACCATGGTTGCGGATTCCCTTATGCAGTTTGCCGACCGCCTTGAAAATGCAGCCGACTTCGGCAAAGAGCTTGACGCCCTGCTTGCGGAAACCGTGCAGAAGCACCGCCGCATAATCTTCAACGGTGATAACTACACTGACGAATGGGTTGCCGAAGCGAAACGCCGCGGCTTGCTGAGCCTTGCCTCCACCGCGGAGGCGCTGCCCCACTTCTCCGACAAAAAGAACATTGAACTGTTCCGCCGGCACAAAATTTTCACCGAAAGTGAAATTTATTCCCGCCGGGACATCCTGCTCGACAACTACAACAAGGTCATAATGATTGAAGCCGCCACCATGCTTGACATGGCGAAAAAGGACATCCTTCCCGCCTGCCTTGCCTACGAACGCGCCCTTGCGGAAACCGCCGCCGCGAAGAAGGCCGTGGGTCTTTCCGTCGAGAACAGCGCCGAAGCGGTGCTGCTCAGGAAAATCGACGCCCTTTGCACCGAGCTTACCGAGCGTATCGCGAGCACCGAAGCTCTCCGCGAAAAAGCAAAGACCATAAAGGAGCTTACCCCCAAGGCGCGCTTCGTCTGCGACGAGGTACATTCATCCATGAGTGCGCTCCGCGCCGTTGCGGATGAGCTGGAGGACACCGTTGCTGCGGAATACTGGCCTTTCCCCACCTATCGCGACCTGCTTTTCAGCGTATAACAAAAATTTATGCTTCCGAAAAATAAAAGAGGTAAAACATGAAGGAAAAAGACGAAAATCTTGTAATCCGCCCGCTTGTTACGGCGGATGTGGAGCAGTACAACGCCCTGCTGCGCTATTCCTTTCAGGTAACGGAGCAGGAGCTTTCCGAAACCGGGTGGAAGGATGACGAAATCAAGCAGTCAAAATTCCCGGTCATTGAGCGTGCGGACGTTTTGGGCTGCTTTGCCGGGGACGACCTTGTGGCGCAGTTCGCCGCATATCCCCTTGATATGAATATCTATGGCGCAAGGTACGCCGTGGGCTTCGTCACCAGCGTGTGCACCTACCCGGAATACACAGGCCGCGGAATCATGAAGCACCTGATGATTCAAAGCCTTACCCGCATGAGGGACGCAAAGCGACCCTTTGTGCTGCTCTATCCCTATTCCATTCCGCTTTACAGAAAGCTTGGATGGGAAATTATCTCCAACAAAATGACTTATGTGGTTAAGGATACTCAGATTCCGCGGAAAATCAAAGAGCCGGGCTATGTTCGCCGTGTGGAATGGGACGACAAGCAGTTCCACGAGCTGCACACCAAGTTCGCCAAGCGAACCCACGGCTGCCTTTTCCGCAACAACCTTGCTTGGGAGGAATACTGGCGCTGGGACGAGGACGACACCAACGTTGCCATTTACTATTCCGCAAAAGGCGTGCCCTACGGCTACATGGTTTACCTTATCAGCTCCGATGTTATGCACATCAAGGAGATGATTTTCCTCAATCGTGAGGCGCAGCTCGGTCTTTGGGAATACATCTATGCCCACGATTCCATGATTGACGAAGTCCGCGGAAACAACTATTACAGCGAACCCATAGCCTTTGAGCTTGACGACAGCGACATAAAGGAAACCATCCGTCCCTACGCCATGGGCAGAATTGTGGATATTCCGCTGTTTTTTGCGCAGTACAGCTGCGAGCCAAACGAAGCTCCCGCGGTTTTCCGCTTTGATGTGGACGATGAGCTGCTCCCTTGGAACAAGGGACATTTTACCGTCCGTTTTGCGAACGGCAAATGCGAAATGACCGACGCCGCGCCGGATTACACCATGAAGATGAGCATAGGCACCCTCACCACCATGCTCCTCGGCTACAAAACCGCCGAAAAGCTCTACCAGATGGACAGAATAGCCTGCACCCGCAAGGCTGCGGAAACCCTCGACGACATCCTTTTCCACAGCATCCCCTACGTTTCGGATTATATCTGATTATACGAAGAAGCCCCGTGCTCAAGCAAAGAAAGCCCCGTGCTCAAATGAGCACGGGGCTTTCTTTGCAGTGAAATACGGCGGCAAGCCGCCGTGTGAAATCACTCCTTCGTCGCGGTGAAATACGCGTTCCGCGTGTGAAACATTTGCCCCTTTGGGGCAAATGCCAAGCTGTCGAGAAAGTCCTGCGCAGCAGAGCTTTCTCGTTTCTGTGCATAAGATTATACGTTATCGGAAAGGAAGATAGCAACGAAAGAAACCCATCAGGGGTGCGTTTTTGTTCAAGTCAGCTTGGCGGAAAAC
>OIWT01002771.1_pt1 | contig 17398 bp, 11 predicted proteins | sample 1587701 | NCBI WGS metagenome assembly OIWT01 (sample SAMEA3888904, study PRJEB22519) | human gut metagenome | biome: human gut; feature: human-associated habitat; material: faeces | place: Denmark | collected 2009
TATATAAAATTTTCGCGCAAAACCCGAAAATGTGGCGAAATGCCCCGAAAATGGCAGGTGGTTTCAAAAGATTTTTATGATTCTTAAATTTCAATGTTGATTTTTAAATCTTTATGTCCTCAAAAACCACTTCATTTATACTTTTGAAATCACAAAAATGTAGGACATTTTATGCCGGCAGGGGCCTTCGGAGCGGTACGCCCCGTTGGGGCTATCCTTCCCACCGCTACCGCGGCGGGCCCCTCCCATTCACGAAGCCATGGGCGGCTACGCCGCTCCGAAGGCCCTGTCGGCCAGTCATGTTTAGATGGTGAATATTTCAGTGCCTAGCCATGCCAATATGACATTGACCTGAACAGATAAATGGCAAATGATAACACGGCTGGTTACGATGTCTCTCGAAAAACGGAACCGCGCTTGCAAGACAAATCAACACGTAACTGCTGAGTCGTTTAAGTCGTCTGGCCAAAGCCTTCGATTTTCGACCCTCTTGACAACCGCAATTCGGCGTTACGTATTAATTATCAGAAAGTTATCCTGTTATAAGAGAGCCAAAAGGTAGCATCGAAATGGGGGCTTGGCAGGAGCATCTCGCTCTATATCAGTATGTAACATATTGGCATACAATATATTATAGCTGCAAGGCCAAAACTAACATATGTCAAGAGGGTCGAAAATAATTGTGGAGAGAACTGTAAGCGTCTCACGCGCATACTCTGATTGTAAGTGTCCCGTTCCGTATTCATAGCCGTAATATAATTGATTCTGTCCTTGTCGATAAGTCCAATTGTGTACTTGCCCTCGCCTCCAACCTTGACTGATCCTGTCATAAAATCAGGATTGGTTTTTGTTAAATCAAAGTGTTGACATTGTCACCGGCAGGGATAAGAAAACCCCGGTCCTGCAATCAGCGGAACCGGGATTTTCAGATATGTTATGATAGGTTATTATCTGTATTCGTTCTCTTTGTTGAACTTGCCTGTCCAGAGAGCCTTGATAGTGTGCTTCGGATCGGCGTCGTCCTTCAATTCGAATTCGATTGTGTATTTGCCGTCACCTGCATCCTTGATGGTGATTGTGCCTTCAGTTGCAGGGGCACCGCCGGCCTCATAGCCGTCTGAATCGAATGTCATGTAGCACCATGTGTCCTTGAATGCTGAGAAATCACGATATCCCGGACGGAACTCTCCGATGGTAGGGTTTGACGCATCCTTAGGAGTCGTGAATGTTCCGACAGGACTTGAAGCATTAGCAGCAGCTACAACCGAGAGGTAGAATGACTCGTCAGAAGTATGGTTGTTCACGATGATTTCATACTCGCTGTGGTCATCATAGCAATAGTGGTTCATGTAAGAGAAGATATCATCTGTCTCATTGAAAATCAAGGTCTTGTCCTCGCGGAGAATACTGTCCCAGTCGCCATCAGGCAGGTTAGGAGAGTTATCCCTGAGGTTCGCTTTGCCCATAGGGAACTTACCCTTGATGGAAACTCCGTCCTCTGAAACACAGTCGATGGTGATTTCATAGTTGTCCCCGCTTCTTTCCACCTTGATGTCGCCCTTCTGGATGAGTCCGTAGAGGACAGCGGTATTGGTAGGTCTTACTTCCATGCAGTAGGTACCTGCGTAGAGAGGAACTCCCATGAGGTTATAGTATGCTCCAGGCATGTATGTCCCCTCCTTGAATTCATTTCCTGCCTTATATGTACCAGGCTTCAACTGAACGTTACCCTTGCTTGAGAAAGGATCCGTAAAGAGGTCAATGTGAATCGCGTAACCATTGGTAAGCACTGCCTCGCCCTGCATTTCGCCGGCGAAGAGATTGATGGAGTATCTGTCATACTTGTTGTCATCTGTCGTAGAAGAATGCTCGTATGTGATGTCAGCGATTGTGAAGGTAACATCAACAGGATTGGTGATGACTGTGCCGACGTCAGGCGCGCCTCTGTTCACGAACTTGATGTCCCCGTCATAAACGACCTTGATAACCTGACTGTCATTACGTGTCATCAGAGCCTCGATATGGTAGCCTGAAGGTGTATGTGTAACCTTGATTTCTCCGTCTGTGAACTCGTAGAATGCAAGCTGCCCGTCGATAGAGTAATGCTCGCGGGTGTATTCAGTATCAGCAGTTCCGCTGTTGCTCATACTTCCGAGAGTGTAGGTGCCTTCAGGAAGGATAGCATTCTCGGAATCCTTGCTAGGAGCACCGTAAATGTCGAAGAATACGATTTCCCCGCCTTCTCCAGGAACATACAGACCCTTGTCATTCACTGTATAAGAGTTGGTATTTGTCAATCCGAAGTAGTAGTTTGCTGAACCGTCGCTTCCGTTGTTCTTGATGTATGCGGTCTCGATGGCGTCAATGGCATTGATAGTGACATCAGCCTTGTCCCATGAAGGCTCTTCACCGTTGCGGGCTTCGCTTACGCATCTTACGGCTGCGCCGGCTGCGCGGTAGGTCTTGCCCTTAGGGTTGATGTTCGATTCCAGACCATGAAGAAGTCCTGCCCAACCGTCTTCCATGGCGGTGCTTGACCAATAGTCGGTGTAGAGTCCTACGGCGAACCAGGTGCCGCCCTCGAATCCTCTGCTTCCGCATGGAGGGAAATAGCCCATCTTGTCATGGTATCTTCCGCCATTGATGTCGTCGGCGAGAGGGAAACTGTTGTTGTTCAAGCCTTTATAGAGAATATTCGCTGGAATTCTGTATCCGGGAGGGCATGGGTCCATGAGAGTCTTCGCTCCTGTTCCTTCAGCCTCCCAGAGGTAATCGTTGCCGAGAGAATAGTCTTCTGTGGTAATCCAGTCGTATGGGCCGTTTCCGTCAGCTCCTCTTACGCCGCTGTAGAACGTGGTAGGATTTGAAATGGAGTTGCCGAGGTTGTCAGATGCGCTGACCACTTCAGTTTTTATACTTTCAGTGACATCGTCGCCGGCCTCGTTGAAAACAGTGAAGTTGCCGTTGTCCGTCCATCCGTCAAGGCTAGGGAACGGGTCTTTTCTTCCCCACTGGTACATCAGACCCTTGGCGTTTCCGATTTCATCCCATGTGTCGGATTTTGCACCGAGGTTGCGGGTCATCCAGACGACTCCGTTGAATTCGTGAGCAGATGCATTGTCAGCAGGGTTGTAGGCTGTTCTCCAGATGTGCCAGCTCCAGATTATCTTGCCGGAAGCATCTTTGGCAGCGATTACCGCATTGCCTTCAGCTTCGCCTGCATCGAAAACTATAGTGTTGTCCTTTATCTCGATTCCGGAAACTACGCCTTTGGTGTCCTGCCATAGGAGTTCAGCTGTCGCAGGAGCAAGTGTCTGTGCGTTGATGCCTCTTGTTGAAACTCCGTTACCCATCACTGTCGCATCGAACTTGTACTTTCCAGCCTTTGAAACCATGTACGAGTTAGCCGTACCGTTTGCACTTAGATTTGTGATTCCGTCTTTTTCCCCAGGTGCCGGTTGGGGAGTGTTCTTGTTCTTGTCGCAGCCGAATGCCAGAAAGATTGCGGCCATAAGCATCAGAAATCCTTTCTTCATAGTCGGAGTAATGATTTGAAGCCGCCGTTTCGGTTGGTTTTTGGCGGACTTCGGGTGAATATTAAGTACTGTCGGACGTCATTGTGTCCATTCCAAAGCTATGATTTAATTTTCTCAATTCCAATACGTCGAATTTGCAGACAACTGAAATTTTCTGTAAAATCAAACTTTTAGAACATAATTTTATGTGAAAATTGTCTATACTTCGCTTGTCTTCGGTATGTGGACATACAGTGAGTCCACGGAGACAATATCAGGTCGCATGGCGGGTCATTTCATCCGGTCTGCAATAAAAAAACTACGGGCATGAAATGAAAATCATGCTCGTAGAATTTGAGTTTTTTTGAATGTTACTTAAACGTAACTTGCGAAAGATAAATACTACAACCACTTTGTATCCATCATCTTAGGAGTGTTTGCACCTCCGACGGCATCGTGACCGTGTCCGGTCTCATCCTTTACGATGTTTCCGCCACCTTCACGTGGTTCGTAAGCATTCATTCTCCAATATGCCAGCAGACCTTCCGACTGAGGATCCACATAGTTCATATTGTTTGCTATTTCGCTCTGGCTCAGAGCCCTTGTCCATACGCGGACCTCTGCGACATAGCCATATAGAGGACGGCCTCCGCCATAAGATGCTCCGATATAGAATCCGCCGGAGTTGTCGCTGGTGAGGTTGATGGTTTCTCCACCTACAGGAACGCCGGTAGCATACTGGCCGTCGATGTAGATGTCGAATGTCGAACCGCTCCAGACAGCTGCCACATGATACCATTTGTTGGTGTCGAACTTGTGGCTCTCAGCAGCAGGCTGATATGAATCGTGGCAAATCTGGACTGCGTTAGGAGACACCTTCACGTCACCGAAACGTACTCCGAACACACCTTCGATACCCATGATGGAACTGATGTACGGATCCCAGCTTGCGAAGCTTTCAACATAGACTCTGGCCTCCATAGTCACCTGAGGAAGTGCTGCAAGAGAACTTTCCTGCTTGAATGAATCCACCCTATAGATGTTGGATCCGAGGTAGATGGCCTTGCTGATTACTGGGGTCTTGAGGACAACGAATAGTGTTCTGGAAGCCTCGAGAACTTTCATCGCGCTTGTAGAACGGATGCTCACAGGAATGCAGTATGTGCTTCCTTCCTTGAATTCCTCGGTACTGTTCACTGTGAGTTCAACGGCTTCTGACATGTTATGTCCGGCCTTGATGACAGTAGTGTTTGAACTGAGTGAGTAGCTGCTTTCTGGAGCAGGAAGATAGTTCTTCTCGTACTTCTTGTTGTAACCTTCGAGAAGTGCCGCGTCAACTCCGAGCTCGACCTGTATATCCTCAGTCGCATTGACTGAAGATGATACAGTGATGGCGGTGCCGTCAGGAGTAATGTCAATGGTGATTGACTTGTCCTGACTTATCTGCGCATCTGTCATATAGATGGCGTCATAAGGCTCTACCGGATTGGTGCAGGCAGCAAGTGCCGCTGCAGCCATCGCGAGATATAATTTATTGAATTTCATGTTGTTCTATATTTTTATTTTGCGGGAGCATAAATTTCGACTTCACTCATACTTGTGAATTCTTCCTCTCCCATCTGACCGATGATTACTCTGAGATATTTGGCCTTGACAGGTTTCTTGAACTGGAAGCACTTGTAACTCTTGTTTGCTGCAGCCTCATCTGTGTTGATGTGCGGAGTGAAAGTAGTGCCTGCGAGAGCAGATTCCCAGTTTGTTCTGTCATTGCTGTACTGGACATCGACACATTCCTGATTGGCATCACCATCGTACAGGAGATACCAGCGCAAACCAGATACTTCGTACTCTTTGTCCATTTCTACGATGAAGTTTCCTCCGAAGCCCCATGCATAGTAGTAACCGTATGTGTACCAGCCTGAATCGAACTTTCCGTCGAACATCTGTGATGCATCTTCATCCCATACTCCGTTTGCCCCGTCAGTATAGTACTGCTGGTAGCAGTTGAAGTTCCAGCTGTCTGTCGGCTCGATCTTGACACCGGTAACCGATGTAGCATTGACATCTACATTGACAGCGGCAACATTGATGAAGATGTAGAATACGATATCTTCATCCACCATGAACTCGGAATCCTCAGGAACTTCCACAGCGACCGGTATGAGGTACTTGCCTTTCTTGAGGGATTTGGTGCTGAATGTAATCTTGTTCTCTTCAGATGTGAATGACTCTGCTGTCGCGGTCAGAGGAGCAACTGTCACTTCTGACGGGGCCAAAGTCTGGTAAGCTGTTCCGTTTTCCTTATTGTATGCGGCTACAAGGGAGTTGTCCACTTTGACATTGAAAGTGATGTCTCTTGAAATCGGGCGTGCGAAGCCTACTGAGAATGCGGCATCGTTGCTTCCGGTCAGTGAACCGTCATCTTCGATGAGGAAAGTCTTGGTCTGGTACCAGCTGCTGCTAAGCTTGACCTTGATGGCTCCGCCTGCAGGGTTTACATCCTGGATGGCCCTACGCATGTATTTGTAAGGCATCGATGACTGAGCATATTCGTACTCCATGTGATATGAACCGAATCCTGCGCAGAAACCCTGGCTAGGGTTGAATCTCGCCATGCCGAGGAGGGAGTTCACGGTCTCGCCTTCAGCTGTAGAGTGGGTCACGCCACCGGTCTTCCAGTAAGACTCGAAGTTCTCTGTGAAGATGTACTGCTCAGGCTTCCATCCTTTTGCGGCAGCCTCGTCGAAGCGGCTCTGGAGGTCCCGGTAATCTGTTGACTGGTAAGCCTGTACGATACCATAGTCGAAGAGCTCGGCACACTCTGTATGAACAGCGTATGGAACACCGTCGATAGTGAACAGTTTGCCGGTACCTGACTTGGGTCCTACATACTGGCTCATCGCGGTGATGAGTTTCTTGAACTGCTCATTGTTGTGTCCCACGAACTCACCTGAAGCACCATAACCTGGCTCATAGTCGATATCGATACCGTCGTAGTTGTACTTGTTGATAGAGTCGCGGCAATAAGACCTTGCGAAATTTTCAATGCCTTCGTCCGTGGTCTGGCCGTCTATCTTGAACTCGTCAGGAAGGTTGTTGAGGAAAATGGTGAAGATAACCTTTGTACCTTTGATTTTCTGGACTGCCTCCTTGTCGGCAATTTGTTCAGGGGTCAATGAGTGCCACTGGCTCCAGATGGAGATGATGTCCATAGAGTCAGGTGCGCTCTGGAGTCTTGTCTGGTAAGAAGCTCCGACAGCTGTCCAGGAGCCATACCATCCGAATGCAAGTTTATGCTTTGTCTGCTTGTATGCACGCAGAGCCTCGTAATAGGCATTGTCACGAAGAACAGGTGACTGCGCCTCCGGATTCTGGATGACAACCCTCTCAGGGGTTACCCAGTCAGAACATCCGGTGATACAGAATGCAGCCAAAAGACCTGCGACCGTATATTTTATGATATTTTTCATTTTGTTCGATTATTAGATTATTTCTTGTCCCACCAGAGTTTTGTTCCGCCGTTGTCGGCACCGCCGAGAAGAGACGTGGCCTCTTTGACAGCTGCAGCGTTGTTCGCATACTCGGATCTCGGGAATGTCATTCTCCTTACCTGGATGTCGGTGTCGATGGTTCCGTTGCTGAGGTTGTTCACTACAGGGATAACCTTAGGATAACCTGTGCGGCGGAACTCAGACCATGCCTCCTGTCCGTTAGGATACATTGCAATCCATTTCTGGGTAATGATCTTCTCAAGTTTCTCTTCCGCGCTTGCGGCATTGTCCCACTTAGGAGTTACTGTAGAAGGCTTGTCGGCATTGTTCTTCTTGGAACCGGTGTTCTTGTCATCGAATGATGCAGGTGTCTTGTCACTTGAGAGATAAGCATCTGCACCGCTTACGTTGTTCTCCTGGAATGAAAGTTCTACACCCTTCTTATAGAAGTTCTCAGCAGTGTCACCCATGTTCCATCCGAGAAGTGCGCCCTCTGCCTGGAGGAATGCAACCTCGGAAGCGAGCATCCAGATGACCGGAGTGTTCTTGGCAACGTTAGGAACTGAAAGACCGAGATAATGGGCTTTAAGCATGTCCTTCACTCCGCTTCTCACGCCATGGTATCCGGCGCCGTCAATGGTTGCCTCCTTGAAGTATCTCGGAAGTCTAGGGTCCTCATAACCATTGAGATAAGCATCAATGGTAGCACCCATTCTGGTATCGGTATAGGCGTTCCAGACCTCCTCGAGAGGGTTGAATACCTGGATTGTCTGAGTGGAAGCAAGCTTTGCTCCGTCAGATGCTGTGGACATGACACCGCTTTCTACAGCCTCTTCAGCTGCCTTCTTTGCGAGTTCAGGCTCCGCGAAACGTACTCTCATCGCCATACGTAGTTTCTCGGAGTTGGCGAGTTTGAGCCATGATGCATAGTTTCCGGCGTAAACGATATCTGCTGAGCCGAGTGGAGGAGTAGTGTTGGAACCTGCAGACGCCGCTGCGTAAGGCTTGAGAACTTCGATAGCCTTGTCAATGTCATTGAAGAGATTCTTGTAAACGGTCTCCTGAGACTCGTACGGGTTGCTGTCCTCTCCGAAGTGAGATACCGGAACCGGACCATAGATATCGGTAACGCGCTGGATTGTAAGCACTTTGATTACCTCTGCAATAGCCCATGAACCCTCGTCGAGGTTGCCGTTCTCATAAGCGTACTTGAGGTTCAGCCATGCTGGCATCACGTTGGTGAAAGCTACGCTGAAAGGTACATTGTTGTAGTCAGTACCGTTGAGGTCGTAAGTACAGGTGTATGAACCTCCGTTGAAGGCCTGGGTAGGGGAGAGATAGCCGGAGAAGGCATCTCCCATAAGGTTGCATGCACGCTGGAACTGGTTTGCGCCTTCATCGCTGCAAGGGATTACGGCATCCAGCTCCATTGTGGTGATATAAGATTTGACATCCACAGTCTGAACTGCGTCCGGGTTCGTGTTGAAACGCTCGAAATCCTTTGTGCAGGATGCCAGAGCTACAGCAGAAGCCGCGATTGCCAATCCGTATTTAATTATATTGTTGTTCATCTTTCCGAATTTTAGAATTGAAGTTTAACGCTGAAACCGATGTTTCTTGTGCTTGGCTGCATGAAGTAGTCGATTCCCTGGTAGTATGTTCCTGTAGATGCTGTAAGCTCAGGATCGAAAGGAGCCTTGTTGTAAATCATCCAAAGGTTGCGTCCTACTACTGATACTGACATTCCGACTTTGTCCTTGAACCATGAGGTAGGAAGGTCGTATCCGAGAGACACCTCTCTGAGTCGGATATTGGTCATGTCATATACATAGTTTGCAAGCATTGACATACCGTTACCATTGTTTGCGTAGAATGTCTTCACGTCCGGAAGTTTCTGGTCTGAAGAAATCCATACGCCGCCGTCAGCGCGGGCATCAGCGGAATTCTTGGAAACTCCGAATCTGTCGAGCATAGCCTGTGTTGCAGAAACTCCGCGGCCGCCGATTCTTGCATCGATGAGAACTGACAGGTTGACTCCCTTGAATGAGAAGTTGTTGCTCCATCCGAGTCTTGACTTGGCCTCAGTGTTTCCACCGTAGATCCATGTGTCAGGGTCGAGAGTGATGGTGTTGGTGTTAGGGTCCACATAGATTCTTCCGTAGTCATCAGTCTTGAGACCTGTTACATAGAAGTCGCCGATGGAACCGCCCTTTCTGATTTTCATGCGGTATCCGCCGTAGTCCATATTGACCTCATCTACATTGACAGGTTTTCCCGTAACGTCGAGAGTTCCTTCTGGAACGAGCTCCTTGATCTTGTTGCGGTTCATTGACCATGTGACGGTAGAACCCCAGAAGAAGTTTCTCCATGTGTGCTTGAAGCCGAATGAAAGCTCGACACCATAGTTGTTGACCTTACCGGCATTGATATAAGCCTGCTTGTAGCCGGTCGATGGTGCTGCGTCATACTGGAAGAGCTGGTTGTATGTTGTTGCGTTATAGTAAGTCACGTCGAGGTCGAACATATCTTCGAGGAACTTGACATTGAGACCTGCCTCGTAAGATTTTGTGAGCTCTGGCTTGAGGTTCTTTGCCGGTGCGTATGTGTCAGAGGAAATGTTTCCGCCGACGGTGAGAGGAGTGTTGACTCCGGTGATGAATCTCTGAGGAGGGTTACCTGCGGTAGAGTATGAACCGCGCACCTTGAGGAATGAAATTCCTGCACCTGAGAGGTCAGCCATAGAAGAGATGACGCCTGAAAGACCTGCTGAGTAGTAGCATACGCTCTGGTTAGGAGTGAACGCGAGCTGTGATGACCAGTCGTTACGAACAGTTCCATCTACATAGACCATTCCGTTCCATCCGAGCTGGAGTGTTCCATAGACAGCCTGGTTCTGATCGTGCCAACGGTCTGCGTAAGGCTTTGTCTGTGAGTGTGTCATGCTGATGTTATAGACAGAGAACTTGTTGGCTACGGTTGCGAGATGGCCCTCGAATCCGGAAGCCTTGTTCTTGTCGTCCACGAGGCTGGCACCGAGGTTCGCTGTCAATGAAAGTTTGTCGTCAACGAATTTCTTGTCAATGGTAAGGAGGATGTCACCATAGAAGTTGTTGTGCATGATGGTGTTGTCCTGATAGTTACCGAACTCGGAAGCATAGAGTTTGTTGGAAGAAGCGTAAATCTTTCTGGTATAGTTCATTACGGTGTTGTCCAGACGGGCACGGCCAGTAACGGACATCCATTTGGTGATGTTCCATTTCAATGTTCCGGAGAGGGTGTATCTGTGAGCGGTGTTCTCGAACAGCTCCCTGTTGGTCTCCCAGTAAGGGTTCTCGACACCATCGACGAACTCCAACGGCCAGAACTGCTTCATATAGCCGGCATTAGCATCGTATCTCTCATAAATCTGGTACTTGGTTATATCGTCTCCGCGTGGGAAAAGATATGTCGCTACAAGAGGGTTGTGATACAGACCCTGAACGGTAGGGTTGCGCTTGTACTGACGCATGTAGCTTGCGCTCACGTCGAGAGTAAGCTTGTCCTTCACGAGCTCAGTGGTGTTGCGCACCGTGAAGTTGTATCTGTTGTAGGTATTGTTCGGGATGATACCGCGTGAGTTCAATGTTGCAGCAGATACATAGGTCTGAGAACGCTCGTTTCCGGCAGACAGTGCAATCGAGTTGGTGGTATTGAAACCTGTCTGGAAGAAATCGAGAGGGTTGTATGTGGAAGGTGTCTCAAGTTTGTTGCCCCAGCTCATGGAAGGCTCCGTGGCAGCTGTTCCGTAGATGTTCTGGAATTCAGGAGTAACGAACGGAGCGGAGAAAGTCGTGTTGTTCGAGTAGTTTACACGGATTTTTCCTTCCTGGCCTTTCTTGGTAGTGATGAGAATTACACCATTGGCTCCCTGTGCACCGTAAAGTGCTGCTGCAGAGGCACCTGAGAGGACTGACATCGACTCGATATCCTCAGGGTTGAGGTTGGAAATACCCTCGAAGTCACCTCCGTCCGGAGTCTCATAGATACCTGCTGACTGTGAAGATCTGAGGTCTGGCATAGGAATACCGTCGATCACGTAAAGTGCGTTGTTGCTTCTGGTGATGGACTTGAGACCACGCATCACGACTCTGGTAGAACCGCCGGCACCTGAAGCGCTCTGGTTGATCTGGAGACCTGCTACCTTACCCTGGAGAGAATTGACGAAGTTGGCCTCTTTTACGGCATTGATGATATCGCCACCGACCTTCTGGACGTTGTATGAAAGGGATTTTTCCTCTTTTCTGATACCGAGGGCGGTAACGACTGTTCCTTCGAGTGAAAGGGACTCCTCGTGAAGTACTGTGTTATAAACAGTTGCGTTGCCGACTTCGAATTTTGCAGGCTCGTAGCCGAGGCAGTTGACCTCGATGGTCACGCCTTTGTCTGAAACCCGGAGAGAGTATTTTCCGTCAAGGTCGGTGACGGTTCCGTTAGTTGTGCCGCTTTCTACGACACCGGCTCCCGGTACAGGTCCGCCGGATGCATCGCGGATTGTTCCTGTGATGGTTACAGGGCCGCCTTTCTTGTCATTGACATTGGCATTGGTAATGATAATGTTGTTACCTTCGATGGTGAAAGCGACATTGACAGGAGTGAAAAGGGCTTTGCAGACGTTGTTGATGGTTTCGCTCTCAACATTGATGCTGACGATTTTGCTGGCGTCAACGCCTTTGTTGATGAAAAGGAATCTTGACTGCTGCTTGATCTCATTCATCGCCTTTGTCAATGTGACATTGTCGAGCTTCAGTGTTATTCTTGTGTCTGCCTGCGGACGGGCGTTCATATTGACCGTCAATGCGAAAAGCAGAAGAAAACAGAGCAGACCGCGCATCTTTTGCAGAATACTTTGTCTTTTTTTCATGTTTTGTGAAATTTGGTTTAAATATATTTGATCAGTCCCTTATTAAAATGTTTTAATATTCAGTTATTAACGTGTTGTTCCACTTGGTTGTCGCGATGGAACTTTAGCGGATGTGGATTTTTCCTGTGAGAGGGTCCCGGGAGTAGTTGAATGGAGCGATATGCTGGAGCACTTTCATGGCGTGGTCAATGCCGTCCGAAATTCGGATTTCGCCGGTGATGCCGTCCATCGCAGGAATGTTTTCCCTGTCAATGACAATATCGACTCCGTATGCGTTCTCCAGTTTGCGGATGAGCTTGTCGAAACTCAGGCCGTCCAGTACGACGATGCCTTCTGTCCAGCTGACATCGGAATGTGAATAACGTCCTTTATATATAAGGTGTCCGTCCACCATGGAAACCACGTCGGATGGGCGCATTATGATATATTCGTTGTTGTCGGCAGCGCTTGTGACTTTTACTGAACCATCCAGAAGAATCGTGGTGAACTGGTTCATCTCCTCATCGGCATTGACATTGAACTTCGTTCCGAGCACTCTGATGTCGGACGCGAAGGTGTGGACGGTGAACGGGCGTACGCTGTTGTGGCTCACTTCGAAGAATGCCTCTCCTCTGAGATTGACCTCGCGCGAGTCCTTGCTGAACATCGCAGGGTAGCTGAGGACCGCACCGGAGTTCATCTTGACCTTCGTTCCGTCCTCCAGTGTCAGGTCAATGCGCTGACCTGCAGGAACTTCGATAGTTGTCAATGAATTTGCGAGCTTGCTGTCTATCTTGTTGACCTCGATATTGTGGGCGAGGAAGAAAATGCAGGCAATGGCTGCAGCATTGGCAATGACGGCGGCTGCGATTCTGAAGACTCTGCTTCTCTTCTTTTTCGTCTCGGCTGCTTTCTCTGCGTCTTCCATGCTGCATATCAGCAAGGCGTCGAACATTTCATGGGCTTTGCGGTACAAGGCCTTGTTCTGTTCTGATGCTTCGAGCCAGGAATTCAGCTCATTCACTTCATTGTCAGTGAATTCGCCTCTGAAAAATCTGAAAATATCGTCTTGCTTGAACTGCTTCATGTCATTAATCGTGTTATTCTATTCTGTGCCTGCCTTGCTGTTTCCGGTGTGCTTTTCCGGAGGCGCACATATATATGTTGCTTCTGAAAACAATCCTTACGCGGAAATTTCACTTTTTTTTTGAAAAATTTCCATTTTTGCAGGTTTAAGCGTTTCTGGTGCTTAATTCTAAAAAAACATCTAACTTTGTGGGAAACCGATAGTAATGGCAGAAGAACTGCATAAGATAACACCCGAGGAACTGATGAAACTGTACTCCGACAAGTCCAGTTTTGTTCTTCTTGCGTTTTCTTACCTGCACGACCGGGATGTGGCCGAGGATATTTTTCAGGAGAGCGTTCTTTACATTCTGGAAAACAGGGACACGATTACGGTTGCCAATGCCAGATGGTATTTTTCCAGAGTCATCCTGAACAAGTGCCTTTATTATCTCCGCCAGTCGAGCAACCGCGCACGCATCAGGGACAATATCCGCGATTCCGCCATTATGGCTGAAAACATCAGCATACTGTCCGATACGGCGTCTGATATGGCTGCTTTCAATGCCGATCTTTCCGGTTGCCTGGAGCAGTGCCGCAGGGAACTGCCGACTCTGGCATACAATATTTTCATTGACGCGAAAATCAAGGGACTGTCATATAAGGATATCGCTGAGGCTCATAATGTTACCCAGCGCCGCGTGGCGACGGAGATGCAGCGTGCCCTTGTTGTCTTCAGGCGCGTCTTCAAGGATTATTGGTTCCTTTTCCTCGTGGTTTTCTGCAAAGGGTAGCATTGACCTTCATCCATTTGGGAGTTGCACTTTCGGAACGCGATATTCCTTAGGGGCCGACTTATGTTCCCGACGTCTCTTTGTCGGTCCTGCTGTTGTCGCGCTGTTGGAAACTTTCCGAAAATTCGTTACATTTCGGTTTCTTTCTAATACGCTTTGACAATGACAGTGCTTGGGATTATTTTTTCAGTTTTTCTGGTATTGCTGATAATCGGTACCGTAGTGGTTATCATTTTCGATGATGGTGATTCTTCCAAAAAAATAGCGTGGCTTCTTATCATTGCCCTGCTCCCTGTCGTCGGCCTGCTGCTGTATTTCATGGTCGGCATCAATTTCCGCCAGTCCTGGTATTTCAAGTACAAGCACAAGAAGTTCATAGAAGTTTTCGGTGAACGTGCTGACAAACGTGTATTCAGACTTCTCTTCGGTCATGAAAAGGACAGTCAGGTCCGTAAGGAATACAGGCCGTTGACAAGACTTCTCGCATCGGATGGCTCTACCTGTGTGACTGATGGTAACGGTCTGGAAATCATCACGTCAGGCCACCGCAAGTTCGAACTGCTGATGGAAGACCTCAGGAATGCCAAGGACCATATCCACATGGAATATTTTTATTTCCGTCAGGACAAGGGCAGCCAGCAGATAAAGGAAATGCTCATGCAGAAGGCGCGTGAGGGTGTCAAGGTAAGATTCATTCATGAGAATATCGCCAATATCGCCATCCTTCCGGGCTATTATAACGAGATGAAGAAGGCGGGCGTCCAGGTGGAGAAGTTCACCAAGACGCGTTGGCCTTTCGTGAACATGGTCACGCAGCTTAACTACCGCGACCACAGGAAGATAGTTGTCATTGACGGCAAAATCGGCTATACCGGAGGCATGAACATCAGCGATGATTATTTTGTCCGCTGGCGTGACACCCATATGCGCATCACGGGCAATGCGGTAGCCGGTCTCCAGTACAGTTTCCTCAATACGTGGATAACTGCCGACGGCGAGATTGACAATGACTTCTCGAAGTATTTCCCGATGTGCGCGGAACTGCCGGCCCTGCCGTTCAATGATTCTGCGAAGAGTCTTGTCAATGCTGCCGCAACGGATCAGGTCAATGCTGCCGCGAAGGATTCTGTCAATGTTTCTGTGTCCGGGTCTGTCAATGCTGCCGCACCATCGGAGTCTCTCAAGGTCGCTGCCGCGGATAAGGTCAATGTCTCTTTTCCTGACTATGACGAGGTGGAAGGAAACGGAATCGCCGAGGCTCTTGCCAAGACTCCGATTCAGAGCCTCGATATGAGTTTCAAGCTCAAGGGACGTAACCGTCTGATTCAGATTGTTCCTGACGAGCCTGAATCCAGGTGGCCGAATATCAATATGGGCGCGGTCTGGGCTGTGCAGAATGCCAAGAAATACATTTATATTCAGACTCCGTATTTCGTTCCTCCTGAGCCGATGCTCCAGGCGTTGCAGTCTGCAGCCCTCAGCGGTGTGGATGTCCGTGTCATGGTTCCGAAGAAGGCTGACCTGAGTTTCATGGGCCCGGCCAACAGGTCGTATTTTACCGAGTGTCTGGAAGCGGGTATCAGGATTTATGAGCGTTCCGGCCGTTTCATCCATTCCAAGACTTTCGTCAGTGACGATTATCTTTCCGAGATAGGCTCGGCCAACATGGATTTCCGCAGCTTCAACATTGACTATGAACTCAATGCCTACATTTACGACATTACTGCAGCCAAAGTGAACAAGGCGATTTTCATGAAGGACATGGAGGCTTCTCACGAGGTCACCCTGGAGGACTGGACCGCCCGTCCATGGTACCAGAAGTTCCTCCAGAAGGTCATCCGCCTCTTCGCCCCGCTGCTCTAGACGCCGGCATGGAACTGCCTCATGGATAATATGTTAGCCGGATGCATGGAAGGCGTCGGACTATGAAATCGGGAGCCTTAAAATCTGTGAACAGACATCAGTGAGTGTTACAAATGTCGCCTCCCGAAACTGATTACCGGACACACTCCCGGATAAGCACCCGGCCATGCGTTCTAAATATGCTCCCAGCCATGCGTTCAAAATATGTTCTTGAACTGTCTCTCACAGGCTTGTCTTCCGGACAGGCTTCAGAATAGACTTTCAGACATATTTTGTCCAGAAACAGGTGGGTTTTTCCGGACAAATGTATTCAAAATACAACTTGTCCGGATTAAAACGTTTTCCTGCGGACAAACTGTATAATACTGACAACTTGTCCGTAAAATGGGGCGGTTTTCCGGACAAGTGGAGTATTATTTGTCTTTGCCATTGGAATGTACCTGAAAAGGTGCATCATATTTCAGAGGCGGTCAGCCGATAACGGGAACAATGAGTCGATCTCATATTGGGTAAGGCCCAACACTCTACGAATCTGCCCGTTGGAAGAACGGAAATCATAATGAAGCTTCTTGGCAAGGTCGAGTTTCTGAGAACGGCTCAAATCTTGGAGAGCATTGACACCATAAACAGATTTCAAAGACTTGACTATCTGTGTAAACAATTCTGTATCAGTTAGAAATTCACTGTCGTCAAGTTCGACTGCTAGTTCAGAATACGACTCGACACTTTTGCTGATCATTGAGAAATATTGGTGTGCATCACGGAACATTGCCATACCGAACTTCACGGCACAATACGAAAACGGGCACACATAGTCATTGACAATTATCCAGTCTGCCGGCAATTCTGGTAAACGAGTTCGAAAGATTCTTCTTTTCTCGTCGAACTTGATTTCTGAAAATCTTACGCCGGAAGGAGCATCAAGAAAATAGTATCTTCCGGTTCCCCACGGATAACTGAATGGAGTATGGGATGGATCCGCCACATATCCGTTTCGATTTGTATAGACAATGTTGTTACGCAAAGCCGAAATGCTTTCAATCGGCTTGAGTGAGATGTCAATACCTTTTATCATTGGGAAATGACGTCCCAGCCTTTTGCGGCAACATTTCCAGAATTCCGTTATCGCAGATTCCTCTGCGGATATCACAAAATGGAAATGATTGTTCATTATCTCAAAAGCAATGATTCTGAGATCCTTGTGTTGATTTGAAGCCAGTGCCACAACATTCATGGCGAACGTGAAATCCTGTGGGCTTGAGAATAGCATTGGAGTCTCTTTCCCGGAAGTATATACATGCCAATATGGTCCGGCCGACAAGAAACTCGCATTGCAACTTCTTTCTTTTTCAGAAAAGGTCTTAGTATTCATAGGCGCAGTTAGTTTAACGGCCAAGGTACTCCACAAATAATGCCAATTTGTAGAGGTAAACCAACATGTCCGGAAAATGGGTCGGTATTCCGGACAAATGTATTCTGTTTCACAACTTGTCCGGATTAAAACGTTTTCTGGCGGACAACTGCCCAGAATTGGTAACTTGTCCGTAAAACCCTACCATTTTACGGACAAATTCTAATTTGAGGATATAACCTGCTGTTGTCAAGACGAAATAGACATAAACAGACATCCGGACAACGGAAGTTCTGATGGTCACACCTCTGAAATGCTGAAAAAAAATTTGTCCGGAAATGCGTGGGCAAATCCGGACAAAATTTGTTGTTCGTCCAGCACGAATATACTCTAAAGGGTGCAAGTCCCTAAACCGCCCTGATAGTGGGAAGGTTACAGCC
>OIWT01002777.1_pt1 | contig 17354 bp, 17 predicted proteins | sample 1587701 | NCBI WGS metagenome assembly OIWT01 (sample SAMEA3888904, study PRJEB22519) | human gut metagenome | biome: human gut; feature: human-associated habitat; material: faeces | place: Denmark | collected 2009
ATCCAGCAGGGTGATGAAGAACATGAACCAGCCCTTGTCCACCCCTTCCGGCGGCGTTGCCGAGCAGGTGATGGAAAAGGTCTCATCGCTCATGGCAAAGATCATGTAAAAGCTGCGCCAGCCGTAGCCCTTGTAGCGCTCCAGCATGGCAAGGCCGTAGAACAGGTGCCGCGCCTGGATCATCAGCGCCATCAGAAAGGCCGACAGCGGCGAGAACGCGCCCAGCAGCAGGCTTGCCAGCACGAATTCCAGCGAGCCGCCGTACACGACAGTGCCCATGAGCATGGGCATCCACACCGGCAGCCCCAAGGACTGCACATAGATGCCGTAGCCCAGCCCCAGCACAAAATAACCTGCCAGCACCGGGATGGTCTGCGGAAAAGCCGCCCGCAGCGCCCGCAGGCAGGGGTGCGGCAGAGCGGGGGAAACAGTTCGGGACAGATGCTGCATAGAAAAGCTCCTTGCTTTGCGGGAACAGCGGGCGGTGCCCATATACCCACATATATTGTATGGAATAAGTGATTTCTATTATAGCACATCCCGGTGCTTTTGCAAGGCGGCGGGCATTCATGAAAAAACGATCCTCACGGCCGAAAGCCGTGAGGATCGTTTTTTAAACACTTTTTACTCTACCTCTTCATCCGCGAAGATCCACAGCACCTCGTTGATGTGGGAGCCGCTGCGGGAGTAGGGGGTCACACGGATGCAGAAGCTGCGGCCATCCGTCTTGCGGTAGCGGTGCTCCAGCAGGTTGCTGCTGAACACGGTGCTGCGCACAAAGCCGAAATCGAACAACTTTGCAAAGTTTTCTCTGTCCTCGGGCGCTACCAGCTTGTCGCGGTAGTTGGTCAACGCAGCGCGGAAAGAGCCGCCGCAGGTGTCCAGAACGGACTGGAAGTCGTCCGGCACAATAACGGGGCGCACGGTGTCCTCCTGCAAGTCCACCACGATTACTGTCTTGTATTTGGGGGCAAGCACCCTCAAAAAGTGCTCGGCATCCCGCTTTTCCTGCAGGGTGCGCTCCATCTTTTCGTTCAGGCCTTCCAGCTGGCGGGCGCGGCCGTTGTGGTCGTAGTAGGCCTGCCGGTCCTGCCGCATAGCAGCCTCGGCCTTGGCCACAGCCTCGTCCAGATGGCGCAGGTCGGCGGTCTGCTGGATGCCTACGGAAATAACATAGTCCTTTTCCTTCAGAAAGGCGCGCATCCGGTCCGCAGTGCTCCACACGCTGTAAGGCGGCTCGTTGGGGGTCAGGATGACAAATTCATCGCTGCCGATGCGGTACACCCGGCTGGTGGCAAAGAACTTGCGGGCGGCATTTGCCAGACAGCACAGCAGGGTGTCGCCACTGCGGTGACCCAGATGCTCGTTCACCTCGTGCATCCCCACCACATCAATGTAGGTGCACACCACGGATTCGTACCCGCTGTTGGGCAGCTCCCGCAGGTCGGCTTCGTACCGGCTGCGGTTGGCAAGACCAGTCAGGGTATCGTGGCTGTAAGAGAAGTCCAGCTCCTCGCTGAGCTGATCGGCCTGTGCGTCGTTGCGCACCAGCACAGTCGCCCACGGGTTCTGGGCACAGCAGCCACGGCAGGGCAGCACCTCTGTGGTGACCCAGATATACTGGCCGGACACGTTCTCGCGGTAGCGGTAGAACTCCGGCGCGGTGGCGTGGTACAGCACAGAGCGCAAGGCCTCCAGATCGGTCTGCTCCAAGAACAGGTCTGTGTCCTCCTCGTGCACGATCTTCTCGTTCACCATGCGGTCGCAGTAGTTGACAAAATCTTCTTCTTTTTCCAGATCCGGATCCAGCAGGCGGGCGTCCCGCTTGATCACCCGGTACGCACCGGTGGCAAGGTTCAGCAGCGAGATCTCCAGCACGTTATCGGTAAAGATCTGGTAGGCCTGCAAGGCCAGCGCGGTCTTTTCGGTGCCCGGGTTCTCCACCCGGCGGTCGCGGCGCATCAGGTCGCGGCGCAGATCCCAGTAATCCTGATTGGTGGGATCTGCCAGCAGTTTTTCGGCGTTTTCCACCGGCATGGGCTTGAAGAAGTAGTAGCCCTGCGAATACAGGCAGTCTGCCGCCTGCAGCATGGACACCTGCTCCGGGGTCTCCACACCCTCGGCGATGATGGGCAGGTTCAGCCGGTGTGCCATATCCACCACAGACTCCACGATCTGCACGCCCTTGCTGCGGTTCTCCTGATTCATGTCGATGAGCTTCATGTCCAGCTTGATGGCATCGACGTTGGTATCCTTGAGCATATTCAGCGAGGAATACCCGCTGCCGAAGTCGTCCATCATCACCGCAAAGCCCTTGCGGTGCAGGCCCTGAATGGCGTTTTCCACCATCTGGGTGTCCTCGGCCACCATGGTCTCGGTGATCTCAGCCAGCAGGAGTTTGGGCTCCAGCTTATATTTTTCCACCAGGTCTGCAAAGATCTGCGGCACATCCAGATTGAGGATATCCTGCACCGAAACGTTCACCGACACCGGCACAAGGTTGCTGCCGCTTTCCTGCCACTTCTGCAAAGTCTGGCAGACGGATTCCCAGATGTACTGGTCCAGCCTTGTCACAAGACCGGTGCGCTCCAGCAGCGGCATGAACTCGGCAGGGGGAACACAGCCCCGGGTGGGGTGGTTCCAGCGCACCAGTGCCTCCATGCCCACGATGGCGCGGGTGATGCTGTTGCACTTGGGCTGCAAAAAGAAGCAGAATTCGTGGTTATCCAGTGCGCGCTCCAGCTCGCCCAGCAGCTGCTGCTGTTCCTTCAGCTCGTTGAGCATGGTGGGCTCAAAGCGGTGCAGGTAGCCGCTGTCTGTCGTCACACCGGCGATCTGCGCATAGTTGCACAGGGTGGCGGCATCTGCACCGGGGTTTGCCTGCACAGGGCACACGCCCATTACCATAAAGAAGGTGACATCCTGCCTGCCGGCAGCCATGCAGGCCTGCAGCGTGGCAAGCACGGCGGTCTGCTCGGCCTTTTCGTCCGGCAGGCACAGGAAAAAGTCATCGTTTCCAAAATAGCCCACAGGATAGCCGGTCTGCCTGCTGTAACCTAGCAGACAGTTTGCCACAGTTTCCAGCAGAGCATCGCCCTTTTCGGTGCCGTAAAGCTCGTTATAAAGCTTGAAGTGCTGGATATCCACAGCGGCAACAGCCCATTCTGTTCCCTGATGCGCGGTCAGGAATGTATGCAGGGCCTGTAAAAATGCGTCCTTGCGGTCGATCCGCTCCAACGCAGCAGATGCCGGTGCGGCGGCATCTGTTTTGGTCTTTCGTTCCTCTGACATAACGATTCCTCACAATTTGGATAGTTTCAATACGGATAAGCCGATTGCGGTCGGTTTGTATACTTTATAATCAGTATAACACGGTTTAAGTCGTTTTGAAATAGTTTTTTCACACTTTTTAACAACATTATTCGAGCGAAGTGCAACAAAAATGCCACACACGGCGGAGCCGGTGCGGCATTCGGGGTCATTTGGTATTCTTGTTGTCGTCCTTGTTTTCCTGTTCGGCGCGGTGCAGCATCTCCCGCAATGTGGGCAGACTGCGCAGCTTGCTGCCGTGCCGGAGCTTCGGGTAGGCACGCAGCATACGGCGCGGGCCCACGATGCGGGGGGTGCGCAGCAGCTGCGCCTGCATTTCCTCGCTGCGGGCTTGCAGCTCTGCGGCCAGCTGTTCCAATTGCAGCAGCTCGGCGGCGCGCTCGGCAGTGCCCTTGGCGGCAAGCCGGGCGGCGTTGGCAGCTTCGGCAGCGTTCAGGCGGGCGTCCTCGCTGGCGCGGCGGGCAGCCTCGGTAGCCTCGGCAGCCTTGGCGCGGATGGCAGCCATGGTCTCATGGACAGAGGGGCGCTTTCCGGCAGCATCCCGCGCCTCGGCGGCGGCAAGCTTGAATTGCAGCCGTCCCTCGTCCAGCTTCTTGTCGGCGTTCAGGGTGGTGGTGCCCAGCAGCTGGGTCATGGCATCGCTGACGGCGTGGATACTGTCGCCCAGCTGCTCCATGGTGTCCAGCGTATCGGCCAGCGCAGAAGCAGCAATGGCGGTAGCCACCACGTCCGCCGCGTACACGGCGTACAAAAAGCACATGAGGATAACCCCCACAAAGGGCGGGATCAGGTCTACAAGGTCAGCCACCACCGGGTGCACGATACGCATGACCACCAGCGTGCCCACACCCCACAGCAGGCAGAATTCCAGACAGATATAGCCCCCGATATTAAAGGGAAAATCGCTGTAATCCCACCAGCGGGTGTGGTAGATCTTATACAGTGCCCAGCCGCCCACCAGTTCCAGCGCACTGGGCAGGATGACGCCGCCGATGTACAGCAGCAGGACGCTGTCCTGCAAGGGCGTAAGGGCAAACAGCACGATGATCATGCCAAAGCCGTAGATGGGGCAGACCGGGCCGTTGAGGAAGCCCCGGTTCACCAGCTGACCGGTGGTGGCGGCGGCATAGATGACCTCCAGACACCAGCCTATGCAGGAATAGATCAGGAAATAGGCCAGAATATGGTACAGCGAAAAGCCGCATACCACGGTATCGGTAAGAAAGCTTACCATAGGCACCTCCGTTCTTCAGTTCTGTTTGGATACGATCTTATATTCGTCCCCCGGCTCAAAAAAGGGACAGGCAGCGGTATTATGCGCAAGATAGCGTGCCATCTCGTCCTCGTCCAGCGCAGCGCCCTGCGCGCAGTAATAGCTGCCGTATTCGTCCTGAACATTATTCAGGCACAGCTCACAGGGGTCAGACATTTTCTTCGCCTTCCTGTGCGGCGGCTTCGGCAGCGGCAGCTTCCCGCGCCATCCGCTTGAGCACCTTGGGGTCTACCCATGTCACGCTGTCGGCACCGGGCTTTTTGCGGGCAATGAGCGCTTTGATTTTAATTCCCATCTCGGTGAACATGCCCTCGTGCTCGGTGCGGATGTTCCACTCCGGCTCGTTCTCGTGCAGGTCGTAGGTGATCCACTCGATGTCGTAGCCGGAAGCGGGGAAGTACTCCACGCTGTCCCGGAACAGGTCATCGTCGTCGGTCTTGAAGTAGATCTCGCCGCCGTCCTTCAGAAACTCGCGGTAAGCGATCAGCTGGCGCGGGTAGGTAAGGCGGTGCTTGTGGGAGGAGTCGTTCTTGCTCCACGGGTTGCAGAAGTTGATATAGATGCGGCTGACTTCATCCTCCGGGGTGATGACGCCCTTGATGCGCTCGATATCGGTGCTCATGATCTTGACGTTGTCGATGGGGCGTCCGGCTGCCTGATAGGCGGCCTCGATCTTGCGCTTGGCAAGGATGAGCACCTTATCGGTGATGTCGATGCCCAGATAGTTGTTTTCCGGGTGGGCACAGGCCAGCTGAGAGATGAAGCCGCCCTTGCCGCAGCCCAGCTCCAGAATAAAGGGCTGCTCCGGGCGGGCATACTGGCCGTGCCACTTGCCGCCCCAGATGAGGGGTTCGTGCACATGGAAATCCGCGGCCATCAGTTCGTCGTGGGCATAGGGTTTGAAACGCATTCTCATAGTTTGTTGTTCTCCTTCAAAAATCTCTCCACCTGCTCCGGGGTGGCGGCACAGCTGCCCTGACAGATGCCGGGCTTGCCGCCGCCGCGTCCGTTCAGGGCGGCATTCAGTGCTTTGGTCAGGGCGTGCACATCGCCGTCCCGCCGGGCAAGGCAGTAACCGGTGCCCTTTTCGGTGGGGGTCAGAGCGGCGCACAGGCCGGTGGTGGCCTCGGTCAGACGGACAGCCAGCCGATGCAGCCCGTCCGGGTCCAGCCCCGGCAGGGTGCGGATAGCGTCCGCATCGGGCGCGGTCAGCTGCGCAAGGGCGTCAAACAGCTGGCTGCACAGTCCGAAGTGTGTAAACTTGAGTGCAGTATACTCGTCGTAGACCCGGTGCACCGCCACAGCGGTCTGGTCGGCCTTGGCAGAGAGCAGCGCACCGATCTCCGCCTGCCGGGCGCGCATGGCCTGCGCCGCCGCCAGTGCACGGGCTCCGCACACCACGCTCAGCCGCACACCGCCCTTGTAGTTCTCGCTGGCAAGGATCTTGATCTGCCCCACCTGACCGGTGGTGCGGGTGTGGGTGCCGCAGCAGGCGCAGACGTCCGCGCCCGGGATGGTCACGATGCGCACCTGCCCCTCGATCTCTTTTTTAGAGCGGTAAACAAGGGCGGCAAGCTCCTCCCGGGTGGGGTAGCTGATGAGCACCGGCACATCCTGCCACACGATGCGGTTGGCGGCAAGCTCTGCCTGCCGCAGCCCCTCGGGGCTGATGGGCACGCTGGTGTCCATGCGCACGGCCTCGGTGCCCACATGGAAGCCCGCATTCTCCGCCCCGAACATCTGGTGCAGGATGCCGGAAAGGATATGCTCGCCGGTGTGCTGCTGCATCTTGTCAAAGCGCCAGTCCCAGTCGATGCAGCCGGCAACGGCTGCGCCGGGCGCGGCGGCAGCGGGCAGGGCATCCACCGTATGCCAGATGACGCCTGCCTGCTCGTGGACGTCCGACACCCGCAGCACCGTGCCGTCCGGCAGGGTCAGAGTGCCCCGGTCGGCGGGCTGACCGCCGCCCTCCGGGTAGAACACCGTGCCGTCCAGCGCGATGCGCCCGCCGCCGGTCTTTCCGTCCGGCTCTGCGGCAAGGATGACGCTTTCGCATTCGGTGCGGAAAGCGTCCTGCTCAAAATATTTTTCTGTGCGCTGCATCGCGCGAGTACCTCCTGTAGATAGAACGATTGAAAATGCCCTCCGCTTGCGCTCTGGGCATATTCAGCGGAAAATTATTTTTTATTTCGCGTTTGTCGCGCAGCGACTGAGGGGCTTTTAATGGAGAAGCGAAAAAAGCGTTAAAGCGATAGCGCCGACTGGCGCAGCGCTAGCTTTTTTGTGCTTCGACTTCTTCTTTAGGATTGTCAAGGGCGAGCAGCCCTTGGCCCGTTGCGGGGTGGGTGGAGTCCAGAGGTAGGGAGGGGGGAGTCGGAACACCCCTCCCTGCCTCTGGCCCAGCGGAGCGTCTTTTCTCTTGACATCTCTCCTTATCTGCATTATAATACTTCAAAAATGAACTATCCATAAAAAGACAAAAAGGAGCGCTGCATGAATCCTACCATAGAGATCAGCTTCAAGACCGCGCAGGCGTACAGCGCCATGTGCAAGCCGCTGTGTCAGGAGCTCAAGCTGCCCCAGACCGCCTTTGACATCCTGATGTTTCTGGCAAACAACCCGGACTGCACCACTGCCCGGGATATCGTGGAGATCCGCAAGATCAAAGCGAACCTTGTGTCGGTGAACGCGGACCGCCTGGTGCAGGAGGGGTATCTGGAGCGCCACGCCGTGGCGGGCGACCGCCGCAAGACCCAGCTGCTGTGCACCGAAAAGGCGCAGCCGGTCATCGCACGGGGGCGCGAGGTGCAGGAACGCTTTTTTGCCCGTCTGCTGCAAAACACCGATGCCGCCACCCGGGAGGCGTTTTTCCGCACCATGGAGGTCATCGGGAAAAATCTGGACGAGATCCTGCTGCAATTTTCATGATCTATAACAAAAACAGCCAAGCCCGCAGGCTTGGCTGTTTTTGTATCTTAAGCTTACTTGCTCTCTACCTTTTCCTCGATGGTGGAGTGGTCGATGACCCAATCGGCAGCCTTGCGGATGCCCTCGTTGCGGCGCAGGGCGGCAACATCGGTGCCTGCCTTGATTTCTTCCACCGTCTTTTTAGTCTTTTCAGCGCGCTCAGCCAGCTGCTTGTCGATCTCCTCATCGGTGGGCAGCAGGTTCTCCTGCTGTGCGATCTGCAGCAGTGCCATGCGGGCGCGGGTGTTCTTCTCTGCGGCGGCACGCACCTTGGCAGTAAAGCTCTCGCGGGTCTCGTGGATCTGGCTCAGATAGGTGGTCAGGCTCATGCGCTGCATCTGCAGCTGCTGCTGGATGACCTGCATCTGCTGCTGGTAGGCGTTTTCCACCAGAATGCTGGGGATCTCGCCCTCTGCGGCATCGGCCAGCTGACCAAGGATCATGTCCTTGGCGTGGTTCAGTGCACCGCCGTGGCGGCCGTCGAACAGCTGCTGCTTCACAAAGGCACGGTACTCTTCCATGGTCTCCTTGCCCATCTTCTTGGCAAAGTCGCTGTTCAGGGCGGGCAGCTGACGCACGCACACGTCGTGCAGCTTGATCTTGAACACGACAGGCTTGCCAGCCAGCTCCTTGTTGGGGTAGTTCTTGGGGAAGGTGACTTTGATCTCGAACTCGTCCCCTGCCTTGTGACCCAGAATGCCGTCCTCGAAACCGGGGATCATGCGGCCGCTGCCCAGCTGCACCGACTGGTCCTTTGCCGTGCCGCCCTTAAAGGCCACACCGTCCAGAAGGCCCTCAAAGTCCATGTGCACCACATTGCCCTTTACAGCGGGGCCCTTGTGGGGCACCAGCTCTGCGGCATAGTTGCGGCGGCGCTCCAGCACCGTGTCGATCTCCTTGTCGGTCACCTCCGGGGTGACGCACTGGGTGGTAAAGCCGGTGGTCTTGGTCAGCTTCAGCTCGGGCTGCAGCGCCACGGTGGCGGTAGCCACAAAGCCCTCGTCCTTTTTCACGCTTACCAGATCGTAGCTGGGATCATCCACCGGCGCAAAGCCGTGCTCCTTCAAAGCAGCCTCGTACAAAGCAGGCACATCCTGATCCATCAGGTCGTTGATGGCATCGTACCAGAAGGTGTGCTCGCCGCGGTCAGCCTCGATCTGTGCGCGGTCGGCCTCGCCCTTCTGGAAGCCCTTGATGGTATAAGTGGCGCGGGTGCGCTCATAGACCGCATTGGAAGCGGCCTCCAGTTCTTCAGCCGTAGCGCTGAAGGTCATTTTGCAGACACTCTTTTCAGGAGTTTCCACGCTTACCAGTTTCATAGGATCTACCCTCCGTGTTGTTCCCTTGGCGGCGGGGCGGCGCTGCAAGGCAGCAGCCAGAACGCCATTTTGGGGACATTTTCAAACATTAATAAAGTTATTATAGCACAAGTGCAGCAAAAGCGGTATAATAAACTTGATAAAAATGTGCCGTTTTGGCAATTTTAGTCCATTCAAGCAGGAAAAAAGCGCGTTTTGCGGCAGCAGCTGCCGCGCAAAAGTGGGAAAACCCTCAGGAAAGGAAGGCTGTCCCCTATGCGATTATTTGATGTTCTGGGCCCGGTGATGATCGGGCCTTCCTCCAGCCACACCGCCGGTGCGGCAAAGATCGGCTATACCGCACAAAAGCTTCTGGGCGAGGTTCCGGCGCAGGCAGACATTGGCCTGTACGGCAGCTTTGCCACCACCGGCAAGGGGCACGGCACCGACCGCGCATTGGTGGCGGGGCTGCTGGGCCTGCGCCCGGACGACCCCCGCCTGCCGGACAGCTTTGCGCTGGCCGCGCAGCGGGGGATGCAGTTCAGCATCCACCCGGTAGAGCTGCGCTCTGCCCACCCCAACACCGCCGTGCTCACCCTGACCAGCCGCACCGGGCGGCAGCTTTCGCTCAAGGCGGCGTCGGTGGGCGGCGGACGCATCCGCGTCACGGAAATTGACGGCGTCCCGGCGGATTTCGGCGGGGACAGCAACACCCTCATCATCCACAACGAGGACACCCCCGGCTGCATTGCCGAGGTGACCATGGCGCTGGCACTGCGGCGCATCAATATCGCGTCCATGCAGGTGTTCCGCGCCGCTGCGGGCGGCTATGCGGTGATGGTGCTGGAGTGCGACTCCCACATCCCCCACGCGCTGGAGCGGCAGCTGGCGGTGATGCCGGGTCTGCTGAAGGTGACCTGCCTGAACGTGGACGAGCCGGAAGAAACGGAGGAATGAGCCATGGCATTTTTGTCCTGTGAAGAGATGCTGGCTGCTGCCCGCAGCCAGAAGATCACGCTGGCAGAAGCGGTGCTGCGCAGCGATTTGGAGGAGAGCCGCCTGACCGAGGCGCACAGCCGCGCCGCCATGCGGCATTTGTGGCAGGTGATGCAGGCCACCAGTCAGGAATACGACCCCGCGCAGCGCAGCCGCAGCGGCCTTTCCGGCGGCGATGCCGCCAAGGTGGAGCAGGCGTGGCAGCAGGGACGCCTGCTGGGCGATGACTATCTGGCCGCAGTAACAGCGGAAGCCCTGAAAACCGCCGAGTGCAACGCCTGCATGAAGCGCATCGTGGCCGCGCCCACGGCGGGCAGCTGCGGGGTGCTGCCGGCGGTGCTGCTGCCGCTGGCGCGCGCCGGGCAGGCAGACGAGGAGGCCGTCTGCGATGCACTGTATGTGGCGGCAGGCTTCGGGCAGGTCATCGCCGCCCGCGCCACGCTGGCGGGCGCAGAGGGCGGCTGTCAGGCCGAGGTAGGCGCCGCCAGCGCCATGGCCGCCGCCGCCCTGTGTAACCTGAAGGGCGGCACCCCGGAGCAGTGCGCCGCTGCCGCCGCCATGGCACTGGGCAACCTGCTGGGTCTGGTCTGCGACCCCGTGGCGGGTCTGGTAGAGGTGCCCTGCATCAAGCGCAACGTGGTGGGCGCAGTGAACGCGGTCTCCTGCGCCAATATGGCACTGGCCGGGGTGGACTACGCCATCCCCTGCGACGAGGTCATCGACGCCATGGGCCGCGTGGGCAGTCTGCTCTCCCCCGACCTGCGCGAGACCGGTCAGGGCGGTCTTGCCGCCACCCCCACCGGTGTAAAGATCGCCCGTCAGCTGGCGCAGGAGGGCTGAGCGCCACGCCCACTCTCCCCCGCCCGGCGGGCAAAAAACGGCCGCAGAAGCCGCTTTTCGCGCCGAAGTGGCAGAAGAATTACAGAAAAGCCGCAGTAAAATCAAAGAAAAGACGTTCTTTTTTGGAAAATATAAAAATATTTTAAAAAAGCTGTTGACAAACCCCGCCCTTCGTGATAAAATACATCATGTTCCGAACGGAACGTATGCGTTGGTAGCTCAGCTGGATAGAGTGACTGACTACGAATCAGTAGGCCGGGGGTTCGAGTCCCTTCCATCGCACCAAACCATGAAAATCCGAACCTTTTCTCGATAGGAGAAGGGTTCGGATTTTTTGTTTTCTTCGGAAATGAGAATTCCGGCTCGTTTCAGACCGCGGTGTGTCCAAAACCTTATCAGAAGAAAAACCGTGTAACGAAAGTCACAACTGTAAAGGTGCCGTAAGGCGGAAAGGACACAAACATGAAGTACGATGCAAGAGCCTGCAAGTTCAACATGGATACCGGCTGCGTGGAGCTGCTGCTCCGGGATGGGAGAATGATCTCCATTGACTGCACTGGGGTCGAGGATGAATTGGACGTGACCATGGCGCAGAGGACGGAACTGGATTACCTTATCTACAATGACCCGCTGGCGTATGCAGACCTGATTCTAAACGGCGAGCCGGAAGAATATTTGAAAAATACGGCTGGGAACCATGGGTTAGAAGATTAAGAGAAATGCCGTTCCAAAAGCAACTGGAACGGCATTTCTTATTTTTCGCCATTCGGCATCTTCTGTCCCCGAAGCTCCTGCCGGATGGCACGGAACTGCTCCGGCACATCCGCATCGGTCATCGCACTGGGGACATCCACTGTCCCAGCGGCTTTGGCGGCTTCATAGAACCAGCATTTATACTCCACGGTCTCCAGCGTGTGCTGTAACTGCTGGATCTGCTGGGTGAGCACCTCACGCTGATGCCGAAACATTTCCAGCCGGGTGTCAATGGTGTCGTCTCCCTGCATGGAAAGCTCAATATACTGCCGGATATCCTTGATGGACATTCCGGCTTTTTTCATGCAGCGGATGACCTGCAGCCACTCGAAGTCGTTTTCCCGGAACATCCGAATGCCGCCGGAGGAACGCTCCACAAAGGGAAGTAACCCTTCTTTGTCGTAGTAGCGCAGGGTGGAGGCAGGTACGCCCAGCTTTTGTGCCATTTCACCTACGGTATAGATCATCTGAAACCTCCGTTTTTTTCAAAAAGCCCTTGACTTAAAGTGCGCTTTAAGTTGTATGATAAAATCAAACTTTATCAACATCATAATGCGGATGCACTCTGCTGTCAAGGAGGTTCCTATGAGCAAGAAGGTATTGATTTTGTCTGGCAGTCCCCGGAAGGGCGGCAACTCTGATATTCTATGCGACGAATTTCTGCGTGGAGCGCAGGATGCCGGGCACAAAGCAGAAAAGATCCGGGTCGCTGAGAAAAAGGTGGCTCCCTGTTCCGGCTGCTACTACTGCAGCACCCACGGCGGAGCCTGCGTCCACAAGGATGATATGGCAGACATCCTGCAAAAGATGATCGATGCCGATGTCATTGTGCTGGCAAGCCCGGTATACTTCTACTCCATCAGTGCCCAGTTGAAGGCAGTGATCGACCGTACCGTGGCACGGTGGCTTGAGGTCAAAGACAAGGAATTCTACTACATCACCACCATGGCAGACGAGGAAAAAGCCTCTGCGGACACTACGCTGACCTGCTTCCGGGGCTATGCAGACTGTGTGGATGGCGCCGTGGAAAAGGGAGTCCTTGTAGCAGGTGGTGTTTACGAGCCGGGTGCGGTGTGCGGTACGCCTGCCATGGCACAGGCTTACGAGATGGGAAAAAATGTATAAATGGAGGGAAATCAGATGATTTTACAGGAAACCTACAAACTGGAAAATGGAACGAAAATCCCCAAACTGGGGCTTGGCACATGGTGCATTGACAATGACAAAGCGGCGCAGACAGTCCGCACCGCTGTTACGCTGGGGTATCGTCTCATTGATACTGCACAGGCCTACAAAAATGAGCAGGGCGTTGGCGAGGGAATCCGTAGCTGCAGCGTTTCCCGTGAGGAGCTGTTTGTCGCAAGCAAGGTGGCCGCAGAACTGAAAACCTATGAGGCTGCAGCCGCCTCTATTGACGAAACGCTGGAAAAAATGGGACTGGACTATCTGGACCAGATGATCATCCATGCACCCCAGCCGTGGAACGAATTCAGGGACACCAAACGCTACTTTGCAGAGAACAAAGCCGTCTGGCGTGCGCTGGAGGATGCGCAGGCGACTGGCAAGGTGCGGGTCATCGGAGTGTCGAATTTTCTGCAGGATGACTTGGAGAACCTGCTGTCCGATTGCCGGATACAGCCCATGGTGAACCAAATCTTGCTCCACATCAGCAACACCGATCATGATCTGCTGAATTTCTGCAGAGAGCAGCACATTCAGGTGGAGGCCTATTCGCCCATTGCCCACGGCGAGGCGCTTAAGAACCCTGTGATTGCGCAGATGGCAAAGAAATACGGCGTATCTGCGGCACAGTTGTGTGTCCGCTATGTTCTTCAGCTTGGCGCAGTAGCACTGCCCAAAACGGCAGACCCACAGCACATGGAAGAGAATGCCGCCGTAGATTTTGTCCTCACTCCGGAAGATATGGCTGCACTCATGCAGATGGAGCACATTGCTGACTACGGAGAATTCAGCTTTTTCCCGGTGTTCAGCGGGAAAAAGCAGGTCTAAGCGTTTACACGGAAAGGCAGGGGTACAACAATGGCAGTAAAACAGACAGCAGGGCGGGATGCTCTGGGCGAATTTGCGCCAAAATTTGCAGAACTTAACGATGAGGTACTGTTCGGGCAGGTGTGGAGCCGAGAGGATAAACTCTCCCTCCGGGACCGCAGCCTTGTGACGGTGGTGGCACTGATGGCGCAGGGACTGACGGACTCCTCGTTTCGGTATCACCTGACGGCAGCGAAAAACAACGGTATTACCCGGACTGAGATTGCAGAGATCCTGACCCATGCGGCATTTTATGCAGGTTGGCCCAAGGCGTGGGCGGCTTTCCGCATGGCCAAGGAAGTCTGGGCAGAGGAATCTGCAGAGGATGCCAAGGCAAAGCACCAGAGTGAAATGGTGTTCCCCATCGGTGCATCCAACGACGGTTTTGCACAATATTTCAGCGGAAAAAGTTATCTGGCACCCTTGTCCACCGCACAGGTTGGCATTTACAACGTCACCTTTGAGCCGGGCTGCCGGAACAACTGGCACATCCACCATGCTGCAAAGGGCGGTGGACAGATCCTTGTCTGCGTGGCAGGCCGGGGCTACTATCAGGAATGGGGCAAAGCACCGCAGGAGCTGCATCCGGGCGATGTGGTGAACATTCCCCCGGAGGTCAAACACTGGCACGGTGCTGCACCCGATTGCTGGTTCTCTCATCTGGCAGTGGAAGTGCCCGGTGAGGGCACCTCTAACGAGTGGTGCGAGCCGGTGCCGGAAGAAACCTATAAGGAGTTGCGGTGGTGCGTTTTGACGTACACCCAACCATGATGAAACAAAAACAGGGTGCGCCCCGAATGGACGCACCCTGCCAAAAGCCACAGACAATAGCGATATGTACAACAGGGCTTTCCCCGTCGGGAAGGCCCTGTTTCTCTTTGCTGGTGGTGTGATGAGCCTGTTCCGCCTGCCATAGGCAAGCTCGCGTTTGCGCAGCAACAAAAGCCTCAGTGAAATATCATTCAAAGGTTTCCAGTGCTTCCACCAGTGCAAGGATGGTCAGCGACTGGCCGTATGCCATGGGAGCAATCAGAATGTTTTTGTAGTGGTCGCGGTCGTAGCCCATACCCGTACCGCCGGATACTTTCAGCACCGTACCATCGGTGTCGATGTTCTTGAGGATTGCACGGATAGCTTTCTTGGCACAGGGCAGGTAGGAATCATCCAGAATCCCCATGCGGATGCCTTTCAGGATGCCAGCGGTGATAGCAGCAGAGCCGGAAGTTTCTTCGTAGCTGGTGGAGTCGTCCAGAACCGTATGCCAAAGGCCGTCCTCACCCTGAAGGTCACGCAGTGCGCGCACCTGTGCTTTGTAGGTATCCAGAATGAACGTCTTGACGCCCTGATTCAGCGTACCCTTAAACATATCCAGATAGTCCAGAATACCCAGCGTGAACCAGCTGTTGCCGCGGCACCAGAACACGCCGCCAAAGTTGTCCATCCGATTGAACGACCAGCCGTGGAAGAACAGACCGGTGTGGGTATCGTACAGATACTTGATGTGCATCAGCACCTGCTTAATGGATTCGTCGATCCACTCCTGCTTGCCGTACTTCTGGCCCATCCGATTGAGGAACAAGACGGTCATGAACAGGGTGTCGATCCACATCTCGCTCTCGTTTAGGCGAACGCCCTGACGGTCGCCGTTGGCACTGGTGACGTGCTGAAAGCCACCCTCACGGGTACGCGGGATGCACTCCATCAGCCACTTTGCCCAATCCAGACAAAGGGCTTCAAACTCAGGGTCGTGGTAAATCTCGTTCAATTCACACAGAGTCAGCAGCGGAGTAGTCGTGTTGATATTGCGGGAAGGCAGACCCTGCGCAATGTTCTCCTTGAACCAATCATGCAGGAAGGTGCGGTATTCCTCCGAATCCTGTATCTTGGCGATTTTGAGCAGTCCGTACAGGCCGATGCCCTGCGGCCAGTCCCACTCCTTGATGCCGAAGTCACGGCTAAAAAATCCGATGGCCTCGCCGCCTTCTTTCAAAGTGTCCTCGTTTTCGGGGGCACCAAGGTGCATCAGCTTCTGGATAACAAGATCCAGCTTTTTCTGAATCAGTTCTTTTTTGATTTCGTTTGCCATAAAAAACACCTCATGTATTTGTATTGTTTTTCTCAGCGGTTGAAGTAAGCGATTTTCGATATTGTGCAGGCGTAACGTGTTGATATTTCTTGAACACACGTCCCAGATAGGTGATGCTCTCAAACCCGGTACGGCTTGCGATTTCGGAAACGGAAAGTGTTGTTGTTTCTAACAGGCTCTGCGCTTTTTTTACCCGCAGGATGTTGATGTATTCGTTGATGCCGAAGCCAGTCACTTCATGGAAGGAACGGCTGAGATAATACTTGCTGATATAAAACTGCTCGGCAAGGCTGTCCAGCGAGAGCTTTTCCTGAAAGTGATCGGAAATGTAGTCTGAGATTTGGTAGACTGCATCGAACTTTCCGCCGCTGGCCTTACCCTCCTGCACATCGTTCAGGCAGGCGACCTGCTGATTGCTGCGCCGGAAGTAGATGAAGCCTAGAATCAACTCCGAAAGAATAGCGGTCTGGCTCATAGGCTCTGCCTTGTCCAGTTCCTCCATGATTTGCAGAAACAATCGGCGGGTATTCGCTGTCTGCTTCGGGGTCAGTTCGTAAATTCCGTAGTGCTTGTGGAAGAACGCACCGATCTTCAGTTCCGGGAACATCTTATCGACCTTTTCCACAATGTCCCGGTCTACATAGAGGATCACTCGCTCGTATTCGGTTTCCGGGTCTCCCACGATGGAATGGGACATATGAATCTGGCCGCTGTCCACGAGAATCAGGTTCCCGGCCTGTGCTTCATAGGCGCGGTTCTCAAAGAACATCTGCCGCCGCCCACGGAGCAGGAGATAAATTTCGTACTCCTGATGGAAGTGGTTGTACCGCATATCAAAGTTTGCCGGACGAACCATGTGTTCCACCATAATGCCGTTTCGTTTGCGGTAATATTGGGTCGCATCACCCTGAACCATGCTGTGCAGCCATGTTGTTTTCATGAAATGCTCCTTTTCTCCTGAACAGGCGGTGTTCTTGCCTTGATTATGTCATATCTGTTCAGGTTTGACAAGCATTTGCACCGTGGGGCTTACATCAGGCCCAGCGTAGTAGGCAGCTACTCGCTCAGAGCAGGGATGTATGTGACCGGCATCAGTGAGATGAAAATTGCCACAAAGAACGGAACCAGACTTTTCATCACATTCTCCAGACGCTGCTTTGCCAACGAGCATCCCACGAACAGGACGTTGCCAACGGGAGGAGTGATGGTGCCGCCGATCTCGGAATCGCCCGCCTGACCGTGCGCCAGCCGGAGCTGGATCTTGTCACTGCCAATGCTGCCGTTTACCTTGAAAAAGGTGGAAACTCCGATTCCCAGCAGCACGACGACAATGACGGTCAACAAGATTTTTGATGTCTTTTTCAGTGTCATTCCTCCTAAATGATTTGCTCGTTCGGTGCGACTTCCTGATTATAATTATACAGCCTTTGGGGCCAGCTTTCTCGCAAAGAATTGCGAATGAAGCCAAAAATTCAAACGATATTGCGCTTGTGTTGTATACATTCTTGCGCTTTTCTCTATTGTTTTGTTGAAATGGACAATATTTCTTGCCATTCTTCTACATACAAATAATTTTTTAGATCAATTCGTCCATTTTTTCTGCGCAATATTGTTTGAGCGCAAACAGAAAAGAGCCACCCGTAGTTTGTTACGGATGGCTCTTGACATGTTTCTTTTATAAAAGGTTGCCGCTCAGTTCAGCCGGAACACCTGCTCCAGCTTGGGCTGTGCGCCGGTCACGGGGTCCATTTCCAGTTCCAGA
>OIWT01002781.1_pt1 | contig 17324 bp, 30 predicted proteins | sample 1587701 | NCBI WGS metagenome assembly OIWT01 (sample SAMEA3888904, study PRJEB22519) | human gut metagenome | biome: human gut; feature: human-associated habitat; material: faeces | place: Denmark | collected 2009
AAAGGTCATTCTGCACTTTGACAATGATCCACCGGGCAGGCTTGCGGCGAAGGGGATTACAGCGGCATTATCCGGTCGTTGTGAAGTGAAATATGTACCGCCTCCTCGCGAAAAAGACTTTAACGCTTATCTGTGCGTTATGAAAACAGAGGAAATACGAGTGGGGAAAAGGAGAGATGAAAGAGCGTGAAGATCAATATTTTTCAAATTGACGGTGAGAAAGACAAGCATGGCGTCATGTATCAAAATTTAGATGCAATCGAAGGATTTCAAGGAACAAAAGACATTCAAAGCGAGATCTACGACAAGGTTTTCGATGGAGACGTTGACTGCAATACGCTGGAGGGTGTCTATACAATGTTCAACACAGACCATCCGCAGGGATATGTCGGAAGGTCGCTATCCGTTTCGGATATCGTTCAGGTATGGGACGGCGGAGAGGAAGAAGTCGGATTTTATTTTTGCGATAGCTTTGGCTTCAAAAAGGTGGAGTTTGACCCGACAAAAACGGTCGATAGGAGCAAAGAAAACTTCATTACCGCACTTCTTATCAAGCCCGGTCGTGAGCCTGAAAAGGTGCAAATCGGAAGAGATTTGCGGTCACTTCAAGCGGCGGTTGAAGGCGATATTGAACAGTTTTCGTGCTTTGCAGACGACGCTGTGATCATATGTAATGTGTAGTTATCGGTTATGCGTAGAGTAAAAGAAAAACGCTCGGTATTCCGGGCGTTTTCCTTTGAACTACTACACATAATCAGAAAGACTTCTTTCCAAATTGTGTTAGCCATTGTAATAAATCTTTGTCCTCCTCCCAAGGCATAGTAGTGTTTGGTGTAAAATTAGGCACTTTTTCCTCAAAAACTTTTCGTTTCATTTCGGCATCAATCCGAGCGTAAACCTCAGTGGTAGAAATATCGACGTGACCTAAGAAATCACGAATATAAATCATGTTCACACCAGCCCGCAGCAAATGCATTGCCTTAGTATGGCGTAAAACATGAGGAGAGATTTTTCTCGTATCGCTGTCCAATTTAGCTTGAGAAACGTATTTTTTGAGAATATAAGTAATCCCATATCGTGAAAGCGCCTGCCCCTTTTGGTTAAAGAACAGCGGCGATGTCAGCGGTTCGGAATTCAGATTGAAGTTCCGAATATAAGCATCTAAGAGCTTGCACGTTTCTTTCATTAGCGGTACTTGGCGAGCTTTTCTACCTTTTCCTGTCAATGTAACCATGGCAGGATTGGTTAATCGGATATCCTTAAGTTTTAGATCCGTGATCTCTTGGACTCGCGCACCGGAATCATATAGCAGGGAAAGTAGTGTTAGGTCCCTAAGACCGCGCCGCGTAGATGGATCTGGTTGGGCAAGCAAAGCTTTAAGTTCTTCTTCTATCAGAAATGGTGTGACTGGCTTTTCATGTTTTTGGGGACGCATAGCAATGATGTCCGTACAGTTTTCAAGATATTCCGGATTTCTGTACTGAACATAATGCGCAAATGCCTTCATTGCGGCAAGCCTTTGGTTTCGGGTTGTAACAGACACTTTTCTTTGCACTTCCAGCCAATCCAGGAAATCGGAAGCGAGATTTCGGTTCAGCATCCGTAGTTCAATACGGTTCGCCGGTACTCCTTTTTCTTCTTGAAAATATAAAAGAAGAAGTTTAAATGCGTCACGGTAGGAATTGCACGTGTTGGGGCTGACGCCGCAAGTTTCGGGGAGATAGGTTGAAAAGTAAGAAGTCAGTGCTTTTGTGAAATCAGTTTTCTTCAATTATCTCACCTCCAATGACAGGGATAATTCCTGCAAATGCAGAATCAAGCTTTTGTGCCAGTTCCGGAAATGAAGCAATTGTCAGATGAATATACCAGCATGTCTCCCGGTAGCTTTTGTGTCCCAGATATGCCGCCAACCTTGGAACAATAATCATTGGATCGTATCCTTCTGCAAGTTGTTTTTCTAACGTGTGTACTGCAAAAGTGTGTCGAAAATCGTGAACACGAGGTCCATTCCCAGTATGGTGAATATGGCTCATAAAAAGAAGTTCGCGGAAATTTTCGTAAATCGTGTTACTGGAATAGTGTCCACTGGCAGATGGGAAAAACCATTCTCTGTCCAACAGCAATTTTCCTGTGTATTCTCTTAAATACTCAGAAAGACTGCTGTGAATGGGGACAAGTCGATCTTTTCCGCCTTTTCCGTTAAAAATTGAAATCACACCGGATTCCAGATCAACATCAGTAGTTCTTAGCCTTAACGCTTCATTAACGCGCAAACCGCAGGAATACAGCAGCCTAATGACAGCAGGGATTACCAGATGTCTCGTGGGTGCATTTTTTCTGTATGGTAGATTATCGGCAGCATTTAATATGCGGGATATCTCGTCGACAGTAAAAATATGCGGAACAAATGTGGAGTTGCCTTTCAGCTTACTTGTATCCGGGACATAAGATATACCATCGTTAGCGAAAGCAAAGGCTGCAAATTTACGAATGGTATTATGTCGCTGTATCTTTGTACGGTTTGAGAGATATGGTTTCGCTGCGTCCCATGCTTCAACGAGTTCCCTTGTTACAAACGACTCATTTTGCATAGCCTTAGATAAACAATCAAGCTCCTGCAGATAGTATCCATAGTGATCTGAAAGATAGCCTTCTTCATTTCGAGTTGTCAGGTACAGTTCCATCAATGTCGAAAGATTGCTCGAAAAGTGAAATTGCTTCATTACAGCACCTCCAAATCCAGCGAACACAGGCGAAGTTGATCAATATCAACGCGCAGATATGTTTCTGTTACGTTGATGTCGCTGTGTCCCAATATTTGAGATATGTCCTGAAGCGATGCTTCATCCTTAAGCAGATTTGTGGCAAACGAATGTCGAAGCGTATGAACACCCGCATGTCCTTCTTTCGGCACGGTAATTCCTGCTCTGCGCATATACTTCCGAAGCTCTGGATTAAAGTTGTTGTGGTAATCCAAAGGGTCATATGGAGCAGTGTGACGAAGGAAAATGAAGTCCGACGATGACTGGGGACGTCCATCTTTGAGATATGAAATAATGGCCATCCCCAGTTCTTTGCTTAACGGCAATCCGAGATTGTTGCCGGTTTTCTGTTGCGAAAGAGAGATGGTACTGTTTTTCCAATCAATATTTGAGAATCTCAAGGATACAACATCACTAATCCTGAGACCAGTTCTTGCCATGAGTAGGAACATGGCATAGTTGCGCTTGCCTGTCGGATTTTCCGTATCGATAGCTGCTAAAATTTGCTCTATCTCTTCCTTTGACCATGTTTGCGGCAGCTTGGCCGGGGTCCTTTTGAATTCAGGAAGCTGAAGAGAATAATCTTGCTTTGTGATTCCGTGTTGATATAACCAATGAAGATACACAGCAACCTGACGGCAACGCATTCTACGAACATTCATACAGATTTCATCAGCGCTTCTCATGGCCTCTGAAAAGCAGTTAATAGTATCCATATCAATGCCCTCCGGCGTTGATGTATGGGACACATGAGTTGCCAGCAAAAAGATTCTTAGTCCGGATATAGTATTGTCCAGCCAGGATTTTGAATAGTTTTGCTCTCTGCAGAAATCCAGAAATCTTGAAAAGAACAAATCAAATCCATCATCAGCTATTGTTGTTATTCCCCGGACTTTTCTGCGACAGATCTCACCGGTCCTTAAAAACTCATCAAGTGCGCTCATATGACGTCTGGCGTGCCGCATTCGTATATCAAGCTTTTGATCAATGGCATTCACATCGACACCGAAATAGCGAAGTAGGAATTTCTCCGCTGTTTCACGATCGTAAAAAGGTGATGATGAATAAGCTCTGAACTTATTCCATGTTGCTTTGTAAACACCGAGCGTGTTCTTTTTGTAACCTTGGTTTAACAACCATTGTTCCGTTTTTTCCATCAGTTCAAGGATGGGAATAAATATTATTTCTGACATTGTACGAACCTCCTGTGATTATTGGCAGAGAGTCAGCCTCTACGTTATGTAGAGTAACACAAGACTGTGAACTGCCAATAACCAAGTAAAATCAGGAGATTAGAAAGGAGATTAAATAATGCTACACATAACAACTAACTACACATTATAGACGTTATGTTGTTCGCCACATAACATCTGCAACGATGAGGGCAAACTCATGGGCTTGGAGTTCAACCGGCCGCTTTATAACGCTGACGCTCAGATGTACGACTATGTGGTTGGTACATTTCTGATTGTAGGCTTGACCGAAGATGACTTTGGCTCTCTTTCGGATGAGATGATCGAGAAATACACCAGTATGTTTCGCCGCTGCTATGGTCTGCTTGAGGACGAGGACGGTAAAAGATATATTGTGTGTATGAAGCCGAAGCAGTAATCGCAATAATTTCGGGAGCCGTGGAGAAATCTGCGGCTCTTTTTATATGGGTCATTCGCTAGGGCGAGCATGACAGGTTCGAATCCTGTATGGCCTGCAAGTGTCCGAAAATACACATAAAACAAAGGAGTATCAGGATGAAAGAAAAACGACGTTGGAAAGTCTTTACTTACAATGGTAAAGAGATATTCGCGTACACAATATTTGGCGAGGGTGCAGATGAAGAGGAAGCTACAATTGCCCTGTTGGCCTACGAGAATCATTGCTATCCTGAAGCCATTCATGTTCACGAAGAAATGAGGTGATTACTCTGATGGCGGGAGTTCAGCTTTACGACTACCAGCTCGAAGCAGTCCAGAAAATGAGACTGGGCTGTATTCTGTGTGGTGGGGTGGGAAGCGGAAAAAGCAGAACGGGGCTGGCATTTTATTACCAGATGTTCGATGGAAAGCTCAACACAGAAGAGTATGTTCCGATGGTTGAGCCCGAAGACCTTTACATTATTACAACAGCTCGGAAACGCGATACAGGGGAATGGGACGAAGAACTCGCTCCCTTTTTCATGTCTACTGATGAGAGCCTTGACCTTTACAACCACAAAGTCGTAATTGATTCTTGGAATAACATCGGCAAGTACATTGGCATCAAACGCGCGTTCTTCATATTCGATGAACAGCGTGTTGTAGGCAATGGCTCGTGGGTGAAGGATTTCTTACGCATTACGAGGGAAAACGACTGGATTCTTCTGAGTGCCACGCCTGGCGATTGCTGGACAGATTATATTCCGGTGTTCATTGCAAATGGATTCTACCGGAACCGGACACAGTTCAATAATGAGCACGTAGTCTATAGTCGCTTCTCAAAGTACCCTAAAATTGACAGATATTTGAACACTGGCAGGCTGATACGTCTGCGGGAACGGATTCTGGTTGATATGGACTTTGAGCGGAAGACGATACTGCATCATGAGAACATCTACGTCGGGTTCGACCAGCGCAAGTATAAAGATATTTGCATGAGCCGATGGAATCCATGGGAAGGGCGGCCTATTGAAACAGCAAGTGAGTTCTGCTCCAGCCTGCGGAGGGTGGTCAATGCGGATGAATCTCGGCAACAGGAAGTGCTTGATATTTGCATGACACACCCGAGAGTTATCATCTTCTATAACTTCGACTATGAGTTGGATATTCTCCTGCATCTGCCCTATGACAACGGTGTGGAGGTGGCTCAGTGGAATGGGCACAAGCATCAACCGATACCGGATACGGATAAATGGGTCTATCTTGTACAGTACAACGCTGGAGCAGAAGGTTGGAACTGTATCAAGACAGATACTATTATTTTTTATAGCCAGAACTACTCCTATAAGGTCATGGAGCAGGCATCTGGGCGCATCGACCGGTTGAATACACCTTTCAAGGATCTCTGGTTCTACCACCTGAAGAGCCGTAGCGGTATCGATGTGGCCATTTCCAGAGCATTGATGCAAAAGAAACAGTTCAACGAAAGGAAATTCTATGGAGCATGATATTTATGATTCTTTAAGGCTTACTGCGACGACCTGTGAGAAAATAGCAGATGTCCTAAATGCGATTGCAGAATGCTTCGAGAAAGTAACGGCTTGTCTCATGGACTTGATTGAAGAAATTAAGAGGCAGTCATTAAAGATGATTCTGCAGAAGCTGCGCCCTGATTACAAGGACAAATGCAAAATCCGGTGGCTGGATATTCCCAACAAGGTTATGCAGGGGAGAATCAGGAGGTTCTGCTAATGGGAAATATCTCACGAAAAAGCAAGAAGAAACTTATTCAGAAGATGAAGACGACGTATCATGAGATTCAACTTATAAAAATCATGTATACCGAAGAAGCGTTGCCTCGCTACAAAGTTCCCACAAAATTGTATTGCCGCAACGATGGACGAGATAATTACCCACATATTGCAATGTTCTTTGGAAAAAAGAACCATCCGCGAGATGTTGTTGAGATTTACCAGTATCATGTGAATCTCATTAAGTAAGAAAGGATTGATGTTTTATGATAAAAGACTCTGGCGACCGCACCGAATTTGAAACCGGTGCCAAGCGTGATATGCATGCAGGGAAGGGACGGATGGACCTTCTGCCTTGGTATGGCATCATGGAGGTCAGCAAGCACTGCGAGGAGGGCGCACTGAAGTATGGCGAGCACAATGTGGATAAGGGTATCCCGCTGCATTCGCTGCTGGACAGTGCTTCTCGGCATCTGGCGAAGTACATGGTCGGTATGAATGATGAGGACCACCTGCGAGCTGCCTGCTGGAACCTGCTGTGGGCTCTTAACCAGCGCGTGACCCATCCGGAGTTGGATGATAGGTTTGTGGTGAATAAGAAAAAGAACCATCAAGTTCTCTGTCCCAATTGTTCGGCCACGATCATTAAAGAGAATGGGCAGATTTGCGATGGCGTAGCATGGCGAGTGTGCGTTCCCAATGAAAAAATTAAGTTGAAATGCTGTTATTGCAACCGTGCGGTGATTGTCTCCATAAAAGATATTGTGGATGAAAGGCTTAAAGGTGAAACCGATGCGTGAGGTGGACTATGCGACCTACTGCCCGAAGTGCAAGAACTTCAAGGTGCTGGAGACGGACGACCCCTGCAACGAGTGCCTGACGGAGTGTGCGCGGGAGGGCACGGTGAAACCTCTGAAGTTTGAGGAAGCAAGGGTAAAGGTCAAATGATATTTACTGAAGAGGATTTGAACTCTTTGAATGCTATTGCTGGACTATTGGCTTCATTCGGGTGTGATAGTCAGGCTGGCTGTGTACTTTATATTCAGCATAAAATCGCAAAGACCATGGAGGCTGACGAAAGGAAATGCAGAAATGAGAAATATGTCTAAGAAAACCTGGAAACTCCGGGTTTGGAATCACATGACCGAGATGCAGAAGCTGGATTATCTTCTTACGAAAGCTGGCATCACGCATGAAATGGAAAGAAGATTTCCAGAGAACGATAAAAACCAGCCTGAAGTTTACGGCCCTGGAGCACCGCATGATGGTGGATATCAGATTACAGTTCGAGATAAATCCGGCGCATATCTGTGGGATGCCGTATGCGGATGGTGTACATACGGGTCTCCTCATTTAATCGAGGTGTGCAGGTTAGCACTTGTTGATCATTATGATGTCGAGGGCTGGCTCACGGCTCGTCAGGTCACAAAGATGTGGAGGCGTAGAAATGCTGCGAAAAATCGTTGAGTATGTCAAGATATTCTGGACGGAGCCAATCAAATGGCTTCTCGGAATTAAATCTCCAACAGAAGAATGGGCTCGTTGGTTGGGAATCCCAGAATGTGAAGCTCGAATTGGCGCAATCCATAAATATTGTAACCCTCTACAAGAATTGGAAATTGCTAGGAACCACTTTGAGAACTGTGACCCGGAGTTTATCACGGCTGCTATTTTCGAGCTGAACGCTGCAGAGTGCCGGGTGGATGCTGCGAGGAGGTGTGTGGGGTGAAGACGTTTTATTATCCGACTTACAAATGCCGATTTTGCGAGAAGGAATTTAATGACGGGAGTCCCTACTGTAATCCCGAAGATGCGAAGAACAATCTGGCCGGTCTGATGGCGTTCCGCCCAATTCATTATTGCGATGGCGGTCATATTGGCATCGGATATTTTACAGGTCTCGAAAGGGTTGATAAGGATGAATGATATTTGGACAAAGCTCGGAGTGTTCTTCGGACATGTGCTGGCTTTGACCATGGTTATCTGTGCGTGGCTGATCATTATTGTGGTTACGCTGAAGGTAATCTGGTTTACGCTATTTCGGATTTTGCTGTGAGGTGAGAAGCATTGGAGGAATACTTATATAATCAAGCACTTCAAAGCATTCGCTACGGCGGCATGAGCGCAGATGAGATGCGAGAATACATGGCCTTGATTGACAAATACACAGAAGTGGAAACGTTGTATGCAAATAATACGCCGATAGAATACGTCGTTAAAAGCCCGAGCGTAGATATTTGGAGGTGTGGAGCGCCTGTAATAACCCCAAAACGACAGAATCTCGTGAAAGATATTTTGTTTAAAATCGTCGGTGCTTTAAACAGCATTATTGACTTTATCGTTATGGTATTAGAGGACTAGGAGAATTATTTATGTGCTTGCCAGAACTTGAATTTTACCGAGTGGAATCCGCATCAAGAAAATATTTCATGTTCCATTTCGCGCTTGCTATAAGAGAAGGGGCTATGATTCTGAACACAAACTGGTTCGGATTGGAGCTTCCGTTTCGCTATTACCCGTGCTGGCTGGAACGCCTGGGCTGGCCGATGGGGTACGTGTATGATCCATTAAATTTTGAGAGGTTAGAAGTATGAGAAAGTACACCTTTATATTTTCCTGCACGGACAATGGCGGTGGGCATCAGACCTTTGAAGTCAGGGCGATCGACAAGCAGGAGGCTATCCGTAAAGGCATGAAGATTGCGAAGAAGTTCGCTTGTGGAGATATCTGCGGCGACTGGGAGTGCAAGTTGAAGCGGGAGGATAGTTTATGAACGAAGACTTTGGAGCGATCACCATTCTTGCTCCAAAATGCCAGAAATGTCCCAAAGTGAAATCCTGCGACCATAAACAAATGGCTCATCTCGGATACATAGTTTCACAAAGGGGCAATGGAAAGAGCCTCAGTCAGCTCGAAATAGTGGATTCACTGATGAAAAGGAGATTTAATTATGAAAATCGCTAAACCTGAGAGCAGCATCAAGAATCCGCACGCATATGCGACGAGAAGTATTAGAGTTGGACGAAAGTTCCCTCAGAGCAAGAAGACACTCAACGCTTATATCAATGACGCGATTGATCTTCACATGATACCTGAGGTGGGTCTTTATTATTCCGAGAACTGCTATGGTGTGGCTGATGCAATCGACTTCACAAACAACTTTCTGCGCATCCATGCTCTGAGAACCAAGCATGAACCGTCAGATATGAAGCAACTTCTCATTTATGATGCACTTTTCTGTTTGAAACATGGTATCAAGCCGTGCGATATTCAAATCGAAAACCGCATCTACCAGAACGATGATGTTTTGATCGCCAATCCTACTTTTGAGGACATCGATTTGATTATCGAAAAGATCAGAGAGTTTGACCGGGTAGTCCGTGAAGTTAAGTCAGGGGAGATGGCCTGAATTTGAACGATACAAACAATATTATGGAGGTAAACAATTCATGAAAATCGTTGAACCTAAGTACGAGATCCTCACTGATATTTCTGAGGGCGGCATCAAGGAGCTGCAGCAGATTGAGCGCGTTGCCCGGGTCTGCTACAAGAGCGAGGACAAGATCACGCCGGACGGTGAGTCGGCAAAGAAGCTGGTGGGTTTTCTGGTGAAGCAGGGGCATGAGGCTATGTTGGAGCATTCTCAGCTGTCTGTGCTGTTTACCTGTGACCGTGGTGTGGCGAATGAACTGGTGCGGCACCGCATTGCGAGCTTTGCGCAGGAGAGCACGCGGTACTGCAACTACTCGAAGGAGAAGTTTGGCGGGGAACTGACGTTTGTTCGGCCGTATTGGATTCCGGATGTGAACGAAAGCTCTGATCTGAATGATCTTACACGATGGGCTGAGTGGTATTCGGTGTGCATTGAGGCAGAAAATCAGTATAAGAATATGCTTGAGAATGGATCTCGTCCTGAACAGGCTCGTTGTGTGCTGCCGTTGTGCCTGAAGACCGAGATCGTGGTGACGGCCAACTACCGTGAATGGCGCAACATCTTCAAGCTGCGTACTCCTGTGGCGGCCCATCCTCAAATGAGAGAGCTGATGTGCCCGCTGCTGAAGGAGCTTCAGAGCAAGATCCCGGTGGTGTTCGATGATATTTACACGTACTGGCCGAAGGATGAACAGACGGGAAAAGGGAGCACAGTGAAGTAAGCATGAAAGAAATTGATGAAAGATATATTGTCGCACTTGATGAGTTCGGTTTTAGAATGTTCCGAACTAAAGCCGGTGTAAATCTTTACCATAATACCTCAACAGGAATATTTATGGTCAATCTTAATGGCGAGGACTTTGTGGATATGCTGGTAAGCTATGCAGAAACGTTTGACCCGAATACCTATGTGTCCTTGATAGTAAAAAGTCATTCGTCAATGCAGGATATTTCGGCAATGCTCAGGAACGCCCAGGAAATCCAGATTCTTCTTCTGCGGCTTGCCATTAAACTCGTGAAAATCAGTAAGGAAGTGGAGTAAAACTATGAAAAATCGTATTATTTGTGTCTTTACATGTCTGATGATGCTCGTGGGCTGTGTGGTTCTGTGCAGCTGCTCCGAAGCGGACAAGGTGAATCGGAACATTTCCAAGCAGGCTGACTACTTTGAAGCTGAGCGCCGGATCACGGTCTATAACGCGCGTACGGACAATGTCATCCTTGAAATGGAAGGTGCTATGTCCATCTCGAACAATGATAACAACGAACTTGTATGTACGGTGAAGACCGGTCCGAACGAGTATAAGAAAAACTATATTTATCTGAACGAGTACACCATGTATGTTGTCGAGGATATTACTGGCACTCATACCGATCCGTATCACTACAAGCTTTATTTCCACACGGATATTCTGCCGGATGTGGAGGTAAGGTCGTGACCTACCTTGACGAGGCTGTGGAAATCGGTGTTCAGATGGTATCTGGCTTACTCACGCCTGCAAGCCTGACGGATATTTACGTTATGATTGCTCGGAAGCATGAAATTCCGCCACAGAAGGTCGAAAGCTCTATCAGGAGCGCTATTTGTGAAATCAATAAGGAGATGGGCATGCATTTTACGCCTATGACTTATATTCACGTAGTAGCTCTTGGTGAAAAATACCGAAAGAAGATGGTGAAAGCTAAATGACTACATACGAATTTGTAGATAGCATGGGTGTACCTGTATGGATGAGCGGTTTCGATGCTCTCATCGATGCTATCGATATTCTCAAAAACGCTCTGCAGAACAACGAATCGCCAACCATTGTGGACATTAACCGAAAGCTGTGCGTGAAGTATCACACGAGCGCCATTGCAATGGACAGACTTCTTCGTCGGGCGGTAGACTATGCAGTGATTCGGAAGCAGACGCATGGGCCGCTTTATTACGAGGTGTTGGGCGATACTCCTCGGCAGGCGATGCCGTTGAAGCAGTTCTTGTATATCTCTGCGCGATATTTGATGCGGGAGGAGGTGCAATAAGCGATGCATGATATTTGTGGCATTGACGAGAAGAGCGTCAAGGATGGCAAGGTTTGGGTACGTATTCGTGGTACCAATCCGACCATTCAGAAGCCTGTCGCTGAGATCTCGTATGAGGAAACGATGGCAGCGGTGGTCTTCCGGTACAAGGATGAGCATTGCAAGCGGATGGTAAACATCACCAACCTTGACATCATGATTAAGGACTGATATTCTTAGGACAGAAAGGGTGTGCTCTGGATGGGATTTTCTAAGGACTTGAAGGAAATTATCATGATGCGCATGGCACTAAAAGAGAAGAAACGGCAAGAAGAGGAAGCTGAGAGAAGGCACTACCTGTTCATTATGCTGCTCATCTTTGCAGCACTTATGACATACGTTTCCATCATGGCAATGTTTGAAAATTTAGGCATCATCCGCTGAAAAAGGGAGGCTCTGGAGCAATTTCAGGGCCTTTTCTTTTTGATGTCAATAATTGTCAAAGATTGTCACGGTGTGAATTTTTGGCCATTTTTTCTCGTGGAATTTATGTCAATAGTTGTCAATGCATGAAAAAATGGCGATTTTGTGGCCAAAAACCCACTTTTTTTCTTAATTTAATAAAAAAAATTAAAAATTTTATATATAGTAGTTGGAAATAAAAATGGGTTTTTGGCCACAGCGAGTTTTCTGCTCGAATTGGCCAAGAGGGCCACCACTTTCACCTTGTAAAAGAATAACAAAAACTATATAATTGAGTTACGAGGTGCAAAGTTATGAAAAAGCGTGAAATTCCGTTTATGGCCCAGTATGAGAATGAGTTTGGCTATCACGAGTGGACTACGTTGGACAGCGCAAATAATTTGGTGCGCTGCTATTATAATGGCGATACAGAACTTCATGTGAAAGAGCCTTGGTGCGAATGCAATGGCGTCAGGATGAGAAAGGTACGAAACCAGGAAAAGTGGCGTTGTCCTATCTGCGGTAAGATCTATGATATTTCCGACATTGATTGGCCCATGCCCTATTGGGATGATGAGACCGGTCTGAAGAATGATTATGGCGAATATATGTATCCGAATGCAGAGAAGCGGGCAGGTCCTCCTGAAATGTATGAGGAAGCTCCCTTTACTTGGTATCTGTAAGGTGAAAGTTTGAGGATTGTCATGATTGTGGCAGTCCTTATATTTTTACTCTTTTAAAGATTGACAAATATTACCAAATATCCCCGCGTAAATTTCTTGCTCTTTTATGGGAGGAACAGTGTGCGTAAAAACATGCTGTTCCTCTTTTATTTTTGGAGGTTTGTATGCTAGAGAACAAATTCAAAACAGGATTGGTGAAAGACCTGAAAAAACGCTTTCCCGGCTGCATGGTCGTTCATCTTGACCCGAATGAAATTCAAGGGATTCCGGATCTCTTGGTTTTATATCGAGATAGATGGGCAGCACTCGAAGGAAAGAAAACAGGGAAGGCATCGCATCGTCCAAATCAAGACTACTACGTAGCCAAGATGAACGAGATGAGTTATGCCTCTTTTATTTATCCTGAGAACAAGGAGGAGATACTGGATGAACTGGAACGATCATTCACGACTGCAAGGCCAGCACGCTTTTCTGGGGGCGAGTAAGTATCATTGGATCAATTATGATGCTGCCCGGATTGCAGAGTCCTTTGTAAACTATCAGGCGAAGGAGAGAGGAACACGGCTTCATGCATATGCGGCAGAAAGCATTGCGTTAGGACAGAAGCTTCCTCGGAGTAAGAAGACGCTCAACTCCTATGTCAACGATGCAATTGGCTTTTGCATGACCCCGGAAGTGGTTCTTTATTATTCAGAGAACTGCTATGGCACAGCCGATACAATTCATTTTGCAAACAACTTCCTGCGCATCCACGATTTGAAGACTGGTCTGGTACCGGCACACATGGAACAGCTCTTCATCTATGATGCGCTTTTCTGCTTGGAGTATGGCGTTAAACCTCGCGATATTCAAATCGAAAACCGCATCTACCAGAACGATGATATTTGGATTGTGAATCCGACTTGTGAGGACATCGATCCTATCATTAGCAAAATTATCGAGTTCAACAAAATCATTACTGAACTGAAGTTAGGAGCGACAGCATGAATCCGGTAGAGAGAGATATTCGAGGATATTTCGGTATCGCACCGGAAGACAGTATCCTGGAGCATTATGGCACCAAGCGCCACTCGGGCAGATATCCGTGGGGTTCTGGCGAGAATCCGTATCAGCGCTCAGGTGATTTTTTGTCACGTGTTGAGGAACTGAAGAAGAGCGGCATGAAGGAGAAGGATATTCTCCAGACCATCAATGATTCTCTCCCCGAAGAATATAAGATGGGTGCCACCGAGTTCCGTATGGCACAACGCAGAGCCATTCACGAACGCCAGCAGCTCAAATATGACCGTGCACGTGCCTTATCTCAGGATGGGCTTGGCCCCACAGAAATCGGTCGTGAGATGGGCTTATCTGAATCCACGGTTCGTTCGATGCTGAAGAACGACAAACCTGATAAATATACCAGAACCAAAGAAATTGCCGAGACCCTGCGTAAGGAAGTCGATAAGAAGGGCATGATCGATGTTTCTGAAGGTACAAATCTGGTTCTGGGCGTTTCAGAAGGTGATTTGGACGATGCTATATTTGTTTTAGAGGCAGAGCACGGATATCAGCGTTATGGCGTTGGCATTCGTCAGCCAACAAATATTAACCAGCAGACCAACATCACTGTTCTGGCAAAGCCGGAATATGACCAGAAATATGCATATCAGCATCAGAATGAAATCCAGTCTCTTGGCGAGTATCATTCTGAAGATGGTGGCGAAACGTTCAAGAAGCTTCAGCGCCCTAGCAGCATGAGTTCTGACCGTGTTTGTATTCGTTATGGTGATGAAGGTGGTCTGGACAAGGATGGCGTTATCGAGATTCGGAGAGGTGTTGCTGACCTGAACCTCGGAAAATCGCATTATGCGCAGGTTCGTATCATGGTGGATGACAGTCATTATCTGAAAGGTATGGCTGTATATTCTGACGATATTCCTGAAGGCTATGATGTGGTGTTTAACACCAACAAAAAATCCGGTACTCCGAAAATGAAGGTCTTAAAGCCTATCAAAGATGACCCCGATAATCCTTTCGGCGCATCTATCAAGGCAAATGGTCAGAGCACCTATATTGGTGAGGACGGAAAAGAACATCTGTCGCCCATCAATAAGCTGAAAGAAGAAGGCGATTGGGACACCATGGCAAAGAACCTTTCTTCGCAGTTTCTGTCCAAACAGCCGGTCAAACTTCTGAAACAGCAATTGGATCTTACTATTGCTGACCGCAAGGCAGAATATGACGAAATTATGCAGTATGACAATCCGACGATTCGGAAAAAGCTGCTGCTTGACTTCGCAGATACTTGCGAGGGCAACTCGATGACCCTGAAAGCATCTTCTTTCCCGGGTCAGGCGACAAAGGTTATTTTACCACTGTCCAAAATCGGAGAGAGAGAATGCTATTGTCCTACATATCCTGATGGCACTCAGTTGGCATTGGTTCGTTTTCCTCATGCAGGAACCTTTGAGATTCCTATTGTAACGGTCAATAACAAGAATTTGTCCGGGCGTAGAAATCTTGGCAATGTGCAGGATGCAATTGGCATCAACGCAAAGGTTGCAGAACGTTTGTCTGGTGCTGATTTTGATGGTGATACGGTTGTAGCGATTCCAAAGTCGAGCAAAGTCGATATTAAATCCACCCCCGCTCTGAAGGATTTGAAAGACTTCGACCCCAAGATTGCATATGCTGTGCCTGAAGGAAATCCCAATGGCGTGCGCCTCATGAAGAAAGAGGAAAAGCAGAAAGAGATGGGGATTATTTCCAATCTTATTACTGACATGACTCTTCGCGGCGCACCTGAAGGCGATATTGCTCGTGCCGTCAAGCATTCCATGGTCGTTATTGATGCGGAAAAGCATAAGCTGGACTATAAACGTTCTGAACGTGAAAATGGTATCCAGGAGCTGAAGCAAAAATGGCAAATCAGAGTGCAAGAGGACGGCACTGAAAAATATGGCGGTGCATCCACGCTCTTATCCAGAAGAAAACAGACCGTTCGAGTGCCTGAGCGCAAAGGAAGTGCTCGAATCGATAAAGAGACGGGCGAAAAAATATATAAGGAGTCTGGGCGTACTTTTATTGACCCCAAAACGGGCAAGAGAGTACAAGCTATGACGGAAGTAAGTCTTATTTCCATGCACTCTAACGCACGAGACCTATCTTCCGGCACCATTCAAGAAAATTACTATGCCGATTTTTCAAATGAACTGAAGGCTTTGGCTAATCAGGCGCGGAAAGAGGCGGTAAATATGAAGGGCATCCAGAAAAGCCCTGATGCTGCCGAAAAATATAGAGCCGAGGTTGAGTCTATTAACGCTAAGCTCAATGCGGTTATTGGTAATAAGCCGAAAGAACGGCGTGCTACCATTATTGCAAACGAGAATATTAAGGCTAAAGTACAGGCTCAAGGTTTGGACTATAAGAAGGACAAGAAAGAAATCAAGAAGATCGCAGCTGTTGAGATGCAGCGCGCACGCGATTCTGTTGGTGCAAGCGGCAGCAAGACAAAGATTACGTTCACAGATCGTGAATGGGAAGCAGTTCAAGCTGGTGCAATCTCTGATTCCAAGCTGATGAAGATTCTGAACTCGTCAAAGTCAGATGAAATTATCAAACGAGCAATGCCAAAAGCAAGTACAACGTTGTCTTCTGCTAAGTTAGGCAAAGCACAAGCGATGCTAGCAAACGGCTATAGCTATGCAGAGATTGCAAAGGCTTGTGGCGTTCCTGAATCAACGATTTATGACAATCTTAACAAGTAAGAAAGGCTTTGAACTATGATTCGATGCTTTTTAACCACTGTTGACAACCCGTACAGTCCTTATGAACAGTTTGAGGACTGGTATCGGTTCGACACCGACAAGGGTTATAACTCGTCTGGGCTGCTGATGCGGATGGCTTACACATCTGACCAGCTCACGGACGCAGAAAATGCGTATGAAATTGAGCAGGCTATCGACCAAATCGTGGCCAATGATCCGCTCAATATCTACAAAAAGCTCAAACTCGATATCAAAGATGATGCTCCTGGAGAGCAAACAGCGTAAAAGGGGTATAGGGGGGTGCTTGAAAAATACACCCCCTCCCCAAATCGCGCCGGTCTTTGATTTTTCCCCGGAGGGAAAATTGAGAATTGGGTTTTAACTACTGCCGAGGTTTCAGGGTGTAGACTGTGCCTCGGTGGTTTTTGTAAGAGCTTATGGGAGGGTGCTCTCTTCAAACAACCTCCATTTGTCGTTTGTTCATTTTTCTTCTCCTTTCAAATGATTAGAAAGACACCACGACCGGCTCCCATAAACTCTTACAAAAGCCATTGAAAAGTGTGGGGAACAGGCAAGATTCTAGTACAAACCAAATCAAAACAGAATAGAAGGATGACAAAAATGAGGACAAAGAAAGCTGCTTCTGAAGACGTGGCTCCCATGCGGCCAACATTGTCCCCAGAAGTACGAGAAAACCAGATGATTTCCCTAGCAATGGACTTGGTGGAGAAGCGATTGCGTGAAGGAACGGCATCTTCAGCCGAAACGACCCACTTTTTGAAACTGGCCACAGTCAAGTCAGAACTGGAAAAGAAAAAGCTGGAAGCAGAGAATACACTCCTTCATGCAA
>OIWT01002784.1_pt1 | contig 17318 bp, 14 predicted proteins | sample 1587701 | NCBI WGS metagenome assembly OIWT01 (sample SAMEA3888904, study PRJEB22519) | human gut metagenome | biome: human gut; feature: human-associated habitat; material: faeces | place: Denmark | collected 2009
GGCGGCCAGCGCCAGGGCCGCGGCCGCGCGGGAACGCGGCCCTCCCATGTGTCCCAAACAACCCGCTTTCCCCCTGTTTTTCATTCCGCCATCCCCCTATTCTATTCCGTTCCGTCTGCGCGCGCGGGAGAACGCGATTCTGCCGTGCCGCAACATAAGGACAAATTCTCAAAATCCGCGAAGAACGTCGGGTACGACTTCGCCGCGCACGCCGTGTCGTCGATCTCGACGGCCTCCGCCGCGCGCGTCGCCCCGACGGCGATTGACATCGCGATGCGGTGGTCGCCGAAGGACGTGAACGCGCCGCCCCGGAACGGACGACCCGTCCCCTGCACGGTGAACGTGTTCGCGTCGCCGCACGTTTCCACCCCGAACCGCGCGAGGACATCCGCCATCGCCGCCGTCCGGTCCGACTCCTTGAGCTTCAGGCGGTGCGTCCCCGTGAAGACGGTCTCGCCCGCGCGCGCGGCGGCGACAACGGTCAGGACGGGGAAGATGTCCGGGCAGGCGTCCACGTCGAGCGTGACGGGGCCGGGCGCTGCGAGCGCGCCGAGATGCGCGCCGATCACGCGGTCGGGCTGCGAGGAGGCCGGCGAGAGGCCGCGCCGCGCCGTCTCGGGGAAGGTGATGGCGTTGCCGAGGTGGACGAGCGCGAGACCGAACGCCGCACCCGACCAGTCCGTCTCGATGATCGGGCCTTCCGCCGGTGCGCGGTAGGCCTGGCGGCCCGGCACGCGGAAGCCCGTCGGCGTCTCGGCGACGGCGATGCCGTAGGCGCGGAGAACGTCCAACGTCATGTCCACGTAGCCGCGCGAGGCGAGCGGCGTCGTGAGCGCGATTTCGGAATCGCCCGCGAGGAGCGGCAGCGCGAAGAGGAGGCCGCTCACGAACTGCGACGACACATCGCCCGGCAGACGGAAGACGCCCGCCTTCATGTCGGGATAATCCAGCTGGGGACGCGCCGCGAGCCGCCCGCGCATCACCCATTCAACCGTCCGCCCAAGCGCCGCCGCGACGGGCCCCAGCAACCGCCGCGTCGTGCCGCTTTCACCGCAGTCGAGCGTCGTCTCCCCCGCCGCAAGCGCGGCGAGGCAGCGCTTCGTCGCCCGGACGTCGTCGCAGTCCGCCGCGTCGGGCGCAAGCGACACCGTGCGCCCCGCGAGGAATTCCGCGATCAGGACGCGGTGCGCGTGCGACTTCGAAACGGGGACGCGCAGCTCGCCCGCGCGCAGACCGGGTTCCAGGCGTGTCATGTCCGTTCCTCCACGAGGGGCAACGCGACGGCGTCCTCGTCCTCGTCGCCGAAGTGCAGATTTGTCCGTTCCACCTCGCCGGCCGGCACGAAGACGACGCGCGCGAACGGCGTGACGGACCGGATGCGGTAGGTACGCACCAGGTCGTACGGCGTGACGTGCCCGATCTTCCCGAGTCCGCCCGTCGAAGCGTAGGTGAGGAGGGAGTGCGTGCGCACCGCGCGGACGCGCGAAACGAGCCCGAGCGGCCCCATCGCGCAGAGGATGTGCGGGATGTCCGTGAAGTTTGCCGTCTCCGCGAAGAGCCGTTCCACATCGGCGAACGTCTTCGGCAGAAAGGCGATCTTCGGGATTTCGTCGGTGTCCCCCCGCAGCGCGCGACAGGCCGCCACGATGTCGGGGACAGGCCCCGTGAAATCGTGGCGCGAGCGGATGATCCGCACGCCCGCCGCCCGCGCCAAGGCGGACAGGTCGCCGTGCCGGAAGTCGTCCTCGAAATCGACGTAGGCGAAAGTTGGCTTTGGGGGATTTGGGGTAGGGGCGAGGGCGGCGCGGAAGAACGCAATGCGCTCAGACTCGGGGCCGTCGAAGGCGCCGCCGTCCACCTTCCGGCGGAACGTGAGGATGACGGGGACGGGGACGAGGGACGGGAACGCGGCCGCGTGCGCGCGTTCGGCGGGATCGAGAAGATCGACGCGCAGCTCCACGAGGTCCGTGAAATACCGCTGCGCGTTGAACTGCGCCACGTCCTCCGCGAGCGTCCGTCCCGTCAGGGTGAGGCAGATGCGTGGATGCGCGGCCTCGTCCGCGAGGAGGGCGTCCGCCAGCGCGAAGGCGGCCACCGCCTCGACGACGGGCACGGCGCGCCGGACGATGCAGGGATCGTGGCGTCCCCTCATCGCGAGCGGTGCGGGCTGCATCGTCTTCAGGTCGACGGAGGGCTGTTCAAGGAAGATCGTCGGCGTCGGACGCAGCGCCACGCGGAACGTGATCGGCATGCCGCTTGCGCGTCCGCCGAGGATGCCGCCCTGGCGGTTCGTCGCAGTACGCACCACGCCGCCCTCCACGGTGAAGGCGTCGTTGAACATCGAGCCCGTGAGGCGCGTACACGCGAAGCCCGTGCCGAACGCGACGCCCTTCACGCCGGGGATCGCGAAGAGCGCGGCGGACAGCTCCGATTCCAGGCCGTCGAAGAGCGCGCCGCCGAGGCCCGCTGGGACGCCCGTGACGGTGCAGACGATGGTGCCGCCCACGGAGTCGCCTGCGTCGCGCGCCCGCGCGATTTCGTCGGACATCTTTTCCGGATCCGTCTCGCCGTGGATCGTCTCGACGCGCGCAGAGACGGCGATGCCGCGCGTCTTCAGGAACTGCAGGCAGACCCCGCCCGCCGCGCAGAGCGGCGCGGTGAGGCGACCCGAGTTCTTGCCGCCGCCCGTCGGGATGCGGCCCATCTCGATCCACTGCCCGAAGTCGGCGTGGCCGGGACGCGGGATCGTCCGCTCCGCGCCGTAGTCGCGCGGGCGCATGTCGACGCTCGCAATCTCGCCGCAGAGCGGCGCGCCCGTCGTCACGCCGTCCACGAGGCCCGCCGTGAACGCCACGCGGTCGGGTTCGCGGCGCGCCGTCGAAAGGGCGTCACGCCCCGGCGCGCGCCGTTCCATGAACGCCGCGAGCGCCGCCTCGTCGACGCGCAGACCGACGGGCAGGTGCGCGAGCGTAAACGTCATCCGCCGCGCATGGGACGCCCCGCACACGGACAGCTTCAAATGGGTGCCGAATTCAGTCCTAGAGTTCACGCGGGTAGTATAGCACACGCGCGCTAGGGGCGGACGAGGGAACAGATCTCGTCGACGGCGGGGTCATCGGTGAGCTGGTGGAGGAAATCGCGGCGGAACGCGAGGTGGCCGCGCGCGGCACAGAGGCGGCGCGTCGTCGCGTAGGCGAGGCCGGAAACCATCCAGCCGACCTGGATCAGCACGAAGTCCGCAAGCGAGGCGATGTTCTGGTAGTCGACGGGGCGGCCCGCGCGGATGGCGGCGAGGACGGCGGGGTTGGGGCGCGCCGTCGTCGGCAGGTTCCAGAACGCCCGGCAGTCGTGCCGCCAGTCCGTCGTCGCGATCTGGTCCTCCAGCACGCGGAAGATGTCGAGCTTGTCCGCATCGCGCACCGTCTGCGCCGCCGCGCGGGTGAGCGCGTCAAGTCCTTCGGGCAGGTCCCGGCGATTGTGGAAGAGGACCGCGTCGAGGATGGGCCGGGCGGGGAGGGGCACGACGTCCAGCCAGCCCTGCTCGACGACGATCCCGTGGGAGAGGACGGCGTGGTCGACGGAATCCGAATCGCGGAAGGTGTTGTAGCGCCTCAGCTGTTCGTAGCGGCCCGTGTCGTGCAGGAGGGCCGCCGCAAGGCAGACGTGCGTCGTGGGCGCGTCGAAGCCCTCGCCGGCGGCGATGAGCCGCGCGTTCTCGACGACCTTCTCCGTGTGGAGGCGCTTGAGCGCCATCATCGGCGGCAGGGCACCGTCCACGCGGAACGTGTCCACGTAGGCGTCGTACCGCGCCGTCAGACCGGCAAGGGCGTCCATTCCGCCCCCGCTACGACAGATTCCCGACGACGGCCTTGATGCGCCGCACGCCGGCGGACGAACTCTGCTCCTTCTGGATCTTGAAGCTGCCGAGTTCCTTCGTGTTCTCCACGTGCGGACCGCAGCAGATCTCCTTCGAGATGTCGCCGATCGAGTAGAGGCTCACCTGGTCACCGTACTTCGCGCCGAAGAGCGCCATCGCGCCCTCGGCCTTCGCCTCCTCGACCGTCGTCATCTTCTTCGTGACGGGGATGCCGGCGGCGATCCACTCGTTGACGAGCTTTTCGACCGCAGCCTTCTGCTCGGCGGTCATCGGCTCCGGCCACGTGAAGTCGAAGCGCAGACGCTCGGCGGTGATGTTCGAGCCCTTCTGGAGCGCCGTTGGGCCGAGCACCTGGTGGAGCGCGGCGTGGAGGAGGTGGGTGGCCGTGTGCATGCGCGTGACGACGGCGGAATTGTCCTGCAGGCCCGCCTTGAACGAGCCGGCGGACGTCGTGCGCGACAGCTCCTGGTGCTTGCGGTTCGCCTCGTCGAAGCCCGCCTTGTCCACCGTGAGGCCGTCCTTCGCCGCCATCTCGCACGTCATCTCGAACGGGAAGCCAAACGTGTCGTAGAGTTCGAACGCAAGCTTGCCGGAGATGCGCGTCTGCCCGTGTTCCTTCAGGGCGCCGACGACCTTGTTGTAGCGGGCCTCGCCCTTGTCGAGCGTCCGGTTGAAGCGCGCCTCCTCGGCTTCGAGGTCGAGCTTGCACGTCGCAAGGTTCGCCTCCAGCTCGGGGTAGACGTGCTTGTACTTCCGGCAGACGACCTCGGCGAGCTTGAGCGTGAAGCCGGGGGCGATGCCGATCATGCGGGCGAAGCGGACGGCGCGGCGGATGAGGCGGCGGAGGACGTAGTTGGCGCCGACGTTGCCGGGCTTCACGCCGCCCTTCGGGTCGCAGAGGATGAACGTCGCCGTGCGCATGTGGTCGGCGATCACGCGGCGGGCCTTCAGCACCTCGGCGGGGTCCATGCCCGCCGGCACGTGCGCGAGGTCGTCGATCGCCTGCATGATCGGCGCAAAGATCTCGGTGTCGTAGACGGTGGGCGCGCCGCTCATCATGCAGATCGTGCGCTCCACGCCCATGCCGGTATCGACATTGTGGCGCCCGAGCGGGACGAACTTGCCCTCCTCGTTCTTGTTGTACTGCATGAAGACGTCGTTCCAGATCTCGACGTACTTGCCACAGTGGCAGCCAGGGCGGCAGTCGGGCCCGCACTTCGGCTTGCCCGTGTCGATGAACATCTCGGTGTCGGGTCCGCACGGGCCCGTCGTGCCCGCCGGGCCCCACCAGTTGTCCTCGCGCGGCAGGCGGAAGATGCGCGCGTCCGGGATGCCCACGGACTTCCAGATCGCGACGGCCTCCTCGTCGGCGGGAATGTAGCCTTCGTCGCCCTCCTTGCCCTCGCCGCGAAACACCGTCACGTTCAGCTGCTCCGGCTTGAAGCCAAGTTTCTGCGTGAGAAATTCGAAGCTCCAGGAGATCGCCTCCTTCTTGAAGTAGTCGTTCAGCGACCAGTTGCCGAGCATTTCGAAGAAGGTGAGGTGCGCCGCGTCGCCGACCTCGTCGATGTCGCCCGTCCGGACGCACTTCTGCACGTCCGTGAGGCGCGTCCCCGCCGGATGCGGCATCTGCCCCATCAGGTACGGCACGAGCGGGTGCATGCCCGCCGTCGTGAAGAGCACGGTGGGGTCGTTCTCTGGAATCACGCTCGCGCCGGAGATGCGCACATGCCCCTTCGACTCGAAGAAGCTCAGGTACATCTCGCGAAGTTCATCTGCCGTCAACTGCTTCATGTCAATTTTCCTTCCGTTGCGTCCCGCCCGGCAACGATATGAAACAGGGTCCGGCGGACACAAGTCTGAATAGTATACCCAATTCCGCGCCGGTCCACAAGGCAAGAGGTCGCCGGGGAAGCGCCTTCTGGACGCTTCGCACGGGCCGTCGCCATGTGTTGGCCAGGTATTGTAGAGGCACGCGCACCTGTCTCTACGAACACGCCCGAGCGCGTCCGCAAACCGTGCGCAATGTACCCGCGCCGCCTCTCAGCCGATGCGCTTCAGGGCGCAGGCGAAGGCGCCGTCGTGGCCGCTCTCGATGGGGAGGGAGGCACGGCGGCCGACTTCCGTGAAATCGGGGTGCGCCGCGAGGAAGGACGCGACCTGCTCCTCGTTCTCCTCCGGCTCGTTCGAGCAGGTGGAGTAGACGAAGAGACCGCCGGGGGCGACGTGCGCGGCGGCGGCGGAGAGGATCTGCGCCTGGAGACCCACGAGCTGCCGCAGATGGTCCGCGTCCCAGCGCCAGCGGGCGTCCGGACGGCGGCGCAACACACCCGTGTTCGAACAGGGCGCATCCACGAGCACGCGGTCGAAGACGCCTTCGGGGGCGGACTGCGTCACCGTGACCCCATCGAGCCGGAGGCGTGCCAGATTGTCCTGGAGACGCCGCAGCCGCTTCGGATTCACCTCCTGCGCGACGAGCCGTCCCGTGCCGCCGAGGCGCCAGGCGATCTGCGCGGTCTTGCCGCCCGGGGCGGCACAGAAATCGAGGATGCCGAGGCCGGGTTTCACGTCCAGCAGATCGACGGCAAGCGCCGTCGCGGGATCCTGCACGAGGAACGCACCCTCCGCGTACCCCTCGACCTCGGTGACCTTCCGCCCCCGCGCCAGCTTCACAAACGAACCGACCTTCCCGTCCTCCGCCGTCTGCGGCGGATAGGCGAGCCACGTCTCGGCGGGCGTGTTGTGCCACGCCGCGAGCGCCTCGGCCCGCTCGGCGCCGTAGCGCGCGATCCAGCGCCGCACGAGGGCGTTCGGGAAACTCGCGCGCTCCGCAAGCGGAGCGGCGGCGAGCTTCGCCTCAAGTTCCGCGCGGCGGCGGATGAGGTTGCGCAGGACGCCGTTCACCACACGGTCGAGTCGACGCCCCGTGCCACCCGTCTTCGCGGCGGCGACCGTCTCGTGGACGGCCGCGAAGTCCGGCACGTCCGGCATGTAGAGGATCTGCGCCGCGCCCACGAGCACCAGCGCCTCCAGCTCGCCCTTCGGCCAGGTCTTCATCAACGCGCCGAGGACGACGCGCAGGGGACGGAACCGTCGCACGACCGTGTAGACGAGGTCCTGCACGAACGCGCGGTCCGCCCCCTCCTGCGGCAGCATCTCGCTCGGAAACTCGTGCGTCGCCAGCCAACGGGCGACGATGAAGGCGGCGGTCCTCCGGGAATTCTTCATGGTTGAATCGCTTCGCTTTAAAGGTGTTAAATAGTTAAATGGTTAAAATTTCTGACGACAAAACGACCAAACAATCGGATTGCGATTTAAATCAGGATGCTCCAATGGATTCCCCTACAGGATTTTAATCATTTAACCATTTAAAGCCGTCAGGCGATTTAATTTCCCCTTGCGATCGCTTCGATTTCGAGCTTGACGTCCTTCGGGAGGCGCGCCACCTGCACGCAGCTGCGCGCGGGCTTCGTGTCGCCGAACATTTCGGCATAGACGGCGTTGAGCGCGGCGAAGTCGTTCATGTCGCTGATGAAGACGGTCGTCTTCACGACCGCATCCAGTCCGACACCCGCCGACTCCAGGACGTGCTTGAGGTTCGTGATCGCCTGGCGGGTCTGCCCCTCGATCGTCGTCGCCGTCACGGCATTGACCGCCGGATCAATCGGAATCTGACCCGAACACCACACGAAACCGCCCGCCTTGATGGCCTGGCTGTAGGGCCCCAGCGCCTTCGGCGCCTTTTCCGTCGTTACGATTTCACTCATGGAATCCTCCTTTAGAACCTAATCCCTCCCATGCCGCCGCATCTGGCGCGTCACGTGCGGCATCTCGACCGCGTCGGGATCGACGGCGCCGCCGGCGGACCGCGCGGGCGCGCCGTAGCGCGTCTTGATCCACCACGCCTGCGCCACGCCGAACGCCGTGCTCAGCATCCAGTAGAGCGACAGCGCGCTCGGGAAGTTGTAGAAGAAGAAGAGCATCATGAGCGGCATCATGATCATCATCATCCGCTGCTGGCGGTTGTCGCCCGAGGACGGCGTGAACGCGCTTTGGAGTACCGTCAGCGCCGCCATCGCGAGCGGGAGGATGTTGAGCCCGCCGAACGGGAACCAGCTCGCGAAGAGCGCCTCAGGCTCGGAGAGGTCGGAAATCCACAGAAACGGCGCATAGCGCAGCTCGACGGCGGAACGCAGCACCGTGAAGAGCGCGATGAACACGGGGATCTGCACGAGCATCGGCAGGCAGCTCGAAAGCGGGTTCACCTTGTTCTCGCGGTAGAGCGCCCAGGTCTCCTGCTGGAGGCGCTGCGGATTGTCCTTGAACTTCTTCTGGATTTCCTTCACCTTCGGCTGGATTTCCTGCATCCGGCGCATGCCGACCGTCGACTTGTGCGTGAGCGGCCAGAAGACGAGGCGCACGAGAATCGTGAGGAGGATGATCGCGACGCCGTAGTTCGGAATCAGGGAATTGAAGAGGTTGAGCACCCACACGAGCGGATAGCAGAGCCAGCGCCACATGCCGAACTCCATCACGTCCTTCATGCCGAGGTCCCAGAGGAGGGCCTGCTTCTTCGGACCGAGGTAGAAGGTATAGGCGCGTTTTGCGGGCACACCGGCAAACGCCGCCTCGGCGACGACGCTCTTCAGCACATAGTCCGTCTTGGTCAGGTCGCGCGTCATCGTGGCGCGGAAACCCGTGTTCGGCTCGCTGCAGGTGGCAAGGGCGGAAACGAAGAAGCGGTTCTTCACCGCAATCCAGTCCTGCCGACCGAGGTAGTCGACGCTCGAACGTTCGGGAAGGCCCGCCGCGCCCTTGCGTCCGCCGCAACCGCCGGAAATCGAGACGAGATAGCTCTTGAGGGGCGAATCGCCGTCATCGCCGTGGTGGACGACGTGCGGCTTGCGGCCGCCGTTGTCCCAGGAGTCGATGGAGAGGATGTCGTTCTTGGACGTGCCCATCGAAACCGCACCGAGCGAGAGGCGGTTCGCGGCGGCGGCGTCAGGCTTCGCGAAGGTCTCCTCGACCTCGATCCGATAGCCGTCCTTCAGGGTCAGGCGGCGTGTCACGACGTCGTTCGCGAACACGACGAAGTTCGTGCCCTTCTCGGCGACCGTGAAGTCGGCATCCGGCTCAACGCCGGCAAAGCCTTCAAGCGCGAAGGCGGGGGCGGAGCCGAAATCGAGGACAAGCGCCGGGTTCTTCTCCGAGAGCGGTCCGGGATTCTGTGCGTACTTCAGCATCTTCGCGGCCTTCACGACCGCACCGCGCGTGGAGAGCGTCAGCTCGACCTCCCCGTTCGCCAGTGTCTCCAACTTCTCAGGAGCTTTCGGTTTCTGCGGCACGGCGGGCGCGGCCGTCTGGGGAGCCGTTTCCTTGGCGGCCTCGACCGGAGGCTTCGGCGCCACGGGGGCCGCCGGGCGCAGCACCTCGGGGTGCGCGGCGGCATACTGCGCAGCCGCTTCCGCCGCCTTCTTCTGGCTGCTGATCGAATACCACATCCAGCCCGCCGTTGCGAGCCCCAGGAGAACCGCAATCAGTTTTTCCGTCTTGTTCATGATGTCATACCTTCATTTTTCCAGCGCCCCTTTGGCGGGACGGGGTCATAGCCGTAGGATCCGAACGGGTGGCATCTCAAAAGGCGCCATGTGGCAAGCAGCACGCCCTTGAACGCGCCATGCACCTGCAAAGCCTCGATTGCGTAGTTCGAACAGCTCGGCTCAAAACGGCAACAGCCGCGAAACAACGGGGAAAGAACCACCTGGTAGGCACGCACGCAGAGAATCAGGATCCGCCTCACACGGGCTCCTCCGTCTTCAGCAGAAAACCGCCCTTCCGGGCCACGTAGCGCAACTCGTCCATGACGTCCGCCGTGCGCTTGCCACGCAACGACGCACGCCCCACGAGAACCCAGTCCGCATCCACCGCCAACTGCGGCGCGACGAGTCGGAAGCCCTCGCGCAGAATGCGCTTCGCCCGGTTGCGGTCCACCGCGTCGTGGAAGCTTTTCTTTGAAACGACAACGCCGGCTTGGCGGCCGGCGTCGGGCGAACGCAGAACCCACGCGGCGAAAAGACGCCCACGAAACGGGCGTCCTCGGTCGAAGACGCTCTTGTACTTCGCCCCGGAGAGCCGCGTGGACATGGGACGGCGACGTCCCTTAGACCTGCGTCAGGCGCTTGCGACCCTTGGCGCGACGGTTCGCGAGTATCTTGCGACCGCCCTTGGTCGCCTTGCGGGCGCGGAAACCGATCTTGCGCGCGCGTTTAATCTTCGAGGGCTGCCACATCATCTTCATGGTTCTTTTTCCTTCCTTGTGAAAAGTGAGTGGGAAGTATAGCAAACAACGGAGCGGAGCGCAAGCGAGGGGCTTAATTCACAGAAATTCCAAATCGCCCCCGACCCTCGATTCTGCCGAGGCAGCCGGGACGTCCGCGCGCCTTCGCCCCCCGTTTCGCAAGCCGCCGCCGTCCGACGTGCGCATGGTGTCCCGACCGGCAGGGATCTGTCGGTTCCGTCCCGGGCGCGCTTTCGGTCCGTCCGGCCTCCCGTTCGGGGTCATGTCATGGGTTCGCGCGAAAGATAGCACCTCGGAACTTCGTCGAACGTGCCGATTCCGATCGCATGGAACGCTTCGCGGATGATCTCGACCCATTCTTTCTGGGGGACCTTCCCGTGGCGTTTCTGAAGCCGCGCGAGGTGGCCGAGGTTGAAGACCTGCCAGAGGTTGTTCGCGATCTGCATCAAAAGGCAGGAGTTCCTGCTCGCGCGCGCCTTGTTGCAGAAGTTGTGCCCGGGTCCGAAGCCGTCGTGCTTCTCGACCTTGAAGTTGTTCTCGATGTTCCACCGACCCCGCCCGAACTGGACGACTTCCACCGCCCGCCCCACGCTTTCGACGCCCAGACTCGTCGCGAACTGGCCGGAATACGTCGCCTCGTCCGAATCCTCGGCGTCCGCGGCCTCGACCTTGACGACGTTGAAAGCGATCGGATCCCGTCCCGGGCCGTCGATCTCGACGCCGTTCGCCCACGACGCCTTCCCTCCGTCGCAGGGTTTCCCGTGCGCGTTGTGCCGCACGATCCTCCCGCCGTCTTTCGGAAACGCCTCCATCAGCTCGTGCGCGTCCGCATGCGCCTTCGGCGTGCGCCCCTCCTTGAACGTGAAGATGCAATCCCGGTTGTAGTCGTCGCAGATCCTCATCACGGACGAGCACGCGTAGAGCGAATCGCCGACGATGCAGATGCCGAGCTTCGGGAACGCCGCCTTCAGCCGCTTCGCCAGCCGAACGGACCCGTGGTACTCGCAGTCCTGCTTCTCGGCGTCGCCGCGCCAGGGCCTGATCGGTTCGGACATGGCCGAGATCGCCCAGCCCCACGGGGTGATGATCTTCGCCTCGAGCACGTACCTGAGCTTTAGGCGTCCGTCGAACCCGCAGTTCCGGATCTTCTCCTGCTTGCTGCCGTCGAGCGCGATCACGAGATCGCCGCGCAGCTTCGCGGTGTCGAAGTATCTGCCCCTCACGGGATAACGGACCTGGTCGACGAGCGTGGTCTCGAGCGCCGACGTGCAGCCCCGCTTCAGGTAGTTGCAGCAGCCCTCCGTGCAGGGCGTCGTGAACTCGGAGTTCCGCACCCACCAGTTCTGACCCGCGAGCCTGAGCACGCTCGGCGCGTAGCGCCTGTCGTCGCGCCGCGCGTCCATCCTGTTGCGCGAGCCGCAGCGCAGGAACGCTCCGAGGAGCACGGTCCAGACGAACGCCGCGCCCTCGTAGAGGATCCTGTCCGGATCCCTGCCCTTGCGGATCGTTCCGAAGACGGGGTTGAAGAGCCGCCGGCATCCGGAAAGGAACGAGACTACTTCTTCGAAGGCCTCGCGACCTTCGGGGTTTTCGCGCGGATCGCGGCCGGGCCTGTCCCGGTCGAGGATGCGGAATCCTTCGACGAACCTTTCATGCGCGCGATCAGATCCTCCCGGCAGACGTCGCTCATCTCCTTGAGAATCGCCTTCGCTTCGCGCCAGTTCCCGCTGAGCCGGTCCACTTCCGGCAGGCGCCGCTGCGGGACGTAGAGACAGCGCGTCTTTCCGTCCGCCTTGTCCGTGAACGTCGTCCGCCGGGATCCTCCGACGGTCATGTTCGTGACGGTTCCTTCCAGAACCCCCTCCCTGAAGACGAGCGTCCTCAGCCTCGCGGCGAGACGGGAGACCCTCGCCCGGCCTGTCTTTTTCAACATCATGGTAGGCAATCGTACCTACTATTCCGACGAAGGCCGAGGGAGAGCTTCGAAAATCTTCAAAAACAATTTCCGGGCCGGGGCTGCTGACAGCCTCCGGCCCGGTTCGCGGAGCGGACGAAGCGCCGCTCACTCATCGCGAAGAATCAATGTTTTGGAATCTCTGCCCGTCCTAAACGAATAAGCAATCCGCAGAACCCAACAGAGTCATTCGACACAACACAATCAACAACACCCGACAGCAGGGAGTGTACAAGAGACACACGCCCCGGCTCCGGCTGCCGGAAAACCGCTCTACGGGCCGAAATGAGTTTGTGACGAGGCAAATGCGCCCGAATCATACAAACGCCGACGTCACACGGAAAAACCGCGATTTCATTGAGGAAAATCACACAACCGTCCGTGTCACCGGTGACACGCAACGGAGAGCAGTAAGGCCGAGAAACCCCCACACGACACCCCTCGTCACGCACCCCCGAAGTGACACGGCAGAGACTCCCCCACCTCGCGGAAGCCCTTGTCAATTGGGGCGGATGACGAAACTAAAGTAAAAAAAAAACTCGGATGTCTCCGAGTTCGATAGTAGGATTGGTGGCCAAGGCCGGGATCGAACCGGCGACACACGGATTTTCAGTCCGTTGCTCTACCAACTGAGCTACCTAGCCACGGTAGAGAACTTGCGAATGGTAGGAGCAGAGGGATTCGAACCCACGACCCAGTGATTAAGAGTCACTTGCTCTACCAGCTGAGCTATGCTCCCATTCACAATGTTTCCCCGTCACGAATGGAGCGAGCTAAGGGACTCGAACCCTCGACAACCACCTTGGCAAGGTGGCACTCTACCAACTGAGTTAAGCTCGCACTTGGTGTCGTGAAAACGCTGGATAGTATAACAGACCTCGGCGGTGCGCGCAAGGGGGTATTTAAAAAAAATTATGCTATACTTCTCCCCCATGACAGCCCATGACATCTTCACGGATTCGCGCGTTGCGCGCGTGCGCGAACTGAAGACGGAACTCCACCGCCTGAACGGGGAACTGGCGCAGACGCGCGCCGAACTTGAAGGGCTTCGCACCCACTTCGCGCTCGCGCTGGCCGCCGCGCGCGACGCCGAGACGCTGCCCGAGGGCGGTCGCCTCGCGATCATCGACGGCTGGAACGCCCTGCTCGGCAGCGCCTCCCTCCTTACGTCCGCAGAGCGCCACCTCGCGGACGCGCCCCGCAAGCGCGGCATTCTCCGCGCCCACGTGCGGACCTGGCTGGACGCCCATCCGCTCGACCGGGCCTGGATCGTCTTCGACGGCCCCCAGGCCGACGGCGAGACCGAGGGGCGCCTGCGCGTGAGCTTCACGGGCGGGGAGGGTCCGCACCGCGCGGACCGCCTGATCTGCGACTACCTACGCATGTGCCGCTACGCGGGCACGGCGCACCGCATCCACGTCTTTACCGAAGACGCCGATTTCCGCCGCGCCGCCGCCGCGCTCGGCGGCACCGTCCACGCCATCCGCGAACTCCTCAGCGCAGGATGAACGTGAGGCCCGTGTGCGCCAGGTCGAGCGAGCGGCCGTCCGGCGAGAGGGCCGCCGTCCACTTGCGGCCGTCGTCGCCCGTCACGACGAGGTGCGGCACGTCCGCCATCGGCGCGGCGGCCGCGAGGATCGTCCACGCCCCCTTGGCCACCGCGGCGTTCGTGACGGCGAGCGTGAAGCCGTCCGCGAACACGACGGGCACCTCCACGCGCAGGGTCTCCCGCGCGCCGGCGTCCACGGTGAGCTTTCGGAGCGTGAGCGACGGGGCGGCCTCGGCGTCCGTTGCCGAGCTGAGAACCGTGCCGCCGCCGGACAGATCCTGCGCCGTGTACGCCGTGCCGTTGATGTCCAGCGTCGCGGCCGCGCCGAGGCGGATTGCATCGAAGACAGGCAGGTTCTCCGTCGGCGACGCCGACCGCGTGAAGAGCGACCCGTCGCCCGGATCGACAAGGCGCGCGAAGTTGTTCGTCGCGAGCGGCGAGGACGGCGCGCGCCCCTCGGCGTCCCACACGAGGCCCGCATAGCGGCTCCACGTCCCCGCCTTCTCCTCCGCGTCCGTGCAGTACGGCGCGCAGTTGTGCGCGCGGAACGCAAAGACGTTCGCGCCGGGCTGGAGGACCGCCTGCGCCGCCGTGCGCGTGTTGGCGCCCGCCGCGTCGATGACCGCCTCGCCGTTCACCTCAAGCCGGGCGCGGCCGCCGATCGACTGCGCGAACGTCACCGTCTTCGCCGCGCCCGTACGGTTCCAGATGTACCCCATGTACGTGACGAGCCGCCGCGCATCAGAGGCGACGGGCAGGTCGCAGGGGACTTGGTTCGCGGAAGTCGGCCCGCGCGTCACGTAGTTCGTCGCGCACGCATCGCCCGCCACCGCCGCCTCGGCCGCCGCCGCGTTCGCATGCAGCGTGACACCCTCCCACAGGCCGGGCGCCGCACCGCGCGGCAGCTTGAACGTTCCTTCCCGCACCTCCAGGAGCGGCGCGCCCGCCTCCGAGTAGTAGCCCACCGTGTTCGCGTCCTCCTTCACGATCGACCGCCACGTGCCGCGCCCGCCCTGCACGCGCGCGACGTCCTTCGTGCCGCGCAGGCGGAGCGGCGGCAGCGTGCAGGCCTCCACGCCGAGCAGCTGCACGCCGTAGAAGTCGCACATCTGGCCCGGATTGTTTTGCCGGGTGAGATCGTACGAACCCTCGATGTCAAGCGTCCCCGACGGCGGCAACGTGCCGTCGCCGTACACGCAGAGGATGCCGCCCTCGACGTGCGCGCCGCCCGTGAACGTATTCGCGGGATTGAAGAGGTGCAGGATGTTGTTCTCGGTGTACCTCTTCGCGACGGATACCGTCCCGCTTCCCGAGACGGGGCCCTGGAGGAAGACGGCCGAGTAGTCGGTATTGCCCTGGCTCGACTGCGTGAGCGTGCCGTCGATCCGCATGGGGCCCGTCAGCGTGTTCGCCCCCTTCTCGCGCAGCACCCCCATGTCGCCGTAGAGATAGGTCGTCGCCCCCGTGAAGAGGAACGGCCACGGCCCCGAGGCCGGCCACTGCGCGCCGACGCTCGACCAGAAGCGGAAGCCCGCCGCGTCGGCGAACGTGACCGTGCCGGCGCCCGTGAACGTCACGGACGGCTGCCGCGACTGGCAGCCGTCCAGCACGAGGTGCCCGTCGCCCTCCACCCGACTGAAGTGGACAGACTCTCCGGCCCGGTCGCCCTTCAGCGTCAAGGTGAAGCCGTTGAGCGTCAGGATGGCCGCCGGGGTGTACCAGGCGCCCTGGCGCACAAGCGCGTCGCCGTCGAGGACGATCCGGTGCCCAAAGATCGGTCGCGTGCCGTAGGCGATGAGGCCGCCCGTCCCCTTCAGTGCGCCCGTGCCGTCCACGCCCGCACCTGCGACATGGACAATGCGGTCGCCGTTTCGGAAGTCCGTGCCCGCCGCCGCCGCGCTGTCCTGCGGGTGCGTGCAGAGCAGCGTGGCCCCGTCATGGACGTAGATGGGAGGCGCGGAGGCGGCGCCCGTCCCGAGGCCGTAGCGCGCGACGACATCGGCGACGCCCGCCTCCAGATGCACCGCGCCGACGAAGTTCTCGTTCGTCGAGACGAGCCGCAGCGTGCCCGCACCGCGCTTCACGAGCGTCCAGTCCTTCAGGCGGCCGCCGTTGAGGTCATCGAAGGCGTAGTCCGTCCCCTCTGCGGCGTTGTAGGCCGCAAGCGCCTCCTCCAGCGTCTCGGCGGCGCCGTCGGCAACCGTGAGGACGATCTGGTTCTCGCCGTACGTTCCGTGGTAGCGGTCCACCACGACCGTGCCCGCGCCCGTCAGCCAGTCCGCCTCGGCGGCGGTGTAGGTGCCGTCGGGCACGTTCTGCCCGCCCTGCCACAGGAGGGGGACGCGTACCGTCTTCCCGGCCCCCACGGCGAGGCGGCCGCCCGCCGCAAGCACCAGAGCGCCCACCTTGAGCCCCTCTCCCGCCGTCTCCGCCACCTCGAACGTCGCCGTCGGCCCGATGACGAGGCGGGAAAGGCCCGTGAACGTCGCGCCGTCCGTCAGGCGCACGACGCCGTTCGACACCGTCAGCGCGCCGGTGGTCGGCGAGACCGCGCGCGCGAAGCGGAACGCCTTCGCCACGTCCGACGGGTTCCAGACAAAGTTCAGCGCGCCGGCAAGCTGCCCCTCGAAATACTGCTCATCGACGGGCGACGCGCCCGAGAGGACGAGCGTATGGCCCGTCCCGTCATCCGTGAGGCCATGCCCCTCCACTGGCAACCGGTTCGTGGCCGTGTGGATGTGCCCGTCGACGAACTCGTGCGTAAGGGTCGTGGGGGTGGCTTTCCCCCAGACGGGCTGGACCTTCAGCCACGCCTCGCCCGCCGTACCGTCGAAGAAGAACTCCTTCCCCGCCACCTTCATGGGCAGACGCATGCCCAGGGCGAAGGTCCCTTCGCGGATGACGCCGCCGCGCAGGTCGCGAAGATGCTTCGCAACCTGGCCCTCGTCCTCCGCCCGGACCATGCCCGGGCCGATCTTCACGAACCTTCCAGGCCGCGTGGCGCTGCGCCCCAACACGCCCGCCTGGAACGACAGCCGGGCCGACGCCTGCTGGACGTCGAGCGTCACCGTGCCGTCGAGGTAGAGTCCGCACCACATGGCGCCCGCCGTGGCCGGCGCGTAGACGAACCCGTCGCCCGCCTCGGTGCTTTCCTTCAGGTAGAAGCCGCGATGCCCCACGCTCTGCGTATTGTCGGGCCCGAAATAGATGCGCGAAAGGTACACGTCATTCAGTGTGGCCGCGATGTTGTAATCTGGACGAACAAGGCATTCAATCCGGTCGCCCTCCTGCGGAAGCCCCGTCGCGCCCGCCTCGTCCCGCCAGTTCTGGGGATTGTTGAAGTACCACCAGCCGTTGTCATTATGCTTCTCCGTGGGCGTAAACGTCCACGTCGTGGCCGCCGCCCCTGCCCCCGCCACGAGCATCCCCAACACGAGACAAAGCCGCTTGCACATACACACGCTCCTTCTTGCTGGACACCGGAAGCGGACCCGTCCATCGAATCCCCCGAAACTTCCAATGTACACAGTCAGTTTTGCATGTTTGGCACAATTTGTCAATACAAAACTTAAAATTATTAAAATTACGGGTGCACCGAGAGATTTATGCAGCCACCCCACATTTCCCGCTTGATTTTCGC
>OIWT01002787.1_pt1 | contig 17283 bp, 13 predicted proteins | sample 1587701 | NCBI WGS metagenome assembly OIWT01 (sample SAMEA3888904, study PRJEB22519) | human gut metagenome | biome: human gut; feature: human-associated habitat; material: faeces | place: Denmark | collected 2009
AAATGCTCTGCGACAGCTATTTGGATATGTATAAGGCCGGCAAGATCACCAATAAGCGTAAGACCCTGCAGAAGGGAAAGGGCGTATTTTCCATCTGCAGCGGATCGAAGGAACTCTATGAGTTCCTCGACCACAATATTGACATTCTGTCGGCGCCCATGCATTATGTCAACGACCCGGAAACGATTCGTCAGCTGGACCATTTCGTTTCCATCAATGGCTGCATTGCCTGCGACCTCTACGGCCAGGTCAGCTCCGAATCGGCGGGGACGCGGCAGATCAGTGGGACCGGCGGCCAGCTTGATTTCGTCACCGGTGCCTATACGGCAGAACACGGCCGGACCTTCCTGGCCATGGCGTCGAGCCGGGTGGACAAGAAAGGCGTCCGCCATTCCAATATCGTACCATGCTTTACCGGCGGTGACATCATCACGACGCCGCGGGCACAGACCATGTACATCGTCACCGAATACGGGGCGGTCAATCTGGCCGGACTTACGACGTGGCAACGGGCAGAAAAACTGATCGGTATCGCTCATCCCGATTTCCGGGACGAACTCATCAAAGCCGCAGAACAACAGAAAATCTGGAGGAACAGTAACAAGAAATGAAATTTATCGTAGAAGACCGCATTTTTGAAAACGTACCTGATTTATATATCGGTGTCGTCGCCGTTAAAGGCGTAGATAACAGCAAATCCTATCCGCAGATTGAAGCCATGCTGGACGAATCCATCGCTGCAGCACAGCAGAAATTCGACGGTGTCAAAGTCAAGACATCGCCGGACATCGTGCCCTATCGCGAAGCGTTCCGCACGCTGGGCCTCAACCCAAACCGCTTCCCCTGCTCTGTCGAAGCCATGTTCAACCGCATCAGCAAAGGCAAGGGGATGCCCCATATCAATCCGCTGGTGGACCTGAACAATGCCCTGTCATTGAAGTATACCATCCCCATGGGGACCCATGACCTGGGCCGGTCGCCGGAAGATATGGAAATGCGTTACGCCCGGGAAGGCGACCATTTCCTGCCTTTCGGGGAAACGGAAGAAGAAGCGCCCGGTGAAGACGAAGTCGTCTACGCCGTCGGCCATGAAGTCCGCACGCGCCGCTGGACCTGGCGCCAGAGCGAACACGGAAAAATCACGGCTGATACGAGCTATGTGTTCTTCCCTATCGACGGATTCGTCGATTTCAATAAAGACCGGGTTGATGCGGTCATCGCCGAACTGTCGGACATCCTGAAAAACGTCTTCGGATGCCCTGTCGTAAGCGGCGTCGTCACCAAAGACCATCCGTCTGTTGATGTGACCTTATAATTTGTCCATTTAGATAGGACGGCCAGCAGAATGCCTGTCAGAGGCCTGCTGGCCACTTTTTTTGTCAAAGAGAGCAAAGAAATTTTACATATTATGGTATGGAGCGGCGGGAATACAAACCAGAAAGAGGATACTACTCCCGATTGTGTCGGTTTTATATTTTGGCATAACTGTTTCATATACTTGAAATGTACATAGCATTACCTGATATACGATTGCGCCGCCTGCTTCCTGTGTGCGCAAGTCTGCCCGGTCAGAGCTATCGTTACAAAAGAATGGTAAACCCATAGAAAAATGACTCCTGTCATGGTACTCTTATAGGCAGGAGTTATTTTTTTACTGGGAGGTAAGGCTGTATGGATAATGAACAACGGAAACGAATCTGGCAGCGGTTCATGGAAGACGGGACCCTGGACCCGCGCCTGCCGCCTCTTGTCGCCCGGTCATGGCAGGAATGCCGGTGCCGCGGTGTCGATCCCTGGCGGCGCAGCAGTACGACCGCCGATCCGGGGAAATGGCAGCAGATCCTGCAGCGCAGCCGTCTCCTTCTGCAGACGGCTGGTCCCATCATGCAGTCCGTCCATGAAATTATCCGCGATTCCCATTTCCTGCTGGCACTGACCGATGAAGAAGGCTATGTCCTGTCTACCATCGGTGATGATGCCATCCTGGCCCGTTCAGAAAATATCCTCTTCCGCCGGGGCTCGGTGTGGCGCAACGATCAGGTAGGGACTAATGCGCCGGGCATCGCCCTGGAATATAATCAGCCCGTCCAGCTCATCGGTGCCGAACATTACTGTGCCGACCAGCACGGCTGGACCTGCTCGGCTGCCCCTATCCACGGCGTAGACGGAGCGGTCATCGGCAGCCTCGACTTATCGGGCAGTGCCGGAGCCGCCCATCCTCATACGCTGGCACTGGTCGTAGCCTGCGCGTTCAGTATCGAACGGACGCTCATCAGCTACCATCAGAGTCATTTCATGCGGGCTGCTGCTAACGGTATCCGCGAATCGATTCTGCTGCTGAATGACAAACTGGAACTGCGCTGGGCCAATGCCACGGCCCAGCGGGAACTGGGCTTGTCCCAGGCCCGTCTGGCCGGACTCGACTTCCATCAGGTTATGCCCCAGGTCGATTGGGACATGACCGATGATGCCCACCGCCATGCCCCGCTGTATATTGATGACCTGCGCGTCGTCCTGCCCGGAAATGTACGCCGGTTCAGTGCGACCATCTCCAAGACTGCCGACGCGACAGGCCGGACCTATACGGTTATCCTGCGACGGCAGGAACACCTCTTCCGTTCAGTCAACCGCGTGTCGGGCAATCAGGCCGCCTATACCTTTGGCGATATCTATGCGGCCGATCCCCTGATGAAACAGGTCATCGACCGGGCGCGCCAGTATGCCCGCTATGATGGCAGCGTCCTCATCGAAGGCGAAAGCGGTACGGGCAAAGAACTGTTTGCCCAGGCCATCCACTCGGGCAGCAGCCGGGCTGACGGCCCCTTTGTCGCCGTCAACTGTGCTTCCCTGCCGCGGGATCTCATGGAAAGCGAACTGTTCGGTTATGAAAAAGGCGCCTTTACCGGAGCTCTCCGGGAGGGAAATCCGGGAAAATTCGAGCTGGCCGACCATGGCACCCTGTTTCTCGACGAAATCGGGGAAATGCCTATCGAATTCCAGGCCAAACTGCTGCGTGCCGTAGAGACATTGCGCATCCGCCGTATCGGCGGTAAAGAAGAGAAAAAACTGGATGTACGGGTCATCGCCGCGACAAACCGCCATCTCGAACAGGAAGTAGGACGGGGAGCCTTCCGGGGCGATCTCTACTACCGGCTCAACGTCCTGCGTCTCGACATCCCGCCCCTGCGCCAGCGGCCCGGCGATATCGCCTGTTGTACAGACCGGTTCCTGGCCCGGTTTAACAAACGATATCCCAGCCGGCAGCGCCACCTGGCTCCCGATGCCATGCCGGCGCTTTTGGCCTATGACTGGCCTGGTAACGTGCGGGAATTGCAGAATGCCCTGGAACGAGCCTTTTATACCAGCAGTGGCCCGGCTATTACGGCATCAGACTTTCATCTGCCTTCATCACAGCATGATGCCCTATCGCCATCGTCTCCCCTTTCTCCGGAATCTCCGGCGGAAGCTGCTTCGTATGAACGAGCCGAATGCCTGCACTATCTCGAAGAAGCCCGGGGCTGCGTCGAACAGGCGGCGTCTGCCATGGGCGTCAGCCGGGCCACCTTTTACCGCCTGTGCCGTCACTATGGCATCGTGCCGAAACAGATTCGCCGGCAATTTCACTAAGTATCAAAAATCTCATTTATATCAAAATATATCACTGGTTTCTTGAGAAAAATAAGAATAATGAGACAAAATAACCTCGCAGGGTTCGCGTATTCACCTGACGAGGTTTTTTTGCAGACTCTTCAACGCCGCCAATAGGGCATCCTTCCGGGATATGGCAGACAGATGGCTCCTGATTTCTTTATTTGGCATAGAGATTCCATATAAATAAGCAAAATCTGGTATTACCTATGTTAAAAGGAGGAACAACTTATTATGGCAAATAAGATTACATTGAATGAAACATCGTATTTTGGCAAAGGTGCCATTAACGAAATCGTAACAGAAGTCAAAAACCGCGGCTGCCAGCATGTCGTCGTCATCACCGACAAGGACCTCATGAAATTTAAAGTAGCGACGAAAATCACAGACCTGTTCGATGGGGCCGGCATTGCCTATACCGTTTACGATCATATCAAACCGAACCCGACCATCCAGAATGTACAGGAAGGCGTCGAATTCTGCAAGCAGGCTAAAGCCGATATTATCGTAGCCGTCGGCGGCGGTGCTGCCATGGATACATCCAAGGCCATTGCCATCATCCTCACCAATCCGGAATTTGCCGACGTACGCAGCCTCGAAGGGGCATCGCCGACGAAAAACAAATGTCTGCCCATCATTGCCGTTTCTACGACCAGCGGCACGGCAGCCGAAGTAACCATCAACTACGTCATTACTGACCCGGAAAAACACCGTAAATTCGTCTGCTGTGACCCCCACGATATCCCTATCGTAGCCGTCATCGACCCTGATATGGTCGCATCGATGCCGAAGAAACTCTGTGCCGCTACTGGCATGGACGCTCTCGTACACGCTATCGAAGGCTATATTACAAAGAACGCCTGGGAAATGACCGATATGATGCATCTCAAAGCCATTGAAATCATCAGCAAATGGCTTCGTAAATCCGTCGAAGGCGACATGAAAGCCCGTGAAGAAATGGCCCTCGGCCAGTATATCGCCGGCATGGGATTCTCCAACGTCGGCCTCGGCATCGATCACTCCATGGCCCATCCCCTCAGTGCCTTCTATGACATTCCTCACGGTGTAGCCTGCGCTATCCTCCTGGCACCGGTCCTCACCTTCAATGCTGAAGCAACGGGCGAACGCTACCGTGAAGTAGCCCGTGCCATGGGCGTCGCCGGTGTCGATGACATGAGCCAGGAAGAATACCGCAAGGCTGCTATCGATGCCTGCCAGAAACTGGCCGATGATGTCGGAATTCCCCGTAAATTATCTGACCTGGGCGTACAGGAAAAAGACATCGACTTCCTTGCCGACTCTGCCATGGCCGATGCCTGCACACCGGGCAATCCTCGTGATGTAGAAAAATCCCAGATCGTCGCTCTCTACAAATCCATTCTTTAATGAATCAGCTAAAAAAACCGCCCTGCATGTATCGCGTGCAGGGCGGTTTTTGACTGTCATTTCTTCATCTTGTTGAATACGGTCTGGCGGGAGACGTTCAGGAGTCTGGCTATGTCTGTCTGGGTATAGCCTTTGTCGGATAATTCCTGTATGAGGATTTGTTCGATGGCCGTTTCCAGGTTTTTCATATTGAGGGACAGGGAACCCGTATCAAGGAGCTGCGGTGTCTGTTCTTCCTCTGTCGTGTCGAACAGGTATTGGTAGGACGAATCACCGGTATCGCCATAGATATGGTATCGCAGGGCTACGCTGTACAGTTCCCGGATATTTCCCCACCAGTGATGATGGGTGAGTATTTTTTTCAGTGCTTGTGGGACTGGGACTGAGGTACCGGAAATGGTGTTGAGGAAATAGGAAAACAGGTACGGAATATCCGATGGCCTGTCGTTGAGGGATGGCAGGGTCAGGCGCAGGGTGTTGATGCGGAAGAAGAGGTCCCGCCGGAATGTCCCCTTGCGGACCGACTGGATGATATCGGCATTGCTGGCCGAGATGATGCGGATGTCGAGGGGAATGACGTAGTCTGACCCCAGGCGCATGACCTGTTTTGTTTCCAGGACGCGCAGCAGTTTGGACTGGATGTCCTGAGGCATGCTGTTGATTTCATCGAGGAAAATCGTGCCATTGTGGGCGATTTCAAAGAGGCCGGCCTTGCCTTCTTTGCGGGCTCCTGTGAAGGTGCCTCCTACGTAGCCGAACAGTTCACTTTCGAGGATATCCGGTGGCAGGGCGGCACAGTTGATGGCGACGAAGGGGCCGTTGCGCCGGGGACTGGCGTTGTGGATGCTCTGGGCAAAGAGTTCTTTGCCGGTGCCGCTTTCCCCTTGTATGAGGATAGGTGCATTGTAAGAGGCCATGGTGGCAGCACGACGGATCAGCGTCTGCAGGGCCGGGTCGGTCGTCTTGATATCGGAGAAATGATGGCTGGCCGTGAGGCCTGTCCGGGAGAGTTTGTAACGGATATTTTTTTCCATCCGCTGCAGTTCGGTCACGTCACGCAGAGTGAGGATATACTGTTTTTCCTTATCCATGAGGAATACGTCCGAATTGGCTACCAGGGTATAAGGCGGCCGCTGGATGATTTTTTCTTTGAACGATGGCTGGCTCCCCTCCTGCCAGTCCGGGAAAATATCGCGTATGTTCCGCGTATTGGGCGGCAGGGACAGGAAAGCCCGGGCCTGACGGTTGATATGAGAAATGACGCCTCCTGTGGAATACAGGATGATGCCGTCGGTCACGTGGGACAGGATGGAGGCCAGGAGAGAAAGCTGGCGGCGGTCTTTCTTATTGAAGGCAATGAGTTCCAGGGCATACTGGTATACGGACAGGATGGTCGATTCGCTGGGCCGGATGGGATAAATCGGCATGGGGCTGTTCCGGGCAATCTGGGGCAGCAGAGTGCAGCCGACGATGGCCGTATCGGGCGTCACCGGCAGGCTTTGCACCATTTTCAGCAGTTTGTGGTAAGTCGGTTCGATCCCGTAGGGAGGATGGACGATGAGGCGCTGGCGTACATCCGGCGGGCAGGCGTTGATATTGAAGATGAAATGTTTATTCAGGAACAAATGGATTTTCTGGCAGTGGATATCCCGGAGAGTATACAGGACATCATTTGTCGAGCTGTACAGGCAGAGAATGGGGACTTCGTCGATGGCATTGGACAATATCTGATAGGACCCGCTGTTGGTGATGATGACCCGGGCTCCTTTGCGGATCATAGCGCGGGCCTGGTCCGGCAGACGGGGGAAATCGATGATTTCAATCCTGATGGCGACGTGATGCGTATTGAAGCTCTCCTGATAGGACCACAAGGTCTGTTCTATCATGCGTTCCTGCACGGTATCGGCGATTAAAAAATAGATGGTATCCATAGTCGCCCTCCTTTTCTTTGTATCAGTGTATACCGGAATGGGATGTCTGTAAATGCCAGATGTAAAAGACGACAAAAATATTTAACATTCCGTACAAATACCAGATTGGCCGGATGGTGACAAAGCGCATTTGCAGGGCATTTTGCCAGCTATAGTATCTGGCACGGTTATTCCATGTACAGTAGTGTAATGCAGTCATTTAGTTTACGTTCTAAAAAGGACGGGAGGTCTATACATGAAAAAATTACTTTCTGGTAATGAAGCGATTGCCCGCGGGCTCTATGAAGCAGGCGTCAGCTTTGCATCAGCTTACCCGGGTACGCCGAGTACAGAAATCCTGGAAAACGTAGCCAGGTACGATGAAATCTACTCCGAATGGGCACCGAATGAAAAGGTTGCCGTCGAAGCGGCTATCGGGGCATCCATGGGCGGTGTCCGGTCATTTGCAGCGATGAAGATGGTCGGCCTCAACGTAGCGGCTGATCCGATGTTTACTTTTGCCTATCAGGGAATCAACGGCGGCATGGCCTTCGTCAATGCCGATGACCCGGGCATGCATTCCTCACAGAACGAACAGGATAACCGCCGCTATGCCAAGGCGATGAAAATTTGTATGCTCGAACCGGCTGATTCACAGGAATGTCTCGATATGACCCGGGCAGCTTATGAAATCAGCGAAAAATACGGATCGCCGGTCATGATCCGCCTGACGACCCGGGTGGACCATTCCAAGAGCCTGGTCGAACTGGGTGAACGGAAGGAAGTCCCGGCTGTTCCCTATGTCAAACAACGGGACCGCCTCGATGATGTGCCGGCCGTTTCCAAGCAGCGCCGCTATGTCATTGAAGAACGGGAAAAACAGCTGAAGGAATATTCGGAAAATTCTCCTTTCAACTATGAAGAAATGCACGATACGAAAATCGGGATCGTCGCATCCGGCGTGGCTTATATGTATGCCAAAGAAGTGCTGGGAGACAAGGCGTCGTACCTGAAAATCGGCTTTTCCTATCCTCTGCCGATTGAAAAAATCCGTGCTTTTTCCAAAAAAGTAGATACATTGTATGTCGTCGAAGAACTGGATCCGGTCATGGAAGAACAGATAAAAGCGGCCGGCATCGACTGTCACGGCAAGGATGTCATCCCAAATATTGATGAACTCAATCCCAATATCGTGGCTACGGGCATCCTGGGTAAGGGTTTCCCCAGCAAGACTGTTCCCGATGGCCTGTTTGTCCCCCGTCCGCCTGCTCTTTGTGCTGGCTGTCCTCACCGGGGATTCTTCTATGAACTGGGCAAGCGCAAAGATACGGTCATGGTCGGCGATATCGGCTGTTATGCCCTGGGCGGGTCGGAACCGCTCAATGCCAAGGATCTAGGTGGCTGCATGGGCAGTGCCTTCTCTATCGGCCACGGCATGAGCCACGCCTTCTCCAAGAGCGGCCAGCAGAAACGGGTCGTCGCCTGCATGGGCGATTCTACCTTTTTCCATACGGGCATCAATTCTCTCACGGAAGTATCGTACAATAAATCCAATACAATCTGCGTCATTCTCGATAACCGGATTACCGGCATGACCGGGCACCAGGACAACCCCGGTTCGGGCTACAATATCAAAGGCGAACCGACGACGCTCATCGATGTGGAACGAGTCGTCCACGCCTTGGGACTGAAGAACGTCCGCACGGTCAATCCCAACAACCTGGCCGATATGAAAGCAACCCTCGACTGGGCCTATTCTCTGGAAAATGAACCGGTAGTCATCATCACCAGATGGCCGTGTGTACTCAAGAAATTCTCCCAGGAAGATGCGGAAGAATTCAATCTGGATCATACGCCGTGCGTCGTCGATGAAGAAAAATGCATCGGCTGCAAGAAGTGCATGACCACAGGCTGTCCGGCACTGCGCTTCAATCTGAAAGATAAGAAATCGGAAATCGTCGAAAGCGACTGCGTTGGCTGCCGCGTATGCGCACAGGTCTGCCCGGTCAAGGCTATCAGCAGAAAGGGGTATAAATAATGAGTGATGTAACGAATGTACTGCTCGTCGGTGTCGGCGGACAAGGAACTATTCTGGCCAGTAAAATCCTGACCATGGGTCTCATAGAAAACGGATATGATGTAAAAATGTCGGAAGTACATGGCATGAGCCAGCGTGGCGGCAGCGTCAGCACCCAGGTCCGCTTCGGGAAAAAGGTCTACTCTCCGATTATCGGGGAAGGCATGGCAGATATCCTCGTCGCCTTTGAAGAAATGGAAGCGGCCCGCTATGCTAAATTCCTGAAACCCGATGGCAAGATGGTCATCAACCGGCTCTGCATCCCGTCCCTGCCGGTCCTCTCCGGTCAGGTTGCCTATCCGGAACACATTATTGAATCATTGAAAAAAGATTTCCCTGTACTCGACCTCGATGCTACCCGCATTGCTACGGAAATCGGCAATCCCAAGAGTGCCAACGTCGTACTCCTGGGGGCTCTCGTCCAGGCACTGGGCCTGACCAATCTGGACTGGTCGGACTTCATTTCCCGTACGGTCAAACCGAAATTCGTCGATATCAATCTCAAGGCCTTCCAGAAAGGCCGCGAAGCCGTCGCAGGCGGGGAAAGATAGTGACCAGTAATTAGTTTGCAGGGAAAATAATCCGGCAGTGTCAGATCAGAGACAGGGGCTGTACCCCAATGGCTGAAAAGCTCATTAGGGTACAGCCCCGTTTTACGCGCAGAAACGGCAAAGCCCTACTGACCACCAGCCGTTAGCTGCTGACTGCTAACGGCTGGCCTTCCCCGGCCAGCGGTCTTTCCTCTGCAAACTCGGGACTGCAAACTATCTTTTTCCGGACCTTGTGCTATGATATAGGGGAACATGGTATAAAGGAGTGATATACAATGGAAGATATACGGAAACAGATTGCTGTCTATATAGATGGGCACCGCGACGCCATGATAGATTTCTGGCGGCAGCTGGTACAGATAGAAAGCGGTTCAGCCAATAAGGCCGGTGTCGATGCCGTGGCGCACCGGGTACAGGAAGAACTGGATACGATTGGGGCCCATACGGAAATCCACGAAATGAAACGGGCCGGCAATATGCTCGTGTCGGTCCTGAATGAAGACGTACCGGAAGCCCCGGTTCTCCTCTTGGGACACATGGATACGGTATTCCCTGATGGTACCGTAGCAGCCCGGCCGTTTACCCTGCGGGATGGCAAGGCCTATGGTCCCGGTGTCCTCGATATGAAAGGCGGCGTAACCATTGCCGTATTTGCCATGAAAGCATTGAAAGAAGCGGGCTGGGCCAAACGATCGGTCCGCCTCGTCCTGGCCGGTGATGAAGAGGTAGGTCACTGCGATTCTGACTGCGACCAGCAGATCATGGAACAAGCCCGGGGAGCCGTAGCTGCCTTTAACTGCGAAAGCGGCCGTCTGGGAAATGAAGTCGTCGTCCAGCGCAAAGGGGCACTGACCTATCGCATGGATGTCACCGGTATTGCGGCTCATGCAGGAAATGAACCGGAAAAAGGCCGCAGTGCTATCCTGGAAGTGGCTCACAAGGTCATTGCTATCCAGAATCTGACGGATTGGCAACAGGGAACGACCTATAATGTAGGTGTCATTTCCGGCGGTACCGTAGCCAATGCCGTCCCGGATACGGCGTCTATCCTCATCGATGTCCGCTATCTCAAGAAAGAGTATGTCCTCAATATTGAAGCGAAATTACAGGACGTAGCCCATACGACCTATGTCAATGGGACAAAGACATCTCTGACGCGGCTTTCGTGCTGCATCCCCATGGAACGGATGACAGAAACCGATGGTCTGCTGGCCAAAGTCCAGGATGCGTATGCATCTTTCGGTATGCCCCGCCCCGGTGGTATCACCGTCGGCGGTGGATCTGATTCGGCCTATACCGTAGCTGCCGGCGTACCGACTATCTGTGCTATGGGTGTCGAAGGCAGCCGTCATCACAGTCCGGAAGAATACGCCAGCGTAGAATCACTGTATGCCCGCGCCAAAGCCCTGGCATACGTCGTGACCATGGTCTGATAATGTAGTTTACATAAGGGAAAAAACGACATTTCAACACACACCTTAATACACCCTAACGCACATGTGCGTCAGGGTGTATTGATTCTAACGCGCACGTGTGCGTTAAACGTCTGTTAAGGTGCATCAGGTAAAAGCGATGGGTTCCTGATTGTTCATGGAATAGCCGTCGTTATGGGGGTCATCCAGTTCGGAAAGGGTGATGTCTTCTTTTGTTTTCAATGGTTTGATAAGGCCCGGCGGATTGAGGAGAGACAAGGTCTTCCCCTTGCCTGACAGAATCCAGAATACTTTATAGCCTCCCGGTTTGACTTCCAGATGCTCTTCTCCCTGGCCGTCGGTAAAATAAATGAGCAGGTCGATTTTATGTTTGTTGGCGTAGGCAAAGACCGGAGAAAAGGCCGTGCCGCCCCGGTAGGGATAACGTTCCTGCAGGTCGCGGACAGAACGGACGTGATAGATTTTTTTTATCTGGTCGTCACATTCGATGACAGTGATTTCCACACGCTGGGTCTGGACGATGTGCAATACTTCTTCCATGGCCTGATGGAATTCGGCATCGCTGATGCTGCCGCTTACGTCGAGGGCGACGAGGATACGCGCCTTATAATGATGGAGTTCTCCCCGCAGGTCGAGGCGGTACGGCTGGCGGCGGCTGAGCCGGGCCGTCGTGTGTTTGGTGCCGCACGACAACGTGCCGGCCATGCGGCGCAGGTACCAGTCCCAGGGCAAGGCCGGGTTTTCACTTTTAATAGCGGCGATGGCACTGCTGAGATGAGATGGCAGATTGCCCTTATCGGCTTCGTCGAGATACTTTTCCGTAAATTTGACCATGGTCTGCGGATCGGAGGCGTCTGCCGTTTCCCACAAATCGTGGGCGTGGGCCGGGGCGAACTGGGGCTTGTCCGAATCGGTGACCTGGCCGGTCGTAGTCGTCTGGCTCTTTTTCTTCCATTCGAGGCCACGCTGGATTTGTTCGGCGTAATTTTCCAGTGTATCGTATGGCGTCAGATAGAGCTGATATTGGCCGTTGATGCGTTCAATTGTCACGCCGTCAGCCGGAACCGGGTCGAGATACGTGTTGACAATGGCATCCATGGCCAGGTTGAGGGCCAGCTTGCTGTACGAACTGCGAAGGTCCCGGGCGCGCAGGAGGTGGCGGAATACGATGTGCAGGATTTCGTGACGGATCGAACTGAGCATCTGTTCCGGTGTCTGTTCCAGAAACAGGAAGGGCTGGAAAAAAAGAACGTATTTCGTACCCCGGAAGGTGACTCCCGTAGGAGCCCGGAGCGTCAGGTCCAGTTCTTTTCCCATCTGGAAAAAGAAGTAGCCGAAGAAATTGTCTTCATCTTCCATGAGAGCCAGACTGAGGCGACTGATAAAGGAGAAAAAGGCGTCCTTCAGTGATGGCGGAAGTTCAGTTGCCCGGTCTTTTGGGTCAGGAAGAAAATAATAATCGTTGGCCCAGATTTCCAGACGATTGCGCAGGTCGAATGCCTGGTCTGCCAGTGTTATATCCATTATGATTCCTCCCGGTTCTGTTTGAAGCGAAGCCGTTCATCGACGGCAATCTGTTTAGCCCGGCAGCTGCCCTTGTGATAGATGAGGCGCAGTACGTCGGCCGACGTCCAGTGGTAGAGCTGCTTCAGCGCGCGGCAGCCGATGAGATTGCGGACGTATTTTTCCGGTACATCGGACCGGGTGAGGACCTGGCTGAGTACGGACCGGCATTCGTCTTCGCTGATGTGGATGGACGGTGGCAGCGTGGCCAGTACAGACACGTTGATGCCCAGGAAATGCAGGGCCTGGTTGTGGGTCAGATGCATTATAAAGCGCAGTGTCCGTGCGTCGCTGCCAATGGCCTGATCGGCAGCTTCTACCGTGGGAGACTCTATATAGCGCAACGCTTCCGGATTCTGTCGTACGGCAGCCAGCTGCACAGCTGGCGTGGGATCCTTGATATACTGCAGTGCTTCCCAGTTTTTTTCGATAGCGGCCAGTTGCAGATCTTCGCTGGGATTTTTGGCGTAGCGGATAGCCCAGGCCGACTGTTTCAGTGCCAGACGGACCAGCGATTCTGGCGGATTCTTGATATAACTCAGATTATACCAGTTGGCTTTGATGGCCTTTTCGGCCAGTCCCGGAATGGGCTGGCGGATATAGCGGATAGCTTCAGGCTTATTGGCGACAGCGGCCTCCTGAATGGCGGCATCGGGCTGATCGATGTATTGTATCATAAGGCCATTTCCTTCTACAGCGGCCATCTGCAGGCGCTGCGACGGATGGTCGATGTGCCGGATCGTCAGCGGATTGATTTTGATGAGTTCTAAATATTTTTCTTCGTCCATAATGTACCTGTCTGTAAAATAAAGATTTCATGCAGTACTATTATTGTACGAGGATTCTCCCTGTATTTCAAATACTTGGACCATCTTTTTGAAGTTCTGTTGTGCATAGTGGGTATTTGATTTTTTCAAGACTGGGGGGAGAGATAACAGATGACCGGAAATATGCTATAGTAATATTCAGAGAATACCAGGCGGGACAGGAGTGATGGTTATGGTGATTCTGCTGACACTATTCGTTATGGGGTACCTGCTGGGACTGACCGGGGCTGGTGGGGCCGGTGTGGTCATTGCCTTGCTGACGGCCGTTTTTGGCGTGCCTATTCATCTGGCTCTGGGGACGAGTCTCAGCGCCATGACCTTTACGACTCTCTCCGGGGCGGTCAGTCATTTCCGCGAAGGAAATGTCCGCATCCGCACTGGGGCTGCTGTCGGTGTATTCGGTGCGGCCGGTGCGTTTACCGGTGCCAAAATTGCGGCTATGATCCCGGCTGCTGACTTGCACTGGTTCACTGGTGGCATGATGCTCCTCTCTATGGCACTCATGTACTTGCGCCTCTATCATCCCCAGTCCGGGCCGTTTGCCTATGTGGGCACGACTGAACTAGAGGGTGGCTCCCGATTCTGGCTGACGGCAGTGCCGGCCGGATTCGTCGTCGGTTGTCTGTCCGGCACGTTCGGCATTGGGGCGACGCCCTTCATCCAGCTCGTGCTGCTCATCTTATTTGGGCTGCCCCTTCCCGTAGCTATTGGCACGACGATGATGGTCATCCTGCCCATTGCCGTGTTTGGCGGTCTGGGTTATCTGCTGGAAGGCAATCTCGATTTCACCTTGTTCATCCAGGTCGTTGCCGGCCTCATGACCGGGGCCTACATAGGAGCTAAATTTACCCGGCGCATTCCCCAGAAGGTTTTGAAAGTCGTCATGACCATCATTCCCGGTATCGGGGCATTGGTACTCTTTTTAGAATAATGTCAGCAGTCCCATGATAAAAACCAGAGTGGGACTGCTTTTTTTTGCCATCTATCATGGTATAATTATTTCATACAGGTAAAAGGACGTGATAGTATGGCAAAGATAGCACTTAAACTGGAACAGAAAACAAAATTGTCCCAGATACAGCGGCTGACCATTCAGATGCTGACCCTTCATTCACAAGATCTGACCGATTTCCTCCATGAACAGGTGACCGATAATCCCCTCCTCGATATCCGGTATAAAGATGTCCGTTCCAGCAGCGGAGACGGCAAGGAAAAGCCCATTGACAATATCAAGAACCGCGGTGATTCGCTGGAAACAGGGCTAATGAAACAGCTGCGGGTACAAAACGTTCCCAAAGCCACCATGCTGGCTGCCGGCCTTATCATCCGCTCCCTTGATGAAAAAGGTTTTTTTTCAGGTGATCTGGATCTTCTCGGACAGGACTACGCCTTGTCACTGGAAGACATGGAAAAGGGACTGGCCCTGGTACAGTCCTTTGATCCGCCGGGCATCGGGGCCCGTTCTATCTGTGAAGCCCTGCTTATCCAGACCCGGCGCCATGACGATGCCCCGCCGCGGACGGAAGAACTCCTGCAGGACCATTATCAGGAATTCCTCACGGGGAAATGGCAGAAACTGCAGAAAGAAATGGAACTCAGCAATACGGATCTTCAGGCTATACGGGATTTTCTGAAGACACTGGCTCTGCAGCCTGCCGGACAGGCTGAGACGGAAACGGAGTTCGTCCGCCCCGATGTAGAAATCTATACCGATGAATCGGGCCATCTGGCGGTCCGTTCCCTGGAAGAACTGCCGGAAGTGTTTTTTCGTGAAGACCTTTATAAGGAATATGAAGAACAAGGCGACAAAAAGGCACGGACCTATATCCACAAGGCACGGAGGGCTTTCCTCGACCTCCAGTCGGCGCTGGCCTATCGCTGGCAGTCTATTTTTACGGTCATGGATTGTATCATACGCCATCAGGAGGGTCATTTCCTCTATGGCGATACGCTGCAGCCCCTGCGCCAGAAAGATATAGCTGCCGAAACGGGACTGAGCACGGCGACAGTGAGCCGTGTCTGTCATGGCAGATATGTTCTCTTTGATCGCCGGACCTATGCCATACAGGATTTCTTTGCCCAGTCCTACCGGAGAGACAGCGGGGCTGAAGGGGAAATTTCTGATCAGGCCATCCGGCAGAAAATGGCTGAGCTGATTAAGGAAGAAGATGCAGCTCACCCCTATTCCGACCAGGAACTAGCCGATCGATTTGCCGCCGCCGATATCCATATTGCCCGCCGGACCATAACGAAATTCCGCCTGAAAATGCATATCCCCAACAGCAGTATCCGCCGGAGACTGAAAAACGGATGATTGTGAAAAAAATAATTAATAGAGAATTATTATTTCTTATTGACAAGTAGACTCTTTTAGTATACAATTAGCTTGTAATCAAAAATAATTATTCACTAGTAAACAGATTCCACTTAAAAACATCAATACATCACATTAAATACATACATTTCGTTCCCGTCAAAGGAGGAAACTATTATGAAACATGTAGAATTTTATCGCAACAATATAGATGGTAAAGTATTAGTACTCACAGGAGGACAAGCTCCGGACAGCGTTATCTATGATGGTCAGGAACTGACTCACCTCGTCGCAGGCTCTGTCGATGCGGCACAGGAAAAACACGTACCGTCTTTCCAGAAAATCGATGGACACTTGGAGGTCCACGTTGGATCCATTACCCATCCTATGGAAGAAAAGCATTACATCGAATGGATTGCCCTGGTTGATGACAGCGGCGTCCACTTCCACTACCTGAAGCCGGGTGAAGAACCGAAAGCTTTGTTTGAAACAGGCGATGCCGGTGAAATTTACGCCTACTGCAATCTCCATGGCCTGTGGAAGGAAAGTTTTGAAACGGGCGATGCCGACGTTCTCGATGGCGCTGCCTGCTCTCCTGAATTCGGCGGTTGCCGGATCCATGAATTATAATAGGAGGCCCTGATCATGAGCGTATACGATTACACAGTCAAAGATATCCGGGGCAATGACGTGCCCCTGAGCCAGTATAAGGGCAGCGTTCTTCTCATCGTCAATACGGCCAGTAAATGCGGTTTTACGCCGCAATATGATGGCCTGGAAGCTTTATATCAGAAATATAAAGATAAAGGTCTGGTCATTCTCGGTTTCCCTTCTAACCAGTTTCTCGATCAGGAACCGGCTGATAATGACAGCATTGAAAGCTTCTGCCGCATCAACCATGGCGTGACATTCCCCTTATTTGCCAAAGTAGACGTACGTGGCGGACAGGCTATTCCTCTCTATCAGTACCTGACGGAAGCAGCACCCTTTGCCGGTTATGAACTGGATAAAGAAAGCGGCCGCCTTATCAAACAGGTCGTCGCCCAGTATTATCCGGAAAATGCCGATGGCAACGGCGTAAAATGGAATTTTACGAAATTCCTCGTCAGCCGCGACGGCTCACAGGTTCAGCGATTTGAACCGAGCACGACACCGGAAGAACTCGATCCGGTTATTGCCCAAGCTCTTTCCTAAAGCACTTCCACCTATCATTACACCTCTTCCCTTCTAAAGATAATACCTCTTCCATTCTAACGATACGTACGTTACACACATCAGAAACAGGCAGCCCCATGAAGCGGATTAAACTTCATGGGGCTGCTTGTTCATTTTGCTATCATAGTACAACTCTTTGCCAGGGAAGTAAAAAATATATTTTTTAACAAAATCCCTTGACAATAGCAACGCGATTTGGTATTATAATTAAGCGTTCCGATGAACGCACCTGATAAAAAGCCCGGTATTCAATACATAAAATAATGTGTTGACAAGCTAGTGCGAATGTGGTAAAATACCTTTTGTCATGCGGAAGTAGCTCAGTGGTAGAGCATCACCTTGCCAAGGTGGGGGTCGCG
>OIWT01002788.1_pt1 | contig 17276 bp, 11 predicted proteins | sample 1587701 | NCBI WGS metagenome assembly OIWT01 (sample SAMEA3888904, study PRJEB22519) | human gut metagenome | biome: human gut; feature: human-associated habitat; material: faeces | place: Denmark | collected 2009
TCCATGGCGATGAGCTCGCTGAAGGAGAAGGGGATGTAGAGGAAGAAGCCCAGCAGGAAGCCCAGCAGGAGGAAGGCGAGCGGCGAGGAGGCCCACGGCAGCGCGGCAAAGACAATGCCCGCCAGGATGGACGCCGCCTCGCAGATGTGCGCACGGGAGAGGTGGTAGGCGTCCGACACATAGCCTAGTCGTGAGGGCGAAAAGAGGGGGCCACCACACCACAGCGTGCCCAGAATGCCGCCGATTTCGATGTAGCTGATGGCGGAGGGGATGTGGCTGCGAGTGAGGGGAGAGGAAGAGACGGACTGAAATCATCACAAATCATTCGACTCCTTCGCCGTTAGCAATGCATTTACAAACTACAGACGATTATGAAATCATCAAAACTCTAGAACGGGGGAAATCGGTTCACTGAAGCAATGATCCCTAGAGAACGCAGAATGACTTACAGGGTGTTGGAAAGGAATAGTGATCGAGTACAAGTGATGAAAAAGATAAGGAAGACCAAGAAGAAGATGGCATTCCCGCAATTGATGCAACGTCTTAAGGAACTTGATTCCCGTTTTCTTGTGCGGTATCTAAACTCCTCTGAAAAGGAAACGGGATGTCTTGTGGCATTTCTTGCTCCGTTTGATGGAATAGATTGTAATGGAGAATTGTGAAATGGGATCATTGCAAGAATGCATCGATAAGAAGGAGAAAGTGGATGAGGTTGGATTGTGCGCGATTGCGAGTTGCTGTCTGTTGGGTCTTGATTTCCTGCATTCGCATCATAGTATGCATGGAGTAATTGTTGAGTGAAGGAATAAGTGAATAGAACATCAAGCCATCGAATCTGTTCTTCAGTGAGGATGGCATCATAAAACTGGGAGATTATGGATTAGCAGTTAACAAGATTTCAAACGAGAGGAAATCGACCCAGCGGCATTCGGCACCTGAAGCATTCAATGGACAGAGGGAGTTGAAGAGTGATGTGTGGTCCCTTGGCATGACACTGATGGAATTGGCTGAGGGGGTGAATCTATTTGAAGGTATTGGTTCCAGTGGGGTGAAGCATTGGGTTTGCGAAGATGATCCTCCTTCTCTGTCAAGCGAGAAGTGGTCGGATGAGTGTGTTGATTTCGTTGGGAAGTGTTTGGTGATGGATGTGAAGGAGCGATGGAGTGTGAAGCAGTTGATGGAAGTGGGTGATTGTAAGATGGCTAAGGCATAGCACCCGTTTGTGATTGATTCAATCAGAAGGATTCAGCAAGATGGCTACTCCAAACCACTCCTTGCATTGGCAAACAGGTGGAGAACCCAGAACTCCTGCGCCGAGTACATCAAGAAGGATAATGATCATTGCTTCTTAACCCTTTTCAACCACAACGGATTGTGTTGGTATCATGAAGGCATAGTGGAGAAGTCTTCTTCTGTGTTGTTAGAAATCAGTAAGGATAGGGTGATAGAAGTGGATACTGCATCCCACAAACTGTTACGAGTGAATGGAGAGGAGATAAAAGACGTCGAGTCGAAGCAGGTATTGGATTTGAGTGATGATGGAGAGCGATGGGAAGGCGATGTGTTGAACAATGAACCCTATGGTTGGGGCGTGTTGTATGACAGTGAGAACCAAATAGTGTATGAGGGATTCCGAATTGGAGACGTGAATGTGTGCTATGGCAGAAGCTACTACTCTGACATCCAAAAACCAGAATACGAAGGAACAATCTGTGAAGGAAAGCGCTGGGGACGAGGCATTCACTATGATCGCAACGGCACAATTGTCTTTGTAGGAGAATGCATCAATGAACAGAAGATTGAAGTGAGAATTGAACTGGTGAGTGAACATCAACTCCTTCACAACCACTTTGAAGAATTGATCCTAAGAGACAATTGTTGTAATGGAAAAGAGTGGACGTCCTTTGATTTCTCCATTCTACCCAAGCTGAGAGTGTTACGAGTGAAAGAGGAGTGCTTCAGATTTGTGGAAGAGGTGAAGTTGATTGGATTAAGTCAGTTGGAGAGCGTGGTGATTGGAGAGGGTTGTTTCACGATGTACAAGAGTGACTGGCCTCAAACGATGAACCCCAATCGTCATTTTTACCTGAAGAATTGTGAGAGACTGAGAGAATTGAAGATTGGTCGTGTTTCCTTCTCCGATTATTCCCTGTGTGAGATTAGCAACCTGCCTTTGCTCGAGGCAATTGAAATGGGAGAATGGAATGATAGCAGTGACAGTTTCATGTATGCTTCATTGGAATTGAAGAGTAACTGTTTCATGAAAGAATGACTATTAGACTTGCCCCGTTTGCAATCACTTCAGATTGGTGGTTGCGCATTTTTCTATTGTTCTCATGTTGTGTTTGAGAGTGAATCTATCGGAAAGAGAATGATAAATAGACTTGCCTGAATTGACTTCCATTCGATTTGGCTATTATTCCTTTGTATTCAAGAATGATGATTCAAGTGAACTGATCATGCGAAGTGGTAAAGCAGAAAGGAACTGATGAATAGACTTGCCTAAACTCACTTTGCTCGCAACGTGCAACGACAGTGCTTCATTCTACAATCCTCGTATCATCACTCTGGAGGGTTTTCTCTGTCATTCTACCCTCACCAACAGACATACCTTCTCTCACCACTGTTACTCTCTACAAGAAGAATGCCTTCAGAAAGAAGAAGACCGTTCATACCAAGAGTCCCTCTTCCATCTCTCCTTCATTCCTAGACATCACTCCCGCTCTTTCTGATTACCTCTCCTTTCCTCCTTCTTTCACACACAACAGCAAACAACACTCCTCTCAAACGAAGAAAGCAAACAACACACAAAGATATCCAACAAACACCAATACGACACAAAAGAGAAGCACAACTACTTCATTCCCATCACAAGCGGCTTTTCCTTGCACACGGGGAGCTCCGTCCGATTGCCATACACAATGTTGAGCTTTCTCTCAAAAACCGGAATCAACCACTTGTACTGCCCCTGCTTGAAAGCCACAGAGAAATTGGAGTAGGGATGCGGCAAGTCCACCGCGAACGCGTTGTTCAGCACGTAGAAGTGCGGATCTACGCATCATGCCATCGCTCAACCGCCACTCAGCGCGCGGACGTGGTTCACGTACTGAACCTTGTTGCCTCCGTAGTTGATAAATGACTCGTCGAACAGCACCATGCCCTTATGCCGCTTCAGTACCATGTACGGCTCCTGCACGTCGTTCGGCCAGCACACCACGCGCCACAGCTTCGGACGGCGGTCGAAAATCCACTTGGACGTGACAAAGTTCTACCCCTCACACCCCCCGTTTTCGAGCACGTGCGTTGGCATGCGGTGTTTGGTGGACAAGCAGACATACTTCTTGTAGCACTGCAACAGGGAATCCAGGGTCCGCGGCGCGATCTGGAGGCCTCTGGGCGTCACAAGGAGGAAGAACACAAACCGCTGGATGCACGACGGAATAGTGTCGCACATGTTCATGTACTTCTTGGGGAAGAAGAAGGGCGGGACGATGATGGCGGAATCTTCACTGTCCAAAATGTCCCGCGGGAGAGCCATGATGGTGTCGTACAGGTTGACTAGCCATGACAGCAAAGGGTGGCGCTTACACGACGGAATCAGGTCGGTGTCGAAGTAGAGGAAGTGGGAGGTTTCGGCGTGGCGAATGCACAGGTTTCGGAGGAAGTTGAGAGGGAAGGTGTCATACAACGTGTGGTTCACAGGAGGGGAAAACATGATGAACATGACTCTGGAACTGAAGTTGTATTCCTTGATGGACTGCGCGATCGCGGGGATGTCCTCCTCGTGGACGATCATCGCGCCGCAGTACCGGCCCTTCCACACCTCCGTCGTGTTTTTGATTAAGGCAAAGCGGTTGGGACTAGGGTGAAGCGAAAACGATACGACAACCTCGCTGGAGCAACCATCGTGACATCCAAAGTGGAATTGTAAAACACGTCTAGAAGTAATAAGAATGAGAAGCTAGAGACAGGGAACATTTCGGAAGGGAACTTCTTCTGTTCCCACCCACTTTCGGCAATACCCCTTCCTGCAGGAGCCCTTCACACGGTTATCAAGCAACGCTCTCCTAATTCCGTTGTACACAGTCTTCGTCACGTTAATGTCTTCCGGAACGTGGTAATAGTGGCCGGGACGTCTGTACTTCCAGTACTCATCAGGGTTGTCCCGTCTTCTCCATTTGGAATTATTCGCGGTCTTCGATAACAGAATCTTCCTCCTATAGATCTGTTGTATTGTAGCCCTGTCTGTCATCTACTTGGAACGCTGCTATACATACTATTACAATGCAATCGGATGAAAGAGAGGGGAGAGATTGCGTAGTGAGGGGATACGAAACGGTATTAAAGGCATACTGCTCGAAAAAGGTCTGGATGAAATTCAGTAGAAAAAGCCACAAAGCAAGCATGATAACACGCTCCTTTATGGCTTTTAATAGGGAAACATGAACTAGGGTAGGAAGTGATCGTGCTGGGCGATTGAAGCCGATTCCCGCGGGAAGTCATTTCGAGCGGATTTGGAATGCCAAAACCCAAACACCAAACTACACTCTCCAAACACTGTATTACACTCTCCACTCCCTGTTTCACCCCTTCCAACACAAAACAGTAATTCTCTTTGCAACAGATTCCTTTCCCAAGTATCATGTTTGAGGACTTAGTGAGCAACCTCCTGTCGTCCTACCTTGGCGACTACCTCGAGGGCCTCTCTACCAACGATCTCAAGCTGTCCCTCTGGAAAGGAGATGTGGAACTGAAGAATTTGGTAATCCATCGTGCTTGATTCAATGAGATAGAAAGTGAAGACAGAAGCGCTGGATTTCCTGAATCTGCCCATCCAGGTGAAGAGCGGATTTGCGGGCTCCATAATCCTTAAGGTAGTCCTATTTCATCCTCCGTCACGCAACAGATCCCTTGGAAACATCTCGGAACGGAACCGACTCTCATTGTAATTGATAATGTGTTTGTAATAGCGTGTCCGAAGTCGGAATTGAAGTATGATGAGGAGAAGGAGAAGGAGAAGGCGGAGCAGCGAAAACGCGAACAACTCACTGTTTTTTCCTCTCCTTTTGCTCACTGCCTAGCAAATTGACGAGAACGAGATTCGCATGGAGGAGGAGCGCAACGCGAAGAACGATACCTCCATGATGGCTCGCCTGTCCGCAAAGATCATCAACAACCTCCAGGTCCGTGTGAACCACATCCACATCCGCTTTGAGGACCACTCCTCCTGCCCGGGTCATCCCTTCGCGGCGGGCGTGATTCTGGAGGAGCTTCGCCTCTACTCCCCGTCAGAGGGCGACGCACCGCTCATCCCCGGCGTGATGCACAAGAAGGCGCACATCACGCGATTCGGTGTGTACTGGGACTTTGACGAGCCGGCGTGCATCCGCGCGGAGGACGTGGAGAGCTTCCAGCAGGACATGGACGTTGCCTTCACGTCTGCCAGTGTTGCCAGTATTGCCATTCCTACCAATGCTACTAGTGCTCCCACTACAACCACTCCTACCAATGCTACTAGTGCTGCCACTACAACCACTCCTCCCCACAAATCAAATGAGAAGCAAGGCGTGCGCCCGCAGCACTGGATCGTGGAGCCCATCTCGCTGTCCTTCTCCATGGACGCGGACACACGCAGCGTGGAGCTGCGCAAGCCGGAGGTGAAGGCGGTGGTGGAGCAGGTGGCGGCAGAGCAGGGCTGGTCGGACCAGGTGGAGGAGACGCGCCGCATGATGCACGCCTACAAGCACGTGCGCAAGGACGGCGTGCGCGGCCGCACCGCGGCGGAGGAGTGGGAGTTGATGTCGGCGTATCTGTTCGCCAAATACCCCGGCGTGTTCCTGGAGCCGTCCATCGCCGTGGCGAAGGACTTCTGCTACCGCTGCTGGGACCGCAGCAACCGCGCGGCGCCCGTGTTGGTGGTGACGGGCGAGATGGACCGCTTCTGCGTGGCGCTGGAGCAGGAGCAGTACCGTGACCTGCTGCGCTTCGTGGCGGCGCTGAACACGCAGACGCTGCGCGCCAAGTACAAGCGGTTCCGACCGCGCGAGGAGGCGGTGGAGGCGGCGCCGCGCGCGTGGTGGCGGTTCGCGATCCAGAGCGTGTGCTGGGAGAACGGGCGGCAGCGCGAGAACAAGGGGTGGAAGGCGTTCATGGCGTTCAAGCAGCAACGGCTGGAGTACATCGAGCTGTACCAGCGCAAGAAGCAAGGGCTGCTGAAGAAGGACCCCGAGGGCCTGGCGCAGCTGGCGCAGCTGGAGGAGAAGCTGTCGCTGGAGAACATCGTGCTGTTCCGCAAGGTGGCGAAGAAGGAGATGGAGATGGCGGAGAAGGAGAAGAAGAAGGAGAAGAAGAAGGAGAAGAAGGGGCTGCTGAGTCGGTTCTTCAAGAAGGAGGAGGAAGACGAAGAGGAGGAGGAGGTGTTGGACACGCACACGCGCGAAGAGCTGCTGACGGAGTTCGAGATTGACGAGTCCGAGTGCTCGCCGTGGGAGGGCGGTCGGCCGGAGGACGTGCTGTTCAGCCTGCAGTTCACGCTGGGCAAGATGGGCATCTCGCTGCGCAGCGGCGGCAGCAGCATTCTGGAGACGCGCCTGACGCACTTCGCGACGAGCGTGGTGAAGCGGAAGGAGCGGCTGGAGGTGCTGGCGGGGCTGCGCGAGCTGTGCGTCGAGGACGAGAGCGAGGAGGTGGGCCAGTGGACGCAGGTGGTGTACCCCGAGAAGAGCGCCGTGTTCGACAAGAAGAAGCTGAAGGTGTTCCTGCCGCCGGCGCTGGTGGAGGGCGAGGACACGCCCTTCCTCCAGGCGGCGCTGACCTTCAACAGCAGCCCGAAGGCGAAGGAGGACGCGGACGTGACGGTGAAGGTCACCACACTCCCGCTGTGCGTGGTGGGCAACGTGGCGTGCGTGATGGACACGCTGCAGTTCATCGTGCCGGAGTTGTCGCGGCTGGACCTGCGCGCGCTGTCCGCCTCGGCGTCCTCGCTGTACAGCGAGCTGTCGGCGACGAAGAAGCTGAAGCTGAAGGCGAAGCGCGAGGCCGTGGCGCACAAGTACGTGGAGTACGACGTGTGGCTGGGCGCGCTGCACGTGCTGCTGCCCGAGGACAAGAACAAGTCGGTGACGGAGACACAGAGCATCGTGGTACGTCTGGGCGACCTGTCGGTGAGCAGCCACCCGCGGCGCGTGAGCATGGAGGAGACGCTGGACGCGAAGTCGATCTACGACAAGGTGCAGGTGAGCATGTCGCGCGTGAACGTGCTGCTGACGAACGGGGAGAAGGAGTGGATGAAGGCGCGCGTGCAGGAGGAGAAGAATTTATATATTGTGGACGACTTCAACATGAACCTGACGCTGGGGCTCAGCGTGGCGCCTTCCGAGATGGAGTTCGCCAACACGCGCGTGGAGGCGAACGTGGAGATGATGAAGGTGCGCCTGACCAAGCAGAAGATGCGCGCGGTGCTGCGCTTCCTGAGCGCCTTCGCGCAGAACGTGCAGGCGATCGTGGAGGACAACAGCGTGGATTTCTCCGCGCTGAAGAGCGAGGCGATTCAGTTTGCCTCTAGTTCGATTACTGTGCCGAAGAAGGGCATTGAAGATGAGAAGAGTGAGGAGAAGGAAGAGAAGAAGGAGGCGGAAACGGAAAAGGAAAAGAAGGACGCGGAAACGGAGAAGGAAAAGAAGGAGGAGATGGAGGAGGAAAAGAAGAAGGAGGGTGAAGTGAAGAAGGAAAAGAAGGGTGAAGTGAAGAAGGATGAGAAGGACGCGGAAACGGAGAAGGAAAAGAAGACGATGGACGCGATCACGCTGCTGCAGCAAAAGCGCATTCTCTCCCTCACGACGCACGTCGAGGGCGTGTCGGTGCTGATGGAGGAGGTCTCCTCCGCCAACGAGCACACCGCCATCATCAACGCCACCGTGGCCGATCTGGAACTGCGCGTGGAGCACCGCTCCTTCGACACGGAGGTCGCCGTGACGTTGCGCCGCATCGAGGTGAAGGACTGCCTGCAGAGCCTCTCCAAGCGCCGCGAGCGCTTCCTCGTGGTGTCCAAGAAGGTCGGCGCCAACGGCGAGGTGGAGGCGCAGGAGGCGCAGGACCTGTTCAAGGTGACGGTGGGCGTCGTGCAGCCCTTCTCGCCCTCCTACGCCGCCTCGGAGAGTGACGTGACGGTGCGCGTGGCGTTCGGCTCGCTGAGCGTTCTGCCGTACCGACCCACGCTGTACCACCTGATGCTCTTCTTCGCGCCCGAACCCGAGCCACAGCAGCAGACGAAGCGCGCGCGCCGAGCCTCCACCGCCTCGGTCACGTCGTACCTGTCGGACGTGCTGGAGAGTGAGTCGGGACTGCTGAAGACGCGCGCGGCGGACCTGATCGCCCACGAGTCGAACAAGGTGGCGCGCTACGAGAAGCACCGCCCGCTGCCGGTGGACTGGCTGCGCAACAAGGTGAAGCTGGTGGTGGAGATGCAATCACTGAACGTGCTACTTGTGACGGTGGGAACGCTTTGCAGGAGTGATTCATAGGACCGTGGAGACGGCTTGCTGTTCGCGACGGTGAAGGAGCTGGCGATGCAGGTGGCCGTGTGTCCCGCGACGCTGACGCTGACCACGCAGCTGGGTGGCGTGTCAGTGGAGGACGTGAGTCGCGGCGCGGGCAACTACCCGTCGGTGCTGGAGATCCTGGACCAGCAGCCGGGCGAGCGGTTCGTGGACGTGCGCGTGGTGCTGTTCATGGACTCGCGCTTCCCCGACTACCCCGGCACCTTCCTGGACCTGCACGGCGTGGTGAAGGCGCCCTCGGTGACGCTGCGCATGCGCGTGGTGGAGGAGCTGAAGCACTACCTGCTGGCGGGTCCGCTGGCGGAGGGGCTGAAGCTGTTCGAGGCGGAGAACACGGCCGCTGGGTCGCTGCGCTCTGTGGACTCGCTCCACACGCCGCTTGAAACCATTGCTGAAGAGGAAGAGGAGGAAGAGGAAGAGTCGTTATTCGCGTCCATCGTCAGCAGTCTGAAGGAATCGGCGCTGGCTGTGGGGAAGGGGCTGCTGCCGGGCTGCGAGCTGCGCATGCCCCACGTCGACTTCGTGCTGCACAGCATCCGCGTGTCCGTGCCCACCGCCTCGCAGTCCACCGAGGTGGCCTCCTTCGAGATGGGCCGTCTGACCCTCCAGAACACGCTGAGCGCCGACCCCACCTCGCTGAACACCCTGTCCGTCGCCGTGAGCAACATGAAGGCGACCACGCACTTCGTCACGGCCGCGGGTACCAACGACCTCGCGCTGCTGGGCGGCATTGACCTGGCGATCACGGCGGTGGTGAGCAGTCCGCTGGACGTGAAGGTGCGCATCACGAAGATGGCCGTGGCGGTGAACGAGGAGCAGATCGCCTTCTTCGTGAAGATCCTGAAGGGCAACCTGCAGGAGAAGGCGGTGGTGGTGCTCGATGCGCTGCCCACGCTTCCCTCGTCCGCCTCCTCCGTCGCCTCCGATTCCTCCATCTCCAACAGCCTTGATAGCATTGCCAGTATTGACAACATCACGAGTGTTGCTAGCACTGCTAGCACACCCATGAACCACGCTCTCTCAACGGGCGTGGAGAACACGCCGGCGGAAGAGGAGTCGCTGCTGTCGCTGCTGTTCCCCGACTCCTACCGCTTCTTCCAGACGTTGCGCGGCGAGTTCTGCTTCGACGGCATCTGCGTCGAGCTGCTGAACGGCGCGGAGGGCTACAGCAGCGCCGACGCGGGCGAGGTGATCTACGAGAACATGGGTACGCTGAAGGTGTCTTCGCCTCCTTCTCCTCACCAGTAGAACTCCATCAGCCTGCTGGACCTGGGCAAGGTGCAGTGTTTCATGAACCTGCAGGACCACCGCGTCACGGCGGGTCTGTCCCTCTCCCACCTGCTCATTCACGACACGCGCGCCGACTGCCCCATTCACGCCAACTACCGCACGCCGCTCTCCTTCGGCGCGCTGGCCAAGCCGGCGGTGACGGTGCTGCTGGCGATCGACAACTACAAGCCGAAGGGGCTGGAGCACCTGCTGGACTTTGGCGCGGAGCGCGAGGAGGACGTGGCGGACATCAAGGTGAGCGTGGCGGTGGGCGAGCTGAAGGTGGTGCCCACGGCATGGCTGTACGACATCGTGGACATCGTCAACGCCGTGGTACGCAACGTCGTCACTGACGAGGTGATCATGCCGAAGCTGCCCGCGCGCAAGGAGAAGGAGGTAATGCAGAAGGAGGTTAAGAAGAAGGAGATGAAGGAGCAGAAGGAGGTTAAGATGAAGGAAGAGAAGGAGAAGAGCAGAGCCCTCTTCGACACGCCCTTTGGACCCAACATCGCGTTCGACCTGCACGTGGAGCATCCTTCGATCTTCATCCTGGAGAACACCAGCGAGGCCAACACCTCCTCTTTCATGATCTCCCTCGCCATCGCCGCCTCCGCCTCCATCTCCGCCACGCGCGACATCGACGCGGCGCTGGGCATCACGGACATTCGCGGCTGTCGCTCGTCGCCGCTGGCGAAGCAGCACCCGCCGCCAGGCATGATGGACGCCATTACGCCGTTCGACGTGAACCTGAACCTGCACGTGCGCGACGACATGCAGAAGGTGTCGGGCACGCTGATGACGAACCACGACTTGGAACTGCGTGTGGGCGTGATGGACGTCAAGCTGTTCTCCAACGCGATGTACCATTTGCTGCCCACGGACCGCCGGCACCTGATTCAGGACGCGAAGGCGGACGAGAAGAAGGAGAAGAAGGAACATCGAGAGAAGGGCGAGCGCACGGAGCGCGAGGTGCGCAAGGACAAGGGGCTAGTGGCGGACATCGACTTCAAGGCGATCATCAACTCGGTGTCAATCACGGTGGTGAACGACACGAAGGACTTTGAGATCCCCGTGATGCAGGTGGTGGTGGGCGACATGACGGGCGACGTGACGCGCCGCAGCGGCGAGATGGACGTGATGATGCACATGAGTCTGTTCGCGGAGTACTACAACGAGCAGCGCACCGTGTGGGAGCCAGTGCTGGAGAAGTGGGAGGTGGAGCTGACGGTGCACGAGGACCCGCGCGACCGCGTGGTAGGAGTCTTCTCTGTCGATGACGTGTAGGTGCAGCGGCTGACGGCGCTGCGCAGCAAGGAGGCGATGCTGGAGAACGCGCTGCGCCACGCGACACTGACGGCGCCGCATGTGATGAACCTGAACCTGTCGGCGACCTTCCTGGCAACCGCCGTGCACTGCGTGACGGCCTTCCAGGAGTGCAAGGACACCACACAGAAGATCGGCGCGGCGTTCTTTATCGGCATTCGCAACAGCACGGGCCTGCCGGTGAGCTACCAGATCGACAACGACAACGGGATTAACGAGCTGTTGACGCGCCGCATGGAGCGTAAGGTGATCGACGCACAGGACCTGCCGTGCTTCGCGGGACTGGCGGACGTGGGCTGCCCGGCGGGCCTGCGCACGTGCTGGGTGAGTCTGCACTACACCGCGCCGCTGCTGCGCGTGTATGATACGATTCCCGCGCTGTACAATATCGAGCCGATGGTGTTTGCTGATGATGTGTGCGTGTGCAGTGATACTGACAACAACAACACCAACAACCCCATCTTCGCACCCATCTGCACGATGAACGGCGTAAGCAAAACTGGTGAGACGCACTTCACGCTCTACTGCGAGAACGCCGACGAGGCGCAGCTCTGGCGCGACGCGATCCAGGAGGCGCAGAAGCGCGACGCGGCGCTGGACGGCCAGATGCAGCGCGTCAAGTCGATGTACGCCGACGCCACCTCGCTCGCCTCGCTCTCCTCGCGCAGCTCCGACGTGATCGTCACCACACTGCCCGCGCACCCGTCGCTGACGCTCAAGTACTTCAACCAGCCCTACCGCAAGTCGCCGCCACGCGCCATCTCGCTGACCGTAGCGGACTACCCCGCGTTCGACCTGCTGGTGGACGCGGCGGAGTCGCGCTTCGTGCCGCTGCAGAAGGAGCAGACGGCGGAGTCGCGCTTCGTGCCGCTGCAGAAGGAGCAGACGGTGTGCGAGGTGTTCATCGAGACGACGATCGAGGGGGGCCGCAAGATTTTGAACGTGTGCTCGAACACCAGCGTGAAGAACAGCACGGCGGTGGACATGCAGTTCGCCTTCGGCTCCTTCGTGAAGGACAGCGACATTGCCTACAGCGACGTGCTCGCCGCGCCCATCAGGAAGGGGGAACGACAATGGATGCCCGTGACGCCCGTCGCCTCGCCGGCGCTGTTCCTGGGCAAGGAGGAGCTGGTGCGGTGCGTCCCGCTGAGCGATCTACAGCAGACCGCCAAGGCGCTGTTGGTGAACCTGGCGACGGTGGAGGACCCCTACTATGTGTACCTGACGTGCGAGAAGCGGCAGGTGGCGGAGAAGGGCGACGCGCACACGTTGCGCGACAGCTTCTGCGTGGTGGTGACGGACGTGGCGCAGTTCGAGAACCTGCTGCCCGTGTCGGTGGACTTCCGCGTGAGGAACAAGTACGGCGTGACGGCGATGGAGGGCACGGTGCCCGAGGGCGGCGTGGTGTCGCTGGCGAAGTGCAAGTTCTCCAAGGACGAGAGCTTCCGCGTGGAGGTAAAGCTGACCGGCGGACCCTTCCCCTTCTGCGACTACGCGGGCGCGATCGACCTGGCGGCGGCGTCGGGCACGGTGCACCTGGAGAAGCGGACGGAGTTCAAGAACCTGAACCTGTCGTTCCTGACGTCGCGCAGCGCATACCACTCGGTGACGGTGCAGCTGTTCTGCAACTACTGGCTGGTGAACAAGACGGGCGAGACGCTGCTGGTGCGCGACGCGAAGTGCAATGACTTCGAGTACACCGTGGCCTCGCCGCCACTGGAGCTGAAGAACGATTCCGACGTGGTGTACGCGAAGGAGGAGCTGCTGCTGCCGTCGCTGATCTCGGTGAAGAAGAAGGACAAGAGCGATGCGATCCGCCTGTCGCTGCCCGGCTACGAGGAGTTCAGCGAGCCCTTCAGCATCAACACGCTGGGCGTGTCGGGCGTTGTGACCATCACCTCGAAGAACCGCCACCAGCCGGAGAAGGCGTTCGGCGTGGCGATCACCCGGGCGCCGGGCGTGTTCGCGCGGTCGTTCGTGGTGACAGTGACGCCGCTGTACATCGTGATGAACCACATGGACCGGACGGTACGTCTGCGGCAGGTGCAGTGCGACAGCGAGGTGGTGCTGAAGAGTAAGGATTACACGTCGTTCCACTGGACCTCGAAGACGGCCGAGCACAAGGTGCAGCTCGAGGTGGAGGGCGAGGAGTACGAGTGGTCCCAAGGATTCGAGTTGGTGCCGGGTCACGTGTCGCTGCAGCTGACGAAGAAGCGCGACAGGGTGAGTCGATATGACGTGTGGGAGCACGAGGAGCTGGAAGACCCCGTGGAGCACCCGTATTCCGTCGTGCAGGTGGACGTGACGATGATCCAGTCGCAGTGCTACGTGTTCCTGAAGAACATGGTGAGTGTTTGTGAGGAGGCTGAGGCGTAGGACGTGAACTACCTGCCCTTCTGTATCAGCAACAACACGGCGATGGACGTGGTGACGCTGGCGCAGGAGCAGGCCTCCTTCAACCAAGCCGTGTCGGTCCAGCCGCTCACCTCGCGCATGTTCACGCTGCCGCGCCTCGACGCCCCGCAGCGCGTGCAGATCTTCGTGCGGCCGCTGGGCGCGCTGCCCGAGAAGGCGCACTTCGGCGTGAAGCTGACGACGGACCTGGCGAAGCCGGGCGTGCTGGGCGAGTTCGCGATGGGCAGCCCCGGGCGGACGCTGCGCGTGTCGCTGGAGATGCAGAAGAGCATGAAGATGATCGTGATCGAGGAGGTGAAGAAGAAGAAGTTCTCGCTGCTGAGGAAGCCCGACGCCCACACGCGCCTGCAGTACCTGAGTCAGAGTCGCAAGAACCTGCTGGCGCGCTGCGTGGAGGTCAGCGACAAGGTGGAGGCCAAGGCGAAGGAGGTGGAGACCTTCATCGAGGAGCAGGAGCGCAGCGGTAGTGGGTTGCCGCCCTCGGCACGTGCCACGTTCGTGCAGGTGTTGAGTGCGTACGACATGGACTTGTGCTGCGGACGCGTGATGCGCTGTCGCGTGTTCTTCGGCACGGACGGGAAGGAGAACAAGACGGCGGTGGTGCGCGGACACCTGAACTACTACAACGCATGGGAGGTGTTCAACGAGCCCGAGGAGCTGACGCTGCGCCTGGAGTCGCGCGACTTGCAGAAGGCGGTGGAGGGCCACGCGCTGCTGCGGCTGGGCGACTACGCGGAGAAGGAGATGCTGTACGACATGGTGGTGCCCGCCTACGACAACGACCAGAAGCTGGTGGGCTACGCGCGCGTGCGCTTCGTGAACGCGGTGGACCCAGCGATCGCGCAGGCGGTGTTCGAGAAGCTGGAGTGGATGCGCGAGAAGGAGCTGTTGGAGGCGGCGTTGCAGCGCGTGCACACGGAGGCGTACCTGGAGAAGACGCTGAACAAGAAGGTGACGGACGCGTCCCTGCAGATCGCGCGCGCCACGCACACCGGCGTGTACAAGCAGGTGGCCTCCTCCAGCGTGCGCTCCTCGTTCAACCCGCGCGCGACGCCCAGCACGCGCTCGCTGTTCAGCACGCGGTCGCTGTCGCTGGAGCAACTGTCCTCGCTGGACGGCGACGAGGGCACGGAGGACCTGGAGAAGAGCATGTCCTACTGTGTGACGCTGCACCGGCTCATGAAGGTCCCGCTGCCCGTGCAGGAGCTCAAGGGCGTCTATGCCACCGCCACTATCGGCAGTACCACGCTGCGCGTTCCCGTGGCGACGACGGTGGTGCCGGACGAGGAGGCCTACGCCAAGGCGGACGAGCTGACGCTGGAGTGCCCCGTGGCGAGTCTCGGCTGCGAGTTCGTGAAGGAGGGCCGCACGTTCGTGGTGGCGAGCGTGACCAAGGGTGGCGAGGCGGACAAGGCGGGCGTGCGCGTGGGGCACATCGTCGCCTCGGTGGACGGAGGTGACATTCCGCCGACGGAGGAGGAGCTGGCGATGCTGCTGGGAAGCGAGGAGGTGGCGACGCTGGGTTTCGTGGCGCCGCCGATCAACACACTCAACGCGGTTCTGTTCGAGCAGCAGTTCATCTTCCCCGCGGGATGCACGGTGAACGAAACGGCGATGAAACTGTCGGTGTGGCAAGAGTCGGCGAAGGGCGACGACACGCTGCTGTGCGCGGCGGACCTGCCGATTAACCGCGACAACGACCAGGTGCGCGACGTGCGTCTGAGCCGCGCGTTCTCGGCGTGCGTAGGAACGGCGTGGGAGTCCTTCGACGTGGAGAACGAGCTGGTGGAGACGGCGCTGTCTTTGAACCTGAAGGGCTTCGCTGTGAGCGTGGTGAACGCCGAGCCGCGCGAGCTGGTGTACGTGAGCGTGAACGACCTGCTGGTGGACGTGGACCTGTTCGAGTCGGGCAAGAAGACGGCGGAGCTGCGCGTGGGCTCTTTCCAGGTGGACAACCAGATTCTGGGCTGTCGCTTCCCCGTTCTCTTCGGCTCCCCGCAGTGCATGGCAACTCCCAATCAACCAGCCAATCCAACTGGCAGTCAGAATGCCAATCCAACTGGCAGTCAGAATGGCAGTCAGAATGGCAGTCAGAGCACTCAGCGGAGCTGGCTGCACTGCGCGGCGATCGTGTTGCCGCACCCGTCGGTGCTGTACGTGGAGTACTTCTCGTTGCTGGTGCAAGAGATGAAGATCAGCGCCGACTCCAACATCCTCTCGCAGCTGCTCGCCTTCGTCAACGACCTGCCGCTCGACGAGGTCATGCTCACCGAGCGCGCGCCGCTGGACGTGCTGAACGCGTCGCCGGAGTTCATCAAGCCGTTGCTGATTCCCGACGAGACGCTCAACTCCACGTCGCTGTTCGCGGAGCAGTTGGAGTTGCAGCCGTTGCTGATCACGCTCACCAACAAGATGGACCCTGCACACCCGCTCACGAGTTCGATCCTCCCCTCGATCCCTCTTTTGATCCCGCTGCAGGCGGTGATCGACTCGGCGGGCACGCTGCTGGGCAACGTCGATCACTCCCAGATCAAACTGAACTCTTTTGTGACGGACTCGCTCTTCATCACACAGCAAGATCTCATCGCCCGTCTGAAGATGCACTACGTCAAACAGTTCCTCGGCCAGCTGTACAAGATCATCGGCTCCTTCAGCTTCCTCGGCAACCCCTTCGGTCTCGCGGAGAACCTGACCTCCGGCGTGAAGGCGTTCTTCTACGAGCCCATGCAGGGTCTCGTCAAATCGCCCAAAGAGTTCGTGGGCGGTCTGGGCCGCGGCACCAAGTCGCTGCTGATGAACACGGCGTACGGCGTGCTGAACACGGTGGGCAAGATCACGGGCACCGTAGCGGATGGGTTGTCGGCGCTGTCGATGAGTGAGGAGTACAAGAGCGACCGCGCGGCGGGCAAGGGCGGTCTGATCTATGGCGTGAAGGAGGGCGTGACGGGCGTGGTGAAGGACACGGTGAAGGGCGCGAAGAAGGGCTTCTTCGGCGCGCTGGGCGGCGTGACGAAGGGCGTGGTGGGTCTGGTGGTGAAGCCGGTGGTGGGCGTGGTGGACGAGGCGACGAAGCACATCGACTCGGTGAAGAACGCCACGCAGATCGAGAAGCGCTTGGAGCGCAAGCGCGCGCCACGGTACATTTACAAGGACAAGTGCCTGACGCCGTTCAACGCGTACCTGAGCGGTGGGCAGCTGCTGCTGGCGGACAGCAAGACGCATGCGGAGATCCCGACGGACGAGGAGTACGTGGCACACGCGGTGCTGGACGACGGCACGTGTCTGGTGGTGGGCAGCACGCGCTTCCTGTGGATCGACCCTACCAGCAAGAACGTGAACCGCATGCTGAAGTACAAGCACGTGGTGCGCATGCAGGCGGTGCAGCGCTCCGTGCGCTTCGAGACGGACGACCGCACCACGCCTATGGTGGTGCTGAACGAGGCGATCGCCGCGGTGCTGCCGCGCCTGCAGGCGGCCGTGGTGGCGCTGGACTGGGCGGCGGTCACCAACCTGGTGGTGCGTCTGCTGCAGGGTGCGGGGCAGTCCGTGTCGCCCGAGGACGCGATCCTGGCGGTGCTGGAGATGGGAGACGCGAAGACGGATGCGAAGGCAGAGGTGGACGTGAAGACGCTGGAAGTGGTGCGTGCGGAAGTGGTGCGCTACCACGAGGGCGTGGAGTCGACGAATGGGATGGTGTTCGGCGCGGGCAGC
>OIWT01002790.1_pt1 | contig 17271 bp, 17 predicted proteins | sample 1587701 | NCBI WGS metagenome assembly OIWT01 (sample SAMEA3888904, study PRJEB22519) | human gut metagenome | biome: human gut; feature: human-associated habitat; material: faeces | place: Denmark | collected 2009
CGGTTGATGCGCCTGACTTTTCGCCAGACGCATCTATACCGTTTCGTTAATATGGTCTGAGTGACTAGACTCGAACTAGCGGCCTCTACCACCCCAAGGTAGCGCGCTACCACCTGCGCCACACCCAGATTTTATACCGGAACTTTCGTTTCAGCTTGATTATAATACCATAGGCCTGGTAAAAAATCAAGCCCTTTTTGCGGAAAAAACGAAAAAAGTTTTCTCCCCTTATTCTTCGGTCACTTTGGCATTCTCTATCAGCATTCGCATCCGGGGGACACAGCTTTTCCAGTACAGCTTGCTGGTCTCATCCCATTGGTTCCACGCGGCGGGCCCCACACAGCTGATGACTTCATTCAAAGTGCGGAAGTCTTCATAAATAGCACGGGGGAGCAGGAACTTGCCTGCCTCATCGGTGGGGATGCGGTTGATGTGCTCGATATAGCCCAGACATTCAGTGAACTGCCCAGTAAGATCCTGTAGCAGGGCTGCCCAGCGCATCACCTGGGGGACTTCCAGTGTATTGGTGTACCCGGCGATGCAGGTGGCCTGGTTCTGTGCTACCTTGGCACAGTATTTGCGGAAGGCCGGCAGCAGTTCATCAAATTGAAAATCATTGGTGGTTTTGCCGGTGGGGACCTTTACAATGTATTTTTTACCGTTTATCGTCATGGGAGAACTCCTTTTTAGCGTGTGTATTTTTTATTATAGCGTTTTGCATTGGGGTTTGCAATCCTTTGACCGTTGAATTATAATAATGAACGGAGTAAAGCAGAGAGGGGGGGAGCAGATGCATCCCATCAGACATTTTAGAACCATTACTCATCACCGGCACCTGGTGCAGAAGTACTGCTTCCGGGTGGGACTGTACTGGCGGGGTCTTACCCACGATCTTTCCAAATACTCTCCAACGGAATTCTGGCGTGGTGCGAAGTATTACCAGGGCACCTTTAGCCCTACGCAGCAGGAACGCCGGGAGAATGGCTATTCGCTGGCGTGGATGCACCATAAGGGCCGCAATCGTCACCATTTTGAGTACTGGACAGATGTGAGCCCGGTAACCCACCAATATGAGCCGCTGGAGATGCCGACTGAATTCTTTGTGGAGATGTGTATGGATCGCATTGCTGCCAGCCGGACCTACCTGGGGGATCAATACCACGATGGCGCTCCGCTGGAATATCTGCAGCGGGCGGGGGATAACCGCTGGATGCACCCGGTGACGGCTCGCAAGCTGCGGTTTATCCTGACAATGCTGCGGGATAAGGGGGAGGAGAAAACCTTTCGGTTCATCCGGGAGGTGGTGCTGCAGGAGCTTCCCTTTGCTGAGGATGATATGGAGCAATAAAAGACCGGGATCCTGAACAGAATCCCGGCCATTTTTCTGTTTTATACTCTTGGGGTATCCACGGTAATGACTGCGTAATAATTGCCTTCCAGTGCCGTTACCGCCTGCCGGATGCGTTCTTCCAACTCTTCACTGGTATAGGAAGAATCCAGTGGACGCACCACATCAAAGATGAGGTTGGTGTGGTCGGGGCCGCTGGTGATGCGAAAATCGTGCATCGTCAGCCTGGGGTCGATTCCGGCCAGCAGCCGGGCCACCATAGTGCGGCATTCCGCTGTCTTTCGGTCGCCAACGGCAATGGGATCCATATGGATGCAGACTTCACAGCCCAGTTCGTGCAGAATCTGCCGCTCCACCCGGTCAATGACATCGTGAATAGCGGAGATATCACCGTTTTTATCCACCTCGGCGTGCAGCGAGGCGAACAGCCTGCCAGGGCCGTAATCATGGACGATGAGATCGTGCAGGCCGAGAATTTCCGGAGGGGCCAGCACCCGGCGGCGAATGCCATCCACCAGTTCGGGATCGGGCGCCCGGCCCAGCAGCGGATCAATGGTATCCTTCATGGAATTGTAGCCGGTATACAGGATGAACACGGCAACCAAAATACCCAGCCAACCATCCAATTGGATATTAAAGAAATGTCCGATCAGGGTGCCGAGCAGCACTACGCCGGTGGAGACCATATCGCTGAGACTATCGGCAGCCGTGGCCATCATGGCGGCGGAATCCAGCTTTTTGCCCAGCTTGCGGTTAAAGAGGTACATCCAACCCTTGACCAAGATGGAGACCGGCAGGATGATGACCGGCAGCAGAGAAAATTCCACCGGGGCAGGGGAGAGGATCTTCTCGAAGGAGGTTTTACCCAGCTCAAAGCCCATCAGCAGGATGACTACCGAAACGGCCAACCCGGAGAGGTACTCTACCCGGCCGTGGCCGAAGGGGTGGTGCCGGTCGGGTTTTTGCCCCGCCAGCCGGAAACCGATGAGCGTGACCACCGAGGAGCCGGCATCGGATAAGTTATTGAAAGCATCGGCCGTGATGGCGATGGAACCGGAAACAGTGCCGGCCACCAGCTTGCCCAGGAACAGCAGGATATTCAGGCAGATGCCGGTCAACCCGCTGAGCGTGCCATATTGCTGGCGCACCGTGGGGTCCTGCACATTGTCTTTATCACGGATAAATAGCCGGATGAGAAGTTCTGTCATGGAATACAGCTCCTTTTATCTTGGACGGATATCAAAGTGTCATTTCGGTCATTATAGCACAGAACAAGCCGATATGCACAAAAATTTATAAATGAGAATAGAAATACCGCCGGGGCTATGCTATAATAAACCGTAAAAGTAAAAACTATCAGTGTAAAGGAAGTGGGTACCATGGAAATTCTGCGGTTTCCCGGTTTGGGGTGGGAACTTCCCATTAGCCGGGTGGCGTTATCCATCGGCAATTTGGATATTTACTGGTACGGTGTGATCATCGCGGTGGGCTTTGGCCTGGGGTTATGGGTCTATCTTTCCCATAACCGCACCTGCGGCATCCACCCGGATGAGGGGCTGGATATCATCCTGTGGGCCATGGTCGGCGCCATTGTGGGCGCGCGGGCCTATTATGTGGCATTCCAGTGGGATAATTATAAAGATAATCTAAAGGAAATATTCAACCTGCGTGGTGGCGGACTGGCCATCTATGGCGGCATTATTGGAGCGCTTATTGTGGCGTTTATCGTCTGCCGCATCAAAAAGCTTCCCATGCTGCCGGTAGCGGATGCGGCTTTCCCCGGCGTTATGTTGGGACAAGCGATTGGCCGCTGGGGCAATTTCTTCAATATGGAGGCTTTTGGCACCAATACCACCCTCCCCTGGGGTATGACATCAGATACCATCTCCGCCTATCTTTCCCGGCATCAGGCGGCGCTGGCCGCCCAGGGCATCATGGTGGATCCCACCCTGCCGGTACATCCCACCTTCCTATACGAGAGCTTGTGGAACCTTATCGGTGTGGCGATCCTGCTGCTGTGGCTGTTCCCGCGCCGCAGCTACGATGGCCAGATCACACTGGGCTATACCGCCTGGTACGGCCTGGGGCGCTTCTTTGTGGAGGGCCTGCGCACCGATAGCTTGATGTGGGGCAGTGTGCGGGTTTCCCAGGCGCTGGGCGGCGTGCTGTTTATCGTTGCCGCCGGGTTGATGCTCTTTATCTTCCTTCGGGGTCGTAAACCCATGACGCTGGAGTATATTGAGGGGCAGAAAAAGCCGCGCTTTACCCTGGGCCGCTATGTGGATACCAAGGAAAGCCGGGAGCGTATAGCCGCCCTGGATGCCAAGCTGGCCGAAAAGAAGAACGGAAAGGAACCGACCCAACCGGAACAGAAAGAGGAACCCCATGAGCGCGAAGATCATTGATGGAAAAGCGGTGGCGGCCCAGTGCCGCGCCGAATTGAAAATCCAGGTAGAGGCTCTGAAAGCGGAGGACATCACCCCCGGCCTAGCTGTGGTGCTGGTGGGAGAGGACCCCGCCTCCCAAGTGTATGTGCGCAATAAGCACAAGGCCTGTGAGGAGCTTGGTATTCACTCCGAGCAGTACACCCTGCCGGAAAATACCGGCCGGGAGGAACTGCTTGCCCTCATTGCCGAACTGAATGGCCGGAAAGAGATCGATGGCATTTTGGTGCAGCTGCCGCTGCCCGCTCATCTGGATCAAAAGGAGATCCTATCCGCGATCGACCCCGAAAAGGATGTGGACGCTTTCCATCCGCAGAATGTGGGTCGTATTGTCATTGGGGATTACTTTTTTGCCCCCTGTACGCCCAGCGGTATTCTCACCCTCATCGATAGCACCGGTGTAGACATGGCCGGCAAGGAATGCGTTATCATCGGGCGCAGCAATATTGTAGGAAAACCCATGGCACTTTTGGCACTGCACCGCAATGCTACCGTTACTATTTGCCACAGCAGGACCAAGAATCTGCCGGAGGTGACCCGCCGGGCGGATATTCTGATTTCCGCTGTGGGCAAGGCTGGGTTTGTCACCGGGAAGATGGTTAAACCCGGTGCGGTAGTCATTGATGTAGGAATGAATCGCAATGCAACAGGGAAACTTTGCGGCGATGTGGACTTTGAGAGCGTTTCCCCGGTGGCAGGGTGGCTCACGCCGGTTCCCGGCGGGGTAGGCCCCATGACTATTACCATGCTGCTGCGATCCACCGTACTGGCCGCCGAAAAGCACCATAAAAAGCCGTAAAAATCCGCCCAAAAGCACTTTACAGCAGCCATATTATATGCTATAATTCCATATTGATATGACCGGATCCCGGTATTTGGGAGTGTTCCCCGTGGGAACTTCACCGATCCCGATACTCAGATCTTGGCGTAAATAATTTATGAGGTGAAATAACATGATTCTCAAGGAAGAAAAGAACAAGATTATTACTGAGTACGCGACCCATGAGGGCGACACCGGTTCCCCCGAAGTTCAGATCGCTGTTCTCACCAACCGCATCAACAGCCTGACCAAGCACATGCAGCAGAACCCCAAGGACTTCCATTCCAACCGTGGTCTGCTCAAGATGGTCGGTCACCGCAGAAACCTGCTGAACTACCTCAAGAAGAAGGATATCGAGCGTTACCGCGCGATCATTGCCAAGCTGGGTCTGCGTAAGTAAGCAAAACTGCCGGAGGGCAGGCGGGGATTCCGTCTGCCCTCTTAGCCGGTTTTTAGCCCATTTTTCACAGGTAAGCAGGGCGGCTTTTGCCCTCGTGTTTAGCAGTGAATCGTTCCCCCGGAAGGCAAAAATCTTCCCCGGAGGAAGGCTTTATTGCTAAAACGAAAGCGGAGCCGTCAGACCAAAAGACACAAAGTAAGGAGAAAAAAGATGTTTGAAAACTTCCGCGTATTTGAAACCGAATTTGCCGGACGCAAGATGACCTTTGAAACTGGCAAGATGTGCTGCCAGGCTGGCGGCTCTGTGCTGGTCCGCTATGGCGAGACCACCGTATTGGTCAATGCCACCGCTTCCGCAAAGCCCCGTGACGGCATCGATTTCCTGCCGCTTTCCGTCGATTTTGAAGAGAAGCTGTATGCCGTGGGCAAGATCCCCGGCTCCTTCCTGAAGCGGGAAGGCCGCCCCAGCGATAAGGCCGTGCTTTCCAGCCGCGTGGTAGATCGTCCCATCCGTCCGCTGTTCCCCAAGGATATGCGCAACGATGTTTCCGTTGTGATGACCGTTCTCTCCGTTGATCCCGACTGTGTGCCGGAAATCGCTGGTATGATCGGTGCTTCCATGGCACTGTCCATCTCCGATATTCCTTGGAATGGGCCCATTGCTGGTATCAATGTCGGCTTGGTAGATGGCGAGATCATCCTCACCCCCAATGCCGAGCAGCGCCAGAAGAGCGATCTTCAGCTCACCGTGGCCGGTACCGCCGAAAAGGTCTGCATGATCGAGGCCGGCGCCAATGAGGTGGATGACGATACCATGCTGGAAGCCATCATGAAGGGCTTTGCCGAGTTGCAGAAGATGGTTGCCTTCATCAAGGAAGTCCAGGCCGAGATTGGCAAGCCCAAGTTTACTTTTGAATCCCAGGAGATCGATCACGATCTCTTCGAAGCCATCAAGGATGAATTCATCGAGGATGTCCGTGCTGCCATGGATACCGATGATAAGAACATCCGTGATGAGCGTATGCGCCCCATCTATGACCGCCTGCATGCTGAGTATGATGAGAAATACCCTGAGCAGGGCGCTATGCTGGATGAGTGCATCTACAAGCTGCAAAAGTTTGTGGTGCGCCGCTGGCTGCTGGATGACGGCAAGCGTGTAGACGGCCGCGGCATGGATGAGATCCGTCCCCTGGATGCTGAGGTCGGCATTATCCCCCGCGTTCATGGCTCCGGCATGTTCACCCGCGGCCAGACCCAGGTGCTGACCATCGCCACCCTGGGTACCATCCGTGAGGCTCAGATCCTTGATGGCATCGATGAGCAGACCTCCAAGCGCTATATCCATCAGTACAATATGCCCTCTTATTCCGTCGGTGAGACCCGTCCCAGCCGCGGCCCCGGCCGTCGCGAGATCGGTCACGGTGCCCTGGCTGAGCGCGCTCTGGAGCCTGTTATCCCCAGCGTGGAGGAGTTTCCCTACACTCTGCGTCTTGTTTCCGAGGTGCTTTCCTCCAACGGCTCCACCTCTCAGGGATCCATCTGTGGTTCCACTCTGGCTCTTATGGATGCCGGTGTCCCCATCAAGGCTCCCGTTGCCGGTATCTCCTGCGGCCTTATTACCGAGGGCGACCGCTGGATGACCATGGTGGATATTCAGGGCGTCGAAGATTTCTTTGGCGATATGGACTTTAAGGTAGGCGGCACCAAGAAGGGCATCACCGCCATCCAGATGGACCTCAAGATCGACGGCTTGACTCCCGAGATCATTAAAGAGGCCTTTGCTAAGACCCACAAGGCCCGCAACTATATCCTCGATGAAGTCATGCTCAAGGCTATCCCCGCCCCGCGACCTGAGCTTTCCAAGTACGCGCCCAAGATGCTCAGCATGACCATCGATCCCGATAAGATCCGTGAAGTCATCGGCTCCGGCGGCAAGACCATCCAGAAGATCTGCGCCGAGTGCAATGTCAAGATCGACATTGAGGATGACGGCCATGTATTTGTTTCCGCCATTGATATCGATGACTGCCGCACCGCTATCAATATCATCGAGACCATTGTCAATGATCCCGAGGTCGGTGCTATCTATAAGGGCGTTGTTACCCGTCTGATGAACTTCGGCGCCTTTGTTGAGATCGCACCCGGCAAGGAAGGCCTTGTCCACATCTCCAAGCTGGATGCGAAGCGCGTGGAAAAGGTGGAGGATGTGGTATCCGTCGGCGATGAGATCCTCGTTATGGTTACCGAGATCGACCAGCAGGGCCGTATCAATCTTTCCCGCAAGGATGCCATCGCCAAGATGGAAGCCAAGAAGGAAGGCAAGGAATAATCACCTTAGCGTAAGCCAGCGGGGCAGGGGAGAGTCAATTACCCGTGCCCCGCCTTTTATCACCAAGCTGTGAATAAAACCTGAACATTTTATCCATGGTCTTGCCGCATTATCCTCTTTTTGCTACAATATAAAATAACACCGTCTCCTGTGATGGTGCTATCAACATTTTTACTCAAACAAGGAGTGTGTATTTTTTTGGACGACATAGGCAGTACAACCTACCTACTTATTCTGGTTCTGTTAATGCTATCCGCTTTCTTTTCCGCATCCGAGACCGCGTTTTCCGCGGCCAATATGATCCGTCTGCGCACCATGGCCGAGGACGGCAATAAGCGTGCCGCACAGGCGGTAAAGGTGGCCGCGCAATACGATAAGCTGATTGCGACCATCCTTATCGGCAATAACCTTGTTAATATCGCCATTTCCTCATTGGTCACAGTGATCGCCACTGCGTACTTCAAAAATTATGCGGTTGCGGTTGCCACCGGTATTTCCACCCTTGTCGTTCTCACCTTCGGCGAAATTATCCCCAAGAGCTTTGCCAAGATGAACGCCGAGAGCATTTCGATGGCGTTTGCCGGGGTGCTGCGTATCCTTATGGTCATCTTTACCCCGTTCAGCTTTTTGTTCCTGCGGCTCATGCAGCCCTTCAAGAAAAAGGAGGACGGCGAGGAGCAGCCGACCATTACCGAGCAGGAACTGATGTATATGCTGGATACCATCGAAGAGGAGGGCGTGCTGGAGGAGCAGGAAAAAGAGCTGGTACAGTCCGCTCTGGAGTTCAATGATACCACCGTGGAGGATATCCTTACCCCTCGCGTCAATATGGTCGCCATCGATGAGGAATCCACCCCGCAGGAGGTACTGCAGATCATCACCGAGGAAGGATTTTCCCGCATTCCCGTTTACAGCGAGACAGTGGATCACATCATCGGTGTAGTGCATACCCGTGATATTCTGCAAGCTGCCCTGCTGAATAAGAACTTCGATATCAAAAAACTGATGACCGAGCCGATGTATGTGCATCGCAGCATGAAAATTGCCCGTCTGCTCTCGGAATTCCAGCGTAAAAAGGTGCATATCGCCATCGTTATGGATGACTACGGCGGTACGCTGGGCATCGTCACCATGGAGGATGTCCTGGAGGAGCTGGTCGGTGAGATTTATGATGAGCGTGACGAGGTCGTCACCGAGTTCACCGAGGTGACCCCCGATACCTACGAGATCAGCGGTGATATGCCGGTGGATGACTTCTTGGATGAAATTGACTACCATCCCGCCGATATTGAGGAAGACGACTACGATACCATGAATGGTCTGGCGCTTTCGGTGTTGGAGCACATCCCTGCTGTCGGTGAGACCTTCCAGCTTGGCCGGCTTACCTTTACTGTGTTGGAAATGGAAGAACAGAAGATCGAAAAAATGCGTGTCATCCTTGCCCCGGATTCTGAAAAGGAAGCCGAAAAGGAAAAAGAGAAGGATTGATGCAACGCTCCTTGTAAGGAAAGGAACCTGTTATGAGTACAGAGAAAACGAATGCCCGTAACCGTCACGCGGCGCCGATTGGCCTCGTTTTTATCGTGCTGTGCGTTATTGGGCTATGCACCGTGTTTAATTGGTGCTATGGCCTTACCCGCAATCTGGCGGATAACACCGCCCAAAAAACCAAGTACGAGCAGATGCTGCTGCCAGTGGTCATGTTCGACCCGCCCGATTTTACTGACCCCGCTACCTGCGATAATGAATTTTTGCTGCAAAGTAGTTTGTGGGCCTGTATGCTGGGCGAACGCCGCGGCAGCTACGAATTTGATGAGTACGGCCGCATGGTCATCCCGGCGGCGGATGTGGACGCTCAGGCTGTTAGTCTGTTTGGTCAGAATATCAAGCTGGAGCATATGACCATCGGTGATATGGAAAATGCCTATCAGTACGATAGCGATATTGCTTCCTATCATGTGCCCATCATCGCCATGACCGGCTTTGCCACCCCAAGCGTGGAAAAAATTGTAATGAAGCAGGATAGCTGCCAGCTTACCGTAGGCTATGTGCCACCCACTACAGTGCTCAGTATCAATTATGATAGCAAGGGTAACCTGGAGGAGACTCCCTCCAAATACATGCTGTATGAGCTGCGCAAAAACGGCAAGGATTTTTATCTCTACTCCGTCACCACCATCATGAATGATAATGTTTCCGGCACCGAGTTTAATACCGGTACCGTCGGCCGGGTAGATACGCTCACCCCCTCCGATAGTCAGGGGAGCGGTAATACCCAGGCCCCGTAAGCCAGTTCACTTATAACCCCCGATCCGCTGTGGTCGGGGGTTTTTCTGTCATAACTGTTGTGTTTTGGCACAAATTGCGCTATAATATTAGCGTTCTTTTTGATTCTGACGGAGAAAAAGAGGGGGTAGGCGTATGACCGTGGCGAAAAAGATTATTTCCACGCTGTTGGTAGCTGCGGTAGCTGTCGGCATTGGACTGGTGCTGGCGCTGCTTCTCCCTCAGGGGGAATATCCCCCGCCGGAACCCACCCACACTGAAATGGCGGATACCACCATCCATACTGGCCGTCTGCCGGGCTACGAAAATGCCCCACAGAACACCACTCCGGAATACTTTTGGTATCTCTTTAATGGCAGCTTGGCTATGGGGAAGGATGGCAGCCTGCCGCTGCTGCTGGAAAACACCCCAGGCAATGAATGTGTGATGCGGGTGCGCTACACTCTGGCCGATGGCACCGTGCTGCTCACTACTCCGATTATTAGGGCGGAGGAATACCTGCTGTATGCCTATCCGGATTCCTTGCCGGAAGCGGGCAGTTACCCTGTTACCGTTAGCATTTTGGTGTTCCACGCCCAGCAGGATCCCGCCACCGATGAACCCTTTGCTACCTACACCGAACAGGCCACCCTTACTGTTCCACAGGGTGCTGCGCTGTCGGCCAAGACCACATAAATCAGAGGAAGAAAGGATGTTTTACTATTATGAGCGATTATATAACCCGTGAACGCAACCTGACCCTGCTTACCGACTACTATGAGTATACCATGGTGAATGGGTACTTCCATGCAGGTATCCAGGAGAAGATCGCCGTGTTCGATGTCTTTTTCCGCCGTGTGCCGGAAAACGGTGGCTTTGCCATCTATGCCGGCCTGCAGCAGATCATCGAACTTATTAATGGCCTTTCTTTTACTGAGGAGGACATCGAGTACTTCCGTAAAAAGGGCTGCTTCTCGGAGAAATTCTTCAATTTTCTGCGGAATTTCAAGTTCCGTTGCGATGTTTGGAGCATTAAGGAAGGCACCCCCATCTTCCCCAATGAGCCGATTATTACCGTCCGTGGCCCGCTGGAGCAGGTACAGATGGTAGAGACCATGTTGCTCGTCACCTTTAATTTTGAGACTCTCATTGCCACCAAGGCCAGTCGTCTTATCCGGGCAGCGCAGGGCCGTGCTATTGTGGAATTTGGCTCCCGCCGCGCCCAGGGGTACGATGGCGCTATGCTAGGTGCCCGTGCCGCCTACATCGCGGGCTGTGCCGGTACCGCCTGTACCATCAGCGACCGCATGATGGGCGTTCCGGCTTCCGGCACCATGGCCCACAGCTGGGTTCAGGCCTTCGAGAACGAGTACGAGGCCTTTAAGGCCTATGCCGAGACCTACCCCGATAACTGCTGCCTGCTAGTGGATACCTACAATGTCCTCAAATCCGGTGTGCCCAATGCCATCCGGGTATTCAATGAGGTCGTCCTGCCCAAGGGCTTCCGTCCCAAGAGCATCCGTTTGGATAGCGGCGACTTGGCCTACCTTTCCAAAAAGGCCCGTAAGATGCTGGATGATGCCGGTTTCCCGGATGTCAAGATCATGGCATCCAACTCGTTGGATGAATACATCATCCGCGACCTGCTGCTGCAGGATGCCAAGCTCGATTCCTTCGGCGTGGGCGAAAATCTCATCACCAGCAAAAATGAACCTGTTTTTGGCGGCGTGTATAAGCTTGTTGCCATCGAAAATGACAATGGTGAGCTGATCCCCAAGATCAAGCTCAGCGAGACTGCCCAAAAGATCACCACCCCTGGCTTCAAGGAGGTCTATCGCTTCTATGGCCGGGATAATGGCAAGGCCTTGGCGGATTACATCGTGTTGGCTGGCGAAGAAGTGGATGACACCAAGCCCATTACCATCTTCGATCCCAATGACATTTGGAAGAAAAAGACCCTCACCAATTTCCGTGCCGAAAAGCTCCAGGTGCAGATCTTTAAGAAGGGTGTTCAGTGCTACACGGCGCCTTCGCTGGAGGAGATCCGCAGCTACAGTGCCGCCCAGATGGATACCCTGTGGGATGAGATCAAGCGCTTTGAGTACCCCCACACCTATTATGTCGATCTTTCTCAAAAACTGTGGGAGACCAAGCAGCGCCTGATGGAAGAGATGAATCAGCAGTAATTTTACCCGCAATAGGGAGGAGATAGTATCATGGAAAAAATGTATCATGTAGGTTTCGATGACACCCACGGCGCCAAGTATGTCATCCTGCCTGGCGATCCCGGCCGTGTGGAGAAGATCGCGCAGTTTTTGGATGAGCCGCACTTCTACTGCCAGCACCGCGAATACACCACCTGGCTGGGCAAGGTAGATGGCGAAACGGTCATGGTTATGTCTACCGGCATGGGTGGCCCTTCTACTGCCATTGGTGTAGAGGAATGCTATAAGACCGGTGTGCGCACCTTCATCCGCATTGGCACCACCGGCGGCATCAATCTCAAGGTCATGGGCGGCGATCTTGTCATCGCCAACAGTGCCATTCGTATGGAGGGCACCACCCGCGAGTATATGCCCATTGAGTTCCCGGCCGTCGCCGATCACGATGTTACCTGCGCTCTTATCCAGGCCGCCAAAAACCTGGGCGCCCGCTGGCATGTCGGCACCGTCCAGTGCAAGGATGCCTTCTACGGCCAGCATGAGCCGGACCGCCTGCCGGTCGGCCCCATGTTGGAATATAAGTGGGAGTGCTGGAAAAAGGGCGGCACCCTCTCCAGCGAGATGGAATCCGCAGCGCTTTATGTTGTCTGCGCCACACTGGAGGAAGCCCGTGCCGGCTGCATCCTGAATGTCTGCTGGAACCAGGAACGCAAAAAGCTTGGCCTGCCCGATCCCGAGCAGCACGATACCGCCCTGGCCTGCCAGGCTGCTGTGGAGGCAGTCCGTCTGCTTATTCAGCAGGATAAGGAAGCTGCCGGGCAGCAGTAAAAGAAATTCCAAAGAGCCGTGCCCCACGCGGCTCTTTTCCGTTCACGGAGGAACGATATGACCGAGCGACTGGATAATCTGATTTTGGTCGATGTGTTCGATAATCCCATCGGTACGGCAGATAAGCGGCGAGCCCATACCGTCCCGCTTTTGCACCGGGCCTTCTCAGTGTTCCTCATCAATGATCGTGGGGAGCTGCTGCTGCAAAAGCGTGCCTCGGGTAAGTACCATTCCGGCGGCCTGTGGGCCAATGCCTGCTGTTCTCACCCGAGAATAGGGGAGGAAACTATCCCCTCTGCCGAAGCCCGCCTGATGGAAGAACTGGGCGTTACCTGCCCCTTGCGGGAGATCGGCTGCTTTGTCTATCTCCATCGTTTCCATGATGCCCTCTACGAATACGAGTATGACCATGTTCTCATTGGGCGGCACTGCGGCCCCTTTACTCCTGATTCGGAGGAGATCGAGGAGCTGCGTTGGGTCACACCCGCACAGCTTACGGAGGAGCTGCGTACCACCCCGGAGCGCTTTGCCTCATGGTTCCTCACCGCTGCGCCCATGGTGCTGCGGTTTCTGGAATAACTTGACGAAATCGAATGAATATGGTATTCTTACACACGACAAATGAATCAGATGCAGGCAGACGCTTCCACTCATTTAGGGGAGCAGGGAATCAGGTGTAAGTCCTGAGCGATCTCGTCGCCGTAACGGGGAGCCGACCTCCATTTATGTCACTGGGTAACCGGGAAGACGGAGCAAAGCGATGATCCGAAGCCGAAAGACCGGTCTGCCCGCGGTGCAAAAAAGTACCACGAGGAATTGGTCAAACGCACAAAAGACCCGCAGGGGAGCATCTCCGACGGGTCAGTTTGGCTGTCCCATTTTGCACGAAGAGGGCAGCCTCTGTCTATTTTAAGGAGGAAAAAAAGAAATGCAGAAAAACAAAAAAGTTCTTATCATTGCAGCAGTGGTGCTGATACTCATTGCAGCAGCGCTGTTCTTCATCGAAGGCTCCAAAAAACCCGTCCCGATTGAAGGCGCCAAGACCATCACCGTTACCGTGATGCAGGAGGGCGTGGAGAATAAGGTTTTCACCATTCACACCGATGCCGAATTCCTGCGCGGCGCCCTGGAGCAGGAAAAACTCGTTGAGGGCACTGAGTCCCAGTATGGCCTCTATGTCACCACCGTGGATGGCGTTACCGCCGATGACAGCCAGCGTCAGTACTGGTGCTTTAAGGATGGCAACGGCAATGACCTTACTGTCGGTGTTGATTCTGCCCCCATTGCCGATGGCGATGCCTTCCAGATCGTACTTACCACCTATTAAGCTGGCCGCATGAAGCTGAAAACACGGGAGTTGGTGCTGGCGGCAATGCTGTCGGCCCTGCTCATCGCCGCCAAGCAGGCCATGTCCTTTATCCCCAATTTTGAACCGGTCACTTTATTGCTGATCCTGTATACACTGCACTTTCCCCGCATGACGCCGCTCATCATCTATGTGTTTGTGGCGGTACAGGTGCTTCTTTATGGCTTCAATGTTTGGGTGTATATGTATCTTTACATCTGGATCATTCTCTACGCTGTAGTGCGCCTGCTGGCCCGGTGGGGCAGTTACCTTTTGTGGATTATCGTTGCCACGGTGTACGGGATGCTCTTTGGCCTGCTTTGTTCACCGGTTTATCTTTTCATTGGCGGTTGGAACATGGCACTTTCGTGGTTCGTTTCCGGCATCCCATATGATATCATGCACGGGATCGGCAATGCCATTATGGTGGCGGTGCTGTTCATTCCGCTGGATAAGCTCTTCACCCGCTTGAAGACAACCAAAGGCTATTAAAAAGCTCCCCCGCCCGCAGTAGGGTGGGGGAGCTTTCCCGTTTATTCTGCTGTTTAGCTCTGCACGCCCAGCGTCCAGACCCACTCCGCCCCATCGTGGGGGTCGCGCTCGTCAGTGCTTTCATCCAGGTGGTAATACAGTCGTCCGTCGGTGCAGGCAATCAGATAGTAACCGTCCCACATCTGTGCTACGGCATAAACGCCCTTCATCGGCAGGGAGAATACCGCAGGCTTTTCACCATAGTTGGGCGCAAAGAACAGATAGCTGCCGTCCTCCTGATGCAGCAGTACACAGCCTTGGGCCGCATAGACCGGCACGCCGGAAATATGATATTCTTCGGTTTTGGGCTGCGGTATATTGGGGTCGGTCGGTGTTGTCGGGTCAAACCACTCATAGCTGTGGCAGTAAAGGGTATCCTTTTCGGCCGTGGTGTACCAAATACAGCTGGTGTAATACATCTTATTGGCAGAGGAATAGCAGAAATCCAGAACCTTCTGCGCTGTTTCTATGCGGCTGCCGTCCTCCATGCTGTAATCCCACAGGGTATTGTTTTGGTCCAGTACCAGCAAGCGCTGCCCGTTATCTGCGGCAATTTTCCCGGCTTTGATATCCTCAATAGGATGCCATGCACCATCGTAGTAATACTGCACCGTGCCGTCCTGCATCAGCGCCGCACAGCCGGAAATCTCCGCAACGCCCTCCAGCGGCTTCGGCAGCTCGCCGTAGTCGTAGTCGGTCCAGCAGCGCTCCAGTCTGCCGGTCATGTACAGGATATTGATATACTCGCCAAAGGAGCCCAGCGAAAAATCCTTCACGTGCTGATACGCTGCCTCCATCGTGCTCATATCCGGCTGGTTGTTTTCAAGCTGCATCCGGTACAGGTTGTGATCCTCGCTCAACGCCCACACCCCGTAAAAGCCGCTTACCGCCTTTACGACCTTCTCTGCCGCTTCACCGGGCTGCTGCTCCGGCATCTCCACGGTGATCGTCTCATATTTTGGCGTTTGGGCAGCCTTATCATCGCACCCCGCCAGCCCCATCAGCAGTACCAGGGCACATAGTATCGCGGTTAATTTTATTGCGTTTTTCATGTTGTCCTCCATTCTTTTCGGCTGTTTTCTTTCCTACACTTACTATAACGAATAACAGCCCCATTTTGCAACATCAAAAAAGAAAATATTTGAAATAAATACAAACAAAAAACCGCCGCTCCCATCTTCGGGGACGGCGGTCGCTGCTTTATTATATCTGTTTATCCCAACCGGCCGGGCAGGTACCACAGCGCAAAGTTAAAGTAGACCAGAATGGAGAATGCATCGGTAATGGTCGTGATGAGCGGCGATGCCATAATGGCAGGGTCCAGCTTCAAAATCTTTGCCAGAATGGGCAGGATACAGCCCAGCGATTTCGCCATGCAGATGGTGAGCATCAATGTGCCGGAAACCACCAGCGCCACCTGCGGGTCATGGTACTGGATCAGGATACGGATGAAGTTTACGCTGCACAATGCGATACTGCACAGCAGCGCTACTCTTATCTCCTTCCACCACGCCTTGGTAAAGTCCTTGGGGGAGATCTCATCCAGCGCCAGACCGCGGATGATCATGGTAGAAGCCTGACTGCCGCAGTTTCCGCCGGTATCCATGATCTGCGGGATAAAGGTGACCAGCAGCGGAATGCTGACAAAGGCAGCTTCATAGTATTCCAGCATGGCGCCGGTCACCATGGCGGAGAGCATCAGCACCATCAGCCAGATAATACGGTGCTTTGCCAGCGTGATAACGGGGGTACGCAGGTAGGTATCATCACTGGGGGTCATACCTGCCATCTTTTCAAAGTCCTCGGTGTTCTCATCCTGGATGACATCTACCGCGTCATCGATGGTGATGATACCAACGATCCGATTTTCGCTATCCACTACCGGCATGGCCAGCATATCGTACCGGCTGAACATCTTGGCGATCTCTTCCTGGTCATCATGGGTATGCACATGGATGGGATTGGTGTCCATCAGTGTATCAATGATGGTCTCCGGGGCGGTGAGGAGCATCTCGCGCACCGTCACCACGCCCAGCAGCTCCTTGCGGGAAGAGGTCACATAGCAGGTGTAGATGGTTTCCTTATCTACCCCGTACTCGCGTATAATTTCAAAAGCCTTGGCCACGGTAATGCCGCTGCGGAAGTAGACATACTCGTTGGTCATCAGACTTCCGGCAGAATCCTCCGGGTACTTTAGGTACTGGTTGATGAGCTTGCGGTTGGCCGGTGTGGTGTTCTGCATCACGCGCTTCACCACATTGGCGGGCATCTCCTCCACCAGGTCCACATAGTCATCCATAAACAGGTCGTCCAGGATATGCTGCAATTCGGTATCGGTCAGCGTCCGGACGATTTTTTCCTGGATTTCAGGCTCCATGTAGGAGAAAACCTCGGCGGCGGTCTCCTTGGGCAGCAGCCGGTACAGCAGGGGCATGAACTCCTCACCGGATTCCTCCAAAAGCATGGCGATATCCGGCGGCTCCAAAGGGAGGAGCAGGTCTCGGACGGCGGCGTACTGCTTTCGTCGCAGCATGTCCTTAATTTCATCCAAATAGCGGTCCATTTCTTCTTCACGGTCAAACATGGTTAGCTCCTCCTTTTCTGCAAAAAATAAAAGCCGATACTGTCAGTATCGACCGTTTCGCGTTGCAATATCCGAAAAAATTCCGAAAAGCCCTTTACAAAGACGTTCGGTTGTGGTATACTGACTATGCATGACGTTGACTCGGTATCCGGATACAAGACCGCTGTGTGCGGTGATTTCACCCGCCGGACACTGTGTTAACGCATAAAAAAAGAA